>JAEEGG010003357.1_pt1 | contig 39980 bp, 34 predicted proteins | sample 9134161 | NCBI WGS metagenome assembly JAEEGG01 (sample SAMN16246543, study PRJNA631951) | gut metagenome | biome: gut microbiome; feature: rumen; material: CR-attached | host: Bos | place: Iran: Karaj | collected 2018-10 | reverse complement strand
CCCTTCCGGTTTTCCATTCCCGGTGTAGCCGGTTTGCGCATGACGATGTTGTTGCCCTCGTCTTTGAAGGCCTCTACGCCAGCCTGCTTGGCAAAGTCAAGCAAGAACTGCTGTATTTTCTCCAGATGTCCGCTAGGACGTGGAACTTGCGTCAGTGCATAGAAGTTCTTCCAGATGCACTGTGGGTTTAGGTTTTTCATTTCTGTCATCATATTAATATTTTAAAGGTTAAGAAATTGATGTTCTCTTTTTCGTGAAAGCCAATGCTATCAATGCGTAAATACCCAGCAGAATGACCAGCATGGTCTGTATGGTATGAACGATCAGAACGAAATACAGGGCTTGTACATCTGCGACTCCATAGAGGATAAGCATCGTTTTCACCGCGAAATGCCATGGTCCGGCACCATTTGGGGTGGGAACGATAACCGCAATACTTCCGACGATAAAGGTTACCAGTGCGCACATGAGTCCCAAATGAGCAGTGAAGTCGAAGCAGAAGAATGTCAGATAATAATGAAGGAAGTAGCTACCCCAGATGGCCAGTGTGTAAAAGGCAAACAACCACTTGTTGCGCACACCTTTAAGCGAGATGATGCCTTGCCAAATGCCGTGCAGAGTATCCTTTACCTTATTATATATTGATAGCTTCCGCAGCAGAAAGTATCCTAACAACAAGATCGCCGCCAGGCAAATCAGCGTTACCAACCATCCGGCAGCGGAGAATTTGCTGATGATACTGTCGATGCTGGTTCCCGTCTCATCGAAGAAGTGTGCAAACACTCGTATTTGCAGCAACAGGGTCAATCCCGTAATCACCATGACCAGCAGCGTGTCGATGGCCCGTTCGGTAACAACCGTACCCAAAGCCTTGGGAAAAGAGACGCCGTCGTAGCGTTTCAGCACACCGCAACGAGTGAACTCTCCAATGCGGGGAATGACAAGACTGGCCGCATACGACAGAAAGATGGAGTGGATACTGGTCGTTGTACGTGGATGCTCGTCCACTGGTTCCAGTGTCTGATGCCATCGCCATCCGCGGAACATCTGTGCTAAAATGCCAAATGGGAATGAGAGCAGCATCCATGTCCAGTTCATTTCCTCCATCAGCACATGCTTGATTTGTTGGAAGTCAAAATCCCGGTACATCCAATAAAGAATGGCACCACCAAGCAACAGAGGCAGTGCAATCTTCAGAATGCTGTCGAACGTTTTTTTCATACAGAATGCAAAGTTAGTTCAATTTAGGCGTATTACAAAATAAAAAAGTTAAATTTTAATTGCTTTGTTCGGTCTTTTAATCTATTTTTAAAGATAACACTCCATATCAAAATTGTGAAAGGTGTTTTCTTTAGCAATGCAATACATGAATGAAGAGCTATGCGAAAAAGAAGGCGGACAGTCAAAAAACTCATTTCCTGATTCTCATTTCTCATTTTTAAATAGTATCTTTGCAGACATGAAACAAGTAAGACCCAAGAAAAACCTTGGTCAGCATTTTCTGACCGACCTTGATATAGCCAGCCGCATTGCCGATACGGTGGATGCATACCCCGATGTGCCCGTGTTGGAGGTAGGACCTGGCATGGGCGTGATGACTCAGTTTCTGGTTGAGAAACCACGGCCCTTGAAGGTTGTCGAGATTGACCGCGAGAGTGTTGCCTACCTGAACGAGCATTTCCCGCGATTGCGCGAGAATATTCTTGGCGAGGATTTTCTGCGGATGGACCTCAACAACGTATTTGACGGGCAGCAGTTCGTGCTCACAGGTAATTATCCCTATGATATATCATCCCAGATTTTCTTCAAAATGCTCGACAATAAAGACCTCATTCCGTGCTGTACGGGTATGATTCAGCGTGAGGTGGCTCTGCGGATGGCCTCCAATCCAGGCACGAAAGCCTATGGTATCCTGAGTGTGCTGATCCAGGCCTGGTATGATGTGGAGTATCTCTTCACCGTCGACGAGCATGTGTTTAATCCGCCCCCCAAGGTGAAATCGGCTGTCATCCGCATGACCCGTAATGCCGTGACCGACCTCGGATGTGACGAGAAGTTGTTCCGGAGGCTGGTAAAGACAGTCTTCAACCAGCGCCGAAAGATGCTGCGCGTCAGCCTCAAACAGATGTTTAATAGTGAGACTCAGCCACGGCAGGGCTTCTATGAGCAGGAGATTATGACGCGGCGGCCCGAACAACTTACTATTCAGCAATTTGTCGAGTTGACGAATATGGTGGGCGAGGAACTGAAAACTGACAGACTCTAAACTATAATCAAAGAAGATGACTAAAAAAGAAACCTACGAGGAGGTAATTCCTCAGATACGTTCGCTTATCAGCGGTGAGACCGACGAGATCAGTGTGATGGCCAATGTGGCAGCCGTGTTGCACACCACATTCGATGAGTTTTTCTGGACGGGATTCTATCTTGTTCGCGAGGGAGAACTGCGGCTTGGTCCTTTCCAAGGCCCGTTGGCCTGCATGCATATCCAATACGGACGTGGTGTTTGTGGAACGGCATGGAAAGAGGCACAGACACAAGTGGTTCCCGACGTAGAACTGTTTCCAGGACACATTGCCTGTTCGTCGTTGAGCCGCTCGGAGATTGTTGTTCCAGTAAAGAACGAAGCTCAGGAAGTGGTTGCCGTGTTGGATATCGACAGTAAACAACTGGCTACATTCGACGATATCGACCGCGAGTACTTGGAGCAGTTGTGTGCTATTGTTTCCAGCGAGCTGTATAAAAAATCGTAAAGAAAAAGAATATTTTTCTCTTTCTTTTTGTGATTTCCGAATAAAATGCCTACATTTGTAACTAGAAACTAATACGAACAAAAATATGATAGACGTTAAACAGACTTTAAATGAGAGCGAGGAGCGCATGGAAATGGCAGCGATGTTCTTGGAAGAGCAGCTTAACCGCATCCGTGCCGGTCGCGCTAACGTGGCTATCCTCGACGGAGTGAGAGTAAACAGCTACGGACAGAAGGTGCCCCTGAATCAGGTGGCTACCGTAACTGCTCCCGATGCGCGTACAATAGCCATCAAACCGTGGGATCGTAAGACCATCCGTGATATCGAGAAGGCTATTATGGATTCTGATGTGGGTATTACTCCTGAGAATAATGGCGAGGTGATTCGTCTTGGTATTCCTCAGCCCACAGAGGAGCGCCGTCGTGAGTTGGTGAAGCAGTGCAACAAGATTGGCGAGAAAGCCAAGGTGGAAGTGCGCAATGTGCGTGGCGACATCAAGGACAAACTGAAGAAAGCCATCAAGGACGGACTGTCGGAAGACAATGAGAAAGACGCCGAGCTTGAGCTTCAGAAGTTGCATGACAAGTATATCAAGAAACTTGATGATCTGCTTGCCGCCAAAAATAAGGAAATCATGACGGTTTAAGCGACAAGTGAAAGGACTCGTCATTAAAAATACAGGCAGTTGGTACACCGTTCTTGCGGACGATGGCCAACTGCTTGATTGTAAGATCAAGGGAAATTTCCGTTTGAAAGGTATCCGCAGTACTAATCCTGTTGCGGTGGGTGACCGTGTGGAGGTGTTGTCTCCCTCTGTCCTCTCCCAGTCAGAAGAGGCTTCTTATATCACGGAGATTGAGGACCGTCGCAATTATATTATCCGAAAGTCTCCTAATCTTTCAAAACAAAGTCACATCATAGCCGCTAATGTGGATCAGGCTTTTCTGATCGTGACGGTGAATTATCCTGAGACATCTACTACCTTCATCGACCGTTTCCTGGCTTCTGCGGAAGCTTATCGCGTTCCCGTGGTGCTGGTGTTTAATAAGTCAGACCTGCTCGTTGAGGAGGAGCTGAACTATCAGCAGATGATGATTGATCTTTACGAGACAGTCGGCTATGAATGTCGAGCCGTTTCGGCTGCCACGGGTGAGGGCGTCGACGAACTGAAGGAGCTGCTGAAAGGAAAAATCACGTTGCTCAGTGGCAATAGTGGTGTGGGGAAGTCCACATTAATCAACCGGTTAGTGCCTGGAGCCAATCTGAAAACAGCGGAAATCAGCGATGCACATAATACGGGCATGCATACAACCACGTTTAGCGAGATGTTGCGTGTACCATTTGCCAGGGCAAGTTCTTCCGCTGTTGACAATCAGGAGAATGCTTCCTGGCTGATTGATACGCCGGGAATCAAAGGATTTGGAACCTTCGACATGGAACCAGAGGAAATCTGCGGTTATTTTAAGGAAATCTTCCGATTCTCGAAAAACTGTCGTTTCTCCAACTGTACGCATACCCATGAGCCAGGATGTGCTGTTGTTAAGGCTGTAGAGGACCATTATATCGCTTTAAGCCGCTACAATTCTTATGTCAGTATGCTGGAGGATAAGGAGGAAGGCAAGTACAGGAAGGCATATTAACAGCTATGTGGCTGAAATTAGACTTATGACTTTAAATAGTATACCATGAAGCATTTTTATTTATTATTGTTTTTTTTGCTGGCAGGAAATATGGTTCAGGCTCAGCATGTAGTGAAAGTGACCGATTTCTTTGTGAGCGGTCCGTTCAAACAGGTACGGCCTATTACTACCGACACGGTTGACGTGAATGGTAAGAAACTGGATTTTACTGACGGATTCCGCAAAGAGATAAAGTTCTATATCAACAATACCGACTATACAAAAGGCAAGTTGTTGGTAAAGGGTACAAAAAAGTATCAGGCACTGCTCGACGGGAAACCTGTTGCCGGTGGCGTGTTGGCTTTGGAACCGAATCATCATGAGATTGTTGTGAAGTACAGTTATCCTGATGCGGCTGCTGACTCCGTAGTGGTGAGTGTTGATGCCGACCATGCCGTAAGCCCGACAACTTCGGAGAAACGTCCTTACACCTTCCATGATGTTGTTGATGGACAGCGTGTGACAGGTGCATCGTTGTCTCCTGATGGAAAATATGTTATCGTTTCTTTCGGTGATGTACAGCGTGGGGGGAGAAGCCGCTCTTTCACAGAGGTGAGAGAGGTCGCTACTAATCGTGTCGTTGACCGTCAGGAACGGTTGCGTCCGCGTTGGATGCCTCGTAGTGTGGCTTATTATTATGAGGACTCGAATGGTGACGACCGTATATTATATAAGGTGAATCCTGCTAATGGCGAACGGACAGTGATGGCCAGCCATCTCCCCAAGGGACGGATTACGGTCAGTCCTACAGAAGATTACTTGATATTGAGCGATGTGGAGGAAGGGCCAAAAGAAAAAAAGAATATCTTCCAAGTTTTGGAACCCGACGACAGACAGCCCGGTTGGCGCAGCCGCAGCTTTATTTCGAAGTTTGATTTGAAGACAGGAGAATTGCAACGCATTACGTTTGGCAACCACTCTGCTTCGCTGGACGATATTACTGACGACGGAAAGACGCTGTTGGTCAGCATATCACGCTCACGACTGACCAAACGTCCTACCACCGTTAGCGACTATCTGCTCATCAATGCCTCTACACTGAAAGCTGACACACTGATGCTTGGTGCAGAGTTCCTGAGTGGTGGCCAGTTCTCGCCTGATGGTAAGCAGATTCTCTTCTCAGCCTGCCCTGAGGCTTTTAATGGAATCGGTAAAGACCCTGATGCCGGTCAGTATTCCAGTATGTACGACATACAGCTTTTCCTGTATGATATTGCAGGTCGCAAGGCCCGTGCCCTGACCCGGTATTTCAACCCTTCAGTAGGGAAGGTAGAATGGTCGAGGGCTGACGGACAGATTTATTTCTCAGCCAACGACCGTGACTATGTGCATTTCTATGTGCTGAATCCTAAGAAAGGCGATATTCGTGAGGTGCCTATCCAAGAGGATGTGTTGAGTGCTTTCTCGATAGCAGCTGCGGCTCCTGTCATGACCTATTATGGTGTGAGTGCCTCTAATCCAGTGCGGCTCTATTCGTTGAATCTGAAAAACAACAAGACTAGCCTGTTGGAAGATTGTGCAAAGACACTGCTCAAGGATGTAGAGCTGGGCGATTGTCGCGACTTTAATTTTGTTTCGTCACGTGGCGATACCATTTATGGCCGTTATTATTTACCGCCACATTTCGACAGCACAAAGAAGTATCCCGTAATCGTCAACTACTATGGTGGTTGTACGCCAACTTCCCGCAATTTTGAGAGTCGTTATCCTCAGAACTATTATGCCTCGTTAGGCTATGTTGTTTATGTGGTTAATCCAAGTGGAGCATGTGGCTTCGGACAAAAACACAGTGCCCGCCATGTGAACACGTGGGGAAAATATGTGGCTGATGACATTATTGAAGGAGTAAAGAAATTCTGTGCTGCCAATAGTTTTGTCGATGCGAAGAAGATAGGTTGTATCGGTGCCTCATATGGTGGTTTCACGACACAGTATTTGCAGACGGTTACCGACATCTTTGCTTGTGCCGTCAGTCATGCAGGTATCAGCAATATTACCAGTTATTGGGGTGAAGGATATTGGGGCTATAGCTATGGTGAGGTCGCGAGTGCAGGCAGCTATCCGTGGAATAATAAGGAACTGTATACAGAACAGAGTCCGCTCTTCCATGCCGACAAGATTCACACGCCGTTGCTGCTCACTCATGGAACAGGTGATACCAATGTACCTCCCATTGAGAGCATTCAGATGTTCCAGGCTCTGAAACTTTTAGGACGTGAGGTCGCTTTGGTTCAAGTACAGGGTGAGAACCACTGGATCTTGGATTACAACAACCGGATTCAATGGTCGGATACGATTATGGCTTGGTTTGAGAAGTATCTGAAAGGCAACTCTGCCTGGTGGGACAGCCTTTATCCTGAGAAACATCTCTAATTTGTTTTAGGAACTTATTCTCACAAGCACCCGGATTCATCAGAAGAATACGGGTGCTTGCTGTTTTTGTAGCCTATATCAATAGAAAAATATTAGCTAATCAGATTGCGAACAATCGCTGGCGTATGTACACAACTACAGGCAGACACTCCAATTGTATTAATAATGGAGAGTCTGCCTGTAGCTTTTACGAGGTTAAACCCGTATTATTTCTTCAATAGTGAGGCAATATAGAGTACGAGTACTGCGCCGATAACGGCAGTTCCCACTTCGCCAATCCATCCGTTGTTCCACTGAATGCCCAGTGCGCGGAATATCATTCCGCCTACAAAACCGCCCACAATACCCAGCAGCAGGTTCATCAGACAACCGAAACCGCCACCTCGCATGAGCTTTCCTGCCAGAAATCCGGCCAATATACCTACAATAATAGAACCAATTAATCCACCCATAGTTTAAATTTTTAAATGTTAGATGCCACAAAAATACAAAAACTTTTCCATGGACGGAAAAGTTTTTGCTTGTTTTTTTGTTTCCTGATACTTTTTACCTGATTATCCTGAATCTTTTTACCTTAGAAATTTATACCTATATTTGCGAATAGAGTGCCTGTGTGTGCAGAATCGAATGTGTCGTTTGAGATGTTGGCAAGACCTGCGTCATAACCCACTTCGGCGTAGAACATGTCTAACATGATACCGCAACCGAGACGAAGACCACCGTCGAAGCGCTTGAAATTGTGGTCTGAGAATGAGGGCTCAGAAACGCGGTCGCCGAAATCTTTGATTTTTCCGCCTACGCCACAGGCCAGATAGCCGCCCAAGAAGGGAGTGATGGCGATGTCGCGGTCAATCTTGCATTGGTATTTCAGCACCAGCGGAACCTCCAGATAGTTCAGGTCGTAAGTGAACTTGTTGTTGCCATAGTTGCCTTTTCCGCCTTTCTCGGTGTATTGGAGGCCGGTCTCAAAAAAGAGTGGGGCAGTCTGGGTGAGAAGAACACCCACGTTAAATCCTACGTTGAGTCCGCTTTGCATGCTTCCGCCGTCGAGAAACTTGTCGTCAGAGTTCACTGTTGCACCGTTTAAACCCACGCGGAATCCATAATAAGTATAAGGAGCTGAATAACCGTAGTTGCGTGAAGCCGGCCGATTGTAGGTAGTACGTCCATATCGGCTGTTATAGCCTCTGTACTGAGCATGTGCAGGCACAACCATCATGATGGCAAATGCTGCTAATATGAGTCTGCTGTAGTGTTTCATCTTTATCCATTTATTAGTGTTACGACTGCAAAATAACACCAAAAAAGACAAAGAAAAAAGGATTTTTCCCTACAATCGCAGGGGAAAATCCCTATTTTGGTATATAGATTTGGGTTATCCGTTTTTGGCACGGCCCACCATAACGGTGGAAATGATAACCACGGCAATCATTGTTACAAACGTGACCATGAGGCAAATGAATGGCAACCTGCTGTGGGGGAAAGCCATCATGAAAGATATGCTCATGAACATCAGGGTGATAACCACCGCAATGATTCTCACCATACGGATGGCAATCATGAACTGGCGTGGCGTGCGCATATTGACGGGCATGTTGATCATCTTTGAGGGCAGATAGGCACTTACCAGCAGTATAATGCTAACCACGGTACCTATGGCCGGAATCAAAAACATGGTTGAGCGGTCGCCATAAGAGTCTGCGCTTCCATTGGCTCCGAAATGTGTCGGTATCGTTTCAGGCGAACGGCTCCACAAGATGAAAGCCACAACCCACATGACGATGATGAGCACGGCGGTGACAATCTCGAATATGGTACCTTCCAACGTGCGGCCAACTTTGATGGCAGGCTGTTCATTGTTACGTTTATTGAATATCAGTTTCATAATTGAATAGTCATTTGATGGTTTTTATCCAGTTTACAATATCGTCGAGTACCTCCGTGGAAATGGTCTCCTCTATGTTCCCATATTCCTCGAGAGTTCCCTTGTCGCAATGCTGAAACAGGTGGTTCAGTCCAGGGTAGGCCTTGCAAAGGCTCTTTTTGTTTTTAGGCAGCAACTGCTTGATGATTTCCAAGTTGCTGTCAACGGAAACTTGGGTGTCTTTTTCACCGTTGAGGGCCAAAACTGGGCATTTGATTCTTACAATATCGGTCTGTGGATTGTAACTATAGAAGAAGTCAATCCACGGCGACGACTTTTGCAGTTTCTGGTTCTGCCGCATCATGGCTGCCGTATAGTTGCCCTCGTAGCCGTTCTGTCGCATGATGATATTGGTCTGCTCGGCACTGATACTGTCGCCGCTCTGTGCCGGACCAGCCAGGCTTACAATGAAATCGACGCTCCGCCGTGCTCCCATCATAAAGGCAATCATGCCGCCCTCGCTATGACCAATTACGCCCACCTTGCCGAAACGCTTCAACTTGCGCAAGAATTCGACACCTGCCTCCGCGTCGTGCATGAAATCCTCGCTGGTGGCAGTCATGACCTCACCTTTCGAACCGCCCATACCACGGTCATCGTAGCGCAGCGAGGCGATTCCATGGCGCGCCAAGTAGTCGGCAATCACGGCAAAAGGACGGTGGTCGAAGAGAGTCTCGTCCCGGTCTTGCTGTCCGCTGCCGGAAACCATCAATACGACAGGAACACGCTTTCCGGCTTCATATCCCACCGGGTAGCAGATGGTTCCGGCTAATAAGGCGGTGTCTTGATTGTTGGTGAAGGTTACCTCCTCCGTATTGTAAGGGTAGGGCGGTCTGGGCGTCTGCGGCCGGTTGCGTTGTAGTTCGCCCCGCCGCATGTCGAGTTTGAAGGGCATCATGCGCTGAACAAACGTGCCGTGCAGTTCATCACTCGTCAGATGTGCGGCATATGAGGCTGCCAGCGATGGTACGGTAATATTTACCGAGTCATCACTCAAATAGACAATCTCTGCCGGAATGGTCGTCACTCCCTGGTCTGGGCTGCCCATTGTGCATATCTGCTTACCATCGGCAGTTTTCTCTATGTGCAGAGTGATGGTCAGTTCCTGCATGCCAGCCTTCAGCTTACCAAGCCAGTGGCCTGCAGTCTGCTGGGCACAGAGCGTCTGTACGGCCATCAGGGCTATCACGAAGAGTGCTTTTCGTCTCATTGTAATTTCTCCTTTTCGTCTTTATTCTTGAATTCCAATATGGCTGCTGTCCACTTGAGCACCAATCCGCAACCAATGAATACACAAAGTCCGGGTTTCATGGTCTCCCACCCGGCCAGACCTGTCACAGTGGCCAGCAGACCAGCCAACGCCCAATAGCGCGTCACCCTGACAGCCCGGCCGACAGCATTGATGTTGTTGAGCGGAAAGCTCCAGGCAAGATACGATGGGAAGTAGGCACTCACTAGCAGGAATACGGTCATGATGGTGACAGCCACACAGACGATAATCCTGCTCTCCAGCATGTCGGTGGCGTGCCAATAGCGCCACGTCAGTGCCCACATGGCTGCCAGCATGATGGCACAAGCCACCTCGATGAGCATGCCTTCAAGGGTACGGTGTACCTTCGTCTGCTTCAAGTCAAATTTCTCCATCATTCTCTTCGCTCTCTTTCTTTTTTCGCTTAGGCAGCCGCTTGGCTTTGCGTAGCGCCTCGGTGATAATCCACTGCAACTGGCCATTGGTGGAGCGGAACTCATCAGCAGCCCACGCCTCAATAGCATCCATCGTGTCGCTGTCGACACGAAGGATGAAGCTTTTGGTCTTGTTCTCTTTCTTGGCCATGTGTTTGCAGATAACAATGAACTTTAAACAAAAAACTCTGAAATAGATTAGTGGTTCAGTGTTCCGGCGTTCACCACGGGCTGGGCTGAGTCGTCGCCGCAGAGAACCACCATCAGGTTGCTGACCATGGCTGCCTTCTTATCGTCGTCCAATTCTACAACATCCTCTTCAGAGAGTTTCTGCAGGGCCATCTTCACCATACCGACAGCGCCTTCGACAATCTTCTCACGGGCTGTAATGATGGCAGAAGCCTGCTGACGGCGCAGCATGACGGCTGCAATCTCAGGAGCATAAGCCAAATAATTGATACGGGCCTCCACGACTTCAATGCCGGCCAGTGCCAGACGCTCGTCGAGTTTCTGCTCCAGCTGCTCGTTTATCTCATCAGCACTTGAGCGCAAGGTGAGCTCGCCAGCCTTTCCGTCCTCATCGTCGTAGGCGTATTGTCCTGCCACCTGGCGCAGGGCAGCATCGCTCTGCACGCGAACAAAATTCTCCAGTGCATTCATGATGCCTTTAATATTGCTTCCGCCAATCTCATTCGGATTGACACTGGCCATGGTTTGAGAGTCTACCTCGAAAATGGCTTTATAAGTGTCTTTCAGTTTCCATACCAACACGAGTCCGATCATTACAGGATTACCCGTTTTGTCGTTAACCTTAATGGGCTGAGCGTCGAGGTTGCGGGCGCGAAGAGACAATTTCTTGGTAGAATAGAATGGATTGATCCAATAGAAACCTGTCTGTGTGAAAGTACCGCTGTATTTTCCAAACCATGTTGTAACACGGGCGGTATTTGGCTCCAGCAAGAGGAAACCGCACCAAAGAATGATGCTGACTATGAGAAGAAGAATGCCTCCAACGAACAAGCTGACACCACAAGCCACACATGTGTCTTCTGACAGGATGATGGCTCCGTAGATGATAGCTGCAATAGCACCGATTGTGAGCAACAGATTAACGAACAACATAACGAATCCGTTGACGACGGTTCCCTTAAATGTAAACTCTTTACTTTCCATATTAGTTAAGTATTAATTAGTGATATCATTTTGATATCGCAAAGATATAGTTTTATTTGTTATGTTGTATACTTTTGGCGTATTATTTAACACACTTTAGTGAATCAGTTCTTGTGGTGCCTGATTTCCACCTTATTATAAATATGGGAGCAGCTCAATACTGTTGTTTTGGGATTCATATGAAAGATGTTACGCTACTCTCAAAATGGAGCCAATTGGGACAAAATGACATACTGATTATGACAGATTGTCGGGAAATAAGCATTGGTATGCTTGTTGCTTTTTATGTAAGTGAAGCCAAAACCCAATGAAACGGGCAGAGGCAAAGTGATTAAAATATTTATAACAACAATAAACCAAAAAATTAGGAGGTAAAAACTATGATGTATTATCCAACAATGCGTAGAAATTCTTGGCTGCCGGAAGTGTTTAACGATTTGTTTAACAACGACTTTATGCCGAAAGCCAATTGCACAGCACCAGCCATCAATGTCCTTGAGGACGACAAAGAATATAAAGTAGAGCTCGCGGCTCCGGGCATGAAAAAGGAGGATTTCAGTGTTAACATCAACCATGAGGGCAATCTGGTTATTAAGATGGAAAGCAAGCAGGAGAAGAAAGATGAGGATAAGAAGGCCCGTTACCTGCGCCGCGAGTTCTCTTACTCAAAGTTTGAGCAGACTCTGCTTCTTCCTGAGGATGTGGATAAGGAGAAAATTGCAGCCAGTGTTGCTGACGGAGTGCTGACCGTTGATCTGCCGAAGATCGTAAAGGAGGAGGTAAAGGTTGCCCGTCAGATTACTGTAGGCTGATTTGCCTGTCCATAAAGGACAACAGAACATCTCAATAGGTATAAGTTTTTAGATTTAAGGTTAATAAAGATTGTTTTTAAGGTTTCATGAATGATTAGTTGATAATTAATTGTGTGATTGTTAGATTTTTATCCCCGAGCATGTGAATGTTTGGGGATTTTTTTGTATTTTTGTCCCCGATTATGCTACTGAATATTGTTTTTATTGTTGTAGGAGTCATTTTGGTGCTCTGGGGAGCTGACCGTATGACCGATGGTGCTGTAGCTTTGGCGCAGCGCATGAATGTTCCGCAAATAGTAATCGGACTCACCATAGTGGCTATGGGAACCAGTGCGCCCGAGCTGTTTGTCAGTTTTGTGTCTGCTATAAAGGGTACGCCCGACCTGGCCGTTGGTAATGTGGTGGGTAGTAATATCTTCAACGCTATGCTCATCGTGGGTGTAGCAGCCATGGTGGCACCGATGACGATTGCAAAGGCGACCGTCAAGAAAGATATTCCGTTTGCTGTGTTGGCTGCTGTCATGCTTGTGTTGCTGGCATTTGACAAGATGATTTCCCGTTTCGATGCAGCTATTCTCTTCCTGTTGTTCATCATTTTCATGACTTACACATTGCGGATGGCCAAAGAAGGTGATAACGAGATAGAGGAAGATGCGCCGAAGAACTATGGAGTCGTAAAGTCAGTATGCTTTATCGCACTGGGTCTGGCCTGTTTGATAGGCGGCAGTAACCTTTTTGTCGAGTCAGCCTCGCGAGTAGCCATAGAATTGGGCGTGTCGGAAGCCGTTGTCGGTTTGACCATTGTTGCCGGAGGAACGTCACTTCCAGAGTTGGCGACGACTGTTGTTGCCGCCCGGAAAGGAAAGAGCGCCATCGCCATTGGTAATGTAATCGGCTCGAATGTGTTCAACATCCTGATGATATTGGGCATCACGGGAATCATTTGTCCCATGCGCATACAGGGCATTACGATGCTCGATATGGGTATGATGCTTGGTAGTGTAGTGCTGTTGTGGTTCTTCTCGTTTACCAAATTCAAGGTGGAACGTTGGGAAGGAGCCGTGCTGACAGCTATCTTCCTGGGCTATATGACGTGGCTTGTGGTGAGTGCCTGAGTTTACTGTCTATAGTTCCAAGTAAATCCTATAGTCCCTATTAACGTAATCGTCATGACAGACAATAGACAAAACGAAGGCTTGCATGCCTTGGGCAAAAAGACGGAGTATGCCACCGACTATGCACCGGAAGTGTTGGAGACATTCCAAAACAAACATCCGGAGAACGATTATTGGGTGCAGTTCAATTGCCCGGAATTCACATCCCTCTGTCCGATAACGGGCCAGCCCGATTTCGCTGAGATTAAGATTATGTATCTTCCTGACGAGAAGATGGTCGAGAGCAAAAGCCTGAAACTCTATCTGTTCAGTTTCCGCAATCATGGTGATTTCCACGAGGATTGTGTCAATATCATCATGAAAGACCTCATCCGTCTCATGGATCCCAAGTATATAGAGGTGACGGGCCTGTTCACCCCGCGCGGTGGCATCAGCATATATCCTTATGCAAACTATGGACGCCCTGGCACGAAATACGAGCGGATGGCTGAGGAGCGCATGCTAAGACACACTTGGTAAAGGGCAACTCCAGAGAATTTAAGTACGTTTCCAGCGGCACAGAGTAATGCTCCAGATTGCCAGAGGGCATCTTTACGAAGAAAATAGAAAAAGACATATTAGCAGATTAATAGCATTTATGGGGAATCCATAGAGCTTTTTGCTGCTAATATGTCTTTTTTTGTTGAGTTGGGTCTTTCCGCTATTTCGTGTTCTCCTCGTTTTTACGGTAGTAATTCTTCACTCCGTCCTTGAATCTCAGTTGCAGGCTGTCTTTCATCATGAAGACAATCTCGGCCGTATCGAGCTCAACAGACTGCTGTTCTGCTTTTCCGTCGCTGCCCACCCTGTAATTCGGATGCACGAGAATCAGCTTGCCATTGAAAATGTGCCACTCGCTGTAGCGTCTGACTTGCGGATAGACAATAGGGCTTTGGTCGTCGGTCGTAGTTGCCCGATAAGCCATTCCTATGCTGGTCACCTGCTTGTCGCGTTTCAGACGGAAACCATATTCACGCGGAACCATCATCTTTTTCAGGGCAGAGTCTACAGCCTCGTCTTGATGCTGGGCCTGTGTGTCAACCCTTTTTCTCAATGTGGGTGTCACCAGATACACCCATGTGCCCTTCATCTCGTCAATATCGATAACGCTGAGGGCCTCTTTGGGGTTCTCGGGGTTCAGCAAGACAGCCAGGTTGTCACCGATTTTCGGCCGCCCGATTACTTTGTGTTCCCGCTTGGCATTGAGGATGTCGTAAGTGACAGGGTCGCTGCCATCATGGGGGAGAAGGACAATAACAGAGTCGGTACATCCGTCACAGGCAAGTCCGTAGATGGCCGAGTCGCCTTTCATGATGGTCACTGAGAGCGAGTCGGTTTCTATTTCCTCAGGTTGTGCTTGTTTGCCTGAACAGGCGAATAACAGCAAACCCGTAACGGCTGTAATACATAATATGATTTTCCTCATTATCATTTTTTCTTTTAATTTCGTGCAAAGATAAGAATTAATTCCCGAAATATTTGTTTCATAACGAAAAATTATATATTTTTGCAGACAGCTTCGAAAAATAATACACAAATCTAATAATCGTATGAAAAAGAAAATCCAGTTCAGTCTAGTTTACAGAGACATGTGGCAGTCTTCTGGTAAGTTCCAGCCACGTAAAGATCAGTTAGAGCGTATTGCCCCCGCCATCATCGACATGGGCGTGTTCGACCGTGTAGAGACCAATGGTGGTGCCTTTGAGCAGGTGAACCTGCTGGCAGGCGAGAACCCCAATGCTGCCGTCCGCGCTTTCTGTAAGCCATTCAATGAGGTGGGTATTAAGACACACATGCTTGACCGCGGTCTGAACGCGCTGCGCATGTACCCTGTACCCGATGATGTTCGTGAACTTCAGTATAAGGTAAAGCATGCTCAGGGCGTGGATATCACACGTATCTTCTGCGGTCTGAACGATGTTCGTAACATCATTCCTTCTGTAAAATGGGCTAAGGCTGCAGGCATGACCCCACAGGCTACCCTTTGTATCACGACTTCTCCTGTACATACAGTTGAGTATTATGCCAACATTGCCGACCAGGTGATTGCTGCCGGTGCAGAGGAAATCTGTTTGAAGGATATGGCAGGTATTGGTCAGCCCGCATTGCTCGGTGCGCTGACTAAGGCCATCAAGACAAGCCATCCTGATGTTATTGTTCAGTATCACGGCCACTCTGGCCCAGGTCTGTCGATGGCAAGTATTCTGGAAGTCTGCAACAATGGCGCCGACGTTATCGATACAGCAATTGAGCCGCTGTCGTGGGGTAAGGTTCACCCGGACATCATCTCTGTTCAGTCGATGCTGAAGCATGAGGGCTTCGAGGTGAAGGAAATCAACATGAACGCTTATATGCGTGCTCGTGCGCTCACTCAGGAGTTCATCGACGACTGGCTCGGATATTTCATCAACCCAGGCAACAAACACATGTCTTCACTCTTGCTCGGGTGCGGTCTGCCCGGCGGTATGATGGGTTCTATGATGGCCGACCTCGCAGGTATCCACCACGTGATTAACAATACATTGAAAGCTAAGGGCGAGCCCGAGCTCTCAACCGACGATATGCTCGTGAAGCTGTTCGACGAGGTTGCTTATGTATGGCCACGCGTTGGTTATCCCCCACTCGTAACCCCGTTCTCGCAGTATGTGAAGAACATCGCTCTGATGAACCTCCTCACATTGGCACAGGGCAAGGGCCGTTTCGTTATGATGGACGACTCTATGTGGGGCATGATTCTCGGAAAGAGCGGAAAGATTCCTGGAACTATCGACCCAGAGTTGGTAGAACTGGCTGCAAAGCAAGGACGCGAATTCACCACTGCCGACCCGCACACTCTTATTCCTAATGCCCTCGACGATTTCCGCAAGGAGATGGACGAGAATGGTTGGGAGTACGGACCAGACGACGAGGAGCTCTACGAGTTGGCTATGCACCCAGAGCAGTATCGTAACTTCAAGAGCGGACAGGCCAAGAAGAATATGCTGGCTGATTTGCAGAAGGCAAAGGACGCCAAGCTTGGCAGCCAGCTGACTCCGGAACAGCTCAGCGCATTCAAGCATGCCAAGGCTGATGCTATCGTTGCTCCTGTTAAGGGACAGCTCTATTGGGAGTTCAATGGCGAAGGCGAGTGCGCTCCAACAACCGAGCCGTTCATCGGTAAGGAGTACAACGAGGGCGATCCGTTCTGCTTCATCCAGGCTTCTTGGGGCGAGATTGTTGCCGTTCCCGCTGCTCTTGGTGGAAAGCTTGTTGAGATTAACGCCAAGCAGGGCTCGAAGGTGAACAAGGGCGATGTGATTGCTTACATCGAGCGCCCAGGCCAGGCATAAGATTTCATACAATCAGTTGACACAGATTTTCACAGATTGGCACCCGCCATTTGTGGGAATCTGTGTTTTTTATAGATTATCTGTATAACAGAATGGATTATCAGCAACTTCTTGATCAGTATTATCCTGAGGATAATGAGTTACGCCACATACTACTGACGCATAGCCGTAGTGTGGCTGATAAGGCTCTGAGCATTGCCCACGCTCATCCTGATTTGGGGCTTGATACGCAGTTTGTCGAGGAAGCTGCTATGTTGCATGATATAGGAGTGCGCTGGTGTGATGCTCCCGGTATTCAATGTTTTGGGACAGAACCATACATTTGCCACGGGCGCATAGGGGCTGAGTTGTTGCGAAAGCATGGTTTTGAGCGTCATGCCCGTGTTTGTGAGCGTCATACAGGAGCTGGTCTGTCACTTCAGGAGATAGTCTCACAGCAACTGCCGTTGCCACATCAGGATTTCCTGCCAGAGACACTTGAGGAGCAAGTCATCTGTTATGCTGACAAATTCTTCTCAAAAACTCGTCTTGAGCGCGAGAAAACTGTTGAGCAAGCCATGAAGAGCCTTGCCAAGTTTGGTGAAGAAGGGCTCAGCCGCTTCCGCCACTGGGTGGAAATGTTCGATAAATAAAGAAACGCTTCCGTATAGTTTTTTTGTTTCAAAAGCATCATTTGGGTGTTCCAATCTTCTGTTTTACACAAAGACAAAAGGAATAGCTATTCCTGAATGACTGTCTTTGTCGTATAGTTGGAATAGACAATGATTCGTACGCCTTTGTCTTTCTTGCTCACAGGCCATCCCTGAATATCCAAGAAAAAACGTATATTTGCATACGATAATAGATAATTATAGCCATGTCGCAGAAGGAGAACATCTATCTGAACAGGATTTACAGCAGGCATATACCTCAGGCAGAGGAAAGATATCCCTACACCATTCCGGTCATACGCGACTTGAAGGAACTGACTTTTGAGAAGTCGGTAACCTATATTGTCGGACCGAATGGATCGGGGAAATCAACCATTCTTGAGGCGATTGCCATCTTGTTGAAGATGAATCCTGAAGGGGGCTCGGGTAATTTCAACTTCCATACGGTTGAGACCCATTCCGACTTGTGGAGTGACATGGTGGCTTCACGTAGTGATTTGACGTATCGCGATACATTCTTCTTCCGTGCGGAGAGCTATTATAATGTGGCGTCTGAGATAGACCGGCTACAACAGGTTGACGGGCAGATGTACCAATCGTATGGTGGTCGCAGCATCCATAGCGTCTCGCATGGCGAGGGATTTATGGCGTTGATACAGAAACGATTACAAGGGAAAGGAATTTATATCTTTGATGAGCCTGAGGCTGCTTTGTCTTTTCAGAATCAGCTCGCATTTCTATGCTGGATGAAAGAGGCGGTCGGCAATGGAGCCCAGATTATTATTGCCACACATTCGCCTGTGGTCTTATCTTATCCCAATGCATGTATCTATGAGATTCGGGATTATTGTCTACAACAAGCGTCTTTCCAAGACACTTGCGTCTACAAAGACATGTATGGTTTTATGCTGAATCGTGAGCTTTACTTACGTGAATTAGGACTCTTAACTTAAATTAACCGCCCGGCTCATGCAATGATTCCTCATGCGGATTGTTTTAGGATAATAAGAAAGTAAATCATTTCTTTAAATGATAGTATAAACAATTTGACATGAAAAAGTTATTATTGACAGTTCTATTTCTAACCTCACTCATTGCCGGTGCCCAAGAGAGGAAATGGGAGCATCGTATTTATGTGGGTGCAGGTCTGATGAATGAACGTGCAGAGGGATATTCTGGATCGGGACTTGCTCTGAAAGCCGGTTACGGACTTCGTTATTTCTGTGCGGAACAATGGTCTTTGACGGCAGGCGTTACTTTGCGCGATGTGACGGAGAACGCCTTCAAGAATACTCTTGAGGGTGCCGATGACGACCATTTCACGTTTCTTGATGTGCCTGTCATCGCACAATACCATGTTGGTCGTGGCAAGAGCAGTTGGTCGTTAGGACTTGGTCCCGTCTTCTCGTTCTGTATTGCTAACGAGCATTATTATATAGATGCAGACCCCGATTCTCCTCTGAATCAATTGGACAAATGTAAGAAGTTCGCATTCGGCCTGCAACCCAGTATTACCTATCAGTTGAGCCGTCGATTTGAGATTGGTATTGAAGCCAATATCGGACTGACAAACATCGAGAATACGCATAATCTGACAATTGGCAGCAAGCATCTTCACGATGTGACAGCCACCATTGGAATAGTCTTGTAAGGCATTAAGTGTCTTTAGAACGGTTGGCGTAATGACAATCGCAGAGCTTCAACATCGGGTAAAAGCGTTAAATAAACCATAAAATCGGGCAATTTGTTCTATATTCGGTATTATTTGCGTAATTTTGCACCTTGCAAAATATGAGAACGAAGACAATTATATTCTTGCTGCTGTCGGCCATGCTGTTTGTGTTGGCCGACCCGCGTGTGCCTATCTTCCAGGAAGACAGGACAAAAGCCGCCATGAATGACTCCGTTCCCGTCGATTCTCAGCCTAAAAGCCGAAAGGAAATGCGCCGCGCCGCGCGCCGTGCTGTTGCAGAGAATCTTCCGAAAGATAGCATAAGCACCCCTCAGGAACCCGATACAACACAGATGGATTCGCTCGAACTGGCCATCTACCGGCATAATAAAGCCATCGACGACTCTATCGCATTGGACAGTCTGAATCGCTCGAAGAAGAATACCATCGACGCGCCTGTGGAGTATCAGGGAGATGACTCGCTGGTGTATATTGCCTCCTCGAAGACCGCTTACATCTATGGCAATGCCAATGTGAAGTATCAGAACATGGACCTTCAGAGCGCAAAAATCTATATGAGCCTTGACAGCAGTATTGTTCATGCCACGCCTAAAGCCGATTCTACGGGCGTTTTGGAGGGTAAGCCTGTGTTCAAGATGGGGCAGGATACCTACGAGAATGACTCTATGGCATTCAACTTCAAGACGAAAAAAGGACTCATCAGCAATGTGTATACTGAACAGGAGGACGGATTTCTGACCAGCGAGCGGGCAAAGCGTAATGACAAGGGCGAGATGTTTATCCAGCATGGCCGTTATACGACATGCGACAAGCCGCATCCCGACTTCTATATTGCCTTGTCGCGAGGAAAAGTGCGTCCCGGCAAAGATGCCGTTTTCGGACCGGCCCATCTGGTTGTTTGCGACGTACCGTTGCCCTTGGCCATTCCATATGGCTTCTTCCCGTTCACAAAGAGCTACTCCAGCGGTTTTATTATGCCTACTTATGGCGACGAGAGCGCACGCGGTTTCTACCTGCGTGACGGCGGTTATTATTTTGCCATCAGCGACAAAATGGATCTGAAACTGCTGGGCGAGATATACACGAAGGGCTCTTGGGGAGTATCGGCAGCCTCCAACTATCGCAAGCGCTACAAGTATAGCGGCTCCTTCTATTTCAGCTATCAGGATACGAAGAACGGCGATAAGGGAATGCCCGACTTTACTGAGCAGGAGAGTTTCAAGGTGCAATGGAGCCACCGGCAGGATGCTAAGTCGAATCCTTTCAGCTCGTTATCAGCCAGTGTGAACTTCGCTACGAGCAGCTATGAGCGCAACAATCTCTCGTCGATGTACAATCCGCAGTCGATGACCCAGTCAACACGTACCTCTTCGGTCAGTTGGTCAACCACCTTCTCGAGCATCGGCATGAGCCTGAGCACCACCGCCAACCTCAACCAGAACATGCGCGACTCTTCTATTGCGGTCACCATGCCCGACTTGAACATCAGCATTTCGCGATTCTATCCGTTCAAGCGCAAGAAAGCGGCTGGTGCCGAGCGTTGGTATGAGAAAATATCGATGAGCTATACGGGTCATCTGAGTAATTCTATCAATACGAAAGAGGACCAGTTGATGCATGCGAATATCATCAAAGACTGGAAAAACGGCATGCAGCACCAGATCCCTATCAGCGGAAGTTTCACCCTGTTCAATTATCTGAATGTCAATCCCTCGTTCAATTTTACGGACCGGATGACCTTCAGCAAGGTGAAGAAATCGTGGGATGCCGTGCATCAGACCGAAGTGGCAGACACCACCTACGGCTTCTATAACCTCTACAACTGGAACCTCAGCATGTCGGCATCGACAAAGCTTTATGGATTCTGGATGCCTTGGCGGAAGCTCTTTGGCGATAAGATTGACCGCATCCGCCACGTCATCACCCCGTCGGTCAGTTTTACCTATGCGCCTGATTTTGGCGATCGCCGTTATGGTTATTACGATACTTATCAGCGAACCGATGCCGACGGCAATGTGTCGCTTGTTGAGTACTCGCCTTTCCAGAATGCGCTCTATAGTGCACCAGGCAAAGGCAAGAGCGGAACCGTTACCTTGGATATCGGCAATAATCTGGAGATGAAAATCAAGTCGGAGGATGAGGATAGCATCGATTATAAGAAAATCAGTCTGATTGACGAGTTTGGTTTCAACATGTCGTATAATTTTGCGGCGAAAGTACGGCCTTGGAGCGACCTCAGCATGCGGCTACGACTGAAACTCACCAAGACCTATACCTTAAACCTGAATGCCGTCTTTGCCACCTATGCTTACGAGCTCGACGAGAACGGACGCCCATACTTAGGCACACATACGGAATATGGCTATGGTCGTTTCGGCCGTTTCCAGGGCATGTCGCAAAACCTTTCGTATACGCTGAATCCCGAAAAGCTGAAGAAACTCTTTGGCGGGGGCGATGAAGACGATAAGGATAAAAAGAAGAACAGAAACGATGACGACGATGATGACGACGAAACGGACGTGGAAACCAATGTCGACAAGGACATGATCAGGGGCCAGCGTGGCGCGGAAGGCCAGGGAGGACTGGCTGAGACGGATGGCGACGGCTATATGAAATTCTCTATGCCGTGGTCGCTCACGTTTGGCTATGGAATCACGATGCGCGAGAATACGGCCGGCAAATTCAACACCAAGACCATGCGCTATCCCTATAAGTTTACCCAGACGCTCAATGTCAGCGGTAATATCCGGTTGAGTGAGGGGTGGAACATCAGTTTCTCCAGCGGTTACGATTTCGAGAACAAGGCCATGTCGATGACGACCGCCTCGTTGCAACGCGACCTGCATTGTTTCAATATGTCATGTTCGGTGGTGCTGGCTCCTTATACCAGTTACAACTTCTCGTTCCGTTGTAACGCCTCGACCCTGACCGATGCCCTGAAATACGATAAGCGCTCCGGCTATTCGAATGCCGTTCAGTGGTATTAACCGTGAAAGTGCTGGTAGCCTGTCGGTTGTTTCGTAATAGCAAATCAGCCATTATTTGTTTTCTAATTGATGCCTGGTTATGTTACAACTAGTCAATCAATTATACTCTAATCAGGCATTAATTGCAGTCTAATTAATGCCTGATTGAACCTTAATTAATGCCTGATTGAACCTTAATTGATGCCTGATTGCGATTTCGTGCCAAACGGTATGGCTGTCATTGTTCGGGGGTATGGGAACTAATGGTCAGACGGTGTGTGTAAATGAAAGAATCAAGCGCGAAAAACTGTTAATCTGTCAGCCATCCACCTATTCTATATCTGTTAGCACCTCCTTTTTGTGCTTGGAATGGTTACAGAGCGGGTCTTTTTCTTTGGCGTATCTTTCAATTTGAAAGTGGATTGGTGGAACCCATTTGTTTGCAAAGAAAAAAGCCCTCGCCCGTTTTTCAATTCGGCTTGTGTGTAAAAAAGTGTATTCTTTTTTTGCAAGACACATTTTTTTATATTATTTTTGCGGTAAGTATCAGATATCAGTTATGAAGAAGCTAGTCATTTCCCGTTGCTTGCCTTTATTGGTAATGCTTTCCTTTTCGTTCATGCTACATGCGCAAGAATCGTTAGACTCACTATTGTCTGCCGGTGACAGTTGTATGGATGAGTATAATACCTTTGCCGCTTTACGGTATTATGAGCAGGCTTTCGCATTGAACGACTGCGATGCCACACGCCTTGCTCTGGCCAACTGCGTATATAAACGTATGGATTATCGGCGTTGTGTGAAGTTGTTGAGTTCTCTTAACGACCATAGCCAGACCCATGAGTCGTTGCGGCAACTGGTATTTAGCAGTCAGAAACTGGCAGACAACGATGCCCTGGTGTACTGGGGGCGCATGCTGAATGCCCGTTTCCCAATGGACGGCGAGGTTGTTGCCCGTTTGGCTACGGCCTATGCACAGACCGAACAGCCTCAGAACGGGGCAAAATGTGCTGAGGAGTATTTCCGTAAGGACACCTCGAACATTGAGGTGAACCGCGCCTTGGCCGACTGTTACTTCTTATGTCAGGATTACCCGAAGGCTGCTGATATCTACGACCGGTTGCTCTCTTTGGGCGATTCAACTTTCAATACGCTTTATTCGTCAGGCATGTGCTACTCACAGATGGACAGTCTTGAACTGGCCCACCAGCGATTGAGCCAGGCTGCTGAAATGAATGAATACCGCCATTATGGATGTGTGCAGCGGCTGGGCACCATCTGCAACGAACTGAAACGTTATGACGAGGGGGTAAAACACTTATCGCGCGCACTCGATCTTATTCTCCCCGATACTGTCTATATGCGTCAGCTCACCCTGTCGCTGGCCGAGGCATACTATGAAAGTGAACACTATCAGGAGGCGATTGATATATGGAAGATGCATCTTGATTACAACCCAAACTCCATGGCCACCCTTTTTAATTTAGGACAGACGTATGGCATGATGCTCGCCGATCAGGAGAACGAGAAGAAATACTATGAGCAGTTCTTGCGATTGGCAGAGAAAGAACCTGACAACCAAAAACTCAGATTGATGAAACTTCAGGCTCGCGGTGCGCTCCAGCGGATGGAGAGAAATAGTCTGAAGCAGGAGGGAAAAAGTGAATAATCTTACATGATTATATAGTTCTCAATTTTTATCTAATCATTTTATTTAATATCATTATGAAAGCATTGTTTTTGAGCGTATTATTAATGTTAATGGGGACAGAGACTCAAGTAAATACTAGAGCCGAGGGTGCTATGTTTGCATGTCCTAATTGTATGCATTTTATGGCAGAGTATGGTAATCCAAAGAATTGTGTTGTAGAGTATACTTGTGATGCTTGTGGCAATCCTATATTTGTGAGTTATGATAATAAAGGAGATGTTATTGACATTTGGTGATACGCTGAAGAAAAAGAGGTTTTTCGTTCTTTTGGATATTTGTTTGTTGTTTGTTCCCGCAGTCTTGTGGGCGCAAAATCATCCTATTCCTGTTAGTGATGTCAACGGAGTGGTCGTTGACGATGCCAATCATGGTGTGGCAGGTGCCAACCTGAGGTTGACAGCAGTTCTCGACACAGCCCGGGTTTATCAGACGGTAACAAACGAGGAGGGCGGTTATTCGTTGCGTGTTCAACCAGGTCTTTACACGATGGTGGTGACAGCTGTTGGCTTTAAGCCGTTCTCTGCTGAGGTGGATGCAAAAAAGAAAGTTCTGGTGGATGTGAGTATGATTGACGATGTGCGGCAATTGAACGAAGTGTTGGTGAAGGGCCGCCGTATTCGTTACGATGCGGAAGGCTACCGCATGAATCTGTCGCAGAATCCCCAATTCCGCCAGCAACCAGTTGATGTCATCATGGCTTATTTGCCAGGCATGGTGGTAACAGCCGACCGTTTGTTGTTGTTTGGCCGCCCAGTGGCTCGTGTCTATGTAAACCGTCGTATCGTGAGACTTCGGGGAAAAGACCTGCTCGACTACCTGAATACCATGAAGGGCGCCAGCATTAAGGACATACAAGTTGTTGCGTCGTCAGGAGCAGAGGAGCGTGCATCGATGGCAGGATCGGTTGTTGTCAAGATTCATACCGTGAATCTCACCGATGGCGGCATGGCTACCGTGGGCGTTGCCGGTGAAACAGGCTATTATAGTTCCATTCGTCCAACCGTTACCTTCCAGTCGCGGCAAGGCAAGTTGTCGGCATATGGCAATGCGTCGCTATCTTATAGTGATGTAGACAGCAAAAGTTATGGCGAGACCCTGTTTGAGATGTCAGGCAACAGAAGGCTCGATAACACTAAAGCAGGCAATGATAGCAGGGTGTATAACTTCAGCGTGGGATTGGGCTACGATTTTACTCCGAAAGATATTGTGACTTTCGAGGTGGGGGGACTTTTGCAAAACAATCACTCACACGGACGGTCGGACATTACTAATTATTCCGGTTCGACCATGCTTGGTGAGATTGCAGATCTCTCATGGGGTAAAAACAAATCGGACCAGTATCAGCTGGCTGCTGATTACACTCACACGTGGAAGACGGGCGAGGTGAGTACCTATGCCAGTTATGCTCATGACAAGTCAACACAGAACAAGCATGTGTGGCGTGAGGGTAATACCGATATGTGGGACAGCAACAACCAGAGCGATCAGCACAAGAAAACCTATACTCTGAAAGTGGATGTAACCCAGAAGTTGGGGAAAAACAACAAGCTCAGAGGTGGCGCTGCTTTCACGGGCTGGGACAATGATACCGAAACTGATAACAAACAGAGTGAAAACGGTGTGGTAAATCCGTACATGACCTATAGTGACCTTTTTCTCTACAAAGAGGAGATTGCCGCCCTCTATGGCAGTTACGACTTCTCGTTAGGAAAGTGGAGCGCATCACTTGGGCTGCGTTATGAACACGAACATATCAATCCGCGCTCAAAGCTGCAATCTGATAAAAATTACGCCAGTGACTACGACCATCTCTTTCCCAATGTCAGATTGAACTATGTTATTAATCAAAAACGGAATCACAACTTGCGGTTTACCTATCTGCGTGGACTGACAACACCGTCGATGTCCATGCTCAATCCAGCCGTATTGTGGGATAGTGAGTACTCGTATAGTGTTGGAAATCCGTATCTGAAGCCTGTTGTCTTCGACAGATTGGGAGCCACGCTCACTCTTTTCGGGCGACTATCGCTTGACGTAAGCTGGGAGCAGCAGCCGCTATTCGGCTCGCATGTATATAAGGAGCAGGATGCCGATGTGATGTACTCCTCGTATGATGATGTGGGAGAGACTGACAAGTGGAGCGCAAATGTCAGTTGGAGCAAACCCATCACCAAGAAGTGGATGGTTTCGATGAATCTGCTTGGGGCACTGAAGAACGAGAAGTATCTCGGCAGGTCGGCCACCCATTTCTCAAGTTTCGTCGCACTTTTGTCGAACAACACACTTCCCGGCGGCTTTATCCTGAACACCGATTTCCAGTTGGAACCACCTGCAAAGACTTTGGAAACCAGTAATGGGAGTCAGATTCGCTTTACGGAGACCATTCGGAAAATGTTCCTCAAGAACCGGTTGTCGGTGGCTCTTGCCTATAAGTATTGGTCGTACTCCTCCCGACATACTTATGTTGATGGCGTAACTCAGCATCATCACACTAATTACAGCCCCCATCGGGTTAACTTAACCGTGCGCTATACTTTCCGCTGGGGTAGTATGAGAGCTCGCGTAAGCCGTGGAAAAGGCGTAGATACAGAACAAACTGGACGCATGTAGGCAATCCCTGCATGCTCCAGTCTTTGTTTTTTATAATAACTTGATGGAGCCTTCTTTAGCGTCATCAAGTCTTATGGCTTGATAAAGCTATGCTCTGGTTTCGTAAAGCATTGCTCTGGCTTCGTAAAGCATTGCTCTGGCTTCGTAAAGCATTGCTTTGGTTTCATAAAGTATTGCTCTGGTCTAATTCTGTTATGGCTTGATGAGGCTTTCCAATGCCTCCACCTCGCCAACCACCCAGATGATGTCGCCACGTTGGAAACGGTAGGTGGGCTTCACCAGCGAGAGGTTCTCCTCGCCTTCCTCGATGCCGACCACCATACAGTTGAATTTCTCGCGGATGCCGCTCTCCTGAAGGGTCTTGCCCACGAAATGGCTATTGGTGGTGATAACCATCGAGCGAAGCTTCATCTCACGCTTCTCCAACTCCGGGTCATCTCCGTAAAGCTCTGTTTCCAATGCACGCCGGAAGGCGGTGAGCTGGTCGTCACTACCGATAACCTGCAGCTTGTCGCCCGGAAAGACCACACTATGGCCGTCGGGGATGTTATACCGGCGGTTGGCGCGCAGAATGCTGCTCACATGCACACCGTATTTCTTACCCAGGTTCAATTGCCGGAGCGATTGTCCGGCCCACAACGAGTCGGCAGGAATCTCAAAATCGGCAATGTGAATATCACGGTCGAGCAGTTTTCCCTCATAGAGAGGGCGCTTGTGGCCATGCACCTGGGCCTCGATGTCGCGCGAGCGGAGGTTCAGGATAAAAAGGCGCTCAAGCCTGATGCTGCGGTTTTTCACCGAACGCGAGAAGATGATCAGCACCACCACGGCCATTCCGATGAAGATGACGAGTGCCGGACGGAATTGGAACAGCTTGTTGCAGATGTAGAACACGAACGAGGCGGCAATGACCATGCGCACCAGGATGGTGAAGATGAGCGGCATGTGGTTCACGTTGCTCTCTATCCATAGTGCTTTCCACTCTTCCGAATGGTTTTTCTTCATCACCATAGCACGCAGGAAGGGCGCGATAATCAACACCGTCAGCACGGCCGTAATCACATTCACGTAGATGCTGAACGTCTCTCCGTGTAGGATCCGATGCATGAACGGCAGGAAGATGGTGAACATCAGCACGATAATCGACCCCGAGAGGATGCCGTAGATGAGCGTGTTTACCGACATCTGCATAATCAGGCTCTTCCATTTGCTCTTCTCGGTGGTGTTGGGATGGCTCATGCTCAGCTTGTTCATCGAGGTGATGATCCGGTTGGGCAGGTGCTTCTCCAGTCTGTTATAAGCCGGTGTGGCAAGCCGTATCATGTAAGGTGTGAGGAAAGTTGTGATGACGGATACGGCTACCACCACCGGATAGAGGAAGTCGCCAATGACGCCTAAAGAAAGGCCCAGCGACGCAATAATAAACGAGAACTCACCAATCTGAGCCATGGAGAAACCGCATCTCATGGCCGACCGCAACGACTCGCCCGCCAGCATGAAGCCCAACGAGCCGAAGACTGCCTGGCCAATCAGGATGGTCATCACCAGCACAAAGATGGGGAAGGCGTATTTGATGAGAATCATCGGGTCGACCAGCATGCCCACCGACACGAAGAAGATGGCTCCGAAGAGGTTCTTCACCGGCTCCACCAACTTGATAATCTTCTCGGCCTCGACGGTCTCTGCCAGAATGCTGCCCATGACGAATGCGCCGAAAGCACTACTGAAGCCCACCGTTGTCGACAAGACGGCCATAGCGCAACACAGACCCAGCGACACCACAAGCAGCACCTCGTTGTTCATCAGCTTCCTGACACTACGGAGGAACAGCGGAATGGCAAAGATTCCTACCACAAACCAGAGGATGAGGAAGAATCCGATGCGCGCCACGGAGCCCAGCATCTGACCGCTGTCGGGAGTGTTGCCGCCGGCAATGGCTGCCAGCATGACCATCATCACGATGGCAAGGATGTCCTCCAGGATGAGCACGCTCATCACGATGCTGGCAAAATGCTGTTGGCGAAGGCCTAAATCGTCGAAGGCCTTATAGATAATGGTGGTCGACGACATGGCGAGCATTCCGCCCAGGAAGATGCAGTCCATGCGTGCCCAGCCGAACATGCGGCCTATGAGCATGCCCAGCATCATCATGAAAAACACAATGGTGCTCGTGGCAATGACGGGCGAGGCTCCCATCTTGAGAATCTTCTTGAACGAGAAGTCGAGTCCCAGCGAAAACAAAAGGAACATCACTCCGATGTCGGCCCATGTGTGGATGTTTTCCTGGTCGACCACAGAGGCGGTGTAGGGCATGTGTGTCGACACAAGGAATCCTGCCACCACGTAGCCCAACACCAGTGGCTGCTTTAGTTTCTTGAACACTAGCGTGACAATGCCCGCTACGACAAGTATCAACGCGAGATCTTTTATTAATGCTGGTAACTCACTCATAACTTATTTCTTTCGACACAGAGGTTTTTCCGACATAGAGACATAGAGATATTTATTAGACATACTATTCTAATCTCATGCAAACTACTACTATTCTAATCTCAAGCAAACTATTATCATCTCAAGCTAAATTGCTATTATCTCAAGCTAAATTGCTATATCTCAAGCAAAATTGCTGTTCTTTTCTGTTGCTTTAGAACTGTTTGCGATATTGTCGGTATTTACGTCTTATTTCAATGATGTCGGCTCCGAAATTAATCAGCAGACCGTTATCGATGCCGGTGGCGGTGAGGTAATTCACAAGCTGCACTTCGTGGATTGACGCAAGGGCATTAATGGCTTTCAGTTCTACGATTACGCTCCGTTCTGCAATCATGTCGGCTCGGTATTCGCCTATGATATGCCCTTTATATTGCACGCTGAACGGCACTTCCGTCTCAACATTGATGCCCCGGTCGCGCATCTCCACATACATCGCATTCTTGTAAATCTTCTCCTCAAAGCCCGGAGTCAGACTCCTCCTGACGGTCTTGGCGCAATCAATGATAACCTCTATCAGTTGCTCTACATCCATCATCGAATTATTCTCTTTTTATCTACATCCTCCTCCCATCACATTCTTTACAAATTCACCTTCTTCACCATTCTCTTTAAAAAGAATAGTTTTATATAGATGTTTCTAACATAGTAGTCATAGAGACTCTTTGTCTGAAAAAAGTCTCTATGTCTCTATGTCAAACCTCTCTATGTCAGTCGTTGTATCCGGCTGTCAGCTCGCAGATTTTTACGATGACGTTCATGGCTTTCTCCATCACCTGGATGCTCACGAACTCGTAGGGACCGTGGAAGTTAACGCCTCCGGCGAAGATGTTGGGGCAGGGCAGACCCTTGAACGACAACTGGGCACCGTCCGTACCACCGCGTATGGGGTGCACACGTGGCGGAACATCGCTTTCCTGCATGGCTTTCAGCACCAGGTCGATGACGTGCATGTTGGGCTCAATCTTCTCCTTCATGTTGTAGTACTGGTCCTTCACGTCGGCAGAGATCATGTCCTCGCCATATTTCTCCTGCATCTTCTTCACGCATTGGTTGATGAAGTGCTTGCGGTCCTCAAACTTGTCGCGGTCGTGGTCGCGGATGATATAGCTCAGCGTGGCTCCCTCGATATTGCTCTGGATGCCCAGCAGATGGTAGAATCCCTCGTAGCCCTCTGTCTCCTCGGGGGTCTCATTGCCCGGAAGCAGCGAGGCGAACTCCACGGCCAGTCGGTTGGCGTTGACCATCTTGTCCTTGGCGTAGCCCGGGTGGACGCTCACTCCCTTGATGTGAATCTTGGCGCTGGCGGCATTGAAGTTCTCAAACTCCAGCTCGCCGAGGTCACCGCCGTCGATGGTGTAGGCCCACTCGCATCCGAACTTCTCCACGTCGAAGTGGTGGGCGCCCATGCCTATCTCCTCGTCGGGATTGAAGCCCATGCGGATATCGCCGTGCTTCACCTCCTTATGGTCGCGCAACCAGCACATGGCCTGCACAATCTCGGCTATTCCAGCCTTGTCGTCGGCTCCCAGAAGGGTGGTGCCGTCGGTCACGATCAGGTCCTCGCCGACATGGTTCAGCAGCTCGGGGAATTTCTTCGGACTGCTGATGATACCTGGCGAGAGCTCAATGTCAGAGCCGTCGTATTTGCTCACGATGCTGGGCTTCACGTCCTTGCCCGAGCAGTCGGGGCTGGTGTCGTAGTGGCTGATGAAGCCGATGGTGGGAATCTCTTTCTTGGTGTTTGCCGACAGGGTGGCGTAGACGTAGCCTTTCTCGTCCATCTCCACGTCGTCGAAGCCCTCGTCTTCCAGCTCTTTCTTCAGGAACTCGGCAAAGACAAGTTGTTTCGGGGTACTGGGCACACTCTCGCTTTCCTCGCTCGATTGTGTGTCGAACTTCACATAGTTCAGAAATCTTTCGGTAATGTTCATGGTTTTTATTGTTGTTTTTGTATTTGTATGTTGTTTCTCGTCAGAAAAACGCTCTCCGTTCCTTCTATTTCCTCATTTTCAGGAATAGCTTCCGCGTCTGCTCAGCCGTCTGGTTGACGAAGTAGACCATCGTTCCCCGCTTCTCCATCGTGTTGCCCGTGTTGGGGTAGAGCAGGGTGGTGTAGATGGAGTTGACCTCCTTCCGTCCTCCGAACGACATGCGGTTGTCCTGGTTGAGGCTGATGACGCCAATCTGGTTGTCGATGTTCACCCATCCCGACGCAAACTCAAGCGTCTGCTGCCCGTCGGTGGTGGTGCTTCCGCCCTCGTAGTAAAGGGTGCGCTGGGTCTTGGTCAGCGGGTCGGTGCTGATGGCCAGCATGCCGATGGTACTGTCGGCACCCGCGTAGTCCAGCTGCACCTTGTCCTTGCCGCAATCGGTAATGGTGAACGTCATCTCGTCGGCACCCCTGTGGAGCACGCCGCTCGCCTTCCAGGTGTACTTGTCCAGCTCAAACTTGGGCTTGCCCGTCAGGCGGTACCCGAAGGGATGGCCAATCAGGTTGCCGCCGATGCCTTTCTTGTAGGGCACGATAATCTTGTTCTTGTCGGGCAGGTTGGGCACTATCAGGCAATTCACGTTCTTCAGTCCCTCGCTCCACGAGAAGCACACGAAGCGGTCTTCCGACATCGAGCGCACAATGTTCTGGCTCTCGAACAGCTTGGTGGCTGCCTGCCGGCGCTGGAACGCCTTCCATTCGGTGGGCTTCAGGTCGTCCACGGGGAACAGCTGGTGCATCAGGTAGGTCATCATCACGCGATGGGCGGTCACTCCCATGCGCCTCGGTCCGATGTCGGAGTTCAGCATCCAGGCGCCGTCCTTGGTGGTGCTCTGGCGCGCCTCGGTATACTTCAGCGCCATGTTCTCCAGCATCAGGGCGTCCTTGTTGCGCATCACGGTGGCCATCGCCGCATAGGTGGGCAGCTGGTCGTAGAGGAACATGCTCCAGTCGTTGCCGTTGGGCATGGCCAGCTCGCCGTCGCATAGTGCCAGCGGAGCCAGCACCTCGTCCCACACCTCCTGCCAATGCCAGCAGAAGACGCGCTCCACATCGCGCCACGAGAGCGTGCCCAGGCTTGTGTTGCCCGTGGCCTTCTCCGTCGGGGTGTTGCCTAACAGCCGCAGCGCAATCATGCTCTCCACCAGCTCCTGCACCACCACGTTCTGATAGCTCGTGTGGAAATAGTTGTGGTTCTGCAGCGTATAGTCGTCGTAGAGGTTCTGCCCCTCAAACCATTCGCTGGCTTTCCTGCCCGCCATCATGGTTCCGTTGTGGGCGTCAGCCGCCACGGTGTAGCAATTGAAGGCAAAGCGTATCATGGCCTCGCGCCATTGGGCGGCATGCTCGTGCTCCGGCATCAGGGCACAGGCACAAGCCAGCACGTTGGCCTCCCAGCCGTTCTCCTCGGCTTTTGTGTCGCCGGCAAAACCCGTGGGCACCTTCCTCGTCAGCTCGTAGTCGGCCTCTGCCGCCAGCAGCTGCCTCAGCAGAGCGCCCTCGCGCCCCTCGGTCTTGTTCAGGAAATGGGCTGCCAGCGTCACGCTCAAAGCCCACAACGAGCTCTCCCATTGGTAGTGCATGTCCTTCGTGCCCCAGTATTTCTTGTCGGTACAGGCCTTCAGCTGGTTGCTCCGGTGGGTGCTCAGCGCGTAGTTCAGGGCCCGTGTGGCCATACGCTCCAGGTCGTCGTAGCCGATGCCCTCGGGCAGGGCGGTGAGGTTGTCCTGACCATAGCGCCACACGAAGGCGGTCACCATCGCCAGGTCGGCATTGGTGCGCACTCCGTCCTCGTTGCTCTGCCCGCTGTTCCTTGCCATGAAATAGCCGCAGGGCTCTCCCTCCTTGTTCTTGCCGGCGTCCTTGTAGATGGATTTCACGTAGGGCATGAAGCGGCTGAGCATCGCCAGACAGCGGCTCTTCATCTGCTGCTCGCCAAGAAAATCATGGCTGATGACGCCTTCCGTAGGGCTGGTCGCAAGCTGGTCGTCACCGGCCCAAGTCAGGGTCGGCAGCGCAAATAGTAATGAGAAGAGAATCAACGTGGGTTTCATGACCACAAAGATACGACTAAACGGGAAAAAAACAAAACGAAAACCGTTTTTTTTCTGCGTTTTCGCGTGTGGGCGCTCCGAATAGATGCTCCAACGGATGCCAAAGAGGAGGATTCCCTCACTTTTAACTTTCTTTATCGTATTTCAGTAGTACATTTTTGCCCTGAAAACGTCTAATATGTAAACGACAAACAAACAGAAAATGAAAAAGATTCTTTTTACCATCGTGTTGGCACTCGTGTCAATGTGCGGTTTTGCCCAGCAGAATGCGGGCGAGGACCTGAAGAAAGCTCCCGACTTCACCATGAACGACGGCGAGGGAAAGGCTGTCAGCCTCTACGAGTATATCAAGGGAAAGAAGTGCGTGCTCATCGATTTCTGGGCCTCATGGTGCGCTCCGTGCCGTGCTGAGGGCAAGAACGTGAAGGCCATCTTTGCCGACTATAAGGACAAGGGTTTCAGCGTGTTAGGCGTGTCGATGGACACCAAGGAGCCGATGTGGCGCAAGGCCATGACCGAGGAGGCTTATCCGTGGGCTCAGGTGAGCGACCTGCTGGGCTTCAAGTCGCCCGTGTGCGAGTTGTTTGGCTTCAAGGCCATTCCCGCCCTCTATCTCCTTGACGGCGAGGGCAATGTGCTGGCCGTGAACCTTCGTGGCGAGGCTCTTCGCAACAAGATTGCGGAGATTTGCGAATGAATCGTTTTGGTTAATTAGCTATATTAGGGGTTTTAAAAGATTTGATTGGAGGGAGTCCTGCGGTTTTTGGCCTGCAGGGCTCTTTTTTTGGTGCCTTCCTTGAGCGAAGGCCTCGGGGGGGGTAAGTTTCTAAACCTAGGCTTTCCTAGGTCTTCCTAGGATTTCCTAGGTTTTCCTAGGATTTCCTAGCCCCTCTGAGCCGTTATTTCAGGTGGCGCTTAATCCACTCCATCTGCCCGTGGTTGGTGGCCTCAGAGGTCCAATGCTCGTTGATGGGCGTGAGCAGGGCCTCTTTCTCGGCGCTGATCAGGTTGTAGACAATATAGCTGGTGGTTGGCGGGCAGGTGTTGTCGTTGAATCCCCAGGTGATAGAGGTCGGGACCTTGATGCGGCGGGCGAAGTTCACCACATCGTAGTATTCCAGCGTCTTCACCTTCTCCGGCGTGAGCATGCCGTCCAGCCTGTTCAGGTGGGGGTAGCCGCCGGCGCGGTTGGCCAGATAGCCTGCCATATCGCTCAGGGCAGGATGGTTGGCCACACAGAGCGTCACGCGCGGGTCCAGTCCTGCCGTGATGAGGGCGAGGGCACCCCCCTGACTGCCGCCCTGCACCGCCACATTCTTGCCGTCCCATTCGGGCAGGGAGGTCAGGAAGTCGATGGCGCGCACACAAGCCGCGTAGACGTGCCTCATATAGTAGCTGTCGCGCTGGTCCAGTCCGTTCTCCAGATAGCCGTTCTCGCGGTAGTTGAAGGCGTTGCTGATGTCCTTGAACGTGTCCTCGCTCAGCTCCGGGTGCAGGCCGTGAATCTCTATCTCCAGGCGGATGAAGCCGTTGCGGGCATAATAGGTGTTGCGCATGGGCTCCTTGATGGTCTTGATGCCGGCTCCCGGCGGGCACATCACCACGGGGTGTTTGCCCGTGTCGTTGGGCTTCGTCAGATAGCCGTAGACGCTATGCGAGCGGTCCACCTGCAGCTTCACCAGATAGCAGCTGAACTCCTTGGTGCTGTATTTCTCCACCTTCTCGCACGTGTAGCTCAGCGGCAGCCTGTGCATCTCGTCGAGCGTCTGCTTCCAGAACGCGTCGAAGTCTTGAGGATCCTTCGTGTAGGGCACCAGTTTCTCGGGCGAGAACCCCACCTTCACGTGGTGCTCCGTAGCCTTTCCGTCCACCGTAGCCTTCAGTCGGCAGTCCAGGAATCCCTGGCTCTTCATCGTGCCCATGCTGATGGTGGCGCGGCCGTTCTTCAGCCTCACGGTCCCCTTCGAGGTCGTGGCCATCATGTCGGGCCCTATCTCGTAGCCCACCTCCACGTCCTGTGGCACCCCGTAGCGGTAGAGCTGAATCTCCACCTTGGCCTGCTCGCCCGTCTTGTAGAGCCAGTCGGCATGGTTCGGTACGGTCACCCACAGGTAGTCGCTGCGGTAGGGGTAGTTCTCGGCGGCCAGATGCAAGGCCGACAGCAGAGCGCATAATGTCAGTACAAATTGTTTCATAGATTTGTCGATGTAGTTGTTTCGAATACAAATATACACATTTTTTTTGAATCTCCCGCCAATCCTTCCTTTTTTCTTGGTTCAAGGCGCAGCAGAGCCGCTGGCTCAAAGTTCAAGGTTCAAGGCGCAGCAGAGCTGCTGGCTCAATAGTCGGTTTAACATTTTTAGAAGTTAGTAGTAGTGTCCTTCGTCTCTCGGGAGTGCATTCTGAGGGCCCTTCAGCTCGCATCTCTCATACTACAAAGGTACAAAAAATTCTTCAAACCACCAAATTTTGGCTTCTGTACGGTGTGAAAAAGTGTTAATTTCAGAGCAATTTCATGTTAACAAATGTAAACGCGCACTCCAGCAACGTGGAGGGAAACTCCAGACACTCAGAGAGTTACCCTGCGTCAGTTCATCATCATTCTGCACACCATGAATGCCGGTTTTTGAATTTTGTCACATTGTCACATTGTTGCATTCGCGCGTAATATTGTGTCCTCCCGCGCGGAAGGGCGGACAGAGGTATTACCAAAATAGAAATTAACATATATTAATATAATATATATAATTATTAATAATTATTGATACTATTATTATTATCCTTATCATCATCATGATATTAATGCATAATGCATAATTCATAATTCATAATGCATAATGCATAATATTAATGCATAGTTTATAATGCATAATAAAGTGGGTCTCAAGCAGCTCGGGCTCTCCCCCTTGGGGGGAGATGGAGGGGGCTCTGTTTGGGGGGAGTTGGTAGGGGCTCCCCCTTATTCTACGCCTAACTGCAACAATGTGACAATGTGACGTTTTTCTGTTTTTTGATTTCGGTTGACAGCAGAAGGTCTGCCTGAAGATGTTGTAAGTCACTGTAACTGAGTGTATTGACAGTTTTCAGCCTTCGTTGATAATCTCCTTGACGGAGTTGCCCGTCCCTTCCTAAAGGCCATTTTTCCCGTAAAATATCAGCTGCAACCTTTAAATTTTGAACCTTAAACCGGAAGTTTTTCAGCCTTATTTGCGAAAATCTGCAATATCTGCTGGATGAAAATGAAAAAAAATCGGTGAAAATCTGTGTGAATCTGTGGGCAAAAACCTTTAACCAGCGGCTCTGCTGCGCCTTGAACTTTGAACCTTGAACGCGCGTAGCGCATTTAAACCTTTAACCAAAACAACTCCAGTCCCTAATAGACTGGAGTTGTTGTTCTTCGTGATCCCGTTGGGATTCAAACCCAAGACCTTCAGAACCGGAATCTGACGCTCTATTCAGCTAAGCTACGGGACCTGTTTGCGGGTGCAAAGGTAATGAATTTAATTGATAACTGACCATCGACGGGCATTATTTTTTCAAAAAAGTGAGGAAAAAGAAGGGTTTTTGTTCTTCAAATTGTCGGTTTGTGGGGCTTTTGGCGTACAAAATGTAAAATTCTTTAAGTTTTTTCTTGCGAATCAGCAAATAATATGTACCTTTGCAGCGCATTTTATCAACATATACTCAAAAAGTATTAGCATCATGAGCAAACTTTTCAAGCCCGCGCATTACGAACAGCTTCTCGACATGAAGCAGACGGAGCAGGGCATTAAGCAGATTAAGGATTTCTTCCAGATGAACCTTTCTACGGAGCTGAGGCTGCGCCGTGTGACGGCACCGCTCTTCGTGCTGAAGGGCCTTGGTATCAACGACGACCTGAACGGTGTGGAGCGCGCCGTGACCTTCCCCATCAAGGACCTGGGCGACGCGAAGGCCGAGGTGGTGCACTCGCTGGCCAAATGGAAGAGGCTTACGCTGGCTGAGTATGAGGTGGAGCCCGGCTATGGCGTTTATGCGGACATGAATGCCATCCGTGCCGACGAGGAGCTGGACAACCTGCATTCGCTATATGTGGACCAATGGGACTGGGAGGCTGTGATTACGCGCGAGGAGCGGAACCTGGACTTCCTGAAGCGGGTGGTGCGCCGTATCTATGCGGCCATCCTGAGGACGGAGTATCTCACGTGCGAGACCTATCCGCAGATTAAGCCCTTCCTGCCGCGCGAGATTCATTTCATCCATAGCGAGGATCTGCTGGCCATGTATCCCGACAAGAGCGTCAAGGAGCGCGAGGACCTGATTGCGAAGAAATACGGCGCCGTGTTTGTCATCGGCATTGGCGGAAAGCTGGCCAACGGTGAGCCCCACGACGGGCGTGCTCCCGACTATGACGACTGGACAACGGAGACCGCCGAGGGCCATCGCGGACTGAACGGCGACATCCTGATATGGTATCCTATCCTGGAGCGTGCGGTGGAGCTGTCGTCGATGGGTATCCGTGTGGACAAGGAGAGCCTGTTGCTCCAGCTGAAGCTGGCTGGTCAGGAGGAGCGCCAGCAACTCTATTTCCATCATAAGCTGCTGGCAGGTGAGCTGCCCCTGAGCATCGGTGGCGGTATCGGTCAGAGCCGTCTTTGCATGGTGCTCTTGCACAAGGCCCACGTGGGCGAGATTCAGGCCAGCATCTGGCCCGAGGATATGGTGAGGGAGTGTGCGGCATTGGGAATGCCACTCATCTGATGAGCAAGGAATAGGTTTTCAGAGTAATAACAATAGCATCAATTGTTGTCGGGACTGCCAGGATGAAAGGCAAGGGGCGGTCTACGACAATTCCAAATCCAGCGCCGAGCGAAGTTGTTCGACCGCTGGATTCTCTTTTAGTATCTTCTCGAACAGTTCCCTGCGGCTGAGGATGACGGTCACCTCCTCGGCCTTTGCCAGCCGTAGCGAGAGCGTGATGTGGCCGTTGTGGAGCTCTTTGGCAAGAGTGGCGCAGATGCGCTTGCGGATGGCAGACATCTGGTCGAGCAGTATCTGGTTGTCGATGACCACCTCTATGTTGGGGAAGGTGGTGATGACGGGTTGCAGATTCTTCATCCGGTGGGACATGGCCGCCATCTGCTGGGGCATGCGCTGGCACATGGCGAGCCACTGGCGGCGCACATCGTCGACGGTGAAGGGGTTGTTCTCTTCCGTGTTGGTCACCTCTATCTCCTTTTGCCTGACGGGGCTGTCCGGCCCGCGCTTGATGGTGTTGAAGGTCATGCCGATCTTGCCCAGTTTGAGCCGGGGAACTGAAGAGTGGCTGCCGGCGGCTGAGGGCTTCGGAGCGCCGCTGCCGGTCTCGTCCTTCTGAGGAGCCGTAGGCGACGGATAGGATGACGGGGTGGTGTCAGGCCCGGGCACAGACCCGGCTTGCGGCGCGGCCTGAGCGGGACGCCGTAAGGGTTGCTCAGCCACGGTCACCTGCTGAACCGTTGCAGGCTGAGGATTGTCTGCTATTTTCTGGAACAGGGATTTTAATCGCTTAGGGCTACGCCCCGCGCCGGCACTATCGTCGTCCTGGGTGATTTGCGCAACCTGAATGAGTGTGAGCTCGACCAGCAGGCGCTTGTTGGAGCTCTGCCGGTAGTTGATGTCGCAATCGTTCATGATTTTCAGCGCCTGATAGAGGAACTTCACGGGGCACTTCTGTGCCTGCTCCTGATAGCGTTGTGCCTGGCGCTGGCTCACCTCGAGCAAGGGCAGGGTGGCGGCATCCTTGGCCATCAGCACGTTGCGGACATGCGAGGCGAGTCCGCTGATGAGATGGCCTCCGTCGAACCCTTTGTTGATAATGTCGTTCAACAGCATCATCACGTCGCTCACCTTGTTCTGAAGGCTCAGGTCGATGATGTTGAAGTAGTTCTCCGAGTCGAGCACGTTCAGGTCCTCAATCACCTTCTCGTAGGTGATGTTGCCCTGGCAGAAGCTGGCGGCCTGGTCGAAGATGCTCAGCGCGTCGCGCATGCCACCATCGGCTTTCTCGGCAATCACGCTCAGGGCCTCCTCCTCGTAGCTCACTCCCTCGCGCCCGGCCACCATCTTCAGGTGCTCGATGATGTTGGGGACGGTCATGCGCTCGAAGTCGTAGATCTGACAACGCGAGAGGATGGTGGGCAGAATCTTGTGCTTCTCGGTTGTGGCGAGGATGAACACCACGTGTGCGGGCGGCTCCTCCAAAGTCTTCAGGAAGGCATTGAAGGCCTGAGTGGAGAGCATGTGCACCTCGTCGATGATGAACACCTTGTATTTTCCCACCTGCGGCGGAATGCGAGTCTGGTCCATCAGGGCCTTGATGTTCTCGACGGAGTTGTTGCTGGCGGCGTCTAACTCGAAGATGTTGTACGACCGTTGCTCGTTGAAGGCCTGGCAACTCTCGCAATGGTTGCAGGCCTCGCCCTCGTCGGTAGGCGACATGCAGTTGATGGCTTTTGCGAAGATGCGCGCGCAGGTGGTCTTGCCTACGCCTCGCGGTCCGCAGAAGAGATAGGCATGGGCCAGCATGCCGCTCTTCACCGCATTCTTCAGGGTTGTGGTGAGGGCAGACTGACCGACCACCGTGTCGAACGACATCGGCCGGTATTTGCGTGCTGAAACAATGTATTCCATAGTGTGGTATCTAGAAATCTGATGCAAAGATAATGAAAACCGAGGGCAGAACAAAAGAAAAACTTTTCTTTTTTATGCCGAGGTGCATCTTTTCTTATGGAAAGATAATGAAAACCGAGGGCAGAACAAAAGAAATGCTTTTCTTTTTTATGCCGAGGTGCATCTTTTCTTATGTAAAGATAATGAAAACCGAGGGCAGAACAAAAGAAAAACTTTTCTTTTTTATGCCGAGGTGCATCTTTTCTTTGCCATTTGCGTTCAAATATATAAAAAAATAAAATA
>JAEEGG010003355.1_pt1 | contig 39985 bp, 16 predicted proteins | sample 9134161 | NCBI WGS metagenome assembly JAEEGG01 (sample SAMN16246543, study PRJNA631951) | gut metagenome | biome: gut microbiome; feature: rumen; material: CR-attached | host: Bos | place: Iran: Karaj | collected 2018-10 | reverse complement strand
ATCAAAGGGTTAGATGAGACTAGCAAAATGATCAAGAGGTTAGTGGACCGTTCGCATAAGCAGGGAGGGAAAGGGGGGGGGGGGGCGACGGGCGGGGAGGGGGGGGGGGGGGGGGGGGCGCGCTAGAGTCAGCCATCCAGGATAGGAAGCTCATCGAGATCGAAAGTGTCGTACTGGAAGTCTGGTCTTCCGAAATTGACAAGCAACGCATACGGGATGCGCGTGGCGCGAAGATAATGTATCACTTGCGCCCATTCAATCTTGGTAATGGTCTTGATAGCCTTCAGCTCCAGAATGAACTCGCGATTAAAGCAGGTGAAGTCCGCTTTCCATGTGGTCGGCAGGGGCTGTCCGTCATAGTAGATGCGTACAGGGTCTTCGCGAACGTAAGGTATGCCGGACTTCTTGAACTCAATCTCCATTGCGTCGCCGTATGCTGACTCAAGAAAGCCAAATCCAAGGGTTGCATGCACACGTTTTGCACACCCCATGATTGCGTATGCTTGTGGATTGTTACGTAAAACCATACTTTTGATTGTACCATATTCCTTCCCCGTATAGAGAGAAACTCCGACGGCTGTCAAAGAAGGCTACGCTACCGCTTCGCCCAGCTTCGCACCGCATAGCCGCACCAGTGATACTTACCTTGTGAAATCCTTTTTTGTTTTGGGGGTCTGGGGGGATACCCCCAGATATAAAAACATCGAGAGTGGCCAGTTGGAAGCGGTTGGAACGCGCGGAGCGCAAGCCGCAGCGGTAGCGAAGGCCCTTTGGCAACCTCGGAGTTCCTCCCCGAACACCTGGTTTATCAACTCCGACGGCTCTCAAAAAGGGGCTACGCTACCGCTCCGCCCATGCTTCGCACCCCGCAGCCGCACCATTGATACTTATCATTGAAAACCTTTTTTTGGGGGGCTGGGGGGATACCCCCAGAAATAAAAAACATCGTGAGTGACCATTGGGAAGCGGTTGGAACGCGCGGAGCGCAAGCCGCAGCGGTAGCGGAGGCTCTTTGGCAACCTCGGAGTTCCTTCACTGCTGCGAGGTTTATCAACTCCGACGGCTGTCAAAGAAGGCTACGCTACCGCTCCGCCCATGCTTCGCACCGCAAAGCCGCACCACTAAAACCCTTACCATCGTAACCTGTTTTGGGGGTCTGGGGGGATACCCCCAGATATAAAAACTATCGTGAGCGGCCATTATGAAGCGGTTGGAACGCGCGGAGCGCAAGCCGCAGCGGTAGCGGAGGCCCTTTGGCAACCTCGGAGTTCCTCCCCCGCTGCGCGCTCAGCTCAGTTCGGGCCTTACAGACCGCGCCACTGGAGCAACTTCATGAAGAGGCCGCCTTGGACGGAGCGGGCCTGGAAGCCGCGCTGTTCGCTGGTGTCGGTCCAGTACCAGTCGGTGAGCGGGACGCGTGACGGCGTACGGTGGTAGGCCTCCCAGAGCGGGGCGACAATCGCCTCGAAGTCGGCCTTGTCGGCCGCAAGCGTCGCAGTCCAGACGAGCCAGTCGCTCTTGGTGTAGGCCTTGCGGCTGTCGAGCGGGAGCCCGTACGGGAGCTGGCGCTTCAGCGCGCCGGCCGTCTCGGCGGCGAAGAAAGACTCGGGCATGAGTTCGGTACCGAAGAGCTTGTCCCAGACGATGTTGTACTTCATGCTCGTCGATCCGGGCTGGTCGAAGGCGAGGCGGAAGGAGCCGTCGTCGTTCGCCGCGCGGCGGAGCCAGTCCTTCGCGAGGGCGCGCGCCTTCTTGATGAAGCCTGCCGCCTCCTTGTCCTTGCCGAGCATTTCGAGGATGATGGCGAGGGACGCGATGCCCATGATCGCCTTGAGGGCGAGGTTGCAGTTGTGCGCGAGGTGGCCGGCGAAGTCGTCGGTGCAGAGCTGGTTGCCGGGGTCGGCGCCGTTGTCGAGCAGGTACTTGACCCATTGGCGCAGGAGGTCGAGGTGCGATTCGGCGAAGGAGGCGTCGTCGGAGGCGATGGCGGCGGCGGCCTCCATGACGAGCATGTTGCCGCACTCCTCGACGGGCATTTGGTTCTGGGGGAGCTGCTTGCGCGTCTCCCAGACGCAGCTGTAGCGCTGGAAGTCGATGAAGGGGTAGCGTCCGGCGTCGTGCGGGGCGAAGTCGAAGGGCCAGTCCTTCGAGCGCGCGAAGCGGTAGATCGGACGCATGAGGGCCTTGACGAGCTCCGGGTTGTAGAGCAGGAAGAGCGGGATCGAGGGGTAGCTTACGTCGACGGTCGCCGCGCAGCCGTTGGAGAAGCATTCCTTGGAGACGAAGAGGAGTTCGCCGTGCTTGTCGATGACGAGCTTGTGGGCCGCAATGGCCTGTCGGTAGGCGAGAAGGAGGATTTCGGCGTACTTCTCGCCGCCGGCGAGAACGGCGTCGGCGTAGAGGTGGGCGGAGAAGTGGGAGCAGCGCTCGATTGCGTCCTCGTAGCCTTCCCAGGCCTCGGCGATGGCCTTGTCGATGGTCTTGCCATCCTTGTTCCAGACGGAGGCGCAAGGGTCGCCCCAGACGCGGAGACTCTGGCCGAGGTCGTCGTAGGCGACCGTGATCAGTGCGCCGTCGGCGTCGGGCTTGCATGTGGCGGTAATGAACGTGAGGTCGGCCGTCTTCTCCTCGGGGGCCCGCGCGTGGTCATTGATCGACTTGACCTGGAAAGTGACCTTCTTGCGCGTCGTCTTCGCGAAGGTGGCGGTGTCGGAAGCGAGGACGAGAGCGCCCCACTCGATGCGGTGATCGTCGCCGTCCCGTTCGAGGATGCGCGGCTTCGCGTTCTCCATGCGGATGGCGTTGAGGCCTTCGACCTTGTACTTGCGGACGGCGACGGGCGCGTCGCCCTCCTCGTTCATGCAGAATTGCTCCGAGAAGGAGATGGAGACCGAAACATCGTGCTCGTGTCCGTCAAGCGACTCGGAGAAAAGACCGAGGTAGACGACGGGGCGGGTGAGGAGGTCGAGATCGTCGAGAAGCAGCGGGCTCGTGAAGTTGACGACGAGCTGGACGCCGCCCGCGGTGAAGACGTATTCCGTGGAGCAGGCCTCGATCTTGAGTGCGGCCTGCGTCATGGCGGGTTCGGGGCCGCGTCCCATGAAGCGGTATTTGACGCCGTCGATCTCGGCGACGCCGACCATGAGGTTGGCGCGGCCGGTCCAGTGGGTGGTGTCGCGGTCGGTCAGGCGGTCGGCGGGCGACCAGACGCTGAAGAAGGGGTCGATCGTGATGAGCGGTACGGATGGTGGGCGAAGTTGCATAATCAGTGACGAGTGACGAGTGACGAGTGACGAGTTGAAAGTTGAACGAACAAACGAACAAACGATTAAACGTCCGAACGGATGAGGGCGAGGAGTTCGTCGCGCTTGGAGTCGAGATAGAGGCGCCAGGCGTCGGAGTCTATGAAGGGATTCGGGCTGGCGGGGTTTTCAAGCTGCCGTTTGCGGCGGCCGAGCGTATCGTTGTTGCCGCAGTGGTTGCCGAGGAAAATCTCGACCTTTTCGTCGCGGACCTTGGCGAGGCTTGCAAGATATGTCTGGCGGGCCTTGTCCACGTCCATCCCGAAGGATTCGAGAAATTTGCGCTGGAGCGTGTTGAAGCCGAAGCCGCCGTAGTAGCCGCAGCGAAGGGTCTTGTCGCCGTCGTGGGCGTCGAAGAAAAGGGCGACGCAGCCGGCCGTATGGCCCGGCACGAGGCGGCAGTCGAAGGTCATCCCGCCGAGGACGAGCCTGTCGCCGTCGTTGATCTCCACGTCGGGTTCGAAGAGGCCTTCCTGGGCGTTGTGCGCGGCATGAATGAGCGAGAGAGTCGGGCATGTGCGGAACATTTCCGCGTCGGGCGCGCCGATATAGAGCTTGGTGCCGAACATGCGCTTGAAGAAGTTTGCGGCGCCAATGTGGTCGAGATGTCCGTGGGAGTGGATGATCCAGCGCACGTCGGCGGGGCGGAAGCCCGCCTCCCAGATGGCGTTGACGAGCATGGCCGTGGCGCCAATGTTGCCGGAGTCGATGAGGAGGAGTCCGTCGCCAGTGTCGACGAGGTGCACGCAGACCCAGGAGTCGCCGACGTACCAGACGTTGCCGAAAATCTGGAACGGGTGCACGTAGCCGCGTTCCTGTTCGACGTAGTGGCGCCCGGGCTTGTTCATCAGCTCCGTGCGCTTTGCGACATAGGCGTCGTATGCTTCTTCGCTTTTGTTTTTCATGGAGGTTCCTGCAAAACCCCGGTCCGCATTCGCGGCCGGGGTTGAATTTACTGAGGAAAGGAACATACGCCCCCGCGCAGACCCCAGTATGACGGAAATCATTATCCGCGATTACCTTCGGGGCTGGCGCGGCGATTGCCGCGCCAGCCCCGTGGAACCTACTCCGTTCCGAGCTTGACCCGGAAGAAGCGGAAGGCCGAGACATCCACGCCGGCCGGCGCGCCCTCCTCGGTGATGACGGCCTCGCCATCGATGTCATCCGTATACACCGTGCGGATGGTCGTCCATTCCGGATCGGTCAGCGCGACCTTTGCCTGGACCTCGTAGACGACCTCGCGGCCCATCTTCAGAGCGGCACGACCCTTGGCGGGGCTGGCAGCTCCGTCCCAGGTCCAGTCAATAACCGGATTGCCGTTGGCGTCGAAGGACACCGAGGTAATCTTGAGGGTCTGCTGCGTCGTGTTGTCAAACGCCGAGCCAAGCGTCCTCTCAAGGCCGTCCGCGATGCCGTCGCCATCGGAGTCGGCAAGCGCCGGATCGGAACCGTTGGAGATCTCGTCATAGTCGGAGATTCCATCGCCGTCGGCATCGACGAACGCCACTGGGTCGGCTGCGGCAAGGGCCAGGGGCGAGACGCCGTAGGCGACCGTCTTCCGCACCGAAGAAGCGTAGTTCGCGACGCCGAGGCTGGTCAGGTTGCCCTTCTTCGCCCACTCGTAGCTGTCTGGCAGAAGGTCGTTGTCAGTATCGCAGTCCTGAATCGTGATCTGATATGGGCTGGAGTTGCCCAGGGAGGTTGCCGTGATTGAAACTGGGACGAACGGGTTGTCCATGCCATTGCCTGCGCGGTAGTATCCCCATGACTCCCATTTGGCGCGTTCACGGTCGCCATTCTGCTCTATGTAGGCGCGGACATAGTAGCTTTGCCCATCTTCAAGGCCCCTGATTATGCAAGTCGCCGGGTTCGCAATGCGGACGGAGGCGTCCGGTGGGCCGTTGAAGCTCTTTGAGCGGAAGGCCTGAACGCGTATGAACGGCGAAGTCGACCCCTTGTATGCCAAGCCGGACGGATATGTGACGTTGACCTTTATCGAACCCTTGCCACTGGGGGCGTTGACTGCGCTGGTGGCCGTTGCATCAGGAGTCTGGAAATAGCCGACCACCGAGGAAACACCGCTCCTGATTGCCGGCGAGTAGGCTGTGACAACCCACTGGTATTGCTTGCCTGGATCGAAGACGACGATGTTTTCCGTTACATCGCCCACGCAGAGCGGGGAGTCGAAGATGACAAGATCCCGCCTGTGAGTCGCGTCATTCCAGAAGCGACCGGGGGCGACCACGCGCTCGTCGACCATGGTGATCGGGTTGGTCCAGTCATCCGTCTCCGCGCGCCGCTTGAGGATGCGGAAGCGGAATTCGGAGAACTCGGGATCGAGGCTGAACTTGAACTCGGGACGCGCTTCGGAGACGATTTCCTGGCCTATCGGCCCGTAGAGGACGGGCTTGGAGAGGGCCGAGGCCGAGTGCATCCAGTTGGAAATCACGCCAGACACCTCTATGGCCCACTGGTCGCCCTCGAAGTCGCCCTGCGGCGTGAGAACCACCTCAAAGCCACGCACCACTTCGTCGTTCGCGCTGACAGTTGCTTCAAGCGCGCCGAGGCCGAAGTTCTTCCTGTCGGAACCCGTCAGTCCAGACTGCTCGATGTTCCAGGAAATGATGTCACCTTCGTGCAGCCATGTGCGCGGCCACTTGATGACGCGGTCGAAGACGGCGTTGCCGCTGTAGAGCATGGCCACGTGGACGTCCTGGCCTACGGGCATGGCGCCTTCCCACGAGATGCGCGCAAAGGACTCGGCCTTGTCCGTCAGGTGGAAGGTGACTTCGTTGAGGTCGAAGCCTATGTCGATGCCGTCGAGTTGGTTGTCCGCGATGGCGGCTGGCTCGGGGGCGTTCCATGTGGGCCAGCTGCCAGTACTGCTGGCGGCATCGGCGCCCTGTCCGGCATCGTTGCCTGCGGAACCTGCCGATCCTTCGCCGTCTAACCAGGCGAAGAACCAGTTCTTTCCTTGGCGGATGTGACCGTAGGCGATGTCGTCAGGCCCCATGGTGACAGTCATTGGCCAAGTGTCGAGCGTGTCAGCGGAGAAGTCCTTGACGAAAACTGCGTCAGGCCAGCCGTTCATATCCTCGTGCGAATAGGCGTGGATTACGAGCTTCGCCCCGGTGATCGCCTGGCCGCCGTAGTCGAGCGTGACAGTCAGGTTGGGCAACGGGAAGTTCACCGCTTTGTCCTCCGCAGATGCCTCCTGGAAGTTGACGCCCACATTGCCATCGTTGCCGTCCTCGGCGATGACCGGCGCGTTGTAGGCGTTGTAGGCGAGCACCGTTCCGGCAAGGCCCTCAGACCAATTGTCCCATCCGTCGATATCGCGGTCCTCGTGCTCGTCATAGCGGAACCGGGAGGCGTAGGCGTCTTCCCAGCCCTCTTCGTAGGCGTCGAGGACGTAGTCGCTGTCCGTGAAGAGCCAGCCGTAGGACAAGGGGGTCGAGGCAAGAGAATCCGGGACATCGTTGAAATCAAAGACGCCGTCGCCATCGGAATCCGGATTGAACGGGTCGAGCCCGGCACGCATTTCGGCATCGTTGCTCAATCCGTCATTGTCGAAGTCGTCCAGGTAGTCGTCCCGGAGGTTGCCGTCCTGGTCGCTGAAATACGGATCAAAGCGCCACTCGCGCTCCCAGTAGTCCGGGAGATGGTCGCCGTCCGTGTCCATGGCATAGTAGTTGCGGAACGGCGCCGGGTCCGTCTTGGGGTTGTACAACGCGAAGTCTATGTGCGCCGTGTCGGACAGATGGCCGCAGTACGCCTCGTTGTAGGCGTTGCGAATATCGCTCAATCCCATTATGCGATGCGCAAAGTCCTCAACCTCGCCGATGATGCCGTCATCGCCACGCCCATCGTCAAACGGGAGGTAGAGCGCCAGCTTGGAAAACAGCGTGGTAAGTGGATCGAACGCAATCGGAGCACTTTCCTCTGAAATCGGAGTGCCAAGATTTGCAACGATTATGCCGCTTCTCGTCGCATCGGCCCTGTTGTCGATACGAACCGGGCTTACCGTGTCGTCGACATCGTCAAAGTCGAAGTAGTAGAGCAAGCCATCGTAGATCTCCGTGGTAAGATGAAGGACGCTGCACCTGCTATTGATGATTTCATTTTCGCTCCGGGCAACACCCCAGACACGAACCTCGTCTATCTGACCGCTGAAGGCGTTTCCTATTTCGACCGTTTCACCTTGAGTCAGATAGCGAACGGCCCTGACATACCACATGCCGAGAGTCTCATCGTAGATGGTCTCGCCCGTCTCCGCGTTGACATCAAGCAGGTAGTTGTCCCTGCCGTTGATTACCCCGTCTATGAAGAGAGAGGCCATGATCTTGGTTCCGCCGGTGGCGGTAATGGCGAAGTGGTGCCATGCACCATCATTCACTTGATTGAGACTCGTCAGCGTCATTGGCACGAATATGACATCGCCAAGGGCGTTGACATACCAGCCGCTCACCATTGCGGTCAGCTTGCCATCTGCGCCGATTGTGACATCGTAACTGACGGAAGAGCCACTTTGCGTCGCCCGGCGGATGATTGTGCCGCTCTCCGTGGTCTTGAACCAAGCCTCAACGGTCAGGTCGGGCACTTCGGAGAGTTCGTCATCGTAGAGCAATGTCTTGACGGAGGTCGTGTCGCAATCCAACGAACCGCAATTAATTATGTCCTTGCCGATTAGGATTGTTTCGTCGAAAATATCTTTGAGGTAGAGGTCTTTTGGAATGGCCTTGTTCCAAACGCGGAGTTCATCGATGTCGCCGTTGAGGCCGTTGGCAATGATGATGTCACCAACCGTGCCGGGTTCGGCGGAACCGGTGAGGGGATCATAGGCGTGGCCCGTGGCGCAAGCCGCCAGATTTACATTGCGGGCGTATTGATCGCCGTTCACGAAGAGGGCGAGTTCGTTTCCGCCTTCCGGTGCCTCTCCGAAGCGGCCTCCAATGAAGGTCCACGTATTCAAGGGGAGCGGGTTGACGCCATTGATCCGGTATTCGACGCCGGAGGGGGTCTCAAAGCGCACGTACGGTATGCCGCCGGCGGCAATGCCGAGCTCGTAATTGATGTAGCCGTAGGGGTGCGTGGCGCGGGAGATGAGAATGACATCGTTGGCAAACGACTTCGGGCGCACGGCCATGTCGATTGTCCAATGCTCCAAATCGAAGCGCTCGCCGTAAGGATCCATAAGGGTGCCGTCAATCCGTTTCTGCGCGATGCAGGACGGGATTGTCAGCCAGCCCTTGCCATCGTTGTGCAGATAGTTCTGGGTGAACGGATCGAGCGAGTCGCACGGGTTTGTCCCACGCGCGACCTCCTCGCCGTCGGAGAGGCCGTCGTCGTCGGTGTCATAGCGGTAAGGGTGGCTGAAGATTGCAATTTCCTCAAGATTGGAGAGGCCATCGCCGTCGCTGTCCGCGTCTGGGTCGGGGTCGACACCGTTTGTGGTCGCGTCGTTTGGATTGGTCCCCGAAAGCATCTCGAAGTAATTGGAGAGGGTGTCGCCGTCAAAGTCGTCGTATGCGTCCTGGACTCCGTTTCCGTTCTGGTCGGCGTTATACGGATCCATGCCATTGGCGATTTCCCAGTAGTCGGGGAGACCATCATGATCGGTGTCCGCGTTGACGCCGATCTTGTTGCCGGTCGGATCGTCCCAGAGCTGGACGGACATGTCAGCGCGGGCGTTGCGGAGCGGCACGAGGTCGTTGAAGAGGGCGGCGTAGCTGGGGTCGTAGGCCTCCTGCATCATCGTGATCGGATGGTTCTCCTCGTTCACGATGATGCCGGTCTCGTAGCGGTAGCCGTACGGGTTGGCGCTGTTCGGGAAGGAGTTCTCCATGTCGGTCCCCCAGGTGGAGTACGCCTCGAGGTCCGCGAGATTCTGGCCGCCCTTGGTGTAGCGCGTCCAGTACTTGGAGTTCACAACGCTGTCGGGCTGGTACGCGAAGAGCGGCATGTTGGCGTCGACATTCGCCGAAATGACGCCATTATCGTGCAGGATTTCGTTGTATTCCGCATCGGTGCCGGCGGCGGCGAGGTGGCCGAGCGGCTGCCATGAGACGAGGTTCTGGATGTATTGCGGGAACAGGTAGGGGGCCTCGACGGAGGTGTAGACAGTCGAGCGGTCGGTCGCGCCACGCCACCACGGCACGCCGTTGTAGTCCATCGGCCGGCCGTTGAGCGAGGCGAACTTCGCAGGCTGCGTCGGCTCGTAGTCGGGGTCGGGCAGCGTGTCGAAGTTGTAGACGCAGACGAGGCTCGGCGGGATGCGGCACTTGATGTCCTCGCCGCCGGTCATGAGGATGTACGTGACGGCCTGCTGGATGAACTCGTCGAAGGTGAGGCCGCGGCCGTCCAAGGACCACGTGGTGTCGGCCGAGACGACAGTGTTGGTGTCGGATGGATTGACGGGGTTGGAACCGTTTACTCCTGCCGTGGCCCCGGCGTTCGCGGTGTCAATGCTGCGCTTGCGCCAGTCAAGTATGCGGTTCAGGTACTTGACCACGTCGTTGCGGGTGGCGCGGACCTCGTCCATGCCGTAGCGCTTGAGATTGTCGTAGTCGTCCTTGATCGTGGGCCAGCGCCAGAAGGCGACGCGCTGGTCGCCGGCGTCCTCGCCGCCGGGGCGGGCGCCGTCCCAGATGCGGACTTCGTCGACCCAGCCCTTGAAGAAGTCGCCGAGCTGCGGCTGGCCGCCCTGGATGTCACCGATTGCGCCATTGTAGTACTCGTAGCTGCCGTCGACCTGGCCGACGGGGTTGGCGTCGGACGCGCCGATCACGACGGGCGACCAGCGGGGCTGGTGGTACTCGTCGCTGCCGACCGCGTTGAGGGCCGTGGTGGTGAAGCCCGTGTACGGGATGGACGTGGTCGACTTGGAGGCGATGCGGCGTCCGTCCTTGTAGAGGGCGAGCTTGCCGGAGAATCCGTCCATGGTCGCGGCGAGGTGGTACCACCTGCCCGCTTCAAGGGCGCTTCCCTCGGGGGCGATGGCGCGCTCGGTGATGAGGTTCTTGCCGCCGTTGTCGAATTCGACGAAGGGGCGGCCGTCGCCGAGGAGGCCGAGGCGGAAGTTGCGGCGGATGTTTTCGTAGGTCGGGGCGGTGTTGCTCTCGTCCCATGTGACGGGACGCTCGAGAACCACCTGCATCCTGCCGGTGGCCGGCTCCTCGGGCATGACCCAGACCTCAAGGGTGAAGGAGCGGAGGGCGTTGGGGCCGAAGGCGCAGAGCGAGCGCGTGCGGGCCGCCGCGTTGCCGTCGAGGTAGAGGGCCTTGCGGCCGATCGGGCGGTCGGGGTTCTGCGCGTCCGTCACGCCGCCGGCGGCGCCGTTGATCTCGTACGGGTCGGAGAGGTTGTCGTTGTCCGTGTCGAATCCCTCGTTGCACTCGAAGTCGAAGACATAGTGGGCGCGCGGGTCGACCATGCCCGGGACCATGTTGTCCGGGAACGGGTAGTACTTGTACTCCGGATATTGATCGTTTTCGGTCGTCCAGAAGTTGGCGGCGGACCCCCAGTCGTAGTAGAGGTTGACGAAGGAGCGGTCGTAGGACATGTCCGTCATCCACATCGGCGACGGGTCTGTGTTGTGGTTCGCGGGGGCGGGCTGGCCGGGCGAGAGGGCCTCCTCCCAGTTGGGGATGTCGTCGCCGTCCGGGTCGGCGTTGGGCATGCCGGCCATCCACGGGAAGGCGCGGAAGTCGTAGGTCTCGCCGGCGGGGTGCTGCTGCATGCAGTAGTCGATGACGTCGGAGAGGATCGGGTTGAGGCCGTGGAACATCTCGTAGTAGTCGTCCATGCCGTCGCCGTCGGAGTCGGCGAGGCGCGGGTCAGTCGAGGCGTAGAGGTACGCGCCCATCGGCCTGGGACGGATCTCGGAGGGCATGTAGTGGAACATGGAGGGGGCGGTCATGACATGCGGGTCGCTCCCGGGGTTCTCGCCTCCGGCGTTCTGCCAGTCGTTGGCGTAGGTCGACCAGTCCCAGCTCATGAAGAGCGGATGGATCGGCTCGGTTAAAGGAGTCTTCCCGTCCAGCCATTTCTTCTTGAACTTGTATCCGAGGTCCTTTGCCTTCGGGAAGAGGCCGGTGGCGAAAATCTCCTGGATGTCGTAGTCGCCGTAGTCGCCGCCGGCGACCCACTTGTCGTACTGGAAGTGGCGGACGCCGTTGATCCAGTATTCCTGGTAGTTTTCGAGGCCGTCGCCGTCAAAGTCAAAGTTGCGGTTCTCGGCGCCGGTATGTTCGTCATAGCCGGAGCGGGAGTCGAAGTAGGTGCCGTCCATGCCGGCGCCGTTGAGGACGATGAACGCCTGGCCGTTCTGCACGGCGAGGCCGGTCTCGGTTCCCGGCTCGTTGCAGAAGCCGCCAGCCCAGGCGGTGTCGCGGTAGTGGCCGGCGTAGAGGTATTCCCAGTGGTCGGGGATGTAGTCCATGTCGGTGTCGATGCAGCAGGGGTTGAGGCCGCCGCCGGGGACATGGCCGCGGAGCATGGTGGTGTTGCCGAAGCGCGCGGCGACGAAGGCCTCGGCCGTGGCGGCGCCGTTGGTCCCGCCCGTCGTGAACGCCTCCTGGTAGCGGAAGGTGTCGTCGCCCTCGTATCCGTCGGGGATGTGGTCGCCGTCGGTGTCGGGGTTGAAGGGGTCGGTGGGCCACCACTTGTTGAACCAGTTGCCCGAGAACGTGAACGAGCCGTTGGTGCAGATGGAGGAGTAGTAGTCGCAGAGTTCGACGGAGCGGCATTCTTCGACATTGACGAGATTGTCGCCGTCGAAGGGAGGTTCGGCATCCATGCGCCGGTCGGCCGCCGCGCCCTCGCCGATCGGCCAGAGGCCATTCAGCATTGTGCCGTCAGTTGAGCAGAGGTAGAGTTCCCAGCCGTCGGGCATTCCGTCGCCGTCGGAGTCGCATCCATGCGTCGTGATCGGGATCTGCTCGACGATGAAGGAGAGGTCGCCGAACGGAACGGTGTAGCCGCCGGTGGAGGCGGTGGCGGCCGCCGGGTCGCCATCCGCGGCATCCGCCGCGCCGCCTTCGGACGGGGTGACGGAGTAGTTGGGCACCTTGCGCTTCGTGCCCTTCCAGGCAGGATTGTAGAAGCGCGGGGTCCCGTACGGGACGGGCTGCGTCATGAAGAACCCGGACATCGGCTCGACTTCGTTGATGAAGCCGTGGTCTATGCACCAGCGGGCGAGGTAGTGCTCGTTGTAGTTGGAGAAGGGCGCGGTGTTGGGGGAATCTTCCGCCAGGACGCGGTTGCGCTCGAGGTAGGTGGCGTTCCACGCGGTGCGCGGGTCGAACCCGTAGTGGCTGTAGACTTCCCAGTGGAAGCGGCCCTGACCGTCGTTGGCCATGAAGTCGCCGTCGGGGTTTTCGGTGGCGTCTTCCTTGTCCTTCGGGTTGAGGCCCCACATGACCTCCCAGCCGTCGTTCATGCCGTCGCCGTCGGTGTCCCAGTGGATCGGGTTGGTGCCGAGGAGGAACTCCTCGAAGTCGGTCAGGCCGTCGCCGTCGACGTCGAGGGTGAGGTGGTCGTTGGGGACGCAGGGGTTGAAGTACGCCTCGATGAGCGCGTTGTCGATCGGATCTCCTTCCACGACCTTGGTCGGGCTGTAGGCCTGGCCCTTGGCATCGCCGAACTTGGCCATGCGCCAGAAGAAGTATTCGTAGCCGTCGGTGAGCTTGTCCTCGTCGGTGTCGGGCTTCGTCGGGTCGGTGCCGAAGAACTCGCGGGTGTCGTTGTCGGTGAAGATGCCGTCGTCGGTTATCTCGGCGTCGGTGTCGTACGACCCAATGTGCGGCTCGTCCTGCGGGTCGACGGGATCGGAGTTGCGCGCGTTGAGGCCGGCATGGGTGCCGCGGATTTCGTAGAGGTTTATGAAGGCGAGGCCCGTGGGCGAGAAGTCGCAGCCCTCGATGGTGAATTCGCCGGTGACGGCGTCAATGCCGGTGACGCATGCGGGCAGGAAGTCCTTGTCGGGGTTGCCGTTTTCGCCGAAGATGCCGGCGGGGGTCTCAAACGGATATGTCTTTTCTTCCCCGCCGTCATTCCCTCCTGACACAAGAGCCGACAGATACAGGCTCTCCCATCTGTCCGGCAGGCGGTCCCAGTCGATATCGGCGTAGTTGTCCTCGGAGTAGTGTTCGCGGGAGAAGACGGCGCCCACCTGGCGGTCTGCGGAGTCGCCGCCGTCGCGGAGCCGAATCGCGGCCGTCACCGGGGCGGAAAGCGGAATCAGGCACCACTGGCTGCGGAAGGTCTCCTCGTCGCCCAGCCAGACGTGGAAGAAGCTGTCGTATTCGTAGTCGCCGGCGTTGCCCTCGTAGTCGACACCCTCGTATGTGAATGTCTCGGGGGAGGCGATGAGCGTGGCCGTAGCCGTGGAGGGGGAGTACTTGATCTGCCAGTCGATGTTTTCGGTCAGGGGAATGCGCGAGGTTTCATCGACGTTGTCGTCCACGGTGCCGCGGCCGAGGCCCCCAAGGCCCTTGTAGCTGTTCTGGCCGACGTCGCCGGGATAGGGATAGGTCTTGTACTCGTTGATGACGATGGTGACGGCCGGTTCGATTTCAACGGTGCCGGAGACGGTGGCGACGCCGCCGTCCTTGTCGCGGATCTCGATGGTGATGCCGAAGGAGCCGGGGACGTTGTAGACGTGCGTGGTCGAACCCTGCGGCGTGTCCGCGACGGTGGTGGAGTTGCCGTCGCCCCAGTAGATGATGGCGTCCAGCCCAGGTTGGTCGGCGGCCACGTCCTTGGCTGACCAGCTGACGTTATAGGCGAATCCCTCGCCACCCTTTGGAGGTTCCCAATTTTCGGCCGGCGGGCTTACGATTTCGGGGTTCTTGTTGACGACGAAGACCGGGTAGTTCACCGGCGAGTATGACAGCGTGGCGCCCTGCTGCTCGGCCGTAATGGTGACCTGCTTGTCGCCGTCAAGCGGCTTGACGGTGACGGACCTGGTCGTGGTGTCGCCAGGCGCAAAGGTGAGGGACGTGGCGCTGAGAATGGCGAGATTCGCCGGGAAGTCACTACTTACCTTGACGATGGTGGTCTCCCTTGGCGGACGGGAGAGGGAGACCGTGAGTTCCTGGCTCACGGCGCCTTCCTCCATCTGCGACGGGCCGGTGATGACGATCGGGGGCTTGGTGCCCGCGGTGATCGTGATGGAGAGGACGATGTCGCCGTCGGTGACGTCGGAGCCGTTGCTGTTGTAGCCGCTGGGGTGGATTGTAAGTGTGAGCGTGTCGCTGCCAGTGGCTTCGACGAGGTCGATGTCGAGCATCGCGCTCTCCTGTTCGCGCGCGATGGAGAAATCCACGGGGACATCCACCTTGTTGGGGATTGAAGGCGTTATGGAGAATCTCTGCACCTTCGAGGATTGTTCGCGGCGGGTTATCTCGACGTGGAGTGTTTCGCCCTCGCTGCCGGTGAGGCTGCGGGCAAGCGAGAAGTCGTCGAGGGTGATGGTGGTGATGTTGATGTTTGCGTTCTGGCTGAGAGAGCCTTCGGTGTTGGCGCCGACGGGAATCGCGCGGGCCCCATGTCGATCGAGTGTCTTTGTGCCGCACGTGACGGTGGCGCCATTTAGATTAAAGCCGGGTGATTTGAGATCCAGGTCCTTTGCGAAGTCGCCGGGCTGGACTGTGTACTGGAAGTACATGAACTTGCCCGCGTACTCGTCGGTGTAAATGGCCCTTTTTTGAGTGGTATCCTGGTTTAGGATGTCGAGAATCAGATAGGGGCTGCCTTCGACGTCGGTGATGACGTCACTCAACTCAACGGCGATGTCTATTGTGTCGCCGACGGAATACGTCCTGTCCTCTCCGTCGTTGTAGACCTTGACGGCGTGCGGCGCCTCGCCCTGTATGACAGTAAGCGTGAGGATGAGGTCGCCATCCGCGCCGGTGTAGCCGGTCGGATGGAATGTCACGGTGATGGCCTCTGACGCGGCGGTGAGACCTATCTGGCAAGTTGCGCTGGTGGAACCGGAGGGAATCTTGAATGTCGGAACCGATATGTTGCCGGACTGGGCGGCTGGGGCCACCGTGATTGTGAATCCCTGGTCTAGGCTGGGGTTCCCACCACGCGTGATTTCCACGTCGAGCGTGCCGCCGGCCTCAAGCTGTCCCGCCGCCTTCGTCGTGCTTCCATCGGCGAAGGTTATGGTGCGTATGGTGATCGTCTCGCCGGCGAGGACTTTCGTCTCAGTGGGGGTGGGGAGTGCCGGGTTTTGCGGCAGAACATCCAGTCCTTCGCCTTCGTCCGCGCTGATTGTCGCGCCATTCGAATTGAAGGAGGCGATGCCGACGCCGGTTGAGAAGTCACCAGGACGGACCGTGTAGGTGAACGGAAGCTTGCCGCCGGCTATGCTGCCGTCGTAGGTCGCGCGCGCCTCGGCCCCGGAGGCATTCTGGATGCCGGATAGCACAAGGTAAGGCGAACCGCCCGTGACGGAATCCACGTCGGCAATGAGCGCGACGGTGAAGTGTATCTGATCCCCCACCCCATAGGACAGGGCACCGCCGGCACTCGTAATTTTGGAGAGTTCGTACGGATCCTGCGCAAAGGAAGTGCCGGCCGTCATCGCCGCCAGGGCCACGACGAGGAATGCGGAATGCAGAATGCGGGATGCAGAATGCCGCATCGTACAGTAGGCGGAGTGGAGAATGGAGGATTTGCCGCGGCGCGGGGCTGCGGGGAGGCAGGGGTTGGTCTTGGTGTTTTTCATGTTTTACCTCGCTTTCGTTAGGCCGTAAGGCGGCGGAAGCCGCCTTGCGGCAGTTGAAAAGTTGAAAAGGTTGAAAGGTTGGTGGGGCATGGTCAGTCTCCGGCGACGGATTCGTACTTGAAGGGTTTCGGCGAGACGTATCTCGTATCAGGAACCGGGTGCGCGGCAAGGTAGTCGAAAAAGGCGTCCACGTTCCCGCCGAACTTGGCCATTATCGCGTAGCGGGCTTCGTGCACCTCGCGGACGATCGGATCGTCATAGTATTCGCCCGCAAGCTCCGTGACAAGTTCGCGCGGCGTCACGATCACAGGGCATGCGTAGTTGCATTCCGTGACTATGCGAATTGTCTTCTGGAGGGCGATCGGATTCGCCATGTGGCGGCAGTTCCACGTGAGAAGGTAGTCGACGCCGGCCACCGCGCACACCGCTATGTGCATGGCGTCCTCCACGGCCTTCTCAAACAACTGATGTCGTTCACGAAGTTGCGCGGAGAGCGACCTCGCCAATGCGGCGTCGTACTGCAGCATCCGGAACTCCCGCACCTTCTCAAGGCGCCTCGCCGCTTCGCCCGGGTCTCCTCTGCCCGCCTCTTCGGCCACGATATCCGACACGACGATGTCATAGCCTTGCGCGTACTCGTCCATGAAGCGCATGGCGTAACGCCACATCTCGGCCTTCTCCGGGTCTGGCGAAGGCCGTGCGACGAGGTAGCTTATCACACTCGTCTCAAGATAGATTTTCGGGCGGTCGGACATTCCTTAGTTCTCAGTTCCTGGTTCTCAGTTCTTGGTTCCTGGTTGCAGTCCTGCGATGTCGCGCGTTAATTATACCTAATTAGGGCAAGGTTGGTCAAGGGGTTATTTAGTTCCCGGTTCCTGGTTCCTAGTTCCTGGTTCTTGGTTCTTGGTTTCGGGTTGCGGCGTCCCTCCCGAACTAGGAACTGAGAACTTGGAACCAGGAACAGATGAACCGACCGCCACCGGCGGCTGGTTCGTCCACCAGCCCGCCTTGCGGGGTGGCGGCATGTTGGTCGGGGCGGGACGGGGCGGCGGGAGTTTGACCTTGCCTTCCGCGATGAGTTTCTCGCGGTAGCGTCTGGCGGCCTCGGCCTCCTCGCCTGCGTGCTCCGCCTTCTGGCGGCGGAGGCGTTCGCCTATGAAGGCGCTGGCGACCCGCCCGTGTTCGGCGAGGGCCTCGGCGATTTTGTCGCGCTTGTCGAGCAGGTATTTGCCCTGCGGGTCGGCGGCGATCATGGATTCAAGTTCCGCAATCTTGGCCGCGAAGTCCGCGTTCGTCGGGGTCATCCCCTCGCCCGCCAGCTTGTAGATGTTCTCCGAAAGCACGCGCGCCGCCTCGTTAGAGGCGAAGAACCCGGCGCACCAGGCCTTGAATTCGTCGGCCGCGTCATGGCTGAGCTGCACGAGCTGGGCCTGCCTGTCGGATAGAAGGGCGAGGCTGTTGGTGTAGTTCGGGTCGGCCATGCGCTCGGCAATCCGCGCCTGCGTGCGCTCGGCCGCAGTAAGCGGGGCCGGCGGGGCGGCCCGCCGGTTTCGGCAGCTTTGGACGTTGATCACAATCGTCGCGATTGCGCCGATGATGACCACGATGCCGGTTATGAGTGGAAGGCGTTTCACTGGTTAGTTCCTGGTTCTCAGTTCCTGGTTCCTGGTTCTTGGTTCCAAGTTCCTAGGCTTCTAAACTTCTAGACTTCTAGACTTCTATTTCACCTTGTTGGTCCAGAAGAGGCGGAAGAAGGCGTTGGCGGGAGTGCCGAGTTCGGAGAGCAAGACGGTCTTCTTGCATCCGTCGGCGGAGGTGACGTCTTCGACCGTGTACGACTTGGACGAATCACTCCACGCGCCTTCCGTGAGCGATGTGCGCCACTCGATGCGGAAACTGCACTTGTCGTCCGACGGCAGGCTGGCCGTCGGCATGGCCCAGGTGAGCGTGGCCGTGCCGTCCGCGACGGTGATCGAGGTGAAGCTCCACGGCACTTCCTCGGTCTCCTCGACGGGAGGCGCGAGATCCTCAATCGTGTAAGCGGCCACGATGTTGGTCGTGTAGGTTCCCCCGTCACCCTGCGCCGTTATCGTTATGCCGGCAACGCCCACGTAGAGCGCGTCGCTCACATCCGATTGCGTGAGGACGCCGTCGCCGATGGTCATGTCCTTGGTCACGAAAACGTCGCCGTTTTCCTTTCTGCCGCGGAACGTCACCTGGCTGAGGGTGTCATCCGTTTCGTAGCCGATCACGGCGCGAATTGGCTCGCCTTTTTCGAAGACCGTCTTTGCGACGTTGTTGGTGTCGTAGAGTTCCACGGAGGTGATTCGGAAGTACGTCTCCGGAGGAGGAGGTGGTGGTAGGACCTCGAAGAGCGCGACGACGTTCGTCACGGGCGGATCGCAGCCGGCGAAGGTGAACTGCGAGTCAACAAGTCCGATAACATCGCCGTCCGCCTCGTAGGTGTAGCTTGCGGTCGTCCCGTTCACCGTCATGTCCGTCGCCACGAAGCAGGTGCCGTCGGGGGCGAACAGCTTGATCTGCGTCGCGCCTTCGACGGCTCGGTCCAGAGTCGCCACGATGGTGACGAACTCGCCGACATCCACCTGAGCGGGCGTGGCGACGACGGACACGACCGTCGCTCCCGCAGGCGGGGTTGAGTCGGCATCGAGCGGGTCGGTCGGCCGGAACATCTCGTACTGGTCGCCGGCGCCGTCGCCGTCGGAATCTGTGTTTTGCGGATCGGTGTCGGCGCGGTATTCGCCGATGTTCGGCAGGCCGTCGCCGTCGGCGTCCTCAAGGGCGTCGTCGCGGGTCGAGTCGAGTCCGTGCATGTCCTCCCAGACGTCATCCATGCCGTCGCCATCGGCGTCGATGGTGAAGCCGTACCACTTGATCATGTTGTGGCCGGTGTCGGCGACATAGAGCAGATTGGTGTCCGTGACCGGGAAGACGCCGACGGGGAACCAGAGCTTCTGGTAGTGCTGGAGCGAGGCGTCCGAGGCGGAGCCGATGTCCGCGACGGCCACGAGGCCCGTGTAGGCGCCGCCGGAGGCCTTGGCCAGGGGGTCGAGAACGCGGACGCGTGAACCGCGCTGGTCGGAGGCTATGACGCGGACGCGCTCCCCGACGGTCCAAAGCTGGACGTCGCGAGGTCTGTCGAAGTCGCCGGAGGCCGGATTGCCATTGCCAAGGGAGACGACCGGCGTCGGCGAGAAGTTCGCAATGTGGTGGAAGGAGACGCGCTGGAGTTCAAGTCCGGCGTCCGCGACCCAGAAGCCGGCGAGGTTGTCCTTGCCGTAGCAAATGCCGGAAAGGACCGACTTTTCGGTGAACTGGAAGATCTTGCGCCATGTGAAGGTGCCGCCGTTGTAATTGACGCGGGCGACGCGGAAGTTGCCGGTGTCGGCGACGAGAAGGTCGTTTCCGGGCATGAAGGCGATGGCCTGCGGCTCCCAGAATGTGCCTGCGGCAGCGCCGCTGCCTTGTTCCGACGACTTGGTGCCGTATTTTGCGAGGAAGGTGATTGCGCCGGTAGTTGGATTGAAGGAGAAGAGCTGGATGCGGTTGTTGCCGGTGTCGGCAACCGCAAAGCGGTTCTCGCCCGAGAAGGTGTCGAGCGCCATTCCGAATGGCTTGTTGAAGCCGCCGTTGCCGTTGCTGACGGCCCACTTGGAGGCATCGGTGAACTTCGCGCCCGCGCCGTTCTGCACGGTGGCGCCATAGTAGAAGAGAAGCGCCCGGGTGGAGCGGTTGTAGACGGCGATGCGGTGGGTGTACTGCTCCAGGACGTAGACGAACTTCTCCGTCACGAAGACGCGCGCGGGGTTGCCGTAGCCGTCCGAATCGTTGGACGGGGACGACGCCGTCTGGATGAAGTCGTCGACGCCGTTGACGACCTCGGTGTCGAGCGGCTCTATCGGGGCGCGCGGGTCGAGGTCCGGCCTGTACTCGAGAATCCAGGCGTCGGGGATGCCGTCGCCATTGGCGTCGGAGAGCGGCCCCGCCACGGAGCGGGTGAGCGACCAGGAGCCGAAGTCCAGCGGGACGGGGAGCCCCGCCTCGTATGCCACTTCAAGGACGCGTGAGTCGCCGTACGCGATGGCGGAGGCCGCCGACGGGGCGTCCCAGGCGCGGGCGTAGAAGCCGAAGCCCCCGGCGCCGATCTCAAAGCCGTCAAAGGCGAGGTTGAAGAGGGCGTCGAACTTGCCGGAGTCCGCCAGGACGCCTTCGCCGATGCGGACGAAGCCGAGGCCGGACCCGGAGGCGGCGAGAATGATGTCGTCGCCAGTGGCGGCACCATCCGCGGCGGGCGGGTCGGGGACGCCGTTGGGACCGGCGTAGATGAGCTGGACCATGCAGGAGTCAGTGCCGCCGTCGCCGACGAGAGGACGGCCGCCGGCGTCCGTGACCGCGCCGGAAAGGTTATGGGCGCGCACCGTGGGCGGATCGACAGTGAGAACCACCGTGACAGGCACGCACTGCGCGCCGTCGACGGCGGCCATCAGGAGGATCGTCGACTCGTATGTGCCAACGCCGAGGGAGCGCTCGGGGTTCAGCGTCAGGGAAAGACTGCCGTTCGAGGTTCCGGCCAGCGAGAGCGACTCTCTGGAGACCGTGAGCCACGACGGGGCGCTGTCCGCGACGAGTTCGTCATAGAGGTAGCCGCGCAGAACGTCGAGCGCGGCGCCGTCGCGCTGCCAGTCGGTGGCGTTGCCGTTCCAGAGCATGGCCTGGCCGCCAAGATCGGAGCGTTCGGAGAGGTACACCTTGGAGACCGCCGCCTCGCCGGACATGGTGGCGGCGCTTGCGCCGGAGAGGAAGCTCTCCTGGAAGGAGGCGTCATAGTCGCCGGAGTCGACCGCGAAGGCGTCGCCGGCGCCAAGGGTCACGAAAGGCGCGCCAAGCCCGGCCTCGGCGGCGAGAGCCGCTATTGTCGCGACCGGCGTGACTTCGCATGCGTTGGTGGAAAGACCGACGAGGTCCGCCAGCTCGACGTTGTCGGGACGCGCCAGCGGCGTGGTGCCCGAGAAGATCGCGCGGCCGCCGCGTTCGATGTAGTCGGCGAAGGCCTTCTGCTCGAGCGGGGCGAGCAGGCGGCCGTTTCCGTTGACGCCGGAAAGGACCGCTATCACGGCGTCATACGGGAAGAGCAGCGCGTCGTCCCAGGTGTAGCGGGCGGCATGGATGATTTCCGCCCGCTCGGACGGGCCGTAGAAGTAGGCCGTGTAGATGTAGTTGCTCGGGTAGTAGTCGACTTCGAAGCCCATGCCCTCGAGACGCGAGACAAGGAAGGCGCTGTCGTCGCGGTCGTCGAAGACGGCGACGCGGGCGCGTTCGGCCTTCTTGACGGAAACATTCAGCGTCCCGCCTGAAACGGCGGAAAGGGCGAGGTTCGTGGTGAGCGACATCCCTTCGGGAACGTGGACGTCCAGAACCGTCGACGATGGTGTCAGGGTGGCGTGTCCCAGGGTGACCGAGACTTGGCCGGCGGAGATGCTGACGGAGTTCTCGTAGCGGACGAAACCGTCGGCGGACACGCGGAGCTTCGCGCTTCCGGAAGCGGCGGAGACGGCGACGCGCGCGACGCCGTCGGCGCCCGTGACGCCGCGACCGGCGCCTGCGCCCAGGATTTCGACTGCGGCGCTGGCAACGGCCGCGCCCGAGCCGTTCTTGACGGTGACGTTAAGAACGGTTCCGTCAAAGAGGTCTATGGTGATTGGCAGTTCCGCCACGACCGCGCCCTCCGAGGTGAGCCTGAGGGTGAACTTGGCGGTGCTGCCGGAGGCGGGGAGTTTGACCTCGAACATTCCGGGCATCGAGGTGTCGAGACCGCAGACAAAGCCGTAGTCCCAGTCGCCGGAGATGATTGTGCCGCCATTGGCCGCCACCAACGTGGCCGTGAGATCCTCGAAGTCAAGGGATCCGGCGTTGCGGACGGTGATGGCGAGCTTCACTTTCTCGCCATGGGAGGCGAGACCATCCTCGGCCTCCTCCTCGGCGATCTCGACGGAGTCGACTTCCGCGATTGTGCCCGGGGTGACCGTCAATTCGAAGGGGACGGAAATCGAAGTCAGCTCGCCCTCGATCTTCACGTCGGCGACATACTCGCCTGCGCGAAGGGCCGCGGGATCGTTGACGAGAAGCGAAAGGTCGACCGAGCCGCCGGCGGCGATGGTGACATTGGTCTTCACGACGATTTCCGGATTGTCGAAACGCAACCACTGGGTGCCGAGCATCCGGACCGCGGCGGAGAGGTCGAGGTGGCCCGACGTGCTCACGTAGTCGGCCAGCAGCGGATCCTTGCGGACGCTCTGGAGAAGGGCGTCCTTGATGAAGCCGTACGAGGCGCTGGGGACGACGGCCTTCAGGAAGGCCGCGGCGCCCGAGACGTACGGGGTGGCCATCGACGTGCCGCTCATGACGACGTAGTTGCCGTCGGGCACCAGCGCGCCGTTGGCGAGGGCGCCGTTGCTCTCGCTTATGGCCGTGCTGAGAATGTCCACGCCGGGGGCCGCCAGATGCACGGACACCGGATTGTAGTTGGAGAATTTCGCAAGGCGGCCGTCGTGGTCGGAGGCGGCAACGACGATGACGTTGTCGAGCCAGGTGGACATCGTGGCGGGGTATGTGGTGGAGACGCCGATGTCCTTGGCGTCGTTGCCGGCCGCGCAGACGAAGAGCATGTCGTGGTTCTGGGCCTCCTTCATCACGCGGTAGAGGACGTCGGAGTAGAAGGGGCCGCCCCAGCTGTTGTTGTTGACGGAGACGCCGGCGAGGTAGGCGTCCTCGTAGGATTGGGCGATGGCGGCGGAGGTGGCATTGATCGCGCCGGCGGGGCTGGTCGAAATGCGTTGCGCCATGAGGCGGACCTTCCAGTTGACGCCGCAGACGCCGAGTCCGTTGTTTCCGACTGCGCCGATGATGCCTGCCACATGCGTGCCGTGGCCCTGGATGTCGGAGCAGTCAGTGCCACCAGTCACGTAGTTGCGGCCGAGGCCGGACCAGTTGTCCGCGAGATCCGGGTGGGTGTAGAGGATGCCGGTGTCCGTGACGGCGACGAGCACGTCGCGCGAACCGGTCGTCTGGGCGAACTCCCAGGCGTCTTCCGCGCCGATGTCGACATTGCGCGTGCCGCCGGTCTGACGGCTGTTGGCGAGGGCCCACTGCTCGGCGTAGCGCGGGTCGTCCGGGGCGACGGAGTAAGTCACGGCACCAAGGACGGCGGGCTGGGCGGAGACGAGGATGCTGGAATCGTCGCCCGTCGCGAAGGCCGCAGGGGCGTCGCAGAGGGTGGCCGAGGCCAAGGCCGCCGCCGTGCCGCCGGCCGGAGTGGCGATGGAGGCGGGAATCGTCTTGAAGTGGTATGTGGCCTCAAATCCGCGGCGCTTCAGATAGGCGTCGCGCTCGGCGGTCGTCGTGCCGTCCTTGAAGACGAACTCGTACTCGGTGTGGCTGAACGACTTCGCATCGGAAATGCTCCAATCGCCGCCGGCGGCACGGGCGACGGCGCTGCGCGCCTCGGAAATGGCGTCCGCGACGGCTTCGGGCGGAAGGAGCTCGGAGCTCTGGCGGTGGTAGACGATGGAGACGGTGACATCTTCGGCTTCGTCGCCGTCGTTCGTGAGCTGGAACGACACGTTCGTCGAGACGCCTTCGGGGATTTCAAGAGCGAAGGACCCGGTTTCGCCGTCCGCGCCGGGGGTGTACGAGCCGCCACCCGGGGCGATGGACCATGGTTCAAGTACGAAGTCGACGTCGGTTACACTTGCGTCCTGGACCTCGTTGGTGATGGCCGCCGGCTTCACAAGGTATCCGCTCGGGGCGGAAACGACCGAAACTTCGTATGTGCCCTGCGCCACGCCGACGAAGCTGTATTCGCCGGTGGAGGAGTCGGCCGTCGTCGTGGCGGAGTACGAAATGTCGATGCCGCGCGCCGCGACTGTCACACCCGAAACGGCGTCCCCGGCGGAGGTGAGAACCGTGCCTGAGATTGAACGGCATGGTGTGACCGGGACCATGATGTCGAAGTACCAGCGCTTTGGATCATCCGAATTGGTTTCCCAGACCTCGATGAGGAAGCGCTGGTAGTCGCCCTCTGTCGCGTCGTCGTTCACCTTGACCTCGAACCAGTTGTTGAACGTGCAGTACCGCGAGGCAAGAAGATTATCCTCGTATTCGATGGTGTCCTCCGAAACGATTTCCATGCAGTTGGCGCGTTCGAATTCGTCGGGAACGATCAGCTGCGCCGAAAGGCCGCCATTGAGCGAGAGGGTGCCGTCATTCAGGAAGGACGGCCAGATGATTACGTTCTCGCCCGGGCTGATGAAACCGTCGCCATCGTCGTCCCAGACGTTCATTTGGTAAATGACGAGATGGCCGGACTGCTCCCCGTATGTCGTTCCGACAATGTCCATGGCGTAGGTGTCGGAATCAACCGTCACGCACTGGGAGAAGGGGGGCACGAACATGCTGCCGTCGGGAGCCGTCGTGGAAATCCAATACTTCTGGCCGGGGGTGAGGCCCTTTACGGCGTAGACCCCGTTGGAAGGCGTGTAGTCGCTGTAGAAGACCTGGCCGTCGCGGTCGGTGGCGGAAACGCGGGCGCCGACGACCGGGTTAATTTCGCCCACCGGGTCGGCGGGGAAGAGGTTTTCGGCGAGGACTTCGCCTGCAACCGCCGTCTTCACGACGTTGGTGACGCAGAAGGCGATCTCCTGCCAGTTGGAGACGGAGCCATGGTGGGCCCAGCCGGAAACGAGGAACTCGACCACTTCGCCCTCGTTGGCGTTCATCAGTATGGTGACGGGCCGCTGGCATGCCGCGCTGGACTGGGGCTGTATGGCGTCCCAGGAGACGATGTCGCCCGCCGGGTAGTTGGTGTACGGCGGATCGGTTATGATCGTGGCGTTGCCGGAGGTGACGGAGACTGTCGCCTCGAAGGAGTTGATCGCCTCGTATATGGACGGATTGTAGATCGTGAACCACACCTGGCCGAGTTCGCCGAACTCGAGAGCGCCGTCATCGTCGTTTTCATGCGCGGGGGATTCCTCGTTTTCGTCGGCGGGTTCCGGGTCGTAGTAGTCCGAGGCGTCGGCGCCGCGCGGCTCAAGGAAGATGTCGGCCGTCACATCAAGCGTCACGACGACGTTGGTCGTCCGCGTGTTCCAGCCGTTGGAGGCGATGGTCAGGGTCACGGACTGCGGCGCGCTGGGATTGGCCTGGGACGGGTCCAGGACCATGTCGAGGACAACGCTCCCGTTGGGGGCGATGGTGCCGGACGGGTTGCCGAGATGGAACCAGGGCGGCGGGTTGCCGGCGGCGTCTTCAAATCCGGTGATCTCGTATTCGAGATCGCACGAAGGTCCGACATTGCCGTCCTCGGCCGCAAGGACGAAGATGTTGGAGATCTCGACGAAGTCGACAACTATTTCGGGGTCGTCCGCCTTGGCCGCAAAGGTGACCTCGTTGGTGGACAGGACGAACTCGGCGAGCGGGAGTTCGATGACGACGTCCTGCGCCGGGGCGACCGCTATGGCGTAGCCAGTGGCGAAACCGTATGACGCGGAGACCTTGACGATGCGGTTGGAGGCGAAACCGTCGAAGGAGAAGGCGCCGTCCGAGCCGGTCTCGCAGACGTAGTCGCCCTCGGAGGCGTTGACAACGACCTTCGCGCCGGCGACGGGGTTCGGATTTGGCAATCCGGCGTATTCGGTCTGGATGACCTTGCCGGAGATTTCGCCGACGGTGGCGACGCGGAGGCGCGCCGTGCTTTCAATGGTCTCGCCGGAGCCGAGGATGATTGTCTGGGTAAGTGTAATCGGCGTTCCGGCCGGCACGGAGGGGTCGACCACCAAGGTAAGCGTCTCCGCGGCGGTTTTCGCGACGCAGGGGGGAATTGACCCGTATGTCAGGGAAGCCGGCGAGCCGCCGGCAAGCGTGACCTTGCCAGGCGCGACGCCAGCCGCGGAAACGGCGACGGACACGCCGCCGGCCGTGAAAAGCGTCTCGGAAGAGACGTTGAACGATGAGAGCTTGAAGTTCAGGGTCTCGCCGGGGCGGACGGTTGTGACGGAGTCGCCAGCCTCGTCCAGGACGGAGAGAACCACGCCGCCATCATGTGGGACGTCATAGAATTTTACGGAGTCAATGTACCATCCGGCGGGGTTGCCCACGTTTGCGGCGGGATAGTCGGCGGGATATGCGCTGACAGGATAGGTGTCGGAGACGAAGCGGAAGCGAAGACGGATCGTTTTGCCGGCGTACTCTTCCGGAAGGACAAGGCGGACTGTCTCCCAGCCTTCGGAAGTCCCCTGGACGAGTCCGCCCGGGATCTCCTTCGTGGCGAAGGGCGCGGCGTTGTGCCAGGCGCCATCGACGACGGACATGTCGGAGTGGGAGCCGTCGGAACCGGTGGCGATGATTTCGATTGCGCCGAAGTCCGCGTCCGAGTTGTTGCTCGCGCCGAGCGGCGACACCTGAATGTCGTACCAGTGGCGGAAGACTATGGTCGGATCCTCGCGGAGCGTGATCTCGGGGGAGACGAGCGAGGCGCTTGCGCCGTCCGGGTAGCGGCCGTCAAGGACCGTGCCCCAGCACCGCGAGGAATTATCAGGACCGTATGTTGGCACGCCGAGCTGCCAGCATCCGTCGTTGTCGGCGGAGACCGTCCATCCGGAGGCGTCGCGCTCCATGTCGTAGTCGGCGCGGAGTTCGCGCGGGCTGACAATGAGCTTGCCGTATTCGGAGGGATCCGCCGAAATGATTTCGCTTGTGACGGCCGCCGAGTTCCAGACGTTGGTGTTGCCGGCCTTGTCGACGGCGAGGATGCGCACGTAGTAGAGGCCGACTTCAAGGTCGTCGACCATCACCGAGTGCGACTTGGCGTATGTCGGGGAATCGGCTGAAAGGGGATTGGCGAACGGGGCCGTGACGTCGACGAAGCAGGTGCCTGCCGTGTCTTCGTAGACGTAGTCGCCGTTGGCCTCGTCGCTCTTGTCCGGCTTGTATGTCTTCCACGTGACGGAAGCCTGGCCGTCGTCAATGTTGCGGAGGCGCACATCCGTGAATCCCGGTGCCACGTCGTCAATGAAGGCGGTCGCCGCCTGCGCGGTCTCCTCCTTGATGGTCACGCGGATGACATCGTCATGGCGGACACCAAGAGTCGAGAGGTCAACCGATTTCGAGTAGACGAACCCGCCCGCCACTGTGCCGGCAAAGGGAAGTTCGATTTCAATCTCGGGACGGACGAGGCCGTCGGCGTCCGTGATTGTCAGAACCGCCGTGAAATAGTCCACCTCGTTGGCGGACTCGTATGTGATGACCATGGTCGCGTCGGAACGGTAGGCCTCGCGATCGAGGATTACGCGGCAATTGGGGCCGCACAGGCTCTGGATTGGATCGCCGAAGAGATTGGTCTCCAAATAGACCCAGCGCATTGTGCCGTATCTGTGGCAGGAAGCGGCGTTGCGCTCGTGCGAAATCATGTTCGCGTAGCCCATTTCATGGTGCTCCTGCTGGAAGACGGCGTCCCAGAAGCGGCGGTGGAAGCGCTGGCTCGGCCCTGTGGAGAGGTTTGCGCGGCTGTACCAGCCGTAGCGTGCGTTCCAGACGCCGGCGAAAGCGCCGTAGCGCGTGGAGGTTGTGAAATGCTCCGCGATGCAGTCCTTGTCGAACGCCCCGGCAATGCACCCCTGGGAGTAGACGAAGAAGGGCGTTTCGTTCTTGAGCGCGTCCGCGTCTTCGTTGCCCATCTTCATGTTGTAGTTGTAGTTGCTGTGGCCCAGGTGGTTGACAACGGAGACACCATCGCCGGCGACCATGGCGGCGGCAAGCTCATGAGCCCCCCATTCTCCGTCCGCCTCGTAAAGCGTGGTCAGTTTATCAGCGTCGAAGAGGTTGGGAACGTCCATGAAGCCCCAGCACTCCCGGCTGTTTGAAAAACCGGTGTAGGACGTGCCGATGCGCATTTGCTCCAAAGCCGGCTTGGCGTAGTACTGGTCTCCCATATCTTCGCCGACGAAGAGCGCTGCGCGTGTGTAGGGTGCGCCGGCGGCGCAGTCCTCGTCGTATTTCTTCATCTTGTAGAACCAGTTCTGGAACTCCGCTTCCGACTCGACGGACACACGGCCGATCTTCACTTCCGCGTAGAGGTCGATGTCGCCGCCGTTGGGGCCGTCATCAGGTTCGCCGTATATGCCGTTGCCGTTGCTGTCGAAATCGCCATCGAGACACTGGTAGTAAAGGTCTGAGGGCATGTCCTCGACGTCGCCCTGTCCGGACTCGCAATGCAGGATACGCGCCGGGACGACCTGTGTGTCGCCGCCGAGGACGACGTATTCGGTGCCCCAGTTTTTATAGGCGTCCTTGATGAAGTCGCGGATCGTCGACTGCCTGTCGCCGCCGTGGCCGTATGTCTTGACAATGTCGTCAATCGTGACCATAGTCGAGGAGAACCCTCCCTGACGGCGGTACATGACGAGGGAGCGGAACGAATTGGTAAGCGATGCGCCCGTTATGATGACGTGGAGATAGGACTCCGAGGAGGAGCAGGGAAGCGTCGGCGGCGCAAACGCCGTCAGCGAGGAATCGCCTGAATCCGGCGAGGCCTTGAGGCGGCGGGAGGGGGTCTCCGAGGCCTCATAGTCGTCAATGACGGCGGGGTTGTCGACAAGTTCGCCGACGACTTTGGCGCGCTCGGCGGAGACAAACGGGGCGTGGACGGTGTCAACGGTGGCGGCGGCGCGGAGACGGACCGGGGCGAGGACGAGCGTCACGGAAATCTCGCTGTATGCGCTGACGACGCCTGTTGCCGGAACGTAGACGACCGGACAGATGTCGAACTCGTAGAAGGCGACTCCGTTTTTCCACGATGTGCGGCCTTCCGAGGATGGTGAGGCGGGGAATGGATCCGCGGAAGCGTATATCGCGTCGTCACGAGGAGTGGGAACCAACGGCGTCCCTGGACGGAATTCACGCTCGGCGTGGCGAAGCGTGACGCCTGACGCGACTTGCGACAATTCGCCCGGTATGACCGTGGCGGAAAGCGCGGTCCGCCCCTGCGGTATGGCGATGCGCACCGTCATATATGGTAAAAGGGGCTGCCCCGGTAGGCCATCGTTTTCGACGCCTGGCAGGACAATGTCCGCGACACCGTCGGCGGCGATGGAGACTGTTGGCGGGGAGAAGCGGTACGTGAGGCTCTGCGTCCCGTCCTTTGAGGCCGAGGCGGATACCACGGGGGCTGAAGAGGCCGGTGATTTCACGGCCCCGGCGGCTGTGCGCCAAGCTGTCTGCGCCACGGCTGACGTGGCTATGGAAAAAGCGGCCGCAACGACCATGACAAGCCGCCATGCCGTGAGGCATGCCGGTTTTAACGCCGTTTTCATGCTGTTTCTATCCATCGTTTTTCCCCTTTCTTTGGAACAAAAGACAATGTCTGGGTACACTCGTAAGAGCATGGCCTTATTTTCGCATATTGTGCGCGTTTCGTCAATAGTCTTTCGTCAACTTTTTTTTGAGGCGGGTTTGGAGGGCGGGCGCGCCCGCTCTCCAAACCCGCCGGATTTCAGTTGCGCGGTTTGCAAAGCCTCGGCACAAAATGCGATAATGGATATTGGTGAATATGGTTTTCTTCGGCAGCATAAGTTCTTCGCACACGGCGCTCATTACGGGGGCCGCGGTGTTTGTCGTCAGCTGGGTCGTGCTCCTTGTCGTCACACCTATCGTGATCACCTCGCTCCCCGAGGACTATTTCTCCAATCCGCAATACCTTGAGGTAGAAAGCGTCTTCGCGGCGGGCATTCCGCCCGCACGTCGGTCGTTGCTGATTCTAAAGAACATCCTCGCCTGGTTTCTCATACTTGTGGCCCCAATCATCTTTCTAAGCATTTTCGCCCCTTTTTTCGGCTTCCTCCTCGCGGATTTCCCCGCCAAGCCGAGGCTGATCCGCAAATTCGCCTCCTACCCTTTCGTCTGGCGCCAGCTCAACGGCGTCCGCCGCAGGCGCAACCTTCCGCCGTTCGTCGAACTGGACAACTAACCAACCAAGAACCAGGAACTAGGAACCAACAGACAGGAACCAGGAACTGAGAACCAGGAACTAATCATGGAAGACAGCCCCGAACTCGCCATTGAACGCGAAAAACTCCAAATCGAGCGCGAACGTCTCGCGCTTGAGCGCGAACGCCTTGAAAACGAGCGCGCCAACTACAGGCAGACGGTCTCGCTCTCCAACCGCGCCGCAGGCCGCCTCACCATACCCATCAGCACACTTATTCTATCAATTGTCAGCGCGTTGCTCCTCGGCGGCATCGTGGCCATGTGGATAACCTCATCCCGGAGCGCCGACAGCGACGAAATCGCGGCGACAATCGCCCACGCCCTCGACGCGAACTACGATGACGACGGGACCAACGATGTCTCGACCGCGCGCTCGCCCTTCATCCGCGCCTTCGGCCGCAGGGGACGCCCCGGCGGCTATCTCCTGATTCTTGACTGAGGTGCCACATGGGAGTTTTCAAGGCATACGACATCCGGGGCGTCTACCATGACGGCCTCGACGAGGATCTGGCCTATCGCATCGGCCGCCGTCTGCCCGCCCTTCTGGGCGGCAACCGCGCCCTCGTCGGCCGCGACGCGCGCCTCTCCTCCCCTTCCCTCGCAAAAGCGCTTCTTCGCGGAATCGCCGACGCCGGATGCGACGCCGATGACATGGGTCTCGCCTCCACCCCCATGGTCTATTACTTCACGGCGGAAAAGGGCTACGACTTCTCCGTGCAAGTCACCGCGTCTCATAATCCCCCCGAATATAACGGCCTCAAAATCTCCCGTGCCGGCGCGCGCCCCGTAGGTTACGATTCCGGACTCGCCCACCTCGAAAAGGCGGTAGCCGAACCGCTTCCGCCGCCGACGGCCGCAAAGGGACGCATAGCAAAGGTCGACTACATCGCGGAATTTATCGACTTCCTCCGCCCCTGGGTCCCAGACCTCTCCGGTGTCAGGCTCGTCATCGACTGCTCCGACGGCATGGCGTCGCTCATCGTCCGCGAGTTGTTCGGCGGCGCTCCTCAATATATTGCGGCGATGCCCGACGGATCGTTCCCCAACCACGCGCCGAACCCGTTCGAGCCTGCCGGACGCACGCTGATTTGCAAGACCGTCCGTGAAAGCAAGGCCGACGCCGGGGTCATCTACGACGGCGACGCCGACCGCATGATGCTGATTGACGAAAAGGGCGATTTCGTCCGCCCGGACCTCATGATCGGCGTCATGGCCCTGCCCTTCCTCAGGAAATTCCCTGGAGCCACCATCCTTCAGGACATCCGCACCTCGCGCGGCGTCACCGAGTTCCTCCGCGAGGCCGGGGCTAAAACCGCTATGTGGAAGGTCGGCCACGCATTCGCGAAGGTCAAAATGCGCGAGCTCAACGCCGTCTTCGGCGGTGAACTGGCGGGCCATTACTACTTCCGCGACTTCCACTGGTGCGACTCCGGCGAGCTCGCCTCGCTCGTCGCGCTAGGCGAAATCGCCGCCGCGCAACGGCGCGGCGTCACCCTCGGCGAACTCGTAAAGCCAATCGACCGCTACGCCAACACGGGCGAGCTCAACTTCCGCATTGAGGACAAGGCCGGGACGATGGAGCGGCTGCGCAAGTACTTCCTCTCGAAGGCCGAGCCCGAGGCGCTCTACGACTTCGACGGCTACCGCATCGAGTACCGCGACTGGTGGTTCAACGTCCGCCCCTCCAACACCGAGTCCTACCTCCGCCTCATCATCGAGGCGCGCTCCCAGGACCTCCTCGCCGAGCGCCGCGCCGAAATCGAGAAAATCCTCGGCGTCTGATTTTGAGGTATAATATTTGATAACGCTTTTTTAAGGAACAACCATGAAAATCACCGCCGACGAACTTCGCGAAAAGTACCTCCGCTTTTTCGAGTCAAAGGGTCACGCCATCATCTCCGGCGCCTCCCTCATACCCGAGAACGACCCGACCGTCCTCTTCACCACGGCCGGCATGCACCCGCTCGTGCCCTATCTGATGGGCAAGCAAGAGCACCCCGCGGGAACGCGCCTCACGGACGTCCAGAAGTGCGTCCGCACGGGCGACATCGACGAAGTCGGCGACAGCGCCCACCTCACCTTCTTTGAAATGCTCGGCAACTGGTCGCTCAACGACTACTTCAAGAAAGAGGCCATTTCCTGGTCCTTTGAGTTCCTCACACAGCATCTCGGCTTCAGCCCCGAGCAGCTTAATGTGACTGTCTTCAAGGGCGAAGAGGGCATCCCCGCCGACGAGGAGGCCGTCGCCATCTGGAAGAGCCTCGGCATTCCCGAGGAGCGCATCTTCCGCCTCCCGCGCGAGGACAACTGGTGGGGCCCCGCCGGAGAGACCGGCCCCTGCGGCCCAGACACCGAGATGTTCATCGACACCGGCAAGCCCAAGTGCGGCCCCGACTGCCGCCCCGGCTGCCACTGCGGCAAGTACATCGAGATCTGGAACGACGTCTTCATGCAGTTCAACAAGAACGCCGAAGGCAAGTTCGAGCCGCTCGGCCGCCACAACGTCGACACCGGCATGGGCGTCGAGCGCACCATCTGCATGATGAACGGCCTCCCGACCGTCTACGAGACGGACGTTTTCCAGCCTATAATGGCGAAGATTCGCGAACTCAGCGGCAAGGCCGAGTTCGTCGGCGACGCCGAAGTCCGCTCATCCCGCGTCATTGCGGACCACATGCGCACGGCGACCTTCATCCTCGGCGACCAGAAAGGCGGGGTCACGCCCGGCAACCTCGGCGCCAACTACGTTCTGCGCCGCCTCATCCGCTCGGCCGTCCGCCATGCCCGCCAGCTCGGCATCGCCGCCGGCTTCACCGGCCCCATGGCCGAGACGATCATCGACGAGTACAAGCACGTCTACCCCGAACTCGAGCAGAACCGCGAGCGCGTCCTCCAGGAGCTCCTCGCCGAGGAGACCCGCTTCGGCAAAACGCTCGACGAGGGCCGCAAGGAGTTCGACAAGTGCATTGCCGGCATCCGCCGCGGCAACGAATTCCGCGCAGCCAAGGACCCGTCCTTCGTGCCCGTAACGCAACTCTCCGGCAAGCAGGCCTTCCGCCTCTACGACACCTACGGCTACCCGCTCGAAATGACACAGGAGCTTGCCAAGGAGGCCGGCTTCACGGTCGATGTCGACGGCTACAACGAGTGCTTCAAGGCCCACCAGGACCTCTCCCGCGCCAACGTCGGCTCCGCTAAGTCCGGCCTCGCCGAACACAGCGAGGAGACAACGGCCCTCCATTCCGCCACGCACCTCCTCCACAAGGCGCTCAAGATCGTTCTCGGCGAGCACTGCAACCAGAAGGGCTCGAACATCACGGCCGAGCGCCTGCGCCTCGACTTCACGCACGGCGAGAAGATGACGCCCGAGCAGATCAAGGCCGTCGAGGACCTCGTAAACGAGCAGATCAAGGCCGACCTGCCCGTGACGCGCGAGATGATGACGCTTGAGGAGGCGCGCGCCGCCGGCGCGACGGCCCTCTTCGCGAACAAGTACACCGACGAGAAGCTCTCCGTCTACACGATGGGCCGCTCGCCGACCGACTTCTTCTCCAAGGAAGTCTGCACGGGGCCCCACGTCACGCACACGGGCGTCCTCGGCCACTTCCGGATCAAGAAGGAGGAGTCATCCTCGGCCGGCGTCCGCCGTATCAAGGCAGTCCTCGAAAAGTAGCCGCGCGGGGTCTGACACCCCGCAGCTCAAGATCATAAAGTATCAAGTGGTGTCAGGCTCCGCCAACGCCATCTGCGAAGATGGGTGTCATGCTATGCGTTTGCACGGCATATCGCATTGGTGTCAGGCTCCTTTTGATGGCGAAATCGATGGAAAAAGCCCAAAAAACGGCGCTTTTTGAGTGGCAGAAAGGTAAAGCTTATAATTTTTACCACTTTTTGTAGTATTTTGGACCGCTGCATTTTGCCACTGTCCAACATGCTACGAATCTGCCCATTTCCGGGAAAAGTCGCGGAAATTTGACTTTTTAAAAGGCTTTATATTGGCGGGGAAATGACGCGTCCCTTCGGGCGCAGCCCTAAAATGGAGATTGGAACAATGAGAAAACTGAGACTGAAGAACGATGGCGAAGGCTTCTACAATGTCGGCACCCGGTGTGTTGACAGGACCTTCAGGTTCGACGACGATGACAAGACGCACATCGTCGACCAGATACGCCGTATGGCGGACTTCTGCGGAATTGAGGTAAACACCTATGCCGTCATGACCAACCACATCCACCTTCTGCTCCATGTCCTGCCGAAGCGGGAGCTGAACGACGACGAACTCGTGGATCGCGTTGCCGCGCTCTACGGCCGCGTCAAGGCCGAGAAGCTTCGCGTCGAATGGGCCGAATGGCGCCGTGTCGGCGGCGAGGCGGCACTGCAACGCGTTGAGGAAGAGCGCAACGCGCTGCTGCGTCGCATGGGCGACCTGAGCGTCTACATGAAGGAGCTGAAACAATGGATATCCCGCGACTACAACAAAAAGGTAGGCCGCACGGGAACGCTGTGGGAGGACCGTTTTTGGAGCTGTTTGCTCGAGGATTCTGCGGAGACCCTCACTTCCGTCGCCTCCTACATTGACTGCAACGCCGTGCGGGCGGGAATCGTCGAGCGCCCGGAGGACTACAAGTGGTGCGGCTACGCCCAGGCCCATGCCGGCCGCGAAGCTGCGCAAAAGGCGCTTGCCGCGATCTACCGCAATAACAAAATGAAGTGGGCCGAGGCCGAGGAGCGCTACGGATGGCTGCTCCGCGCGGTGTCAGACACCCCGGCCGAGCGACAGCGTGAACACAAAACGGTTTTCAGGCGGGCGCTGGCGATTGGCAGCCAGAGCTTCATACTTGAGACCTACGCCCGCTTTCCGAAGGTGTTCAACGCGAGGAAAAAGCCCGCGAAACCATTTGTGACGGACATCGGGGCGCTGAGAGGCACACTTTTCGCGTCGCACAAGCCGCGTAAGGTGGCGGTCAGTTAGGGCGTAGCGTCCCGCGCAAGTTGCGAATTCCAATGGAAAACCGGTGGCAAACCATTTGGGCATGTTGAAGTCTAAAGGGTGCCTGACACCCAACACTTTTCCAATTAGGGTTGCGAATATCCTTGAAAAGGGCGGAGAAAACGCGGATAATTGGTGGCGGTAAAATGAGGTCTGATAGGAGCGCGTGTTCCTGGCCTCAGGTTATTTTCCCCGACCGCAAACGCGGATGGGGTTTGCTAGAACCTCATGTTTCAACTTTTCCGCAGAACGTCTTTTGCCCGTCTGTGGCTCCCGATTGCCGTAATCGTCGTCTACACGGCGCTGGCGATATGGGGCGAGGTCGAGTACCGCGTGGCGAAGGCGCGTGACGCAACGCCGGCGTACAACGTCGTCGACGAAGACCACCGCTACGAGCCGCCATCGCTCACGGCGGGACACGTCATGGGCACCGACAACCTCGGGCGCGACGTCTTCCGCCGCCTTGTGCAAGGGACGCGCATCGCCTACCATGTCGGCGTGATGACCTCGTTGATCGCCCTGCCGCTCGGCGTACTTCTCGGCTGCCTTGGCGGTTACTTCGGCGGCAAGGCCGACGCGGCCGTCGTCTGGCTTTGCGCGACGGTGTCGTCCGTGCCGTCACTGCTGCTCATCCTCGCCGTGGCTATGGTTGTCGGCAAAGGGCTTGCCGGCGTCTACTGGGGAATCGGCCTCACCACGTGGGTGGGAGTCTGCCGCAACATCCGCGCCGAAGTCATCAAGCACCGCGACAGGCCCTACGTCCAGGCGGCGCGCGTCCTGGGCTATTCGGACGCCCGCATACTTTTCCGCCACATTCTGCCGAATGTCATGCACATCGTCCTCATCTCCTTCTCGATCCGCTTCCCGGCGGCGGTCGGCACCGAAGTCTTCGTGAGCTTCCTCGGAATTGGCGTGCAGGGCGAGCCGTCTTGGGGCGTGATGCTCAACAACGCGCGCCTCCGCCTCTGGCAGGGCGTCTGGTGGGAGATGGCTTTTGTGACGCTTGCCATCTTCGGCCTCGTGCTCGCCTTCAACGTCCTCGCCGATGAACTCCGCGACCGCTTCGACCCTACAACGAGGAAACAATGAAGGTGGGGTCCTTTTTGAAAGCACTGCCCGTCGCCCTTGTCGCCACAATATTCACGGCAACTACGGCGATTGGCCAGAACACCCCCGCGCGGCTTGAATTCCGTTCGACAAAGGGCGCGGTCCCAAACCGACCAGCCATACGCGCCTTCGCGCAGGATGTCCAGCGCGAACTCCACTACTCCCTCGGATTTCCGTTTCCTGCCGAGGGCGCACCGGACATTGTCTTTGAGATTGGCTACGCGCGACCTTTCGCCTTTTCCGCCGGTCACCGCCTTTTCCGCCTTCCAAATGGCAAGATCAAGGCGGCGGTGATAGTGCCTGACCCCGCAGTCCCCGACCTTGGGCAGTTTCGTTTTGCAATAGTCGCCGCAATCTTCCGCGCCGAACTCCATTCCCGTGTCGCCCGCGGAACGCGCCCCGGCGAACCACCGGAATGGTTCGTCCGCGGTCTCGCCGCGCTGACCGACCCGAATAATCGTGGCAACCTCTTCGAGCAGGCGTATGGTCAATGGTCCCACGCCCGCCTCGACGCGGCGCAATGGCTTTTCCGCGCGGACTCGCGTACCGCCACCCTTCCCGCCGTAGCCTCGCAGCTTGCAGCATGGTGCGCCGAGCGGTCGAGCCGCCGCGAACGATGGTCCAAATTGCTTGATTCCCTTGCCAAAGGCGACCAGTGGTCCCCCGCGCTTTTGGCACGAGTCTTCGCCGACTCGGAAAACCCTTCGGCGCTCGACGATTCCTTCGACGCCTGGATGGCCTCCCGCGACCGCCGCGTCTTTTCTCCCGGCACGACTTCGGGCGGGACGCTGTCCCGCATGCGCCTTGCGCTCATCGCCTTTCCCTCGGAACTCGGCTTTGATCCTGATTCCGGTTTTGACGGCAAGGCCTATCTTCCTTTATCATGGTATGCGCAAAATCCCGGCCTTCCCGGGGTGTCGAAACTCCTCCTGGAACGCGCATCGGCGTTCCGTCGGTCGGCGATCGGCCGCGATACGGAGTTCCAGCAGCTTTGCTCGCTCTACGCGGACGCGCTGGAGACGTCGGCGCGAAAGGGATGGTTTTACGCGTCGGCCTACTGGCTCGCAGCGGAAGACCTGCGTGCCGATCTTGAGGCGCGGGTTGCGGCCGGGGAGACACTTGGAGCAGGAAAACGATGAAGAAAACAGAGTCAATCTTTGAATCGAAAAAGGGCCACAAGACCCTTATCGGCGCGATTGACGCCGACGTGCTTGCCTTTACCGTCGGCAAGGACCCCGTGCTGGACCTTCGCCTCGTCGAGTGGGACTGCCTCGGTTCCGCCGCGCACGTCACGATGCTTTCGCGAATACCCGTAAAGCCCGTCCTCTTCACAAAGGCCGAGCGCGACGCCGTTGTTAAAGGCCTCGTCGAAATCATGCGCGCCTCGCGTGAAGGGTCCTTTAAAATCACCGAAGAGGACCAGGACTGCCACCTCGCCATCGAACGCACCCTCACCGAAAAACTCGGCGCAGTCGGCAAGCGCATCCACACCGGGCGCAGTCGCAACGACCAGTCCGCGACGGCCATCCGCCTCTACACGCGAAGCGCCCTTCTGGGCACCGCTTCGGAAATCACCGACCTCGCGCAGGCGCTTGTCGCCTTCGGCCGCCGCTACCGCGCAATCCCGATGGTCGGCCGCACACACCTTCAGCCGGCCATGCCGAGTTCCGTCGGGGTCTGGGCCACGGCCTACGCCGAGGAACTGCTCGACACGCTCGCCCATGTCGTCTGGGGCGCTTTCGACTTCACCAACCGCTGCCCGTTGGGTTCGGCCGCGAGCTACGGGGTGCCGCTCCCAATAGACCGGGAACTCACCTCGCGTCTTCTCGCTTTCCGCGAACCAATCCACAACGTCCTCACCGCAGGCAACAGCCGTGGCAAGACCGAGAGCGTGGTCATTTCAGCCCTTGCGCAGGCGATGGTCACGGCAAGCCGCCTCGCCCAGGACCTAATCCTCTTCTCTATGCCGGAATTCGGCTATTTCTCGATACCGCGCGAATTCTGCACGGGATCGTCAATCATGCCCCAGAAGTACAACCCCGACGTGTGCGAGCTAATCCGCTCCAAGGCCGCGCAGATTGTCGCGCTCGCATCGGCGGCCGGCGGCATCCTCGTCGGGATGCCCGGCGGCTACAACCGCGACCTGCAAGACACCAAGGCGCTCCTCATGGAGGCCTTCGACACGACCCGCGCCACGCTGCGCATCCTCACGCGTCTTGTCGGCGGACTCCGCGCGCACCCCGACCGCCTGCGCGCCGCCTTCGAAGACCCCGGCGTCTTCGCCACGGACAGGGCCCTCGAACTCGTCGCCGGCGGCATGGCCTTCCGCGACGCCTACCACGAAGTCCGCGAAAACCTCGAGAGCCTGCGCGGCATGGACCCTGACGCCGCCATCGCGAAAAAGACGCACCTCGGGGCGCCCTGCGGCCTCGACTTCGGCCTCTACGCCAAGTCCGTCGCAGCCTCCCGCTCCCGCATCAAGGCGGAGGAGCGGAAAATAGCCACCGCCTTCTCGAAACTACTCGGAGTTCCATATCCTCGGCTGTAAAATACAGAAGGGCAATGAGACGAAGAAGGCGAACATGGCGATTGCACAAGTGACAGTCGTTATCTTCGCCTCATTGCCCTTCCGCCTTTAGCCTTTTGCCTTGATTTTCGGCCCCGTTTTTGGCAGAATATTACTATCGTTTTTGACTTACGCCTGCGCAACCGGGAGCCGTTCGGCCGCCGGACGTTCGGGCACAAACCAAGGAACTCCAGACCATGTGTGAACACGGATTGTCATCGGCGGCAGCCGAAAAATTCGCGGAACTGGACGCCTTCATCGACGGGCTCGGAATCGATCTCGCCGATGAGCGCCGCCGGGGCCGCCTGATTCAGATTCTCCACCGCGCCCAGCATATCTTCGGCTACCTCCCGCGAGAGGTCCAGCAGCACGTCGCCCGTAAACTCGCCATACCTGAATCGGCAGTTTCGGGCGTCGTTTCTTTCTACAACTACTTCACGACGAAGCCGAAGGGCAAGTACGTCATCGACGTCTGCCTCGGCACCGCCTGCTACGTCAAGGGCTCCGAGAAGGTCCTGCAGGAGATCGAGCGTGTCCTCGGCGTCAAGGCCGACACCGACCCCACCCCGGACGGCCTCTTCTCCGTCAACGCGCTCCGCTGCGTCGGAGCCTGCGGCCTCGCGCCCGTCATGGTCGTGAATGGCAAGGTCTACGGCAAGATGACCCCCGCCAAGGCCGTCGCCGTCATCAACGAAATCAAGGCCAAGGAAGCCAGCAAGGAGGCCTAGGAATATGAACAAGATTTGCACCAAGGCCGATCTGATGGCCGTGTACGAGGCCGCAAAGGGCAAACTCGCCCTCCGTCTCGCGGCGGGCTCCATCGACTCGAAGCAGAAGGACATCGTCTGCTGCGGCGGCACGGGCTGCCACGCCTCGAACTCGCAGGACCTCATCGCCAACCTCCGCGCCGAGATCAAGGCCGCCGGACTTGAGAACGACGTTCGCGTCATCCAGTCGGGCTGCTTCGGCTTCTGCGCGCAGGGCCCGATCGTCAAGGTCATGCCCGACAACGTCTTCTACGTCCAGGTCACCCCCGAGGACGCCAAGGAAATCGTCGCGAAGCACATCGTCGGCCACGAGATCGTCGAGCGCCTGCTCTACGTCGAGCCCACGCTCAAGGAGAAGATCCACGACTACGCGAAGATGCCCTTCTACGCCAAGCAGAAGCGCATTGCCCTCCGCAACTGCGGCCTCATCGAGGCCGAGGACATCGAGGAGTACAT
>JAEEGG010003352.1_pt1 | contig 39990 bp, 15 predicted proteins | sample 9134161 | NCBI WGS metagenome assembly JAEEGG01 (sample SAMN16246543, study PRJNA631951) | gut metagenome | biome: gut microbiome; feature: rumen; material: CR-attached | host: Bos | place: Iran: Karaj | collected 2018-10 | reverse complement strand
TGTATGTTTCATCCTGCATATTTATTCACTTCGTGTGTATATTTATGCATAACGGCGTGCCGCTGACCCATAACGGCCCGGTTCTCCCACGCGGAGCCGCCCCGTGAAAAAATGGAAGCGACTTTTTTTCGCGGGGCGGCCACTTTTTCTCACGGGGCGGCTCCACAATAATGCATATTTATGCACTTTGTGGTGGGGGTAAAGGGTGGGTGGTTGGGCAGCTAAGGACTCCGTGTGGTGCAAGAGGTGCAAGCACCTTGCAGTCACGCGCGCGTATATATCGTGCGCGTACGCGAAAGTCTCCTCTTCTGAACCAAGGATGGTTCGGCATGAAGGTCATCTCAAAGAACTGCTGCCGCAGGGTTAGTCAACTGATGTAACTTTCGCAAGTTCTGAAGTTGTTGAAACTTGAATCGCCTGATTGCCCATAATCATTCTTATGCAACGGGAAAAACATACTCAGCATAAAGAAAAAAACATCCAATAACGAGATTATACACAAAAAAAGTTAAATCATATAAAAAAGTAGTGTAAAAAGTTGTTACATATTTCCATAAATTGTATTTTTGCAAGGCGAACTATTATGGACGCATATAAATAAGTGAAAAAATATGTATTCGCGGTACTGTGTATGCTGGTTGCCACGACTACATTACGCGCGCAAGCGCCTATGGGAGTTGACAGCTTGAGGCTGGCCCGTAACAACGGGCTGGTGCAGCTGGTCATGGATATTAGCGTCAGCGGTCAGAAGACTCCGCACGACAACATATACATCCTGACGCCACGGCTCGTTGGTGAAAGTGGCGACTCTATCGACTTTCCACCAATAGTGGCATACGGCAGAAATGCCTACTACCACGACGTCAGACAAGGCAACGCCCCACCGGACATCAGTCCCGAGGCGTATAAGATAAGACTGAAGAACGGACCGCGCATAGAGCATTATGCACGTACCGTGGAGCACCAGCAGTGGATGGACAACTCCACACTGAAGCTCATACTCTCTGATGGAACGCCCTGCACCCTGCTGACAGCAGGGGTGACCCACTACAAGGGTTTCCGCGTACTGCCGCCCGACACCACCATCGTCGAGCACCAGGACAGCGAACAGGACGAACAGACCGGCAGCGTCAGCGGACAAGCCAGAATACAGTTTATTGTCAACCGTACTGAGTTCGTTCCTACACTGGGCAACAACAAGCACGAGCTCGACAGCATGCGCCAAAGCATCATCAGCGTGCAGCAGAACCCCGATGTGCGCATCACCAAATACCGCATCAAGGGCTATGCCTCGCCCGAAGGCCCCTATCTCAACAACGTCAATCTGGCCAGAGGGCGCACAGAGCGCATCCGACAGTTCATGGTCGACAAGTGGGGCGTGCCAGAGCAGCAGATAGAGATTGACTTCCAGCCCGAGGACTGGGCAGGATTCAGAGACTACATGGTGGAGCACCACGACGACTATGCCGATGCCGACGACATTATCAGCCTCATCGACACCGACGACAACGACCTCGACCACAAGCTGGCCGTCATCGCCGCCAGGCACCCGGCATCCTACCGGCGCATCCTCGTCGACTGCTTCCCCTATCTGCGCCGCACTGACTACCACATCGACTATGACTGGCTGAGAATCGTGGAGAGGAAGGGCGAGACCCGGCTCGACACCGTCATCACCTATCCCAACAACGACGTGATATGCAACGTCATTGAAGACAACGTCTACACCCGGCGCACACCGACAAGACCATGGATAGCCGTGAAGACCAACCTGCTCTTCGACCTCGCCATGACGCCCAACATCGAGCTGGAGGCACAGCTAGGACGCGACTCCCGCTGGAGCATCATGGTGGAAGACTGGTTCCCCTGGTTCCTCCACAACAAGAAGGACCACCTGGAGATAGGCACCTACCGCAAGCCCGGCAACTACATGTACAAATATGCCTACGAGCTGTGGGCGTTGGGAGCCGAGGTGCGCTACTGGTTCAAGCCCAGCTGCGTGTGGAACCGCCCCACCCTCACCGGCACCTTCCTCGGCGTCTATGGCGCCGCTGGCAAGTACGACTGGGAGTATGACTCCAATGGCGACCAGGGCGACTTCACGTCGGCAGGCATCACCTTCGGACACTCCTGGGTGCTGGCCAAGCACTGGAACTTCGAGCTCTCTGCCAGCTTAGGAGCCGTCTGGGGACCGCGACGCCACTACCACGGCGAGTTCGACGACACTCACCTCATCTGGAAGTACACCAAGGACCTCTTCTACATCGGACCCACCAAGCTCAAGGCGTCTATCGTGTGGCTGGTGCCCAGCTTCAAGAAGTACAAGCAGAAAGGAGGTGCCTATGAGTAAGCTTTACCGACGCTTCAGCACCATCAGCATGCTGGGAGTGCTCGCCTTGCTCTTCATCACCTCATGCGAGCGGCGTCCACTCGAAGTGCTCCTCGACGACCGGGTGCGCGTAAGGATAGTGGCCGACTGGGACGTGAACTACGTAGCCCTCTACGGCAACCGCCCCAACGGTATGACCGTCATGCTCTGGGGAGAGAACAGCACCGCCCCCATCATACGCACCACCAATGCCAACAGCCTTACCGTGATGCTGCCACAGGACACCTACCGGCTCATCATCTTCAACGAGCTGATGGAGGAGTATGCGCCCTACGTCAACTTCTACGAGGCCAACAGCTACGACCGCATGGTGGTGCGCTCCTCAAGCTACGTAGCACCGTCAAGAGCTTGGGACACCGGCTTGGAGTATATGTACACCCCCGAAGACCCGCGCATCACCGTGGCACTCGACACCTTCACCATCACACCGAGCATGGTGCTCCGCGACACCACCATCTTCGTGCCCTACGAGGAATACCGCGACCACGGATACAGTGCCTACGGCGACAGAGACAGATACTACGAGATACCCGAGGTGCCCTGGCCCATGACTGTCGACCTCTACGTGCGCGTGAAGATCAAGCACCGACAGAGTCTCAAGGCCATCGAGGGAAACATCACCGGACTGGCCGACGGATTCTACCCGGCACACATCATACGTACTTCAGAGTCGGGAACGCTGCGATTCGACCCCGACAACTGGGACAAGACGAAGTTCGGAGCAGAGACCGACAGCATGGGCATCATCACCACACGACTGGCCAGCTTCGGACTGCCCTACGGTAAAGAGCTGATAGCAGAGCGCGACTCCGCTGACAACATGCTGAACTTCAGCCTCACGCTCATCAACGACTCAGTGGTGAACTACTCCTACAAGGTGGGAAAAGACATACGCTACATCACCCCCGAGGGAGTGGAGGCGCGCATACGCTACCGACAAGACCTGCGCAACCTGCAGCTGGAGATAGAGCTGCCTGAAATCATCAACCTCCCGCCCGTCTTTCCAAAGGGAGGAGCAGGATTCGACGCCTGGGTTGACGAATGGGACGATGGAGGAACCTTCGAGATAGGAGGATTTGCAAGGAAAAAACAGTGAATATAATATATATATAAGAAATATGAACGTAAAAAATAATTATGATTATGAAAACAGCTAGACTACTCATCAGCATGGCTGCGATAGCAGCTATGACTGTGGCTTGTTCCGACGATCTGGAGCAGGTAGCAACCCATCAGCCTGCGCTGAACACTCCTGAGAATGCTGTCCACTTCAGCACTTACATGGGGCGTGGCAACACTACTCGTGGCGGCGCCTACGGTAGCATCGACACCGAGAAGCTGGCCGACCCCAACTATGGTTTTGGCGTATTTGCCTACCAGACGGGAACAGCAGCCTACTCTGCCTACCGCACCGACGGAAGCGTGGATGACCGCTATCCCAACTTCATGTACAACGAGCACATCGTGGGCGACGGAGCCGGCGGCTGGAAGTATGCCGACATACGCAACACGAAGTACTGGCCCAACGAGGTAGGACTTGAGGCCGTGGACGACCAGAACAACGACAGCGGCAACGACCCCGCCGTCACCGACTACACCAACGGTGGCAACGTCAGTTTCTTCGCCTATGCCCCCTATGCTGACTTCGACTATGCTGCCGACACCCAAGTAAACGGCATCACCGGACAGGCTGTCAACAATACCAACGACGGCACCAACAGCGGCATCATTGCATTCAGCGGTAACCTGTACAATGGCGAAACCGACAAGCTCTTCTCCGACCCCTACCTGCAGTATCGCATCTCGAACGACAGCAAGAAGCAAGTCGACCTGCTCTGGGGTACCGCTGGCAAGAACGGCGAAAACGTTCTTGGAAACGAGCAACTGGGTTCTTCGGCAGAAGACTATACAGAGTATGACGACGAAGGAGAGGCACTCGAAAACGACTACACCGAAACACCTCCCAGCATCGTGCGTCCTACACAGTTTGTGAACACCAACCTCACGAAGCAGAAGACCAACGGCACCGTTGAGTTTGCCTTCAAGCACGCGCTGGCAAAGATTGGCGGTTCCTACATCGGCGCCGGAGAAGGTGACGACGAGAACGGCAACACGCCCACCAACGGCCTCATGGTTATTCTCGACATCGACAAGGACGGCCAGGAGATGGGTGGCTCGCTGCAGGAGTATGCAGAAGGCGCCGTCGATGGAACGCCCTACAACACCAAGGTCACCATCAACAAGATTGTGCTGGAGAGCGAGAAGCAGCTTACGGCAGAAGGTCTGGAAGCCATCCGCAACAACTCAACGTTTGAATACACCGACGACTACGTGGAGAACCTCTTCAACCAGGGCATCTTCAACCTCGTCACCGGCGTATGGCACAACATAGAATCGTCGGGTAGAACCGGCCGTGTGCAGACCATCGAGCCCACCGACGTTGATTTGGAGAACGCTGTCAACAACGACGCCGACAACGACAAAGACGCCGTGCTGAGCAATGAGCTGGCCGAGCCGAAGGCTGTCAACTGGACCAACGACTACACAAAGGATGCCTTCGAGGCACTGCCCATCGGCGTGACCACCGTGGCAAAGAACGTATACGAGAGCGACGCACAGCCCTTCGTCTTCATGCCCGGCTCCTACCCCATCATCACTATCACCATCGACTACACTGTGCGTACCTACGACGCCAAGCTGGCAAAGAAGTACTCGGAAGTGCGCCAGAAGGTGACCAAGCGCCTCTACATACTCGAAGAGATTCAGCTCAACAAGCAGTATAACATCCTGATGCACCTCGGACTCACCAGCGTGAAGTTCACCGCCAGCGTCAGCGACTGGGAAGTGGTCAGCGCTACCGGCTCCACCACCGATCCCGGCGACGGCTCATCGCCCATCTCCACCTTCGACGACGAGGTTGAACACGTCTGGCTGCCCATCAACGTAGCTGGCATCACCTCCGTCACAATAGGAGACACTGAGTACCCAATGCCTGCCGACAACACCATCACGCTGGACGAGATAACCACGGACGGAGATAATATTGACCTTGGAGCCATCACCTTCAACCGCGCCGACGGCACCAAGCTGGTGACCAACGCACTGAACGACGGTGCCACCATCACGACCACCGTTGCCAACCTTACCGGCGTTCCCGCTGGCGATACCTTCGCTACCGTTACGGAAGACGATGGAGAATTCACCATCGAGGTTCCTGGAAACGAGGGCGTATCGCGCAGCGACATGGCGACCATCGTTGTCACAGGCCCCGCTGGCGTTAAGCTCGCCACGCTGAACGTCATTATACCGCAGGAGGGCGCCATGACCACGCCGGAGGCTGCCGTAGAATACGAATATACTGACCGCGAATACGTGGGTCTGTTCACCGCTGTTGACGAGAACAACATCGACTACGACATCGACATCACCAACGTCGGCGATGGTGGAAAGAACATCATGAACGACTTCGCACGCATACTCGGCGCGCTCTACCGCGCTGGCGGCGTCAAGGAGATCACCTTCAACGGCAGCACCTACACATGGGATGAAGAAGGCACCCTGAAGGGCAGCAACTTCAAGAATGAGGCAGGCCAGACGCTTGTGCACGACTTCGTAGCGAAGTTCAGCACCCTCCTCGGCCCCGGACAGTTCAAGCTCACCCTGGGCACCGACCGTGGCAACATCACCTTCAACGCCCACATCAAGAGCACCGCAGAGCTGGCCATAGAATACATCAACGACTCTGGCTATACCAAGCACGGTGAATACGTGGCCAAGGTCAACGACGTGACATGGACCAACACGGTGCCAGTGGACGAAGAAAGGCTTAACATCTTCTGGGACCTGACACGCTTCCTCGGCGGCATCTACCACAAGGGCGGTGTGACAGCTGTCAACTACAAGGGTGTGGACTATGAGTGGAACGACGCTAACACCAGCAAGGGCAGCAAGTGGACCGACGACAACGGCAATACCCTCTATGAGGCTATTACCTACGAGTTCCGCAACGGCGTGCCCAGCGGCACATCGCTCTCCTTCACCACCGACATGGGCGTCATCACCTACACCATCGTCATAGAGTAACAATATGAAAAAGAGCTTTTATATCATTCCACTGACAGCACTGATGCTTGCTGCATGCTCCGACACCAACGACATGGTGCAGGAGCAGCAGCAACAGCAGCCGCTGCAGCCGTCGCCGCCAGTGGCCGTCAACTTCGACACCTACATGGGCAAGGTGGCCACCACACGTGGCGGCGCCTACGGCAGCATCGACACCGAGGTGCTGAAGAAAGAGGGCTACGGCTTCGGCGTCTTCGCCTACAAGACGGGCACCGACAACTACCTCAACTTCCGCACGCAGAACGGCGCAGAACGCCGCTACCCTAACTTCATGTACAATGAGCAAATCGTATACAGCGAGGAGAAGGGTAAGTGGGTGTATGCCACCCCCGCCAACACGAAGTACTGGCCCAACGAGGTGACCGACCTCTTTACCGACGACCAGAACAACGACGCCAGCAACGACCCCGCCACCACCGAGGGCAACAACGGAGGCTTGCTCAGCTTCTTTGCCTATGCGCCCTACACCCAGGAGGCTGCGAAGGCCACCGATGCCGGCATCATAGGACAGGGACTCATCAGCACCGACGACGGAGGCATACTCGCCTTCAGCACGCCAAACTTCAACGGCGGCAAGGCCAGCGCCAACGCCCAGAACGAGCGCTACCGCTACTCCGACCCCTTCGTGAAGTATAAGATTGCCGACAGCAGCGACCAGCAGGTCGACCTGCTCTGGGCCACCACCGTGGGCAGCAGCGAGAACGTGCTCAGCACAGGCGAGCAGCCCGGCGTCAGCTCAGAAATATATCTCGACTATCTCAACGACGGCACGCCCATAGCTAACGACTACACTAACCCCGACGCACCCGTCATCGTCAGGCCCGTGTACAACGTGCCCGCCGACCTCACCAAGCAGAAGACCAACGGCACCGTGAACCTGCTGTTCAAGCACGCACTGGCCAAGGTGGGCGGTGCCTACGTGGGCAACGGCAACGGCTCTGACGAGGATCCCACCACACCCACCAACGGACTGATGGTCATCCTCGACATCGACAAAGACGGCAACGAGTTTGGCGGCTCACTCTATCCCTATGCCGAAGGCCCCAAGGACGGCACACCCTACAACACCAAGGTGACCATCAACGAGATAGTGCTGCACAGCGAGCGACAGCTCACCAGCGACGGCATGTACGCCATCAAGAACGACCTGCCCTTCGACTACAGCAGCGCTGCCCACACCGCCAGCCTGCACAACACCGGCATCTTCAACCTCGTCACCGGCATCTGGACCAACAGCGCCTATGAGGCATACGCCAGCACGAGGACAGAGCGCACACAGACCATCGTGCCCTCGCTCGACAATGGCGGCGACATAGACCAGAGCCGCGACGCCATACTCAGCAAGAACCTGGCAGAGCCCAGCGCCTTCACCACCACCGCCTACACCAAGGCACGCTTTGAGGAGCTGCCCGTGGGCGTCACCACCGTGGCGAAGAACGTGTATGAGAACGACACACAGCCCTTCGTCTTCATACCCGGCACCTACCCCATCATCACCATCACCATCGACTACACCGTGCGTTCATACGACGCCAAGCTGGCCGACAACTACACGGAGGTGCGACAGCGCATCACCAAGCGCCTATACATACTCGACGAGATACAGCTCAACAAGCAGTATAACATTCTGATGCACCTCGGACTCACCAGCGTGAAGTTCACCGCATCGGTGAGCGACTGGGAGGCAACCGACATTGCTGGCAACACCGCAGAGCCCACCGACGGCACATCGCCCGTCACCACCTTCGACGGCGACGAGGTGGAGCATGTGTGGCTGCCCATCAACGTGGCAGCACTCAACAGCTGCTCACCCAGCTCCATTGCCGACTTCCCCGCTGATGGCGGCACACGCGACCTGGGCGTCATCACCTTCACCTACGACGACGGCACCACGCACACCTCGAAGGAGAAAGCCATGACCTTCGCCTTCAACAGTACCGAGGCCACCGTCGCCATTGACCAGGATGAGGCGTCGCCCAACTACGGGCACGTCAGCATCACCCTGCCCGAGAACGACACCCCCAATACAAACTACTACCGTCTCACCATCACCTATGGCGCCAACAGCGTCACGCTGCCCGTCAAGGTGTTAGGCAAGGAGGAACCCTGACGGTTTAGATGGAGAAAGACAGAACATTTATTAATCATTTTAAAGCTTTAAAACAATGAAGAGAAAAATCAAATTCTTGGCAATGGCAGCCGCAGCGCTGACATTCGCCGCGTGCTCCGAGGAGTTGGTACCCACCCCGGAACAAGCACGTAACGAGGCACCCGAGAGCAACGTCATCTCGTTCAGCACCTACATGGGCAGAACGGGCATGACCCGCGCCGGTGCAACAGGTTCGATCGACACCGACAAGCTGAAGGAGGCCGACTACGGCTTCGGTGTGTTCGCGTACTACACGGGAACCAAAACTTACGGCCAGTATCAGGCAAAAACTTATTCAAAAGAAACAGGCAAAGATGGGAATAAAGACAAAATTGCCAACTTCATGTTCAACCAGAAGGTGGAATGGAATAACGGTCTTCCTGACAGTTATGTTAGCAAATGGACCTACACCCCTCTGAAATACTGGCCCAATGAGGTAAGCGGCGATGCTAACCATGATACTGATGACCAAAACAACAACACCAGCAACGACCCGGCACTGGGCAGCGGTGCTAACGGTGGCAATGTCAGTTTCTTCGCATACGCCCCTTATGTTGAGATGCAAGACAACCATGCACTTGCTGGTGATGGAATCACTCGAATCAATGGCAAAGGTACACTACCCGGTGCCAACGCCCAGACTGGCGACCCCATCATCACCTATATATTGCCCAGTGACGCAAACACTCCAGCAGTAGATCTCCTTTGGGGTACAGCTGGCACGAACGGTACTGGTGTGACCGGTGCTGCAAACCTTGGCGTACAGGGCGACGGTAACGCCAATACAGACATGGGAGGCACAGCAGAAGCCAAGAAATACGCTGAGTCAATCATTGGCAGTTATCGCACCAATGCCGACCTGACCAAGCAGACAACTGTTGGAACGGTTAACTTCGCTTTCAAGCACGCACTGGCTAAGATTGGCGGCTCTTACACAGGTACAGGTGTAGGTGACGACGAGGATGGCAGCACGCCTACAAACGGCCTGTTGGCTATTCTCGACCTCGATGACTTAGAGGGCGGTGAGAGCGGCGGCTCGTTAGAAAAGTATTTAGGTATTAGTTCTCTTGAAGATGGCTCCAAGGCTGAGTGGAACAAGTATAACACCAAGGTGACCATCAATGAGCTGGTCATTGAGGGCGGCAAGCAGCTAACAGCTGATGGTTTGACTGCCTTACAGAATAATGACCTTAACTTTGACTACACCTCAGACACATACGTTGAGAACCTGATTAACTCTGGTGACTTCAACCTTGCAACTGGTCAATGGTCAAACTTCACAAACGCCACCGCAACGACTTATACACAGACCATACTGCCCACTGGAGCTGAATTTAACAGCTCTACTGATGATGCAGATAAGGATGGTGTCATCTCTGAAGAACTGGCTGAGCCTACAACAGATCTTACCTATGACAAGGCCGGCTTCGAGAGTCTCCCCATCGGTGTGACCACTGTTGCCAAGAATGTCTACGAGAAAGAGGCCAACCCGCTGGTGTTCTTCCCTGGCTCAAAGCCCATTCTTACCTTCACCATCACCTACACCGTACGTACCTATGACCCCCAGCTGAAGAACTCTTTCACTGAGGTGAAGCAGAAGATTAAGAAGAATCTCTACATCACTGATCCAGTGGAGCTGAACAAGCAGTACAACATCCTGATGCACCTCGGCCTGACCAGCGTGAAGTTCACCGCTACCGTCAGTGACTGGGAGGTGGTCGATGCCACGGGTACCACGACTGCCCCAACCGACGGCTCTTCTCCCGTCCAGATCTTCGACGAGGATATCGAGCATGTCTATCTGCCCATCAACGTGGGTGCTCCTTCAAGCGTGAGCGCAACAATAACAGCCAACGCGAATGCTAATCTTACGGGCAAGGCATTCACTGTTGGTAGTGCTACAACCGCTATCGGTACTGTTGATGCTATGAATGCTACATTCTCTGGCGAATCGGAAAAATCAGTGGAGATGTCGCATGTGACAATGATTCCTGTTGACGATGAAGGTAATGTTGTAGACTGGATTACCTATGTATATGACAATTCTACAAATAAAGGTACCATCACGGTAGCTGACAATATCTCGCCTGTCGAACGTACTGCTAAGATACGTGTCATCTACGACGGAACTGCCGATGAATACGACATCACCCAGTATGGTGTGAAAGTGCAGAATGGTTTCACGGTCAATGTTTACACTGATGCTGCAAAGAAGACTGCTGCAACTCTGACAGCTCTGCCTTCGGCTAGCACAAAGTATTACACCACACTGACAGCCCAGTATTTGCATTCAGATAAAGCTAATAATGAGGTGTCGGGTACAGCAGTAAGCTTCCCAAATAATCCTATCACCTCTGGTTATACCATCACTGCCGGTGACATTACGACTGTTGATGGTACTACGTTCACAACCACTCAGTACGTTACAGAAGAGCTTACTCCTGCCGCCCGTACAGAGTCGACAACTAAGACGACGGTTACCTACGGTGGCATTGCTGTTGAATTAGCTTTGACACAGGTTCCTCCTGTACTGAGCTCGATTGCCCTGACCATCGGAGGTGCTACCTCACAGAATGTTTCTGCTACAGCAACAAATTCTGGCACCATAGAAGTAGTGGCCAAGTTTAAAGACAGTGCAAACAAGGATGCTGGTTCCGTTACTGTAGGGAATAATACTTTAGTAAGCACTGAGGAAACAGACGCTTGGGTAGTTAATTCTTCTGCGACATTTGCAACCTATACAGATGGCGAGAACGTTATTGCTATTGGTGCAAACAATACAGGAAACATAAGAAGCACCGATATTACGATTACTTATGGTACTATAACCAGTAATAAAGTGACAATCACTCAAAGTAAGTAAAGCATTTCCCAAATGCGCTCCCCTATTCTCCAGCCGCAGCCCTGTGTTGCGGCTGGAGTTTATTTTTGCGAAATATTTGGCAGTGTGGTTAAGAATGATTATCTTTGCAGCATGAGCAACGAAGGCTATTCTGGAGCGAAGAACGAGAAGCATCCTTCTATGAAGCGACGGATGGAGGGGCAGGACTACACCGGGCGCGGCATCTATATGGTGACGCTGGCAGTGGAGGGCCGCCAGCCGCTGTTGGGCAGGCTGGCAGGGCGCGCCGACGCTCCAGCCGGCAGCAGCGAGGCGCCTCACGTAGAGCTGACGGCACTGGGGAAGCGGGTGAACGGCGAGGTGGAGCACATCAGCAGCTACTACCCCCAGGTGCGTGTGCTGGGCAAACAGGTGATGCCAGATCATGTGCACTTCATCCTCTTTGTCACTGAGCAGATGGACGTGCCGCTAGGGCGCGTGGTGAACGGCTTTAAAACAGGCTGCCGCCGGGCGCTGAGGGAGCTCCTGTCCGCGCCGCAGATTTCCGCGCCGCAGAGCGGCACGGCACGCAACACGCAGAGCGGCACGGCACGCAACACGCAGAGCGGCACGGCAGGCGGAACGCAGAGCGGAACCGGGGGCGGCCCTGGGAGCGGCCCTGGGAACGGAACGGCAGGCGGCCCTGGGAACGGAACGGCAGGCGGCCCTGGGAGCGGAACGGCAGGCGGCCCTGGGAGCGGAACCGGGGGCGGCCCTGGGAGCGGAACGGCAGGTGGCCCTGGAAGCGGAACGGCAGGCGGCGCTGGGAGCGGAACGGCAGGCGGCGCTGGTGTTGCGTGGGCTGCTGCTGGGCAGCAGCAAAAAGGCGGCATCCTATGGGAGCGAGGCTACAACGACCGGGTGCTTTACAGCAAGAACCAGCTGCAGGCCATGATAGACTATATCCACGACAACCCGAGGCGCCTGCTCGCCAAGCGCAGCCACCCGCAGTTCTTCTGCCATGCCACCGTCACGATAGGCGACACGCTGCTGTATGCCTTCGGCAACCTCAGCCTCCTGCAAACAGCCATACGCCTCCCCGTGAGATGCTCGCGCAGCCTCTCTGCCGAGGCGCTGGCGGCACAATGCGCGGAGCTGATGGAGCGCGGACGCGCTGGCGCCGTGCTCGTATCGCCGTTCATCAGCCCTGGGGAGAAAATGATTGAGCAGAAAGCCACGGCAGAGCACATCGCCATCATCAAGCTTACCGAGAACGGATTCGCTCCATTCTTCAAGCCCTCAGGCCATTACTTCAACCTCTGCGCCGCCGGCCGGCTGCTCTTGCTCTCCCCCTTTGCCTATCACACAGAGCGCACCGCCATCAGCCGAGCCGTGTGTATGCAGCTCAACGCGCTGGCAGCAGCCATCTGTTTATAGAGCAATGCGCTGCTTTGATAAAAAATGTTAAACACATACGGCCGCTACTATTAAAATACGTAAAAAATTTGGACGAAATGAATATTATTGCTATTTTTGCAGAAATTTCATTAAGTAATGATTGTGCGCGTATGTATACACGCACGTTAAGCATATGCATACCGAAGCCCATCCGGTAAAAAAAATTAAACTCCACAGCCTCATAGCCAGAGGCTGCGGGGTGCTGCTCGTGCTGGCGCTGACCGCCTGCACTGCTGATGAAGTGGCAGAGAAAGAAACTCTGCGCCCCATCAGCTTCGACACCTATATCACACAGAGCCAGACGACGCGCGCCGACAACGCCATCCTGGCCGAGGGCGGCATACCCGCCAACTCCAGCATTGGCGTATATGCCTACTACCATGACAACACCACATGGAGCAACGCCTCCACGCCCAACTTCATGTTCAACCAGCAGGCCACGAACAGCAGCGTGATACAGCACTTCGACTACTCACCACTGAAGTACTGGCCCAACGAAAATGAGGACAAGGTGAGCTTCATAGCCTACTACCCCTACATCACGCAGGCACAGAGCGACCTCTACCCCAACGACCCCACTGCCACTGACGCCAACTTTGAGCAGACCGACCTGAATGCCCACGGCCTGCACACACGGCTGGCCAAAGACGGCACGGGCCTGCCCTCCTTCCGCTTCCACGTGAATGACGATGCAGCGAAGCAGGTGGACTTCATGGTGTCGGCCCTGCTGCCCAACCTGCCCAACGGCACGAACGACGTCACCCCCAGCCAGGCCGATGACCGCGACGAGCTCATCACCACCGACCGTGTGCGCTTCGTGTTCAAGCACATGACGTCGAAGATTGAGTTCCGCATCTTAGTGAAGAAAGAAGTGGCCGACGACCTCGCCTACGTCACCCTCAAGGAGCTCAAGCTCAAAAACATCTACAGCGAGGGCCTGCTCGCACCCTCCTATTCAACAGGCAACGGCACCCACTTCGAGTGGAGCAACCAGAGCCACAAGCACACCTATGATTGCCAGACCGGCGAGGTGTACCTGCTGATGCCGCAGACACTTCTCAACGATGCAGAACTCAGCGTGAGCTACGACCTGGCCTTCAAGAGCAACGGCACCACCTACACCTACGACGGCGCCGGCAACCCCGTGCCCACATACATTTACAGCTATAACGACCGCAGCATCAGCGTGCAGCTCAACAAACTGAAAATCAGCGGCACCGACACCACCATCAACCAATGGCTGCCGGGCCACCGCTATGTGTATAACATCATCATCGGTCCGCACCCCATCCTCTTCACCGGAGTGGTGGCCGCGTGGGACGACGAATATAGCTTCGAAAACCCCATTAAAACACAATGAACAGGTCACTCGTCCTATTGCTTGCTCTCGTTGCGCTACTGACCAGCTGCAACAACGAAGCTGAAAGCCCCGACACCCCGGCGGCTCCTACGGCCATCGGCTTTGGTGCCGAAGCCGAAGAGGGCATTACCCGTGCCATGGGCGACGGCGAACTGACGAACGACCTGCTGAAGACAACAGGCTTCGGCGTCTATTGCTGGTATACAGAAAACAACGACTTCACCACGCCCAGAGCCTCCACCTATATGCTGATGCGCAACCAGGAGGTGACGTGGGCATCAAACAACTGGACCTACTCGCCCCTCAAATACTGGCCCGAGACCCCTGACGAGCTGCTCACCTTCCGTGCCTACGCCCCCTACACCGACGCCGAGTTGAGCTACGACGACAACGGCATGCCGCGCCTGCCCGTCAGCGTAGCTGCCGACGACTATGCCAACGGCACACAGCACGACCCGCTCTTCGGCACCACCAAGGATGGCCTGCTCTATACCGACTACAACTACATCAAGAGTGGAACTACCGACACCATACACTGGTACTTCCACCACGGCATGGCCAAGCTGGTGTTCAAGGCTGCCATCAACCATCAGTCATCCATCGAGAAGCTGACCATCACCGGCATCACGGTCACACCACTCTACGACCAAGGCATCCTGGACATCTCGAGCACGGCGTTTAACCACACCGCCACCAATACAAAGGACAAACCTACGTGGTATGACCGTAGCGGCGATATAACCACCAACATCACGGTTGGTGAAGGCAATGGAGTGGAAGTGGAAAGAAAATCCACCGACGACGTCCTGGTAGCTGCTGATTACGTCGATATTCTGAATAGCAATGGTCTGTTAGTGATTCCACGCCACTACGGAGAAACCACCAACGACGACCCGACGACCGCCACCGCCCCGATGACCATCACCGTCAGCTATCAGGTGGAAGGCTCTACGGAGACCAAGACCGCCACGGCCACTATCAATAAAGCAAACATACAAGGCAATACTGTCTATACGTTCTATCTGCTCTTAGACCCCAGCATCAACGATACGCTCACCCTCATAGAAGTGGGCATACGCACATGGACGAAGGCAGCCGACATAACACATGATGTATACAACTGGTAAATTGAAAGACAACAGACCATATTCCATCAAGCGCACCAACAGGCTATGCCTGCTGGTCCTCTTCACGCTGACACTCGGCATGGCCGGCTGTTCTGACGACGAAGAAGCGCCACGCCACGCACCTGGGCAGACGATGCAGCTGCAGGTGGGCTTCAGCAACTACGTGGAGTCGCCGTGGAGCCAGACCCGTGCGGGTTTACCTACCGGCTTTGAGACTTATGTGCCTTATGAGTCACTATACCCCCAGACCCAACCGCAATACGCTTCCATAGCCGCTAACCTGATCGACGTTACAGACGCGAACGAGCCACCAAAAAACAATCTTGGCACTTTCACCTACAACCTCATCAAGAACTGGCCATCGGAAATCCCTGTCCTGGAAAATCATCAATATTACCTCTATGGCCTCATGCCCTCCGATGAAAGCGTGGCCTTAGGCAGCACATCATCATCAGAGTGGAACGTCGCCCCCACTGTGCCCGGCATTAGCTACGCCCCCTACTCTGACAACAATTATTCCACAGGCGTGGAAATGACGGTTAACAAGCTCAACGCCGTTACACCAGCCGATGTGTGCGTCATCGTGGGCGTAAAGAAAGGCAAGGCCGGCACCTCCATTGATGATGCCGAAGACTTGCTACCTGGCCATTTCAACTATTTGGGAAGCGCTGAAGACGATGAAACCTATGGCGGCAACTATGCCTACGTGCTGCTCGACCACATCTATGCCGGCATACATTTCAAGATGAAGGTTGATACCGAATATGCCAAGCTGCGCACCATACGCCTGCAGAAGATAGTGCTGCGCGCACACAATGAAGTGAAGACCGTCAAAGCCGTGATTAGGATTAAGGCGGGCACCCCGGCAGAAGGCGGGTCGCCCATCGAAGAAGTGACCTTTACCCCCAACGAGACAGGCGTGACAACATCTGACGCCACGCTCTATGAGGCAAAAGACACTAACGGAAACGAAACTTTAGACAAAGACGAGCTCAACAAGCTCAACACCAGCTTTCAGGACTTCCTCGCATGCTTCACACCCGGTTCTTGCACAGTGTTCGACCTCATCAGCACCTATAATGTGTATGACCGGAAAGACAACCTCATACGTGAAAACCAAGTGTCGGAAAACAGAATAACACTTACGGGCCATCTTGCCAGAGGACAAATCAACACCTTTCTCATAACGGTAAAGCCCACATACCTCTACATGCTGAGTGATCCTGACCTCGACAACCCAACAATAACCATCCAATAAGTATTGAGCCTTGAGAACCATACATACCATCATCAGTTTATTCTTGTTGCTCACCGCTACGGTGGTGCAGGCACAAGAGTCACAGGAGCCACAGCAGCCCCAGCAGCCGCAGATTAAGATAGGCGGCAGCGTCTATGGTGGCGGCAACGAGGGCGACGTGGACGGCAGTACCACCGTGACCATACGCTATGGACAGATTCAGAACGTCTATGGCGGAGCACGCATGGCCAATGTTGGCGGACGCGCATTTGTGAATCTCGACGGCGAACACGGTGAGGGTGTGATGCTCATCGGTTCAGTGTATGGCGGCAACGATATCTCCGGCACAGTGGGAACAAATGTCGACCCCGACGATACGGATGTGGACGAGGTGCCTGCTGCACTGACCGACGTGCTGCGCTCGGGCGAGACACAGACACAATACCCCAACAAGAACGCCATCGACAACAGCTGGAACGCCTTTATACGGTCGAGCAAGAGAACGGGAGAGGAGACTGACGAAAACTGTATCTTCGTCGGTAGTGTCTTCGGCGGCGGCAACGGCGACTACACTTACCGATCAGTAGAAAACTCCCCAGAAACAGGCCAGACCACGCACTACATCTATGAGGCAGGCAACGACACGCCTATTGCTACGAAGGTGACAGCCAATGGCGAGGCTGGCTTCACCGAGCCTGAGCTTGCCAAGACCTACTTGGAGCTGAACGGCGGCTGCCTGTCGCAGGTCTATGGCGGCGGCAACAAAGCCACGGTGACGGATAATACTGTCATCAGCATGAACAACGAGAGCAAAGGCTTGCAGGAACTATTCCCCAGGGATAAATTCGAATCAGATGCAGAATATCAAGAGGCTCTCATGCAACAGCTGGCTTTCCTGTCGTCTTTTACAGGCATCTCCACGTTCCAGGGCGACTATACCAGTATCGACTTCACCTCGTCGCGTGTCTTTGGCGGCAACAACAAGGCCACTATGTCTATCCTACCCCACTGGAACCTTCAGAAAGGCAAAATCCGTGACCTCTACTCCGGCGGCAACCAGGGTGACATGACCAACAATTTCGGTCTGATCTTAGACATTCCCACCACCTCCAACATCAAGGTGGAGAATGTATATGGCGGTTGCCGAAGAGCCGACGTGCATCCTGCCGTTGCTGATGCAGCGCTGGCAAACATCCAGCTACCCGAAGGGATGGGCTATCACTTCCCTAAGGGCTATTCAGCACGTGTCTGCATTCATGGCGGCGATGTCAACAACGTCTATGGCGGTAACGACATCTCGGGCAACGTGTGGGGCGGCTCGGCAGTGGGCATCTACACCTCTATACGTGGCGATGTCTACGGCGCCGGCAACGGCTCCTACGCCTACACCGACAATAAGCTCATGAAGGACCTTCCTGGCTATGGTGACTTCTACTACGATGTGAATAGTATTCTCCAGAAAGCTGAGAATTATTCTTTTAATGGCGAAGAGTCTGCTCAGGCTCTTTTGATACACCGCCCCAATGCCGAGCGAGTGTCGCTGCGCGTGTGGGGACGCGATGCCGACCATCCCACCATCATCGGCGGCAGTATCTATGTGGGTGGCAACAGCGCCACGCTGAAAAAAGTCCGCGTCAGTGAAGAGATGGCGGTGGGTGAGCTGAAAATAGGCTCCCACGTATATGCGAACAATGTGTTCCTGGGCAACAACGGTGAGAACATGGTGAGGACGGATGTGCTGCAAACCTATGCCGGCTCGGTTACCGTCAACGGAACCTCTTACGACTACAGCCAGATGGTATTGACAACTGACGCAACCTTCAAGGAGTATATGAAAGGCTGTGCCTCGTTTATCAAGCCCAGGGTAGTCTTCGATGCAGTGAAGAACGGCGACCCCGACACCTATGAGGCTTACACCACCTACTTTGGCTCCTTCTTCTGTGGCGGCAACGTGGGCAGTCTGATGTGGCCAGGCACTGCCGAGCTGACCTTTGACCGTGAAGTGGTTATCTTCGATAAATTGGTGGGTGGCTGCAACGATGCCTTCGTGCCCGTGCACCATGTTGGAGATGTTTCAACGGGGGCAGCCCTCAATGCTGAATACAAGGGTGGCATCCTCGGCAGCGAGGCGGAGCAGGCAACAGGCGGTATGACGGGAAAAATCAAGAACGCCCTCGTACTCAACCTCAGCGGTTTTAAAATCGAGCCTAAGCGATGGGCCATCAAGAGAGACGAAAACTACGACCCCATCTTAACTGCGGATGGAAAAGTGACGTATCTGTCGACCGACGGGGATGACCTGGCCACTATCAATGCTGTACACGTTGGTGAGAATGGCCACAGCTGTCACGCCTATCTGGAGTGGAACACCATCGACCGCACGGGTGTTGAAGTGGCACCGCAAACCGGGGCTGTAACACAAGGTTATGTATCCAACAAAGAAGACCTCGACCGCCGTCTCCAACACGGCAACGTCTACGGCGGCTGCTACAGCAGCGGCATCGTGAACGGCAGTGTGGTCATCAACGTTGACAGCGTGCTGATGGATCCCAACAAGCTCTTCGACCGGGTGGCAGAAGATGAGCAGGGTGAGGCCATCCTCTACGGTGCGGGCGGCTTGAACGACCTGTTGGCGCAGGACAAGCAGAATCTGCATATCCTCGAACGCCGCACGGGCGTCATCCTCGGCCGTCAGGGTATGGACGTGCTGGGTAAGGCACTCAACATCTTCGGCGGCGGCTACGGTGAGAACACCGAGATATGGGGCAGCACCACCATCAACCTCAATGCGGGCTATGTGTTCCAGATATTCGGCGGAGCTGAGAAAGGCGTCATCGGCAAGCCTAATGACGGCGAGCAGGGTGCCACTGAATCAGTCACCTTCAACGGGAAGACCTATCAGCGCAACTCCCTATACTCCTGCACGGTGAATGTGCGTGGCACCAAGGTAGGCGTGTCGAAGAAGGATGACTCCAGTAAGGAGATGGCCGAGGCAGAGTTCATCTATGGCGGCGGCTTCCTTGGGCCCATTTGCGGCAATACCGTCATCAACCTGGGCAACGGACGCGTGTTCAACACCTTCGCCGGCTCTTGTATGGCCGACATCCTGGGGCATACCGAGACCTATATGGGCGTGCAGGTGGACAAGCAGAGCGTGCAGACGGGCGAGGGATTCCCTTTCGTGCGCGATTATATATATTGTGGCAACGACCTCGGCGGAAAAATCTGGGGCGAGGCCGACTTCATCGGCCGTGTCAGGGAAGAGGCTTTCAACGGGGATAAGACAACGAAATCGATCATACAGGCGGCTACTGCTGCACATGGCGCTGACGTGACCAAGGCTTCGGCCTACGTGGAGTACCGTCAGGGGCGTGCTGAGGGTATCTTCGGCGGATGCTTCGGTACCTACGACTATACCGACCCATACTACGGAGAGTTCTTCTATGCTACAGGTGCAACGGATTTAGGCTCGAACGCACCCGGCACAGCACGAGAGGGCTACACCAAGCCGCGCATGGGCAATGCCTTTGTGAATTTCCGACCCACCGACACCGACGCCCTGCTGATAGGAGCCAACAAGTATAACTTCGTCAACACCATCTACGGTGCTGGACAGGGCTATCCCGGCGACGCCGACCGCGACATCATGCAGAAGAGCAGCTACGTGCTCATAGACATACCGCAGCGGATGACGAACTACGAGAACATGGAGGTGTTCGGAGCAGGAGCATGGAGCGGACTGGGCATGTACACCTATTTGGCTAACAAGACAGCCGAAGAGATAGCAAAACTTACTGATGATGAAAAGCGTGACTATTATGCTTCCCTTGATAAAGTGTCGGCCATCACCGACCTTGTGCGTGGCCGCGTGGGAGCAGCCTATGGCGGCAGCTATAAAGAGGGTGTCACCCGCCGCACAATGGTGAACGTGCCCAATGGCTCCACCATACGCATAGGCAGTATCTTTGGCGGTGCCTACGGCACAGATACCTATATGCCCTGCGACGTCTATGAGGGCCATGTGGAGTACCACAGCGCTGATGCTGTGCTAGTATGCAACCCTGTAAGGCTGGATAACAACGGCAATGAGATAGGTAACCCCCTGCAGAACGGTGCCATCTATGGCGGCAACAACAACGAGCGCCGCACGCTCTACGCCAAGATTAATATCGACACACGTGTGAATCAGGCTCACCACCAGTATGGAATGACACGAGGCAACGTCTATGGTGCAGGCCTGGGCAGCAACACGTGGGCAGAATATACTGAGGTGAACCTCAACAGCGGTGCCGAGATCTATGAGGTGTATGGCGGCGGACAGGCTGGCAAGGTGCTCAATGCTGAGACGATTCAACAATTCAGAACTGCACAGAAGCCTACTACATGGCCAGAGGGGTCTGTTTGGGAAGGCGAACCCTTCACTGATGCCGACTGGGCGAATGCCTGGGCCTTAGGCGGGGGATACGACCATACCTCAGGTTCCTACTGGGAGAATTCCAAGACGAGCCTTGCCAATCCTTTGGTGAGGGTGGCAGAGATGGACGACCGCGACTGGAGTCTGCTTGCCGAGGAGCACAAACGGCTGATTGTGAACAGATACAACACCAACGTCCTTATACATGAGGGTGCCTACGTGGCCAACTATGGCTACGGCGCCGGCCTTGGTGCTGAAGCCACGGTGGCAGGACACACCTACATCGCCCTGCTGGGTGGCTTGGTGGAGAAGGACATCTATGCCGGTGGCACGAGCGGTGCCGTGGAAGACCTGTGGAAAGCAGGCGTCTATCATAGCGGCAGTAATGACCAAGGCTTCATAGCCACCGCCAATGCATACGTCGAGGGCGGTACCGTGCGTAACGTCTATGGCGGCGGCTGGCGCGGCAGCATAGGTTTTCATAAGGGTGCCATCAGCGAGACCCATGTCACCGACGAAGACAAAGACATCCTCGGCGAGAGCCACGTCGTCATTGGCAAAAGAGACGGCACAAGCTACATTAATGGTATCCCCTCCATCACCCGCAATGTTTATGGCGGCGGTGAGGGTGGCGCCATCTACGGCACGGCCTACGTGAAAATAGAGAACGGCTACATTGGCTACCGCTATACCTACAAACCCGTAGAAAAAGGTGAAACAATAGCTGAAGGAGCAACCTATTATACACTGGCAAATGATACTTACACATCGTATACCGCAGGGGAAGAAATAACCGTCTCTGCCGACAACACCATCTATCAGCTAGGCTACAAGGAGGAACTCGACGACGCAGTGGCAGGCGACAACCTCCTGCTCAAGAGCGGCAACGTGTTCGGCGGCGGCTATGTGGCCAACAGCTATACTGATTTCACCGACGTGAAGATGTTCGGCGGTGTGGTGCGTGGCTGCCTCTTCGGCGGCGGCGAGATAGGCCCCGTCGGGCGCGGCACCGTGAAGAACAATCCTGCTGCTGACATCTATAAGGCAGGCCGTACCGTTGTGCGTATGTACAGCGGTCATGTCTTGCGCGACGTCTTCGGCGGTGGCCGTGGCTACGACAACTGGAACGGCGCCGGATACATGACCGATGAAGAGAAACTGACCATGGACCTCAGCTCCAAGGGCTATGTCTTTGGCCATACGCGAGTATACATTCGCGGTGGTGAGATAGGTACCGACGAGGGCGTGGCACAAGGCTTCGGCAACGTCTTCGGCGGTGGCGACCGCGGCTTCGTCTACAGTGCCTACGAAGGCGGACGCGGCGTGAAGGCGGGTGAGCGTTACGATGGCAACAAAGAGGGCTATTACTACAAGCACAACGGTTCCGGCTTTGTCACTTCCGACGGCACTTCCAACGGTGAGTATCAGCTCACCGAGGACTGCAAGGTGGTCATCGGCCCCAAGTGCGAAGTGAAACCCGACAAGTCCATCACCCTGACGGATATCTACTATCCCAAGAAGGCTACTATTCCCCCTGTGGATATGTTATGGCTGAGAGCACAAATTCCTGATAGAACTGACTTTGATGCCGAAGGCGTTGTCACCGCAGAAAATGGTATCACCATCGAATCACGCACATACCAGGCAGGCGACTACGTTCCCACCTACGCCCTCCAGACGATGAAGAACAAGAGCGAAGATGCTGCCAAATGGGTTTGTCTCGACGATGAGGGCATCATCATCCACAATGCCGTCTTTGCAGGCGGTAACGTGTCGTCGGGCGACGACCAGGTGTATGCCAACGCCCCCACCGTGTTTGGCAATGCCACAGCATCCATCCACGACCTCTACCACCGCGACCTCATCACCATTGGCACCGGCCATGTGGGTGGTCTCTATGGCGACGGCAACCTGACTTTCGTCGATGGCTACCGAGGACTGAACATCACCAACTACGGCACCGACTATCATAACCTCAACCATAACATCTCCTATGAAGACTTTAAGAATCTCCCCGAGCGTGAGAAGGCCTACTATGAGTTGAAGTATAAGTGCAAAGTGGCATGTGAAGACAAGCAAGGCAAGCAGTATAAAGTAGATGACATGCTTACTTACTCTGACTTGCTCGTGCTTTTCGACGGTGTGACGATTCCGAATACTAATGTTTATATTATCGACCCCACCACACACGAAGTCAACACCACTTACTGGGAGCAGAACGGTGTGTGTTCCATCTACGCCGGACGTGTTCTGAACACCATCCAGCGTGCCGACTTCTGTGGCGTGTTCGGCTCCCGTCTGGTATTGCAAGGTGCCCCTGACCGCGTACCCGAGACGGTGGACTACACCAACTATACCATCAACCGTGTGCGTGAAGTGTCGCTCAACAAGAAGGTGTCTATCATACCTTCTGATGCTAATTCTGACCAAGCCTACCACGGTAACTACTTCGGCATCTACAGCATCGTGAACCATCTCGGTGCACTTACCAGCGATGTGAAGATGGACGCTGTGCGCACAACCGCCAGCACAATGTATCCTGCTAACGGAATGACGTATTTAGCTTGGAAAGCCGAAAAGCCGAAGGATGTAAGACGCAACAAAGCCAACAGCCACAACATGGTGGCGCTGGCCTCGGGCGTCTTTCTGGAACTGACGACGGAGAAAGGCACAGGCAAAGGTGTCCATGAGAAAGACTGGGGCTACGTCACAGGCGTGATTGAGCTCGACCTTATCAATGTGCAGACCGGTGTGGGTGGCGGCTATGTCTATGCCAAGAACGTGCATGGCAGTCGTAGCAAGACAGGCTACAAGAATGTCACGCTGACAGCACTGAATAGTGATGCCGTCACACGTAGGGATTATGCATACAGCGATGACGACGATCCCAATGCCTCTGACATTGTGGAATATGAGACCTCAGGCAACTTCGTGCACGACACACAGACCATCATCGACGACTGCTACGACGTGACCAACAGCTACAAGGGCAATGGCCGCTCGCCAGCTCACTTCTGGTATATCAAGGGTCAGGTGTATGTCTATGAACAGTACATATCGGCCTATACGGGTGCTCCTTCAGCCTACAAGGAGAGCGTGAACATTCCGCTCACCATCGCGGCGGCATCACATGGCAAGATGAAGCTCATCAACATCCAGCCCAACCATTATGCCTATTACAAGAAAACCACCAGCCACACCGTTCTTGGCAGCAACGATGAACTGGAATTCAACGGTAAGAAGTATGGTCTTAACGACCCCATCGACTACTGGGAATACAGTCTTCTCAGTCCCGCAGAGCAGGCGCTGTTCGTGCCTGAGACCTATACCACCATCGCCGAATGTACCATCAACGGAACCAAGTATCCGAAGGGAAAGGTGCTGCTGCCTAGCGAATACACTGCTCTGAAGAATAGTGTGACCACCAACAACTATACTGTTCACAACAACGAGACCAACCAGGATGTGGACTTCGACTTCATCTTCCGCCAGACCAACAATATCAGTCACGACACCGGCTACATCCTCACCTACGACGTGAACAACCCCATGAGATGGAATGAATGGTACACGCCGAAGACGGGTAATTCAGCGGATGATAAGATAAATACAGAAACGTATGGCCTTTCAACCACCCAGCAGAACGCCTATTACGATGGTCCTACCTATACTTTGACAAACGCTAACGCTGGCGGCATCTATGGTCAGCACAGCTATTCAGTGAGCAATATCATCGACGCGGGAGTTTATAACACCTACCGGACGATGAAGGACAGCCATTCCTCACTGCTTCCTGCGGGCCAAGCCGTATTCAATGAGGCATACGTGGTGACGGTCGATGAACTGGAGACACAGGATAAGGACAATCATAACCTGAAGCTGTTCAAGGGCAGCGCACTCGCACAGGATAACTTCACCGAAGCACAGTGGAACGCCATCAGCGGCAGTGTGGCACCGGCTTTCGTCTCCACCAGTACTATCCAGCTCGGCGGGTCGAATGTCATCTTCACCGGCGACCTGATGACAGAAGCCCGTAAGAATGAGCTCATTGCAGCGGCTCAAGCGGCAAACAACACCGAATTGGAAACCGTTCTCACGAACAGCATTGTGCCGGCTTACTATTGTACGACAGCAGGCCTCTACGGTGGCAACTATTATGCCTCGGGCAACAACTACCGTGGTCTGGAGGCATGGAGCTCTATGTCACCGGAAGACCGTGCCAACTTCACCTTCAACTACGATGCCCTCGATTTGCTCATCGACCCGAACTATAGCGGAACACAAGGAGAAAAGTATCAGTACGACGATGCAGCAGCGACCGAAACAGCAGCTGAGGCAAACAAGGCCCAGTATTCGCTCCAACAACCAGTTGACTACACGGCCACCTTTGACAAAGAACAGCCCATCACGGTGACCAATGCCGTCACCGTCAAGCATATCAATGGAGTTTCTGAACAAGTCACTACCATTGTGCAGGGCGACGAGATCACTCGCGTGGAATATGAGAAACTCCCCAACGAGCAGTATCACTATGCGCCCATTTCGGTAGAAGCAGCTGGCCCGGTCTATGTGGTTCATGAAGCCTTCATCCTTGGTGATACTCCATACACCGTGGGACAGACCATCACGGTTGAAACATATAATGGCTTGGGTGGCAATCAGAGCAATGTAACTCCGCTCTCGTTCTCTGCCTACGATATAGGAAAGACCTATTACTACTGTCGCGATGAATACACTATAGGCCATAATGGTGAAGGTCGCTCCGTTAAAGACATTAAGACCGACACGGAATACACCTCTGGAACCGTTCCTGTCGGGGTGTTGATTGCCCAAGGTGACGCCAACACAGAAGGAACCTACGCACACTTGGTAAACAAACAGCTGAACTTCACCATCCACGGCGTAGCACCTGTGGAGACGAGCACGCTCTATGTGGCACGCAACTCCGACATCTTTGACCTGTCGAAGGAGAAGATCATCACCGTCATCTACCAGTATGACTATGAGGAGAGTGACGAGTCCGGCATGCACATCACCCCCGTGAGCGAGCGCCACATCGTGAACATACACCTGCAGTTCAAGAGCGGTATACCTGCCGTGGAGAACATCACAGCGCCCGACCTCGTGCTGCCAGGCACCAACGTTGTCATACGCACGCCGAACGTCACACCCGGTGCCTACGAGGTGCTCGGTGGCGGATGGGAAATCTACCGCAACGCCCAGGATGCCGAGAACCACGTCAATGGCGTAGATTACTCGCCGGCCATCGACCCGCTCTATTGGTATCAGAATGGCTACCAGGTGGCTTACTACGCCAAGACCTATCTCGGCAAGACATACTCTAACTACGTGCCCGTGGCAGTGGCCAACTACCACGACTTGAAGACCGTGATGGAAGACAAGGAGCACCACTACTACATCGACAACTCAGATGTGGACCGTGACCCGAAGATATATATCAACGACTACACTACAGATGCCACGACAACATCGCAGAACGGACTCGAACTGTTGAAGAACCTCTTCGACCTGTCGCTCATTCAGAGAACCTATGACGATGATGGCAACCCCGTTCCTATCAACAGCACGGGTTCGCCGCTCAACAACCACATCGGCGTGGAGACCAGTCAGATAGGAGCCTGCAAGAACCTCGAAATCTTCCTCCGCACCGACCTCAAGGCACCGGAAGGCACATGGACACCCATCGGCAACAAGAACACTGACCAGTGCTTCGAGGGTATCCTCCACGGCGACGGCCACACCATCAGCGGCCTAAGCGGCTCACTCTTCGCCCTCCTCTGCGGCGAGGTCTACAACCTCGGCGTCACAGGTTCGTTCACCACCGCCGGCATCGCCGACGAGGGCACCGGCTTCGTGGAGAACTGCTGGGTGAAGAGCACTGCCACCGCAACAACAGGAACAAAGGCCATCTTCAACGACCCATCCGACACTGACACCCGCACCAACCACATTGTCAACAGCTACTATCCCACCACGAGCGGATATACTGCACAGACGGGAACAACGGCGAAGTCGGAGACAGCCTTCTACAACGGCGAGGTGACCTACGACCTGAACGAGTTCTACCTCTTCAAGCGCTACTGCGACAACACCACCCCGTCCATCACCGGCAACGACTACTCGTTCTGGAAAGACGTGAACGGCACGCTGACCCTACAGAGCGGACAACAGAGCGGACATTACGCCAGCGTTGAGGGTCCCTATCTGGTGAACGATGCCAGTGGTAATTATGTGGGCAGCTATGTGGAATCGCGCTTTGCCGACGGCGACTTCATCTACGCTGGCGGAACCATACCCGGCACTGCCGACAAGCGACTCTATATCAACACGGAGCCCGGCGGCGCTAATAGCTATCACCCCATCTGGCCCGACGACTATCTGTTCTTCGGTCAGATGCTCACCTACGATCACATTACAGGGCGCGCCCACCAGCCGCTGCCTACCGTCATCAACAAGGATGGCGACCGGCTGCCCAACGCCGCATCGACGGTAACGAGCAACCGCGTGTATCGTGCTCCCGCCTACTACCGCAGCGGCACCATGAGCATGGCCCACTTCAACCCCGACGTGGTGCTTGCCCAGACGAACAAGAACGATGCCACGCTCATCGCCCACAGGTATATGACAGCCATCGACTTCACAGGTGGCAACGGCGACCTTGCAAGCGGCTACCTGAGAGGCCTCCAGAATGCCGCTGCCGCGTCGACACCGGCACTGCCCGGCGGACTGCCAGAGCGCTTCTACCCGCCGCTGCTCGACGATGACGGCATCTTCTCCATTCAAAACATCGACCTGACGCGCAACCTGCTCGTCTATACCGGCGAGCCCGGCGGCACCGGCACTGACCAGACGCCTACCGCCACACAGCAGACCGGCAACGTGGTGAAGGCATACCTCCTCGACCAGGCTTATGCCGAGACAAACGCCGATTATCACACCGTTGATGTGTGGGACAGCTCCAGCGACAATGTGAAGGGTCACTGGGTGCAGGGCAGCGGCTCTGGCTACACTGCCACCCTCGACCACCTGCTCGTAGACAAGCAGGACTTCAACGCGCCCATCAGCTACACCTTCGCTTCAGGCAAGCGGATGTGGCACCAGCGCACACCGTCAAACTTCGTCGACCTGACCAAGGGCTGGGAGGGCATCAGCATTCCGTTCTCGGCACAGATTGTCACCACACAGACCAAGGGTGAGCTGACACACTTCTTCAAGAAAGCCGGAAGCAACGCCTTCACGCTGGGATATGACTGCGGCCACGAGTACTGGCTGAGAGAGTACAAGGGCTTGCAGAAAGAGGGCGGTACACCCCTGCATCCAAAAGACCAGAATGATGAGGACATCACCACAGCCTATCTGGCTAACTTCGCCTATCCTGCTGCTGGCAGCAACTCGAAGAACTATACCAACACCTTCCTCTGGGACTACTATTATTCACAGCTCGAGCGGAAAGACGCCAACAAGGACATCTATAAACAGTACTACAGTGAGGCGCACACCTTCAGCGACTATCCGTATTCTGTTGCAGGCACGCCCTACCTCATCGGATTCCCTGGCCCCACTTACTACGAGTTCGACCTCAGTGGCGTCTTCAGGCCAATCAACACCGACGACGACGACGCCATAGCCAAGCTCGACCTACAGACCATCACCTTCGCCTCGCCTACCGGCACCACCATCGACGTCAGCGATAATGAGATGGCGGAAACAACTGCCGACGGCTATACCTTCAAGCCCAACTACCTGGGCATGGATATACCTCAGGGTGGCTTCGTCCTCAACGGCGAGGGCAGCAGCTACGATGTCACCACGGCCGCCACGACAGCAGTGCCCTTCCGTCCCTACTTCGTGACAGCCAGCGGCGGTGCCCGTCCCACCACGCGCAGCATCGCCTTCAGCCAGGAGAGCTCACAGCTGAGGGGCGTCGATGACCGCGGCAACCGCGGCGACGAGAGCACAGGTGCCCTCGGCATCTATGCCAAGAAGCATAAGATTATCGTGGAGTCGAGCCTCCGCGAGGCTACCGACGTGTGCATCGTCAACACGGCAGGCCAGACCATAGCCCAGTTCACCATCGAGCCCGGCCAGACCATCGTGACCCGCGTCAACACCAGCGGCATCTTCATCGTCAAGCCGGCTGACACCCGGTTCGTCAAGAAGCTATCTGTCAAATAGCACGGACCAGTTTCGGAGCATCAGAAGGGGCCAAAAGACCAAGATATGAATCAAGAGATAATGATATGACTGACGATTTAATTGAACAGCACACGAAGCAGGGTGAGATAGTGATGTATCAGCCTGACGAGACGATCCGACTGGAAGTACGGTTGGAGAATGACACCGTGTGGCTGACTCAGGCTCAGATCGTGGCTCTTTTCCAAAAGGCAAAGTCAACAATTAGTTTTCACATTTCTAATATCTTTAAAGAAGGAGAATTAGATGAAAAAGTGGTTGTTCGAAAAAATCGAACTACCACTCTCCACGGAGCTATTGATGGAAAGAAACAGACTCATGAAGTTGCATATTATAATCTTGATGTTATAATATCTGTAGGATATCGTGTGAAGTCTCTACGAGGCACTAAGTTTCGCCAGTGGGCTACGGGCATATTAAGGGAGCATCTTCTCCATGGTTACGCATTCAACCAGCAGTTGATGCAGATGGAACAGCGGATAGACGCCAAGTTCGATGCCCAGCAGAGTCAGATACGGAAGATAGAATCTACGCTTACCAAACATCAGCAGAAGATTGACTTCTTCGTTCGGACAAACCAGCCTCCTGTCGAGGGGGTACTGTTCGAGGGACAGATATTTGATGCCTACAAATTGGTGGAAGCCCTTGTGAAGTCTGCCAAGCGAGAAGTCATCTTGATAGATAATTACGTCGACGCCTCCGTCTTCGACATTCTTGAAAAGCGGGAACACGGCGTTGATGCCACTATCTATACCGAGCATGTTGGGCAGTCGCTGATTCATCTTCAGCAACTCAACCAACAGCAATACGGGCGCAGGGTAGAGGTGAAGGAATACAATAACCGTTTCCACGACCGTTTCCTTATTCTCGACGATGCCCTCTATCACTTTGGGGCTTCGTTCAAGGACCTCGGCAAGCGCCTCTTTGCCTTTGAGCTGATGGGAATAGACAAGTCTATCATTCTAAGTCAATTATAAATGGATAAAAATATAGCACAAGACATGAAGAAAGACATATTATTACATACAATAGACAAACTCATAGTCCGCTTGAAGGGAACCACCAGTAACCTTCAAGCGCTACGAGCCATGCTCCTGCTGCTGGTGATGCTCACCTTCAGCACAGGTACGGCATGGGGACAGACAGGTACGGACTATTCGGGGGTATATTATTTTATAAACTGCGGTAGTGGAAAAAATGAACCAACAAATTGGATTGATAATGATAAGAAGATAGAAAATATAACCAATCCTGATGATTATTTCTATCTTGTTCCGGCGGATAACCCTCAACAATCCAATAAATGCGATGCTTGGTTCTCAAGCAATTATAGCACTACTAACGGTGACCCCGAAATGCCTTACTTAACTACCTATAAGACTAAGAAGGATGAAGCTGAAGTTCCTGAAGGTGTCACTAATCGTCCACACAACTCTGTTTGGATTGTGAAATTTGCTAGCACTGATAACGGAACGGATTACTACAATCTCATTCATGCTGCCACAGGCAAATATGTAGTGTATGAGCCGCCTTATTCTGCCAAAAATAATCGTAAGTCGGTGCACCTGCTGACAACCGATAGTCCGGGGGAGAATGCCAAGTTTGCTATTACTACTACAACTCCTACTAACACTTACCCTGCCCGTTCTGGTTATTACAACTTCCGAGTTAAGAGTATTACTTCTGGAAATAGATTCTTAAATCCAACAAATGCAAACTATAATTTTTACTATTCTAAAGATGGAAAAGCCGATGGAGCGGCTAATTATTTCCGTGGTCTGGTTGGTATATATCTAAATAAAAATAATGATAATAAAGATGACGCAAGTGCCTCTGATTGGAAACCTGAGAAGACCTTGCTTCCTGCTCCTACAATCAGCTACGTTTCTGAGACAAACACATTCACTATCAGTTACGAAAAGATACCTGCTGGCTTTGATATTCTCTATACCATTGATGAGACTGAACCGACAATTGGAGGTGCCACCACATCGACTTATGACGATAGTCCCGTTCTGTTAACAGGAAGCAGCAAAACGGTTAAGGCTGTCGTAGCTCGCTATGGTCTTGTGCTTACGGAGGTAGCTATATTAGAACCATGTGCAAAACCTGTCATCACTTACGACTACACTACCTCGAATGTATCAATCACCTGTGCTACTCCGAACAACACTATATACTATACAACTGACGGTAGTGTCCCTACCACCTCGAGCACAGAATATAGCGCTCCGTTCTCTGCCACCAGCGCCACTACGGTAAAAGCTATAGCTACCCATGCATCTTTGCCTTCTTCCGCCGTAGCGGAGTTAGAAATCCAACAAGTGGCCACACCGACAATCCAGAACAACGGTAGCAACGCCATATCCATAACAACGACTACGCCAAGTGCGACCATCTATTACACCACCGATGGCACTGACCCAACGACCACGAGTACCGAATACACCGGCCCTCTCACGGAAAATGTAAGCAATGTGACCATCAAGGCGATTGCTGTGAAGGAGAACATGATCACCTCTGAAGTGGGTAGCGGTAAGGTAAAACTACAATGCGCCACGCCTGTCATTACAAGAGACGGCCTGACATTTACCCTGTCATGCAGTTTTCCAACAGATGCCTCTTTCTATTATTCATTAGACGGCGGTACTCCAGGAACCCTATACAATGGACCAGTTTCATTCACCTCTGAAGAGCTGCCTATGACTGTAAAAGCCGTAGCCAGACACGACGACTATACGGATTCAGAGGTAGCCTCCATGCTACTTAAGAATGGTTCAGGAACTGCGGCTGACCCATACATGATATATGGTGCCACAGACTTCGCTAACTTTATAGCGAATGTCAATGCGGGATCCACTTCGGCGGCTTACTACAAACTGGGGACAGATGTGTCAGGCAGCAGTGCCAGTGCTATTACCACAGCCTTTACAGGCACGTTTGATGGCGGTTTGCATACCATCAGTGGCCTTGACCATGCGCTGTTCAACACCGTCTCTGGTGGTGTGGTAAAAAATGTTATCCTTGACAATGTCACCATCAGTGGTGGTACCAATGCCGGTGCCATCTGCAACGAGGCTATTGGTGCGAGTCGCATCTATAACTGTGGAGTGTTGGCAACGAGCAGTACTGTGGAAAAAGATGAGGACGGCTATGACCATATATCCTCAAGTAGCAGCAGCATCAAAGGTAGTGGCTATGTGGGCAGTATCGTGGGATTACTCGACGGCAGTTCGCGTGTTATCAACTGCTTCAGTTATGCCGATGTTTCTGGAGGCACTCATGTAGGCGGCATCGTAGGTTATAACAGCGTTGCAACCACTGCCAGCAACCTTCAGACCATGGTGATGAACTGCATGTTCTATGGTGAAGTCAGTGGTGGTTCGATAGCCCCCATCTATAATGGAGAGATTATTACCAACGATGGTGATGCCGACGGTGTTAACAACTTCAACTACTTCCGTCTTGAATCGTCTTACATTCAGAATACTGATATTCCCAAAGTCTATAACTGTGCCCTTGGTGCGGAGACACGTTTCCTGCAGCGTTTCGAGTTCTTCCGCTATTTGTTGAATAGTAACCGTGAATTGGCTGCTTGGTGGGCAACGGGCGATGCCAACAATAAGGACAAGATGATGAAATGGGTGATGGAACCCACTCAGATAGGAACCACTACGCCCTACCCTATTCTCAAGACTCCAGACAAATATGCGTCTGTGGTCAACTATACCCCAAGTGAGACAGCCTACGACGAAGCAAACCGCAACAAAGGGCGCAAACTGACCAGCGAGGGCGACGGCGGTGTGCTGCATGTCACCATACAGATGGATACCAATACAGGCAGTACTCCTTATTCCCAACCTAATGGCGCTGGTCTGAAGTCTGGTGTAACAGGCAGTTTTGACCTCACCATCACCGATAAGGATTATGAGCACTACAATTTTAACTACGCTAAGGTGCAATTACCCTATTACAATGATTATTGTGATGGCAACTATACAGGTAATCGTGTTGTTACGGGCTGGAAGATTGTCAGTATCACCGGTGGCACGGCTGGAAGTTATTCCACAGGTGCCTCTGATGTAACCTATGATGAAAACGGCAACTTAACCGCTACGCCATATAACTTCGCCAATCGCAAATGTACTAACAAGGATCTTTACGGTACAAATGGCAGCAATCGCGTCTTTAACCAAGGCGCTTACTGGAATGTTCCCGAAGGGGTGACGGCCATCACCATCGAGCCTTACTGGGGCAAGGCGGTTTATCTGGCCGACGCATATTGGGATGTGGTTTATCAGAATGGTACTGGAGACGGTACTGCTGCAGGAACTGCCTACGATGCCATGACTACTGATGCCAATGTTCCTAACGTGGGCGGAGGTCAACACTATGAGAATGGCGTATCTACTTTTAACAGCCAGGTCGTTTTCACCTCCATTGGCGATGCTATCTCAAGTTCGAACAATAACGGACTTTTTAAGGGAGTCACTGGGACTCCGAAGAATCAAACTGTTTATGATTATGCCGTGGTGCTTGTGGGCAATTATCATCGTAATTATCGTGGTACTAATGATAACCCTAACCCAGAAGCAAGTGATACCAAGCCCTATACGGTAACCTCTGTTGACTTGGATAGCGACAATGAGCCGGACTATTCTTTTATGATGCGCTTCAACGGCCGTCAAGGTTTCCATCCAGTAAGATACGATTTTCTGAACCTGATAGGCCTCGGTATGGCTCAGAAGACCACTGGCGGCAAGGGTTCTTATAACCTTGGTATCATGCAGCCCAAATATTGGTTCGAAGTGACCAACACAGCCCTCTTCCGTGTTACACAGTTCGAATATAGTCCTTCGAACAGAACCAAGAAGCCTATTATCCTCCAGGGTGGTGTTATCGAGCAATGGGTTACCCAACAGGATAATGCAGGCGACCGTGTGGAGTATTTCCATGTTGGAGGCAACGTATGGTTCAAGGAGTTCCATCGTGGTTCTCACCAGGATAATGCGGACAAGAGCACCCCTCATCCACCCGTGTCTGTCACTGGCGGTGATTACGATAAGTTCTACCTTACAGGCTATTATCAGTCTAAGGCTGCCATTTACGATGATAATGCTGAGTGCTATATTAACGGTGGCCGGTTTGGCGAAGTGGCTGGTGCTGGTATGGAAGGTATCGGTTCTTCTGACGGAAAAGGCAATGTCACCTGGGTCATTGACCATGCCGACATCGAAGAGTTCTATGGTGGAGGTATCAACTATGCTAAACCCGTGCATGGCAACATCCACACCATCATCAGCAACAGCCATGTGAATCTGTTCTGCGGTGGCCCCAAGTTCGGTGATATGGAGAGTGGACATACCGTCACCACTACAGCCACCAACTGCACCTTTGGCACTTACTTCGGTGCAGGCTATGGCGGCAACTCCTATAACCGTATCGCACCGAGAAACCACAACAATATTATAAACTTCCCCCATAATGATAAACAGGCTGGTAACCACGCTTCTTGGAACGTATGGTTGGCGGCATACTACAAGCAGGATTATGGTAATGGTGGTGTATCCACCCAGTTCGACTATCAGTTCTTGCCCATGTCGAGCAACACTGAAAACGTGGCACGTATCTTTGTGGAATATGTCGGCTTCTCGCTGGCAACCTGTCGCAATGTAACCTCTTCTTTGACAGGATGCACCGTAACAGGCAATTTCTATGGTGGGGGCAGTTTGGGAAAGGTTGCTGGAGATGTGACGTCAACGCTCACTGACTGTACGGTAAACGGTAGTGCGTTTGGTGCAGGCTATTCCGCTTCTATTCCTACTGTTGAGGTCATGGATATTGGTTTCGCAACAGAGCCTTATTACTATGAAGACCTCGGTACTTATCGTACGGGAGTCTTTCCTACAACTACCACTTACACCTGGGAACACCGTGATCAGGTGACTAATACTGCGACGGCCATTAACAAAACTGACCATATCCTATACACAACAGAGGATCTGACTCAACTCGGAACCGTAATAGGTAAAGTCACTCTAACCATCGATGGCACGACCACTGTGGGCGAGAGCGTCTTTGGTGGTGGCGAGTCGAGTAATGTTGGCGATGAGGATAGCGACGACGAGTCGAGTACAACTGTTAATGTCATTGGTGGTACGGTGACACACGATGTGTATGGTGGCGGTGCGCTGGCCAATGTGGTCGGCAATACGAAGGTGAACCTCATTGGCGGAACGGTTAGCCGTGACGTGTATGGCGGCGGTATGGGACGTCTTGAAGTCGTTGGAAAAGAGGCTGTTGGTACAGAGGGAGAAGACGGCTATGAACCTGCAGTGGAGGCTGTCACGCCGGTTGCAGCCACAGTAGACAGCGCCACGGTGAACCTGAACGGAATGGATGCTGCAGACTATATAGCAGCATATACCACTTTGACACGAGAAGGCGATTCTGGGCCATATACCGTAGCAGATGACAAGAAGGGCTGCATCATTGGTGGCAGCATCTTCGGATGCAACAACCTGAACGGAACACCGTTGGGGACAGTGACGGTGCATGTGTATAAGACACAGAACGCAGCGGCTACGCGCATTGCCAATCCTGCAACGGGAGAACAAACGGCAAAGGTTAAAGGGCGCTACGACGTGCAGCATGTCTATGGCGGTGGCAATCTGGCTGCATACGAGCCTACGAATGCACTTTTGGACTATACCGTTACAAATAATAAGCCTAAGGTGGATGCGGCTCATACCACCGTTATCATCGACGGCTGCGACCGCACGAGCATCTATCAGGTGTATGGCGGCGGCAATGCAGCCTCGACACCAGCTACAGAGGTCACTGTCAATGGCACTTATGAGATTGGTGAGCTCTTCGGCGGCGGTAACGGTAAGGATGACATCGTGATAAATGGTGTGCAGGAGTCGAACCCCGGTGCCAATGTGGGCTATGGAGACTATTCTGCATATGAGAACTCTGACGATGCAGACCATGGTGCTGCCACTGCTGAACTTAGAGAGGCGAACTATTCCTATGGCTCCGGCAAGGCACAGGTGAACATCCACGGCGGAACGATTCACTACGTGTATGGCGGCTCAAACACAAAGGGAAATGTGCGAGAGATTGCTGTGGCAATGCTCGAAGAGCTGCAGGATGACAATGAGACGGCCATCTGTGACTTCGTGGTCGACGAGGCATACGGCGGCGGCAAGAGTGCACCGATGGATGGCGAGGCGAAGCTGGAGATGAAGTGCATACCCGGCCTGAACGCTGCCTACGGCGGTGCCGAGAATGCTGACATCAACAACAGCGTGACGCTGAACATCACCAACGGCCTGTTCGGTCAGGTGTTCGGCGGCAACAATCGTGGCGGACGCATCATGGGCAGCATCACCGTGAACATTGAGGAGACCGGCTGTAGGCCCATCATCATTGGTGAGCTCTATGGTGGCGGCAACCGCGCTGCCTACTCAGTCTATGGCTATAAGCCTGAGACAGACAGCGACGAAGAGGTAGTAATAGACGATTATGGAAAGATGAAATGGCTGCCATTAGAGGGAGGTGTCGCTGCAGTGACTATCGACGGCGTAGAATATGCGCCACTGACTGAAGATACAAAATACCGCAGTCCGGTGGTCAACGTGAAGTCATTCACCAGCATCGGCAACATCTTTGGTGGCGGCTATGGCGAAACGGCCGTCATGGTGGGTGACCCAACGGTGAACATCAACGTGGCCGTTGGCGACAAGACCGAACATGCTGACGCAAAGATTGAGACTGAAGGCACCATTGAAATCACAGAAGAGCTGACGCAGGGAAATACCACGACACGTACTGTGAAGTACCCAACACATGAGCAGGGCAAGATAGGTGCCATCAACTATGTCTTCGGCGGCGGCAACGCTGCCAAGGTCATCGGCAACACTACAGTGAATATCGGCACAGAGGCTACTGTGGACTACGTCACCCTGCGCAAAGTCAAAAATGAGGATGGAACCATTGTGGATGAAACCACCCCACGTACTGGACTCACCGTCAAAGGTGCCGACATCCGGCACAATGTCTTTGGCGGTGGCAATACTGCCGAAGTGAAGGGCAATGCCGTGGTGACGATAGGCAAAAGCACCACGCCATAGGCAGTGACTACTGGCCCCCTGATTCGCTCACAGAGAGCGCATGGGTTAGGACCTGAATAGGATGATGGTGCCCGTAGGCGCCTGAGTTAGCGAAGACACAGCATGGGTTGGGACCTGAATAGGACTCCGTAGGCCTCGCGCGCGCGCGTTTTATACGCGCGCATGACTGTTTGGTGCTTGCACCACTTGCACCACTTTTTCTAAAAACGGAGGCCTCCCAGCAATGTTTGGCGGCCACTTTTTATCACGGGAGGGCGCGAGATTTTCACGGGAGGGCGCGAGATTTTCACGGGAGGGCACCACGTAAAAAACATGAATCATCACAGTGATGTGGTGCAAGTGGTGCAAGCACCTAGCAGTCACGCGCGTAATAACGCGCGCGCGAAAGAAAACTGCTGTACTGGTGGTATGGTGTTACTGAGGCAGGTCACCCCTTCTGCAAGAGGTCGGGACGGAGGCGCCGTGTGCGCTCCAAAGCCTGTTCCAACTCCCAGTTGCGAATCTTCGCCTCGTTGCCGCTGAGCAGGATGTCGGGCACCCGCCAACCCTTGTAGTCGGCTGGACGGGTGTAGATGGGCGCTGCCAGCAGGTCGTCCTGAAAACAGTCAGAGAGGGCGCTCTGCTCGTCGCCGATGACACCGGGCACCACCCTCACAATAGCATCGGCCATGATGGCAGCCGCGAGCTCGCCCCCCGTCAGCACATAGTCGCCAATGCTTATCTCGCGGGTAATGAGATGATCGCGCACACGCTGGTCGATGCCCTTGTAGTGTCCGCACAGAATGATGATGTTTTGCAGCAGCGACAGCTCGTTGGCCACATGCTGGTTGAACTGTTCCCCGTCGGGCGAGGTAAAGATCACCTCGTCGTAGTTGCGTTCTGCCTTCAGGGCGCTGATGCAGCGGTCTATGGGTTCGCACTGCATCACCATTCCTGCCGATCCGCCATAGGGATAATCATCTACGCGACGCCACTTGTCTAAAGTGTAGTCGCGTAGATTATGCAGGTGAATATGTGCCAGTCCTTTTTTCTCTGCACGAGCCAGAATGCTCTCGTGCACGAAGCCCTCTATCATTTCGGGCAGCACTGTGATAATGTCAATTCTCAAGGACTTATCATTAAGGTTAAGGCTAACGTTAGGGTTAACGTTAGGGTTATTATCCCAGGTATTTCATCAGTATGCGTGCGTTGCCCGAATCACGCAGCTTGGCAATGCTCTTCTCGCGTATCTGGCGCACACGCTCGCGGGTAAGCCCCAGCTGGTCGCCTATCTCCTCGAGCCCTTTCTCGTGGCATCCTATGCCAAAGCACTCGCGAATGATGGTTATCTCGCGCTCCTTCAGCACTTTGGTCAGCACCGAGTTCAGCTCCTGCGCCATCGACTCGTGGTCTACATGGCGGTCGGTACGCGAGTCTTCGCCACTGGCCATGACGTCGAGCATGCAGTTGTCTTCACCATCCTGGAAGGGAGCGTCTATGCTGACGTGATGTCCGTCGGCCATCATCGACTGCCCTATCTTCTCCTCGTCCATGTCGGTGGCTTCTGCCAGCTCGCTCACCGATGGGTGGCGCTGGTTCTCCTGCTCAAACTTATTGATTTCGTGGCTTATCTTGTTGAGTGATCCAACCTGATTCAGGGGCAGCCTCACTATACGGCTCTGCTCGGCAATGGCTTGCAAGATGCTCTGACGTATCCACCACACAGCATACGAGATGAACTTGAAGCCTCGTGTCTCATCGAATTTCTGGGCAGCCTTAATGAGGCCGATGTTTCCCTCGTCAATGAGGTCGGTAAGCGTTAGTCCCTGATGCTGGTACTGCTTGGCCACCGACACCACGAAGCGCAGGTTGGCCGTCACTAACTTGTCCTTTGCACGCTCGCCTTCTGGTCCGCCCTTGCGAATCTTCTGTGCCAGCTCTATCTCCTCGTCAATGCTGATGAGGGGAGCACGGCCTATTTCCACCAGGTACTTGTCCAGGGCTTCGCTTGAACGGTTAGTGATACTTTTCTGAATCTTTAGCTGTCTCATCCTTACTTCTCCTTTCCTTAAAACGTCTTAACTTGCTGAAATTTAGGCTTATACGTATTACCTTCGAAAAATGCGCTGCAAAGTTACGAAAAATATGGAAACGTTTATCAAATTATTTATTATTTTTTAGTTAAATAATCCTAAAACTAACGCGGACTTCTTCCGTGTGTACAACGGACTTATCCGGATTTCGTATGCAGCAGACAACAACGGACTTATCGTTGCGACGGGTTATTTATGCAGCGGACAACACGGACTTATCGTTGCGGCGGGTTTATTTATGCAGCGGACAACACGGAATTATCGTTGCGACGGGTTATTTATGCAGCGGACAACACGGACTTATCGTTGCGGCGGGTTTATTTATGCAGCAGACAACACGGACTTATCGTTGACGCGGATTTATTTGAGCAGCGGACAACAACGGACTTATCGTTGCGGCGGGTTTATTTATGCAGCGGATAACAGCGGACTTATCGTTGACGCGGATTTATTTGGGCAGCGGACAACAACGGACTTATACGGTACGATGTT
>JAEEGG010003350.1_pt1 | contig 39992 bp, 39 predicted proteins | sample 9134161 | NCBI WGS metagenome assembly JAEEGG01 (sample SAMN16246543, study PRJNA631951) | gut metagenome | biome: gut microbiome; feature: rumen; material: CR-attached | host: Bos | place: Iran: Karaj | collected 2018-10 | reverse complement strand
GTTGTTCGAACCTCGTCAAACATGAAAATGAATTAATGTCCAATTAACGTCGAATTACACGGTAATTAACGTTGAAGAAAGGGAAGGGATAATAAACATATAATTGCCGTTAATTGTCCGTATAATTGTTCGTTAATTTTAGTATGGTTGACCTATCAAAATATGCTAATCAGGTATATAAGATTATTGGTGCATCCATGGCGGTTCATTCCGAGCTGGGTTGGGGTCTCTTAGAAGCTGTTTATCAAGAGGCATTACATCTTGAACTGCTTGATCGAGGTATTGACAACGAACGGGAACGGGAAGTGTTGGTGTATTACAAGAAACACCTCCTTGACAAGAAATACAAGATGGACATTGTGGCTGGCGATATCATCGTGGAGTTGAAATCGGTCACCCATTTGTCATCCGTCCACCGTGCTCAACTCTGTAATTATTTACGACTGACTCGTAAACCCATAGGACTATTGATTAATTTTGGAGAAGAAAGCCTGATAGGCGAGAGATGGGCATTCGACGAGTACACCAACGAATGTTACATTGTAGATCGTAACATGGAACCCCTCTCAGAAGTGGATTATGAATATCTGCTTGATGAAGAAGATAATTAACGTCGAATTAACGGTAAATTACACGGTAATTAACGTTGAAGAAAGGGAAGAAAAGAGATTAACGTCAAATTAACGTCGAATTACACGGTAATTAACGTTGAAAAGGGAAAAAAGAAACATATAATTACCGTTAATCTTCCGTATAATTGATTCGTTAATTGTCGACTTCAAGTAGTTAAATGAATTAATGTCCAATTAACGTCGAATTACACGGTAATTAACGTTGAAAAAGAATAATATGAACATTCTTGTAACCGGATCGGCCGGCTTCATCGGTGCCAATCTAGTCAAACGTCTCTTCAAAGAGATGACCGAAGGCACCATCATCGGCCTCGACAACCTCAACAGCTACTACGACGTCTCCCTCAAAGAGTACCGTCTAAAGGAACTGGAATCCCTTTACGAAGCCGTCATTGCGGGCTGTCATTCCGTGAAAACGGAACGCAATCTCCATTACGGGTTCGTGAAAGGTAGTATTGCCGACAAGGAACTGGTGAACCGACTCTTCTCCGATAACAAATTCGACATCGTAGTCAACCTCGCAGCACAAGCCGGAGTGCGCTATAGTATCGAGAACCCCGATGCCTACATAGAAAGCAACATCATCGGTTTCTACAATATCCTTGAAGCCTGTCGTCACCATCCCGTGGGACATTTGGTTTATGCGTCTTCGTCGAGCGTGTACGGTGGTAACAAGAAGGTACCCTTCAGCACTGACGACCGCGTGGACAACCCCGTGAGCCTCTATGCCGCCACAAAGAAGAGCAACGAGCTCTTCGCCCACTGTTATAGCAAGCTCTACGACATCCCCACCACGGGTCTCCGTTTCTTCACCGTCTATGGCCCTGCTGGAAGACCCGACATGGCTTATTTCGGCTTTACCAACAAGCTTCTGAAAGGCGAGACCATACAGATTTACAACTACGGCAACTGCCGCCGCGACTTCACCTATGTGGACGACATCGTGGAGGGTATTGTTCGGGTGATGAAAAAGGCGCCTGAGCGCCAGACTGGCGAAGACGGCCTACCCATCCCGCCTTATAAGGTCTACAACATCGGTGGCGGCCAGCCCGAGAACCTGTTGGATTTCGTGCAGACCCTGCAAGAGGAGCTTGTCCGCGCTGGCGTGTTGCTCGAGGACTATGACTTCGAGGCCCACAAGCAGCTGGTGCCCATGCAGCCTGGTGATGTGCCGACTACCTATGCCGATGCCACGGCTTTGGAGAGAGACTTTGGGTTTACGCCGAAGATTACGTTGCGGGAAGGGCTTAGAACCTTTGCCCAGTGGTATAAAGCATATTATAAACCTTAAAGTATAAAAAAGCCCCTACAAACGGGCTAGGTCTGTAGGGGCGAACCAATCAACCACGAAGTCATTGGCCTGACAAAGCCGTTGTGGCGGCATTGTTGCCTTGCGTGTCCGCAAGTTCGGCCTTTGCCTTTCGTGGCGGCAGACCCGCGTTGAGGCGCGTGATGATCTCGGTCACCACCCTATAGTCGTAGGCGTACGACTGGGGTTCTTTCGCGGCCATGGTTTTGAGGTACTCGGTCAGCACCTTTAGGCGGCTGGCGGCCTCAAACTTCAATGGACGCAAACGCTGCGGGTTGGCGAGGTGGCTGTTGGCCTGGTCGACCTGGAGTCGTTTCTCGGCCAACACCTCCAAGGCGTCGCGGATGCCTTCGATGCGGCTGGGCAACTCGGGCAAGCGTTGCACATGGACCTGCAGCTCGGGTGTGGCCAGTTCCCGCAAAAGGGTCCGTAAGGCACCGATGCGGGTGTCGACCTTCATCTTGGCGAAAGGCTTGGCATACGACTTGAGGTGTTGCCGCAGCGCGAAGGCGCTCATTTTCACATCCACATCGGAGTCATAGTAGCAAGAGCCGATGTAGTGTGTGGCTGCCGCGATGCTCTCGTTGAGCTTGCGCGACTCGTTGATGACTGTCTGCCGCTGCGGTTCTACGCGCATGGCGGCAAAGAGTGCCCGGTTGGCGGTTCTCACTTCTTCCACCAGGCCGTTCAGATAGTCGTCAGGGCGCTGGTCCTCGAAGTGGTTATGGATCTCGTTGAGACCCGCGTGGAATTTGTTGGTGTCGAGCACCAAAGAAAACGTTAAATACATAATTTAACAGGCTAAAAGTTAAACAAAAATTAAACTTTTTGGAGGCCGAAGCCTCGCGGCATGGTGTTTTCTCCCTTGGGCCTCGGCGTTGCCTTGGGGAGGGGGACTCATCCTGACGTCAGGACGCGATTCGGACATCGTTGATAGGACTAGGTCCAATAACACTGCTCAAACCTCAGCGCGTGAGGTGTGAGGTGATTGTTAACGACTTTTTGCCCTATTTCCTGAGGCTTACAGTCTGCCCATAGGACTTCTACCTTCATCTGATGAAGTAAAAAGTCTTGGTATATGACAGAAAGTCTTAGAAGATGTCCGATGAGGACTTAATCAGTGACCCATGGGGTCATCGCATGAGGGGGTCGATCCTGATGGGAGCAGGCGCGATCGACAGCAGGGCCGATGGGTTGGTCGCGTCATGGGTTTAGCGCTCAACAGGGCGGTCCTGACAGGAGGATGTAAGAAGAATCGTGAGGGATCGTGTTTGAGGTAGTCGTCCCTCGTTTTGGGTTCAAGCCCGATCTCGATGCGGAATCTCTCCCACGCCTGGATGAGGGCTTGAATGTGTAGCTCGGTTTCAATTTGAAATAACAACATAATTGTATTGCAGTTTTAAATTTATTGTTTGCAAGTTATTAATCCAGAGGACTTTCCTCTGTGATTTCGATGGGCAAAGATACACAGATTCGATGAAACCGCACAAATTAATTCTTAATTTTTTTGTCAACAAAAATATCAACATGGTTAATTTGCTGAAAAATATTAAGTTGTAGGGAATTTCTTAGAGTGATTTTTGAGAGAAAGTTATTATGAGTAAGATAGTTTATTATATTGGAGCAGGTGCCAGTTATGGTGAAAACAGGACTGTTCTTCACTCTTCTGGTCTTAATAGTGTGGATGAGATTATCATTAATGCTGGTCTTCCTATAGTAAGTGAAATAGTCAGTAGGTTAAGGACCTTTCATAAATATGTGGATGGGATTAATACTTCGGTTGAAAACAATGTAATAGAATTATGGGGTTTAAGGTTTACCGGGGTAAACAAGGAATTAGAGGATACCAAACAGGTATTATTGAAAGATATTGCATGGTTACATAATGAGACTATCAAACATGCGACCATTGACACTTTTGCCAAAAAACTCTATTTGTCTGGTAAAACTAGTGATTATAAACGGTTAGAAAAGGTGCTCTGTCTATATCTGGTTTGGGAGCAACTTGACCATAGAGGCGATCAACGATATGATACCTTTCTGGCCAGTGTTTTAACAGAAAATGGACTGCAATTACCTAGTGAGATTTCTGTTGTTTCATGGAATTACGACAGCCAGTTTGAAATAGCTTATAGTAACTATTCCATCAACAGGCTTTTTGTGTTTGACAAATTCGGCGATGTACAAGATCTTCCAAATTGTGGAAGAATCTTTAAGGTGAACGGATCAGCATCATTCAGGGGTATGCCAACACCTTTAGAGATTGGTGCGGGAGAAATAGATAAGGGTGTGGCTTTTTTATGGTATTACAATCAGTGTGATGCACAAATTGATTTAGATGGGTTTGAACAAATCCATCCTCGTTTGTCGTTTGCGTGGGAGCAAGGAGAGCAAACGAATGAAAATATGCTGAAAGCCATTGAAGAAACGGTTTCTGATGCCGAGGTGTTGGTTGTAGTTGGGTATTCGTTTCCTTTCTTTAATCGGTCGGTAGACAGAGAGATCTTTGGTTTCATGAACCAGTTAGAAACGATTTATATCCAAGACCCATCTGCTGGCGAAATCAGCCAAAATATTCAGAATGTGATGTCAGACTTGCAGAAAGCTCAGAATGTCAGAATAATAACCAAGACAAATTGCAACCAGTTTTTCTTGCCGCCAGAGTTGTAAAATATTATCTATATCTTATATCTTCTTAGATAAATAGTTTTTCCCCTTATTAAAATGCATTTTACAATTTGATATATGAATAATAACATAGTTGATTCTATTTATAAATTGCGTCAGACATTTGTCTTAATTGGACTGACAGGACGCACAGGTTCTGGGTGTTCTACAATTGCTAATTTGCTTCATGGCAATTTTGATGAGTTATTTGCTCCCAATCCTTGCGACTATGAAGCTTCTCATCCGAATGAAAAGCGCAAATACTCAATAGTATACAAGTTTTTAAGAAACAATTGGTATAGTTTTGATATCATTTCTGCTAGCGACATGCTTTTTTTCTTTATTTTAAAAGAGGGATGGGATAATTTCATTAAGGCTGTTTCACTTTCAGTAAAAGATGCATCCGAAAAGATTAAGACGCCTGTTTTTGATAACGATTTAAAACAACAATTTGAGAATGCTTCATTGAAAGCCGTTGAGATTAATGACTTTATCGAAAAAAGAGGGTCGTACGAGTTGGTAAGAATAAAAGAGAATGATAAAAAAGCATTGACCGACAAGATATTATCGTATAAATCTTTCTTATTCAACGAGATACATGAATTAAGAAATAAGATTGATGAAAAGGTTAAGGAACAATGTTCGGATACCTTATTCAGTAAATACCAAACATGGGGTAACAACGTTCGGCGTTATGGGTCAATTCATCCTGGGGCGCCAACGGGTGATCCATCAGCCTTGAGTCGTAAAATTAACCAAGTAGTTAAAATGCTGCGTGACTACAATGACTATAGTGGTGATGAAAAAAAACCTACTTATATAGTAATTGATGCATTGCGCAACCCTTATGAAGTGTTATATTTTAGGGAACGATACTCTTCATTCTATTTGATGTCGGTAACAACTGATGAAAAGATACGCAAGGAAAATCTTCATAATAAGCAATACACAAAGGCAGATATAGAGCTTTTAGATCAAACAGAAAACCCCGAAAAGGAGAAAGATATGGAGCCTGCTTTTTATGAACAAGACAGTGCCAAGTGTGTTGGTCTTTCCGATATCTATATCAGTCATGACGGTTTGCCAGTTGAACGTAATAAGAGTTTAAAAGCTCAGCTCATACGTTTCCTTTCTTTGATGCTTCACCCGGGTATTGTAACACCTACACCACAGGAACGCTTAATGCAAATTGCGTTTACTGCAAAGCTGAATTCGGGTTGTGTATCAAGACAAGTTGGTGCAGCTGTATCTGATGCCAATTTTTCGGTGAAGTCCATTGGGTGGAATACAGCTCCGCAAGGGCAGGTGCCTTGTACACTCTGCAATTTTAATGATCTTGTTGACAGATTGGATGACGATGCTTACAGTGATTTTGAGAAGAATGACAAAAGTTTTCGTTATACCGTTGAGAAGGTTTTGAAAAAATATAAAGAATTAGAGAATAATCCGATATCTTCTAAGGGGCTTCCTCATCCTTTTTGTTTCAAAGATCTTTATTTCTTGCATACACACAAAGATAACCAAGTTCATACACGATCTTTGCATGCAGAGGAGAACGCGTTTTTACAATTAGCAAAATACGGAAGCCAAGGTATTGAGGGCGGAAAGCTTTTTGTGACGGCTAGTCCTTGCGAGCTCTGTTCCAAGAAATCCTACCAATTAGGCATTAAGGAAATCTATTATATAGACACATATCCAGGTATTGCCATGCAACACATTATTAGTAACGGAGATAAACGACCTAAATTAATACATTTTAATGGAGCCATAGGTCGTGCATATATCAATCTATTTAATCCGTTGCTCTCCATGAAGGACGAGCTCGCTAATCTTACTGGCATCAATATAAAAAAGATTGATGCCGAAGCCGAAGAAAAAGAAATTGTAAATAAAGAAGAAAACAAATAATAAGCTGAAATATTATGGCAATTTATGTAACGACAGACAACCCTGACAAGTTGTTAACAAATATAATAGATAAGATTAAAGAAAAAACAATTCAAACCTGGACTATTGACAGCGCAGGTGACTTTACACACGCTTCTCAATGGAAGGAAAAGGCGTGGTTTCGTCCGAAAACAATAGATGGTAAATTGGTTTTTGGCATAATTGGACGTAAAGATGAGAAAATGAAGAAACTTTTATATGGAGTTTATCATGGAAGATTTGCAGAAATGCTTTTAAGTCACTTTGATAATGATATAGAAATAATAGAATTGACTTCGAAGGGAATTAAAAGTATTGATTCGTTTACTTAACTTTTGAATATGAACGATAGGTACGATTTTCCAGCAAAGGCTAAGAAGGAGATAGCTGGACGAGCGGGTTATAGGTGCTCGTTCACTGGCTGTAATGCCCTTTTGATTGGACCCAATGGAGATACGTCCATTGAGTTGGGAGAGTGTGCCCATATCTATGCCGCTGCGGGACAAGGGCCTCGAGGTCAGGCCGGCCTGTCGGAAGAAGCCATCAAGAGTGTTGAGAACGGTATATATCTCTGCCACGAGCACCATAAGTTCATAGACAGTGCCGAGGGCTGTGCTAAGTACGATGCTCAGACACTCCTTCAGATGAAGGAAGCCCACGAGTACAGAATCTCGTGCGAGATAGGCATCCAGCAGCGTCCCATGACGCGCATAAAGAGCATTACCTTCTTGAAGCATCCGTTCTTTGCTGCCAACAGCACATACAACCTAACTAAGACAACTGTACTGCAAGGTGGCAATGGCAGCGGTAAGACGGCTCTTATAGAAAGCCTGAATACTATTCTTACAGGCGAAGAGAGCCATCGTTGGCAGAATGACGATATAGAAGCCCTTGTCATGATGGACAACCCTGTCAAACAAGTTATACGCTATGAGTATCACGAGAGAGTCTCACAATATTATGATGCCGAAAATCGTCCTATTGGTTTTTGCCCTTATGATATAGAGGTATTCTATCTTCATAACCATAACATGTCTTTTAGTCCTGGTTTAGATGACTTCAAGACCATTGCTCACCAGTTAGGCATCAGCGAGGCAAAAGTTCGTACTATGGTTGATGCAGTTGAACTGGTTGACCCCATCATGGCAAGTCAAGCTGCCATTGCCATAGTTGTGGATGATGAAGGAAAGGAGCATGAAAGTTTGATGCTCAAAATGTATTGTGGAGGCAATCTCCGTCATTATTTCCAACTCTCAACCTCACAGCAGAACGGCTTCCTGCTCGATTTGGTCAGTGGTTATATGCGTCGCGTAGCGAAATACAAACATGCTCTCCTGCTCATCGATTGGGACTCATTTTGTACGTTCGATGACCATTGGAAAAACCAATACTTTGCCGCCCTCCAAAAGACAGGTAACAACGTGCAGACCATCATCACTAGCCCTCACCCGTTGGACAATATCAATGTTGGTGGGTGGAACATTATAAGAATGTGAGAATAGTTGTAATGTTGACATGAAAATAATATCATTAGTAGACCAAAGAAATAATTATGGCAAAATATAAGAGAGGCGATGTAGTATCGCTCATGTCTGGCGGAATGCTGATGACAGTTACAGGTGTGTTTATTGACAACTCTAACGATATGGATTTGAATTTGGCTTTTGAGGCATACCGTATGAGATTTGGAGGAACTAGTCCTGCATTTTATGCTTGTTCATGGTTTGAGAGAAAAGCCAAGAAAGAGGATGTTTTCCCCGAGGAGGCATTAAAGAGAGTGACAACGAGTGAAAAATAGCCACAAAGAACATTTATGTCTATCCGCGTATGCTCCTATTGAAGGCAGATTTCAGGTGCGTCAAAAGATATGTACGTCTAGATTGTGACCGCTATTGTTAAAAACAAGGTCAATTTAATACTATACCCCAAATAAAAGTTTACCCCATCCTCTACCCTCAACTCTCAATTGTCAATTCTCAATTCGAAAAACATTATCTATCTCTGAAATCACGGCTCAAACCGGATTCGTCTATGTGCACCACGGACTTCATATTTTGCTCAACGAACGTCTCTAAATCCATGTTATCCAACGTCTCCATCATTTGCCCCATCCTACTATGACGTTACCATCCTTCTGCTAGGCCCCACAACTTTCAACTCTAAACTACCCACCGCCTCTAAACACTAAACTCTAAACAAATTATCAATTTTTAACTATCAATTCTCAATTAAAAACACTATCTTTGTCCTCAAATTCCAATACGGATCACCAAAAACCAAAAATAAACGTGTTTAGGTAAGTCCGTAAAACCATGAAGACCAGCCCCTTGTCACCACGGAATGTGACTGACGGGGCGGAGCCGTTAAGAGAAGGAAGGGAAGGAAGGGAAGCAAATCTTACGTAAATCTATAATAAATCATCATAGTGCGTCGCCCTAATCGGACTCGCACCTCCCGACCATTAACTAACTACTCTCAACTCTACATTTCCCACTGACTCTAAACTCTCAACTCTAAACACTAAACTCTAAACTATCAATTGACTCCTTCGAATGCAGAGCATTTGTAAATTATCAATTCTCAATTATATTAATCATGATCAACGTAGGAATTATCGGATGTGGCTTCGTAGGCGGAGCCCTCAAGGATTGGTTGGAACACAACAACCCTGATTGCAAACTCTTCATCAGCGACCCGCCTAAGGGATACAATGATGACCTGAGCAATATCGACATCGCTTTTTTGCAGATCCATGTCCCCACCGAGGACGACGGTACCCAAGACCTGCGCCTCATGAAGGAGCTGATCCGTAACCTCCCCGATGTGCCCGTGTTTGTCCGCACCACCATCCTGCCGGGCACCAGCGAGATGCTCTCGCGCGAGACGGGCCACCAGGTGTGCTATATGCCTGAGTTCCTCACCGAGCGCACCTTCATCGAGGACTTCAAGAAGCAGACCATGGTGTTCACCGGGGCACACGAGCTGCTCACCAAGATCTTCGTGGGCAAGAAGTTCACCGTGATGACCCCTTTGGAGGCCGAGCTCACCAAGTACATGCACAACGTGTTCGGTGCCTATAAGGTCACCTATTTCAACGCCTGCCGCGAATACTGCGAGCAGATGGGTGCCGACTGGCGCAAGGTGCACACGGGCGTGCTGCTCTCGGGTTACATCAACGACACGCACACCTACGTGCCTGGTCCTGATGGCAAGTATGGTTATGGTGGCAAGTGTTTTCCCAAAGACGTCAACGCTTTTGCCAAGATGACCGAAGGAACGCCTCTTGGAACGTTGTTGAAACATCTGCATGAACTCAATGTGCATTTCCGTGGTGAAGAGGAACATATTTGATGAAAAAAGTAACTTATTAGCGAAAGATTGTTAACGAAAGAATACGGTCATGGCATCATCAAATTATGTCGAATGTGAATGTCCCCAATGCCATACCAAGGTAGGCGTAAGGATTACTTATGGTATTTATCCTGCGAAAACTGTGGAAATAGCTAATTGCCCTGTTTGTTGGAAGGAGTTGTTCAAGAAGAACATTACTGGGGATATTGAAGAGGTGGTTATTTCTCTTGATAACACAATTGAACCATATTTGTCTGAATTCAATAATAAGGCTAAATGAAGCAGATTAGAGCTGATAAATAAAATTGCTGAGTGCAAAGCAAAGGGCGACATGTTCCAACTTCCAAGTGTTAAACAATTAATTTTAAAACAAAAAGTATTTGGTCTATGGTTTGTTTTCACTGCAGGTACATGTGACTATCCAAATAGCCACTGGGTTGCATATCAAGTTGCAATGGATGACAACATGCTACTATGAAGCAGCTGCTTTGAATATAAAGTTTGAGCGTGGAGCCCACTGGCCTCAAAATAGTGTTCAATTCTTGAATTTTTATTGAAATAGTTGAATAGGTGAAATATAGTAATATATGCAAGCTATAATTCTTGCCGCAGGCATGGGCAAGCGGCTTGGGAAATACACCCATAATAATACCAAGTGTATGGTTCCGGTCAATGGAACACCATTGATTGACCGTGTGATGAAGCAGCTATCCGCATTACCCCTTAATAGGGTGGTGATAGTCGTGGGCTATGAGGGAAAAAAACTCATGGACTATCTTGGGAGCGAGAAAGCTGGTCTAAAGATCGAATATGTGAACAACCCCGTCTATGATAAGACAAACAACATCTATTCATTGGCTCTTGCAAAAGACAAATTGATTGAAGATGACACGCTGCTCATTGAGAGCGACCTTATCTTCGACGATGGTATGTTCAAATTGCTACTTGACAACCCTTTTCCCAACCTTGCTCTTGTGGCTAAATACGAGAGCTGGATGGACGGAACAATGGTGCGAATAGATGAAGACAACAATATCGTGAACTTTGTACCCAAGGCCGCTTTTAGATACGAGGATACCGATCTTTACTATAAGACCGTCAATATCTATAAGTTCTCGAAAGAGTTCTCCAAGACCAAGTATGTGCCGTTCTTGGAGGCATACACTAAGGCTATAGGAAACAACGAGTATTACGAGAATGTCTTGCGAATCATTTCCTTCCTTAACAGTCACGACCTGAAAGCACTTCCTATTACCAACGAAAGATGGTATGAGATAGATGACAAGCAGGACTTGGATATTGCAGAAGCCTTATTTGCTGATGAAAAGGATGTGCTCCGAAAATACTATGGCCGTTATGGCGGTTTCTGGCGCTTCCCTAAGATGCTGGACTATTGTTATTTAGTGAACCCCTATTTCAACGAGAGCCGAATCATTGACGAGATGGAAGCTTTTTTCAGAACGCTCATTTCAGAATATCCCTCAGGAATGAAGGTGAACTCGCTGATAGCTAGTAAGTGCTGGGGTGTAAAAGAAGAGTATATAATTCCAGGTAATGGTGCAGCTGAATTGATTAAGGCATTGATGGAGACATTGCCAGGAACACTCGGTATAACCCGTCCTACTTTTGAGGAATACCCCAACCGCAGGGATAAGGAGAATCTTGTGACCTTTATTCCCAAGAACAGCGACTATCGCTACACGGCAAAGGATCTAATGGCTTTTTTCGGTGAGCATCATGCTGACAATATCCTTCTTATAAATCCTGACAATCCGTCGGGTAACTTCATTCCCATTGATGATGTGATAGTTTTGGCTGCTTGGTGCCAGAATGAGAATATTCGACTGATAGTCGACGAAAGTTTTGTGGATTTCAGTGTGGGATATGAGAACAACTCCCTATTGAAAGATACAATCCTTGAAGCATATCCCACGATGGTTGTGATGAAGAGCATCAGCAAGAGCTATGGTGTGCCTGGTATTCGTTTGGGCATCCTTTGTTCTGCTGACACGGTTCTTATTTCCAAGATGAAGAAGATGGTGAGCATTTGGAACATCAATTCTTTTGCCGAGTATTTTATGCAGATTTTCACCAAGTATGAGAAAGACTATAAGCGTGCTTGCGAGAAGTTCATTGCAGAACGAGAGGATTTTGAGAAGAAGCTGAAGGAAATTAGTTTCATCAGACTGATGCCTTCACAAGCAAACTATTTCCTTTGTGAGATACTTCCCCCGAAGAATGCCAACCAGCTTGTGTTGACTATGCTTAAGAAATACAACATTCTTGTGCGCGACTGCTCCGACAAGCAAGGCTTTGACGGCAAGCAGTATATGCGCATCGCAGTCCGTTCACACAAGGACAACACTAAATTTGTGCAAGCATTTAAAGAATTAGACAAATAATAATCAACACAATGAAAATCTGTATTTGCGGAGGCGGAGGTCTGGGACATGTCTGTGCCGGAGTGATGGCCTCACAGAAAGACGTAGAACTGAATATATTGTCAGGCCATCCTGAAAACTGGCAGGACATGATAACTGTAACCGATCTGAACGGGAAGCAATATACTGCCCCAATCAAACGGGTATCATCCAAACCTGAAGAGGTCATTGTAGGACAAGACATCATTCTGTTCTGTCTGCCTGGGTATATGATTGAGAAAACGCTTCGTGACATCAAACCCTATATTGGCAATGCGGCAGTAGGAACCGTTGTGTCAAGCACTGGCTTTTTCTTTTTTGCCCATGATATTCTTGGCGAGAAAGCAAAGCTATTTGGATTCCAAAGGGTACCATTCATCTCCCGTGTCGTTGATTACGGAAAAACAGCCAACCTGTTAGGATACAAGTCAAGTTTGGCTGCAGTATTGGAGAATGTAGAAAACCCAGAGGACTTTCGCAAAAAGCTCGAATGGCTGTTCATCACACCTGTAACGCTTCTTAATAGCTTCTATGAGGTGGCTTTGAGCAATTCCAACCCGATACTGCATACAGGTAGGCTTTACACCATGTTCCACGGTAGAGAGAATGAAGTGTTTGACCACAATATCCTCTTTTATAAAGAGTGGACAGACGAGGCTTCGCAGATGCTGATAGATATGGATGCTGAGTTTTTCCAATTGCTTGAAAAGTTAGGTGTGCATACGCTTCCTTCGCTTTTGGACTATTACGAAAGTACGGATGCCCCTTCATTGACTCGAAAGATTAAATCAATACCTGCATTCCAGACAATAACCAGTCCCATGAAACAGGTTGAAGAAGGCTGGGTGGCAGATTTTGGGAGCCGATATTTTACGGAGGATTTCCCATTTGGTTTAAGGATAATATACGAATTAGCAAAACAAAATGATATTCCCTGTCCTTATATTGAAACAGTATATTTATGGGGAAAGCAAGAAATAGAAAATAATGCCTAAGATTTTAACAATTAACGAAAAAAGAGAACTCCAACTTGAAATGTTGGATGAAATACACAATGTTTGCAAAAACAATAATATAGGTTATTCTTTAGCATACGGAACACTGTTAGGTGCTATTAGACATCATGGGTTTATTCCTTGGGATGACGATGTTGATATTATGATGTCGTATCATGATATGTTAAAGTTCCAACAATGTTTACATTCTGAAAACATAGAATACATAGATGTAAATAATTATAAGTATTTTGAATGGTTTTTTTCTCGTATCGTTTCTACCAAAACATATTCTAAACCAGGAAGATTTGTAACAGAATATGGAGTTAATATTGATTTGTATCCAGTCATAAATATTCAGGATGGAGAAACAGAAATAGATGAGTTCCTAAACAAAGCAAAAGTATTATGCGATAAAGCAGATAATAGTATTCAATGGCAAAAACGATTTATTAAGTATTTGTCTATAAAAGCTACACCTTGTTTTCGTAATAACATCATAAAACTTAGAAATTATTTAATAAAAGACGCAGATGCAATTTCTTCAACTTATTTTTCAACGGGGGGTGCTTTTAAACGGCACAATATATTTAAAACAGATTTATTTAAAGAGTTTATTACAATAGAATTTGAGGATAGGGTATACAACGCAATAAGTTGTTATGATACATATCTAACCCAGGTTTATGGTGATTACATGACCCCTCCCCCGGAAGACAAGCGTATACCTTATCATGGGGGAACGTATTACTGGAAAGAATAAACTAATAAATTATAAAATATGAAATCTAATTCATCACTTAAAAAGCTATTATTGAGTATTGGATGGGTTTCCGATTTTTATCAGTTTAAAGCATATGAACGTCTTTATAAAAATATGCTTCAAAAATCCACCCTTTCACCAAAACAAGATAAGACAATAGAGAATATTTATTTATTAAAATGGAAAAAAATATCAAACCATGTTTCGGTAAATGATTTCAGATTGTTTGCCCGATATATTGGTGAAGACCCTAACATTGTTCCTGAATATGTACTTCATAATGTGATAGAACCTGTCTTCTTGCCCAAAGCATATCGGCAGTTTTATAACGACAAAAATATGTATGATAAACTTCTGCCAAAATCTTTCTTGGCGGAATCTCTATTTAGATGTATAGATGGAATATGTTGTAGCGGGGATTATAGTGTGGTGACTAACTGTAACGAAAAAAAATTATTTGATTTATGCAGCAAATACGAAAAAATTATAATTAAACCAACACGAGATACTGGCAATGGAAGTAAAATACTACTGTACAAAAGGGATGGAGATGCTTTTTTACCGATGGGTCATGATCAGAGGTTGTCTGTTGATTCTTTAATTTCGTATTATGATGGAAATTTTGTTATACAAGAATATTTGATACAATCATCTTTTACTGCACAATTTAATCCAACCTCCGTCAACACCTTTCGTGTTTTCACATACAAGTCTGTTAAAACTAATGATGTTCATGTGTTAGGGATAGTCTTTAGGATGGGGAAAGAAAATACTTATGTTGATAATAATCACGCAGGTGGAAGGTATATTGGAGTGTTACATGACGGCAGTTTTGCAAACAAATGTGTTTTTGACCAATTTGGTAACACGTATACAGAATTTAACAATATAGATTTTTCAAAGGCAAATTTCGTAGTTCCAAACATCCGCACTGTGATTGATTTCTCAAAAGCTGTAGCTGAAAGAATATTTCATAATAGAACTTTGGATTTGGATGTAATGATTGACCAAGAAGGAAAGCCAAAATTAATAGAATACAATGTTGATATGTGCTCTCCTTGGTTATATCAATTTACTACCGGAACAGTGTATGGTGATTTTACGGATGAGGTTATTGAATACATAAAAGGCCAAATAAACAAATAGGAAGATAGGCTTATTTATAGTTAGAAATAAGTTAGAGCATAGAACAACATCATTTTTATAATGTCAAAATCAGTATCAAATACCTCAAAAGCGATTAAAGGTATGTCGTCGCAGTCTGTTGTAACAATTGTCCTTGCCTTGGTGGAGATCGTGTCATTCTCCATTATGTCGCGCCTTCTTACTAAAGAAGATTTTGGCTATTATGCGGCCATCACGGCCATCACTACCATATTTCATTCTTTTTCTGAAACGGGGATAGGGTCGGCTATCGTGCAACGCAAAGAGTTGACAAAGCGTTATATTGATAATGCTTTTACTCTTAGTTTGATTTTTGCTTGTTTTGTTGCTTTATTGCTTATTGCACTATCAGGTCCGCTCGCTCGTATGGTATTAGATGAATCTATGAAGGTACCTTTGATGTTGATGTCCATAACATTGTTTTGCAGCTGTCTCACTTCGGTAAACTTAAGCATCATGCACCGTAAGTTGCAATTCTTCCGAATGGGCGCCATACACCTGATTTCCCTTGTTGTGACCACGATTGTGGCTATAGTGTTGGCTCTGAAAGGTTTTGGTTATTATTCAATCTTAACCAAGGCGGTTTTAACATCTGTAATTACGCTTTTACTTTCTTATTTTTTGTGCAAACAGCGTTATGGTATTGCTTTGGATAAGACAACATTTAAATCTATCTTTTCTTTCAGCGGATGGTTGATGGCCAGTAGCTTCTTTCGCAATTTTGCTCAACAAGCAGACAGGTTGTTAATGGGACGCTTGCTTTCTGTGACAGATTTAGGTGCTTATAACCGACCAAAAAATTTCATTTCTCTAGCCTCAGATAAATTTACTAGCATTTTTGATAGCGCCATGTTTCCTGTGCTATCTAGTATTCAAGATGATAAAAGAGCTCTTGCTCGTGCTTTCAGAAAATCTGTTTATTATTTGAATATGCTGTCCATGTTATTGTCGTTGGTGTTGGTGTTTGGCAGTGAACTTATTATTCGTGTTTTCTTTGGAATTGATTGGCTTGATTTGACCAGTGTATTTATGGTTTTGTCATTGACGGTCATTTTTGATGCAGATGCTCGATTAGCTGATTGTTATTTTCGTAGTTTAGGGCTTACGAAACAGCAGTTCTTTTTCCGTATATTAGAATTGGTCATTAAAGTTATTGCTTTGGTTATTGGTTCAAGATGGAATATTATAGGAGTGGCAGTGGCAATACTAATTGCTTGTATAATCAATGTTTTTCTCAAAATTTGTTATGTGTGTAGTAAAATTGATGTGAATGTTTTTTCTATTCTTGGAACCATAGCCTCATCATGGCAGTTCACCCTTTTTCTTTTGCCTATAATAATTGTAGCTACACTTTTTTTGCCTCATACTTGGCTAGGTAATGTCATTTTATGTTTAGTCTTTTTGGTTGTCGTAGTTGTGTTGTTTCTCTTTCTTCCTAAATTGTGTGGAAAAACTTATTATGAAACAGCTTATGATAAAATAGTAGGTATTGTCAAATTAAAATTACACTTAAAAAAGTAATATGAATTCCTTGAATTATTTCCTAAAAGAGCCCAAAAAAATACCTATTGGTTTATTATATAAATTAGGATCATGGTTGCCTGATAAGTTTTATCTCAAGCTCCTTTTCCCGCTATTAATGGACTATAAACTCGACTTAAAAAATCCTAAAACTTTTGCTGAAAAATGCCAGTGGCTTAAGCTATATGACCGCAAACTGATTTATCATCAAATGGTGGACAAATATGAAGCAAAACAATTAGCGGCTTCGATGATTGGCGAGGAGCACGTGATTCCTACCTTTGGTATTTGGGATAATGTTAATGATATTGATTGGTATTCTTTGCCTGACAAATTTGTAGTAAAGCCAACACATATCGGAGGTGGCGTCGGAGTTGTAATCTGTAGAAATAAGCTTGAATTTGATATAGAAAAAGCGAAAATTGAATTGTCAAAAGCATTAAATATGAATTTGTATCCAAGGTATAGGGAATGGCAATATAAAGATGTTAAACCGAGAATAATCGCAGAAGAATTGTTAGAAGACAATACATGTCCGTATTTGAGAGATTATAAGTTTTATTGTTTCAATGGTGAACCAAAACTGTTTTACATTACCTCTGACAAAGGCATTTCAGAAACAAGACAAGATTTTTATGATATTCAAGGAAATCATTTAGAGTTGGAAGATGTACATTATCCAAATAATCAGACAGCGACGCCTAAATTGCCGAAGAATTTAGAAAAAATGGTGTTTTTGTCAAAAATCCTCTCAGCAAATATTCCACACATGAGGGTGGATTTGTATGAGATTGATGACAAGATTTATTTTGGAGAGTGGACCTTTTTTGAAGGAGGTGGATTTGTCTCTTTTAGACCTGATTGTTGGAACCTAAGATTTGGGGATTGGATTAATTTGTCTGAGAAAAATTGAATTTCAAGAATTATTTATTAAACTATATAATAATATGTTAGAGTTTTTACCTCGCGAACAAACAATTGGATTGACTTTTGCTTGTTTGGTGATGTATATAGTTATATATCTGCTGTTGCGGCCTGCCAAATCCTATCCATACACTTTGCCAAAACCCAGATACAATTTTGCCATTGTACTTATACTGATTCTTTGTATATTCTTTTTTTCAGTAAGCGACTGGTTTGGTTATTATAAGGAGTTTTTAGAAGCAATTAGAGGAGGCAATACCCATATGGAGAATGTGTATGAATGGCTTGCCACCAACATTGCTCAAAACTACCTTGTTTGGCGTTTAATCGTTTGGGGGACAGGGCTTGTTCTTATATTATTAACCATAAAACGATTACCTATTCCATCTGCTTTATGTTTGTTGTGTTTTATGGCCATAATGTTTCCTCGTTTTGCTTACACAAGAACATCTCTTGCTTATTCTTTAATGTGTTTTGGTTGCGCTTTGCTCTATGATCCAAACAAAAACAGAAGTCTACTTTCAAGTCTTATCGCAATCACCATTATTATATGTTCATTTTTCTTTCATAAATCGGCTATTTTCGGTATTGCTATGATTATGATGGCTATAATAATAAGAAAAATTGATTGGAAAATTATCTTGTTGTTTGTGTTATTTTTGCCATTACTACTTTACGTTTTACGTAACCAAATTTCAAGTTTTCTAATAATGGAGTTTGAGGTTGGTGAAGGTGATTTTGTAGATTATATGAGTTATGGTCAAATATATATGGAAAATGATAAAAGAGGAATAAATGGTATAGGTGGTATAATACATGATTTTCTTAACCGCGGTCCTTTAATTATGATGGCAGTTATTTGTTTTTTTAAAAACAATGACAATAACATACCCAAGGAAATTAAACTTTTTATGAGAATTACTGTTTTTATGGTAGTCGGGGCATTGTTATTCCGCTTTAATTTAGGAGCAAATACTTATGTATTGTATTATAGGTTTTTAAATTATTCTCTTCTTCCAGTTGTCTTTTGTTTTAGTTATCTTTATCACAATCATTATTATCCAAAAATGATGAATTTTATATATGTTCTATTCTTATTTGGAACACTTTATACAATGAGCTATATTGTTTATTCTAGATATGTTAATGGATCAGTATCTTATGGTTTTTAGTTTTATTAACTAGGTGTAGTTTTTTATAATATTAGGCATTTTCAGAATTAAGAATAAAGTAACATATTGGATAAATGAATATTTGCTTTATTACATATATGTATCCTGGCAAACATGATACTTCTTCTTTTGCATTTGTTAAACAACTTGTGGATTCCATTGCAAAGGAAGGACACCATTGTCATGTGCTTGCTCCCTTTAATATTTCCCATTATCGCCGGTTATCCCAAACAAAAGAGGAATACAATTGTGGCAAGGGGAAGGTAACTGTTTATCGTCCTGGTTATCTTTCGTTTTCCAATTGGCATATAGGGAAGTTTTATCCGTCTTCATGGTCTCATAACATTGCAACGAAAAAGGCTTTTCGTATGTTGGAAGTGAAACCAGATGTGATTTATGGACATTTTTGGAGTGCTGGATATGATGGATTTGAGTATGCCAAAGCAAATAGCATCCCGCTTTTTGTAGCTTCTGGCGAAAGTGAGATTAGCAAATTATTCTCACCAAAACCTGATTTAAAAGAATTCAGCGATTATGTCAGAGGTGTTATTTGCGTTTCGAGTAAGAATCGCGAAGAAAGCATTCAATTAGGATTGACTACTGTTGATAAGTGTGAAGTGTTTCCTAATGCGGTTAATGCTGAATTGTTTCACAAACGAGATAAATTAGAATGTAGAAAACAACTTGGATTATCCAAGGATGATTTTATTGTTGCATTTGTAGGGTGGTTTAATGAACGCAAAGGTCCACTTCGCGTAGCTGATGCAATTAGACGTGTGGGTGAAACGAAAAGTATATTTATTGGTAAGGGAGAACAGGATCCACAATGCGACGGTATTGTGTTCAAAGGAGCTTTGCCCCACGAGCAAGTACCTGTTTATTTAGGTGCTGCCGATTGTTTTGTGTTGCCTACTTTACATGAAGGTTGTTGTAATGCGGTTGTGGAAGCCATGGCTTGTGGACTCCCTATTGTTTCGAGCAACTTGCCATTTAATTGGGATGTGCTTGATGAGACTAATAGTATTATGGTTAATCCTAATAGTATTGAAGAGATTGCTTCAGCAATACGTACATTGCGTGATGATGTTAATAAAAGGAAATTGTTAGCGGAGGATGCATTGAAGAAAGCGGAAAGTCTTACCATAACCCAACGAGCAAAAGAAATCCTAAGGTTTATTGAAGAGAAATGTTGACCAAAAGCATTTAGTTGAATATGCTGCCCGAGTTATTGTTGCCACAAGAATATAGGTTTTATGAGAATTCTTCATCTTTGTATCAGTGCCTTTTTTATTGATAACTATTCCTACCAGGAAAACATGTTGCCAAAGTACCATGTGCTTCAGGGACATGAGGTAGAGGTAATAGCTTCTTTATTTACTTATGACGAGAATGGTCAAGGGACTTATTTATCAAATCCATCATATTATAAAGACAAAAACGGATACGATGTCGTTCGGTTGGCATACAAATTTCCAAAAGGATGGAATCGTTTTTTCCGCCACTATGAAGGTCTTTATAAAGCCATAGAAGAATTCAACCCTGATATTATTTTTTCACATAATGTTTCCTATGGCGACACGACCGTGGTACGTTCGTATTTGAAAAAACATCCAAGTGTGAAGTTATTTGCTGACAACCATGCTGATTATATCAATAGTGCTAAAACCACATTGTCAAAGCTAATCCTTCACCCTATTATTTGGAGGCATTATGCGAAAGTAATAGAACCTTACATAATTAAATGTTTTGGTGTGACGCCTCTTCGGTGCGAGTTTTTGGAAAAGGAATATAAAATTAATTCTTCAATTATTGAGTATTTGCCAATGGGTATCGATGATGAATTGATACCAAAAGATAGAATCGAAGTAAGACGTTCTATAAGAGAAGAATTGAATGTCAAAGAAGAAGATTACTTAATTTTCACTGGTGGGAAAATAAATCGATTAAAGAATACACATGTTTTGCTCGAAGCATTGTTTGAAATCAATAATCCCAACATCCATTTGGTAATATGCGGCACTTTAACCCCGGAAATGGATTATCTTCAAAAACAAATCGGATTACATTCAAACATTCATTATTTGGGTTGGTGTAATGCTGAAAGGGTGATGAACTGTATGGTGGCGTCTGATCTGGCTTGTTTTCCTGGCACTCATTCTACGCTTTGGGAGCAGTCGTTGGGAGTAGGACTCCCTGCCATTTTCAAAAAATGGGATGGAATGGAACATGTTAATGTAAACGGGAATTGCGTATTTATTCAAGGTGAGGATGTTGAAGAATTGAAGCAGAGAATAACTGCTTTGACGTTCACCAAGGAGTATTATCAAATGAAGATTTTAGCAGAAAAGGCAGGAGGTGAATTTTTGTATTCCAACATCGCAAAAAAAGCAATTGATTATGCCTAAATTCCATTTCATCACTGGTTTTATCAAAAACCTTTTCAATCCTCACGTTTCGTGTCTGGCATTTGTTTCATCAAACAATGAGGTTGATGCTAAGGCAACCATTTATAGGGGGGTGAAAATAAAAGGCAGTAAAGTTGGCGCTTACACTTATATCAGTGCCAATACAGATGTAGAAAATGCTGAGATAGGGAAGTTTTGCTCTATCTCAGACCATTGTCGTATCGGTATGGGTGGACATAACACCAATCAGATTTCCACATCGCCCATTTTCACGGAAGCACAAAATGGAACAAAGTATCAATGGACAGATAAAGATGTCAATGCTTCTCCTTCGAAGAAAGCCATCATTGGCAATGATGTGTTGATTGGTTCCCATGCTTTGGTTCTCGGAGGTGTGGTTATTGGGAACGGTGCGGTGGTAGCGGCAGGAGCTGTGGTGACCAAAGACGTGCCGCCTTATGCGGTGGTGGGTGGTGTCCCTGCCAAAGTCATCAAGTATCGGTTCTCTCAAGACATCATTGATAAGTTGCAAGACTTGCAGTGGTGGGATTGGACTGAGGAGAAGTTGAAGGATAATATAGAGTGGTTTCAGAAGGAAGATTTAAGGTTGGAGGTTCTGGATAGGATTTTGGTTTAGTTTCGTATTTAACCTAGTTGGTTATATAACGACATTTACCAACGGTTCTTCAAACGCATCATAGATGTCATAGGCAACGTGAACTAATACATATAAATAAGACCCTTCTTGTTCCCGTTTTCAGAGGCGGATTTATTGTTTTGTATTTAATAATCTAAACACAATTATATATTATGATTATCGTAATAGGAGCAACAAGTTTTATCGGTGTGCATACTGTCACCGAACTATTGAATCAAGGATGTAAAGTCCTTGTAACAGGACGTAAAAACCGCTTCAAAGAGCACTACGATGCCTTAGGCGTAGAATACGTAAACCTTGACCTTGACAACGAGGCGGATTTTGAGAAACTGCCAACAACCAATGTGGAAGGTGTAATCCTGCTGGCAGGTCTTCTTCCTGCAAATGCCCCTGTAAATCTTGATGAGGACGAGAATGCAGCAGACTATTTTCGTATCAATGTAATTGGGACTATCAATGTATTGGAATATTGCCGTAAGAACGGCATCAAACGCGTGATTTCCACATGCTCTTATGCAGATGTACGCGGAGCATGGAGCGCCACCAAGCGTATTACCGAGGATGAGCCCCGTGATTTCATTTATACGGGCGACCATGCAGTATATGTCATCTCTAAAAATGCTGCCAACGATGTAATGGAGTATTATAACCAACAACACGGGATGAAAAATGCTGTGTTCCGCTTTCCGACGGTGTTTGGCGTAACACCCCATATGTCTTTGTATGTGAATGGTGAGATGCGTAAGTCTGGTTTCCAAATTTTTATGGAAAAGGCTCAGGCGGCAGAAGATATCACCGTGTTCGGCAATCCTAATATGATACGCGATGTGGGTTATGTGAAGGACATCGCCCATGCTTTCTATCTTGCAATCAAGAGTGAAAACACTTATGGGTTGTATAATATGACTGCGGGTGGCGGTGTTACCCTTCAGGAACAAGCCGAGGTGATGCGCGATGTGTTTGGCCCAGCTGATGGACGCCGTAGTCGTATTCTATACAAACCAGAGGTTCAGAATAATACTCCTTCATATCTTTTCTCGATGGAGAAAGCAAAGAGAGATTTTGGCTTTGAACCTAAATACAAGACTTATCGACAGATGATGGAAGACTTTAAGAAAGATTGGGACAACAACTTATATAGGGATCTTTTCAAGTATTAAACTATGTATAAGCATTTCTTTAAGCGATTGATTGATTTTATCATCGCTTTGGCGGCCCTTCCTTTTGTCCTATTACTTTGTCTTTTTGTTTGGATAGCTATTAAGTTGGATGACGGAGGGCCTCTTTTCTATATGGCTTCGCGAATTGGCAAGGGAGGAAGAATCTTTAAGATGTATAAGTTCCGTAGTATGAAAGTCAATGCTCCCGATCTGAGAATGGAGGATGGTAGCACTTATAATGCAGAAGATGACCCACGTGTGACAAAAGTGGGTAAGTTTCTGCGTAAGACCAGCTTGGATGAAATTCCTCAGTTGTTAAATGTCTTTTTGGGTGATATGGCTTTGATAGGCCCACGCCCGGATTCTGCGTTTTATTTGGAGCATTATACTCCTGAAGAAAGAGTCATCTTGACTGTTCGTCCAGGCATTACCGGATGGAACCAGGCTATCAACAGAAACTCTGTGGGAACAAAGGAGAAGCTGCAAGCAGATATTTATTACGTAGAGCATTTGTCTTTTCCGTTTGATTTAAAGGTAATCTGGTTGACTATTAAGACTGTGTTGTCTCATAAAGACGTATATAGAGCGTAAGATAAAATGAAAAAACTAATGATTGTCGGAGCTTCGGTTCTACAACTTCCAGCAATACTTAAAGCTAAAGAAATGGGGCTGGATGTGTCAGTCGTGGATTATAATCCCGAAGCCATAGGTATTCCATACGCTGATAAGTATTATAATGCATCTACGATGGACGAGGATGCAGTGCTTGCGGCAGCTGAGGACTATCAACCTGACGGAATCGTGACCTTGGCTACCGACATGCCCATGCGTGGCGTTTCCAAGGCATCCGACAAACTACATCTGCATAGCATCAACTATCAGACGGCGGTGAAGGCCACTGATAAATATGATATGATCAAAGCCTTCAAAGAACATAACGTGCCTTCGCCATGGTTCTTTGCGGTGGATACATTGGAAGAATTGAAATCACACAAAAATAATGTCTCATTTCCATGCATCATCAAGCCCACCGATAATGCAGGTAGCCACGGTGTGGCAAAAGTTCACAGCTTTCAGGAATTGCTCGACAACTATGAGTATGCCCATCAGTGCAGTCGTCATGGAAAAGTAATCGTCGAGGAATATCTTGACGGCCCAGAGGTTTCAGTGGAAGTGATGGTGGTGGATGGCAATGTGCATATACTGCAAATCACTGACAAGATTACCACCGAAGCTCCGCATTTTGTGGAGTTGGGTCACACCCAGCCCTCGCAATTGCCAAAGGAGACACAGGAAGCCATTCGCAAGGTAACAGTCGCTGCTTGTCAAGCCATCGGTATCGACAAAGGCCCAGCGCATGTGGAAATGAAAGTCACAAAGCGAGGGCCTGTGATGATAGAACTTGGGGCCCGCATGGGTGGTGATAACATTACCACACATCTTGTTCCGCTCAGTACGGGAGTCGACATGGTGCGTAGCACAATCAAAGTGGCCTTGGGTGAGCGTCCTGATATAGAACCTACGCTGCACTGTGGCTCTGCTATCCGTTATTTCCAAGTACCATTTGGAACCATCAAGGACATTGAGAACGTAGAAGAGGCGCGTAAGATCCCTGGTGTGAAACAAATCACTTTCACCAAACAGGTGGGCGAGCAGTCAACGCCCATCCAATGCAGTAACGACCGCATAGGCTTTGTAATAGCCCAAGGTTCAACAGCTGCTGATGCGGTGAAGGCTTGTGAACAGGCTATAAAGTGTATTAAGATAACAATCAATTGATGAGAATACTACAGTTAACAGGGTACTTTTTCCCCGAAAAAGCGGCAAGCATCTATCTTGAGGAAAACCGATTTGAGGCATTTGGCAAAGCTGGGATAGATACCATCATTTATACTCCGACTCCTACTCGTGGTATCACCGAAGAAGAACGAAAAGAGTATAAAAAACGCAAACTTGAAATGATGTATGACGGCCATGTAGAGGTACATCGTTTTTCCATGTTTGCCGAGGGCAAGAATCCCATTCTTCGAGCTTTGCGTTATACTTTGTGTTGGATTAAACAGTTCAACCGAGGCTTAGCCGCCAAAGATATCGACTGCATCTATTTGGCTTCAACGCCGCCTATTCAGGGTGTGCTCGGCGGTATGCTGAGAAAGTTGAAAAAAAAGGTTCCTTTCGTCTACAACCTCCAAGACATCTTTCCAGATTCCCTCGTGGGCACTGGCCTTGCCAAGAAAGACGGTCTGCTCTGGAAAATCGGTCGCCGCATCGAGAACTTCACCTACCGCAATGCGGACAAGATCATCGTCATCTCGCAGGACTTCAAACGCAACATCATGGCCAAAGGCGTGCCTGAAGAGAAGATCGAGGTCATCTACAACTGGGTTGATCAAAATGCAGTGGTGGACGTGCCCCGGGAAAAGAATAAGCTCTTCGACATGTACGGCCTCGACCGTTCTAAGTTTTACATCACCTATAACGGCAACATTGGTCTTACCCAAAATATGGAGATGCTGGCCGAGGTGGCGCGAGAACTCGAACAAGAAGGTTATCACGACATCCACTTTGTGCTTACGGGCAACGGGGCCTATTGGGACACCCTGGTGACCAAACTCCGTGGCGAGAAGCAAGAGGTGCGTCACACCGCCCCCGATGGCACGGAGGCCATCACCTTCGGCAACATCACCCTGCTGCCCTTCCAGCCCTACGACGACATCGCCTATGTGTTCAGCCTCGGCGATGCCAGCCTCGTCATTAGCAAACCAGGAGTAGGTGAGAACAGCGTGCCCTCCAAGACTTGGAGCATCATGAGTGCCTCGCGTCCCGTGCTGGCTAACTTCGACGAGAATGAGCTGAAGGAGATTGTGGATGGCACCTCGGCAAGTTCCACCACAGGGAAACCTTGTGGCATTTTCACCAAGGCGGGCGACAAGGAAGCCTTTAAGCAGGCTATCCTCACCCTCTACAACGACCGCGAGCTCTGCAAGGAGATGGGCCGCAACGGCCGCCAGTTCGTGATGGACAACCTCACCCGTGAAGTGGGGACGCAAAAGTATGTGGAGGTGATTAAGGCGGTGGTTGGGAAATAGTTTAGAGTTAATCCCCCCGACCCCCTTAGAAAGGGGAGGTTGAAAGTTGAGAGTGTTTAGTGTAGAGTTTAAAGAGTGTAAATTTTGAGTTTTCAGTTGAAAGTATCATGGCCGTGAGTTGGGTACGCGCAAGTGTGTGAGGGTGATGTGAAGGGATAACCCCCGTTTTTTTTTCGGTTTCGTACTAATCCATGCCTCAGTCTTTCCTCAACCTTTCCCCTTCCACTTGGAACCTCCTTTTCCTCGTTGTCAGGTATGTTATGGTAGCCTTGCTTTTGGCATACCTGACCAAGGTGTTTGTCAAGCGTAAGGATGTCGTCACCGACATCAAAGGTGCTGTCCTGGAATGGCAGGTGGAAACCTATAAGGAAATCCATCGTTGGCTGATGGGATTGCAGCGCGTGACTGCCCCTCCAAGCCAACAAGAGCAGTGGTTCAGAAGCCTGCTTTCCTCTAGGAGGTTTAAAATAGGGTATCAAGGCATGGAGTTTGTCACTTTTTTCGATACACCGGAGAAACTGATTCAATTTGTGACCGAATTTCACCAGATGTTGAACAAGGAAGAGGGATTCATCGACGAGACGCTGAAACAGAAACTCATCAGTTTCCAAATTTGGTTGGATGATGTGATAGAATACCTTGGCGCTTTCATTCACGCCGAACACAACGAGAGATGGAATTATGACGAGGAGACCATCCAAGTAAACTGCAGGTTGATTGGATGTACAAATTGACGGGTATGATGATGTTCAGCCATTGTACTCGCGTGTATGGCGTATTGGACAAAGTGGTTTGCAGGCAGATGAACCATTTTAGTTTGACCTACAAAAGACATATTGTGCGTAAGTGGCTGCAAAAAGTTTGTGACCGGTTTTTGTTTTGGGTCGACACGGGTGCGAGGGAAGGAGGCTTAAAGGGGAAGGTGTGCCAAGTTCTGTTATGGCGCATTCTGGACAAGCACGACCGAAACCTGTCCCATATCATGGAGGTCGCGGTACAAATCATGCGATACGTGCACTTCTCGGACGATTATCAACCTCAAGAGTTTTTCGGATTGCAGCGGCTGCCCAATGAGCACGATCAGGAATTATGGGGCAAGGTTTTCGAGGGGCAACTTCATGGCGCATAAACTTTAAGACTCAATGGTAATACAGAGCAATTGAGACGCTTTTTGTGGTTTTTTTATCTTCTATATAAAATAAAAGTTGTAAATTTGCAAAGCATAATGTACATTGATTTAAACTAAAGGATTGAAGACGTGAAGTTTTTCGCGATTATATACGACCTGAGACAGCCCGGAAGGAATTACGACGAGCTGTATGAGGCCATCAAAGAGATGGCAGGAGAAGGTAATTGGCAGCACCCAATGGAATCGTTTTGGGTGGTGGCAGTTTCTGACTATGCTTATAAGAGTGCAGAAAGTATGTACGAAACTCTTCGCCAAAGTATTGACGACAACGATAGTCTGTTCATTTCGAGGATAGACAACATAGAGCATCAAGGCTGGATGCCCAAAAATTTCTGGAACTGGTTTAAAGAAAAAAGAGGACAACAATGATAGAGTCTGTATCACTTCAGAATTTCAAGTGCTTTTCTGAGAAGAAAGACATCAAATTGGCTAAAATTACCATTTTGTATGGTCATAATGGTCGTGGTAAGTCGTCTTTGTCACAGGCGTTGCTTCTCATAGGTCAGTCTATGAAGGAACGTAATGATTTGGATCAGTTGAGCATCGTAGGGGAACAGGTGAAGCTGGATACTTTTGCCGACATCAAGACTGCTGGCAGCGAAAAGGAAGAGGTGAAGTTTTGGATAGACACCGATAAGGAAAAGGTGGAAATGGGCTTCTCACAGTTTTCGGATAAGCCACAGTTGGGGCGGTTGTCAACCTTATTCTATAATGGCGAAGACAGGTTTGTAGTGCAGACGACACAAGCTACGGAGGCTACTGCCGAAGGCGCTAAAGTGGCGTTCTCAACGTCTGATATCAGCGTGTTGCAACAGCTGAAGAGTATCGTCTATATATCAGCAGGACGTTTAGGCCCTGTAAACGATGTGACGCGAAACGACTCGCTTCCACCAAACAATATTGGTACAAAGGGAGAGAACCTGTTGAATGCACTTTCGCACCAGACCCCTGAATTTGTTGACTATGTGGGAAAATGGCTCTCAAGGATTTTGAATGGAGCCGCCATGAAGATAGTTGACCCCAAGGCTACAAGGTTGGAACTGATGCTTAATTCGCGTGACGGTGAACAACTGTTTCATCCTGTGAATGTGGGTTTTGGTTACAGCTATGCCTTGCCAGTTATCGTAGGTACACTGCTGGCTGAGAAAGGCAGCATCGTAATTGTTGAAAATCCGGAGGCTCATCTGCATCCTGGAGCACAGTCGCGCATTATGGAATTCCTGATTGAGCAGTCGATAAACAGGGACTTGCAGCTGATTATTGAGACCCACAGCGACCATGTGGTGAACGGTATGCGTATCTCTATGAAAAAAGGTACGCTGAAGCCTACTGACAGCATCATACAGCATTTTGCATATACGGATAAGGAAATAGCTCCAGAGATTACCCGCATCACGTGCGATTCTAAGGGTAATCTGAGCGATTATCCTGATGACTTTCAGGATGAGTGGACTGCGCAAATGTTGGAGTTGGTATGAAGTCTTTTGCCTGTTTCAATGAACTATCGATGCAGCCGTTGTGTACCTCAGAAGCGAGTGCAGAGCAACGGGTGCGTAATTTTCTCGTTATGGTAAAGGAGGTGCGCAAGCATACACACATCACCAAGGTAAGGCATGCTGGGGATATGACCACTATCCAGTTGACTCCTACAATGACCCTGCAGGACTACCTGAATGCGCACACAAAGCAGCCCGATGTGATAGCCCTCCTTGGACTCTTTACCCAACCTCAGGTGGATATGGATGATGACATCTCGCTCCAGAGTTATTTTGACACATCGGCAGAGGTGTCAATGAGTGACAATACTATGACTCAGGCTGACGGTTTCAATGCCGCCTATTGCCAGAATACCTTCTGTGTAGGCTTTGAGTCGTGTGCTACGTGGCAGAATGACTTTTTCAATCTAACCGTGACTTCAAACGGTAAGAAGAACAATGTGAACTGGGTATGCATATCATCACCGCTTGTTTATAGCTTAGAGAAAGAACACGCACACCGCAAGCCTGCTTTTGACCAGTGGTTGCAAGAGAGAAATGTGAAATTGGTCGAGACTGCTATGCAACCTGAGCAAAAACCAATCGACGTGGAAGGTGATCATGGTCAGCGTGAACTTAAAGATCATGCAAAACTGCTGAATCGTCACCCATACGTTGAAGGCGCGGTGACTTCACTCCCCTTTAAGCCTCAGTCGCGCGAATATATTTTGAAGATATATGACGATGGTCTATTGGATATTGTTCTATGGTGGGAGGATGCTGGTTATAGCATGCGAGTGAAGACTACTGGTCGCAATGTGGCTGAAACAAGAGAGATAGCAAGAATCTTAAAGGAGGAATTTGGGAGACGCAAGTAGGCCCTCTGTATTTAACATTCAATTTCTTTTCTTTCTTTAGAGTGCTAATACTTTGCGCTCTTTTTCTGTTATGGTATGTGTTAATTGCATGCCAATTTTGGTCAAGTATTAAATCGAAATAATATATTCATCATAAATATGAATACGAAACTTAGAAATATTTCTTTCTCGCCGCCGGACATGACGGAAGAAGAGGCCAAACTAGCATCCGAGGCCATATTAAGTGGCTGGATTACCACCGGTCCCAAGACCAAGGAGTTTGAACGGCAGATTGCTGCCTATATTGGCGTAAACAAGGCCGTTTGCCTCAACTCGGCCACGGCTGCCATGGAGATGGCACTGCGGCTCATAGGCGTGGGGCCTGAGGACGAGGTCATCGTGCCAGCTTACACCTATACCGCTTCGGCATCGGTGACCCAACATGTGGGCTGCAAGCTCGTGTTGGTCGATTCGCAGCCCGACTGCGTCGAGATGGACTACGACAAGCTGGCCGACGCCATCACGGAACACACCAAGGTGATCTGTCCCGTCGACTTGGGTGGAATCGTATGCGACTTCGACAAGGTGTTTGCCGTGGTGGAGGCGAAGAGACATCTGTTCCGTCCCGCCAACGAATTACAGAAACGCATAGGCCGCATCATCGTGGCTGCCGACGACGCCCATGCCTTCGGTGCCCGATGGCACGGCAAGATGGCAGGCGCCATCGCCGACTTCTCGTCCTTCAGCTTCCATGCCGTCAAGAACCTCACCACGGCCGAGGGAGGCGCCTTGGTGTGGAACCTGCCGTTTGGGGAAGAGTCTGTGAAGTACGACGCCTGGACCACCGTTCCACCCATCGAGGGTGAGACGTGGGACGCATTTCTCTATCGTTTGAGCATGCTTTATTCCTTGCACGGACAGAACAAGGACGCCCTCGCCAAGACCCAGCTGGGCTCGTGGGAGTACGACGTCATCGGTCCGTGGTACAAGTGCAACATGACCGACATCATGGCGGGCATCGGCTTGGCGCAGTTGAGTCGCTATCAGGGTCTGCTGGCGCGTCGCCGTCAGATCATCGAGGCCTATGATGCCGCCTTGGCCGACCTGCCCGTGGCAGTGTTGAAGCACTATGGTGCCGATTTCGCCGGCAGCGGCCACCTTTACATCACCCGTCTCCTCGGTCGTACCGACCAGGAGCGTCGCGAGGTCATCGTGAAGATGGCCGAGCGAGGCATTGCCTGCAATGTGCACTACAAGCCCCTGCCCATGATGACAGCCTACAAAGCCTTGGGCTTCGACATCAAGGACTTCCCGAACGCCTACCATCTCTTCGAGAACGAGGTGACGTTGCCATTGCATACAAGGCTGAGCGACGAAGACGTGGCGTATGTGATAGGGAACTATGTGGAGGTGATACAGGGAAAGTGAGAGCACGGATGATGTTTATATTGAACACGGATTTACACGGATTGAACGGATATTTTTTTGCGACGGGGTCGCAAAGATCCGTGGGAATCCGGGGGATCCGTGTTCGAGAGGAAGTAAATAATGTGGTTTTTTGGAAATAAATCTTTCGTAAATCTAACATAAATCTTTGCTTCGCCTCAATACGGAAAGATGTTTGCCAAGAATGATTATTTGGTGGAGATAAGGTAAATACTATTCCTCGCCCCCGTCCGTTGGACGCAGAGCGTGCAGCATATGCTTGCCGACGGCATGACGGAGTTTGTGGAGTGCGGCCCGGGGCAGGTGCTTACGGGGCTGGTGGGGAGGATGATGAAGGGGTAGGGGAACACGGAGGATTTGTTTTTTTGAACACGGATTTACACGGATTAAACGGATATTTTTTTGCGACGGTGTCGCAAAGTTACTTGGGAAGCAAATCTGACGTAAATCTTTTTTGTTTTACAGGCGGCCTGTCCTAATCGGAGGGCCGCTGTTGGATATGAAGACGGCTAGGCTGGTTGTCTTTTAGCTGAGGCAGAGGTGAATTATGTCAAACGAGATAATAATAATTAAAACCAGGGAGTCTATTTTGTGACGGTAGCAGCGGCTGTCATATTATAGCATAGAAAGCGGTTTTTTAATCATCAGATTTTTATCATTAGCAATGGCACAGCATTATAGTGCATTTTTTGAAAGAAGACATAGTGATTTTGTGTCAAAGGGTGTCTTTGATGGTTATATCGGCAAAGATGCAAGGCTACATGTTGATTCTTTGCTTCTAAAGAACTGTACTACACCTGAGTTTATTGGTGCCTACGAGAAGCAGTTTGATAACAATCAATCGGATAAGTAATGGAAGAGTTGCTTGGTAAAATCATCGTCACGTTTTTTGAAGAATGTCGTAAACGTTATTTCGCTTACGAAACCGCCATCTATCAAGGGGCCAGACAAAAATCCGATTTCGATTTCATAAAGATATTCAATGAATCAACACAGAAAGACAAGATTATTGAACGAATCTCATTATTAGTGAATGAGGCATCGTTTAGAGACTTTGTGCTTGAACAAGAAAGACGGGGAAGGAACGAGGAAATAAACAAATGGTCTAGGAAACAATTGATGACTGATAATGAGAAGGATTTTACCTATTTTGATTGTTTAATAGTCAAAACAAAGGAGTATCTTTCTGTCTTGGATTGGGATTGGTATGTGGAGAATAATTGTCGTTCACTTTGTTATTTTTTACCGTATTTAAAAGATTGGAAATGTGTGCTTCTCTCAAATCTTTTTGAATATTATAAGAAATGCCAATACGGTAAGTTTTTGGATTATTATAAAGGGTGTCCACTTGAAACTTATCTTAATTCAAAAGAGATAGAAGGACGCATAGACAATCATTATCATCTGTTGAAATTGGATAGTGATTGGGAGTTAAAAGACTGTATGCCCCCAAGGGTTTTTATTCCACAATTAAATTCTCACGTTATTTTACGGCACATTCCATCAGATTTGTTGATGTTAATAGATAGATGGAAAAAAGAGCATGTTTTTGAACTTTCAGTTAGACCTGATTACAATATATGTGGAGATGGAATCACAGAAATAGGAAGTGTATTTGAGGAAAAAGATTTTGGTGTGATTTGTAGTGGTTCTCTAACAACAATTGACAGAATAAGCAAATATTATGACAGAGATTGGGTGAACGACTGGCTGATAGTCCAACAAGATGAAAAAGGCATTACGTTTGAAGAAGTTCTTGAAGACGGGCCTCATGATCAAGATAATTTTGTAACGCAAGTAGTGCATTTACAATATATTGAAGTTGATGGCAGGGAGTTTATCACACATATTGACCATGAATATGTATTTTATAGCGAAAACGGAATAGAAGCAAAACGAAACAGCCTTAAATGCAAGGGTGAGGCAAGACCTCGCTTTAAAACATTTAAAATAGATAATGCTAAAATACCATATACGACCGAAACCAGCGAAAATGTGCTGTATAAAGTTTTAATGGCTTATTTTACAAAGAGTGAGTTGGTGGATGAGTTTTTTAGATTGCAAGAAAAAGATTGAAAATGGCAGAATTATCAAGAGTTATAATTAAACCTACTATAGAAGCCATTAATGACATCCTCCACATGGAAAACTGCAGTGTGAACGGAATTGAGGGGGTGCCTGTTTTCAACAAGTTGAATGTAAATCCTGGTCATATTGATTTGGAGTTTGATTCGACAATTAGAAAAGTTCCCTCTGCTTCCAGGATGGAGAATCTCCCTGAACTGGAACTAAAAACAGATAATGCAATCTATAGGGCACCCTCTTATGGTGCTTCTTTTGATGGTACATTAATAATGGATGTTTGTTTGGTGCAACACTTTGATGTTCGATTTTACAAGCTTACGCAAAGTACTCTTGCAGAAGGATACAACTATTATTGGCGTTTTATCTATCCCATTGATAGCAATGAATGGTTTCTAAAAGTAAAAGGTCGTAACTACGCTGATGATTTTGGATCGCATCATTTTAGTAATCTGATTGTCGCAAATCTGGATGGACATGAAGTGAATGTTTATTCCAGTAATGTTGAGAACCATCATTGGATGATTGTTGAATCCACTGAAGCTATTACTTATGACGAGATGGATCGTCGTGTATTGTCTGTGACTAATGCGTTGGGTCTTGTGCTGGGGAAGCGGTATGGTGATTATTGCTTTCATGTAGCTGGAAATGTGTCGGATTTCTCTCAGATTATTGGAGTTGAAGTTATGTCTTTGAGGAAGACAAAGTATTGTCCTTATAAAATATTAAACCCACAAAAGAATCTTATAGTTGAATGGTTAAGTCAGTATGATTATCAACAATATGCCTTAGATTCGATTGAAAACAACCCAGGTGAAGGTGTAAAGTGGTATTATGAAGATGAGTCAATAGTTACTATTGACGCATTTAGCAAACTGGCACAACTGTGTTTTAAATCAAATGATATACTACTTGCTACCAGTATGTTGATAGATGGCAGTTTGATGAACATTGTGTATCAGAAACCATTCTTTCATGTGACGCTGGAAACTATTACGACTACGCTGTTAAAGGATGAAGAAGATTTGTCACCAATTGTATCACAAAACAGATATAATCAAGAAATTGTTCCGGTTTTGTTGAAAGCACTTAATGGCATAGAGTGGCTCAGAGAAGATGCAAAACGCGTATTCACTAAACGAATATCCAACAATCTCAACAGCGTACCAAATAGCAACAAATTGGAGGCATGTTTTCCTAAATATGGTTATGTGTTGACCCAAGCAGATAAAAAAGCAATAAATATGCGAAACTCGACTTTCCATGGAAGTTTAAGCAGTGAGAAAAAACCCCTACAAGCGCAGCAAGATGAAATGTTTGCTGTTAGTCTAAGACTACATAAGTTATGTTCAATTCTTCTATTGAAAGCAGCTGGTTTTTCGGGGAAAGTTCTAAACAATGAGGTGTTGTTTGGGATTAAAGAAGCATGCGAGAGGGAAGAACCCGTATACATTTCTATCTAAATTTCTTGTGTGAACCATTTTATTCATCGTGACTATCCGGTAATGGGTGGAGAGGTGCATTTGGATATCTATGATGATAGGATTGTTGTGACTTCTCCAGGAGGGATGTACAGCGGACAGCAGGTGCAGGACATTCCGATTGAGGAAATATCTTCGAATAGGCGAAATCCAGTCTTGGCTGATGTGATGGCTCAGTTGGATTATATGGAGAAACGGGGTAGTGGACTGAAACGTATCTGTAATGAGACGATGGCTCTGGACGGATATAGGGATGAACTGAAGCCGGTGTTCAAGTCGTCTCATAGTCAGTTTATTACTGTGATTTATTCTGTGGAGTATAAAGATGCAGGTAAAGATACAGGTAAAGATACAGGTAAAGATGCAGGTAAAGACGCAATGACCATAAGTAAGCCTGATATTTATGTGCTCAAATTATTAAGTGTGGTGGAAAGTAAGACTTTAACTGTAAAGGATATGATGGAAAGGTTAGGCCTAAAAGGACCTGACAATTTCCGTAATAAATATTTGAATCCTGCTATTAAAGGCGGTTATATTGCACTACTTTACCCTGATAAACCGAGGAAGAAAGGACAGGCGTATTATCTGACGGAATTGGGGAAGGCTTTGTTGGAAAGAACACAGTGAAGTTTGAACACGGGTAATTAATGGATAATTTGTGGTCAATTAACGGTAATTAATGTTGAAAATTGAACACGGATGATGTTTATATTGAACACGGATTGGCACGGATTGAACGGAGGAGGATATGGAATTGAGAATTGAGAATTGAAAATTTGGGGTTTTATGTGTGGGGAAGTTGTTTTTTTGGGGGGAAGTAAATCTTACGTAAATCTAATTGAAATAGTCGGCGGCCTGTCCTAATCGGAGGGCCGCTGTTTGGAAAAGAAGACGGCTTGGCTGGTTGGCCCACGCACCCAGCCCAGTGGAGGGTGGGAGGAACTCGGTGTGGAAAAGAGGATGCATTATCTTGCGGGACTTTTGTTTTTTGTATAATTTTGCAGCAAATACTTCTACTATGTGCACAAGAACGATTAGAATCAACGATACGCTGATAGAACAGGTGAGACCCAACTTTCCTGATGACGAGGCTTTGCAAACCTGGTTGGAACAGCAGCTAGAGGCGGCTCTTATCCAGTTTGCTACGGAAAAACGCTCTGTTCCGCCTTGCTCCTACACTGACGAGGAAATGTATGCCATCGTAAAGCAGCGCCTCCAAAGCCTTGAAGACGGTACCGCCAAGCTCATTGATGGTGATGAAGTGTTCGCACAAATCCAATCCCGTTATGGCTTTAAGGCATAAATGGAACAAGATTGTCCATTCTGGCTTATTTAAAATTGATTATGATCAGACAAAGATTCTGGTTCATGATTTGGGCAGAATACTTGCGTATTTAGACTATTATATTGGTTGCGATTGGGCTCACCACTTTTTTGATAGGCCATTTAACCACTGGTTTTTCGAGTAATGGTTTTGGGTAGAAAGAGTAAGAGTGAAATTCGGTTATGAAATAAAGCCTTGCCTATATGTATTGGGAGTGGAACGAGTGGATGATGGCTCAACAGAGGCAACAACAATACATACAGCAGTTTCTGCAGCAGTATTATAAGTAGTAATGCATCAACAAGCGTTGTCATTTGTAATTCTTAGTCGGGACGATTCTCTATGGGAAGTGGAGTCGATATGATCAGGGTGCCATTATATGGATATAAGGAGCATTGACAGCAAATTACCTTTGTTATCGTACGAATACAAGATGGTTATATGCTATGGAGTGAGGCTCCAGATGACCCTATTTGGACGGAATATGATGGGTTGTGGTAACCTACTTTCTTTTTGAACAAAAACGCTTTTAATCCAGATTATTTTTCTATTTTTGCATTCCCAAGATAATGGAAATGGACAATTTAGTTGAGATAAACATAGAGCGACTTCGTTATCTTCTGAGACTATACAACCTCTCAGAAGATGACCTATTGTCCATGCTGAACAAAGAGAGAAAACGCGAGCTTCAGAAAAAAGATATTTTTACCGATCAAATAAGGCTCTCTTTGCTAAGGCAAATTGATGCTGTTTTTAATAAAGGTTTGTATTATTATATTGACTTCTCACCAGTTTCGGTTGACAGTCAAAATAGCATTTTTTTTCGAAAACAAGATTTTAGAGGACAACTTAACCTGGAAGCCAGGAAAGTTGTTGATCGTTTTGAATCCATCAAGAAAACACTTGATTCGTATGCAGTGTTGTCTGATGTGAGTTTTGAACGAAAGCTGGCTTATCATTCTTTATCAGAATCAGCAAAAGAAACGGCTTTTTCTGTCAATGCTCTTTTGGATATTCATCACCACAAGGATGAAAAGAGCCACCTGAAGCATATCATCAACCAACTTGCCAAACAAAACATTTATGTTTTTGAATATGTAGAATCAGCCAACAAAAAAGAGAAATCGAATATTGAAGGTTTTTTCATTGCGCCGAATGTCATTGTTGTAAAACGGCAGACAGGTTATTTGAAACGCGAATTGTTTACATTGGCGCACGAATTAGGGCATTGCTTGCTTGATCATGAGGAAGTTGAGAGTGTTACAGATGAGTTTACGCAAGGGCTTTCGGAGGTAGAGAAATGGTGTAATGATTTTGCTTTCTATTTTCTTATGGGCGATAGCATTGCTGTGTTGGATTCTTTACCTTATGCCAATTCGAATAATGATTATGCCATGGATACGGTAAAGGCCTTGTCGACTCAAACTCACGTGAGCCTGCTCGCAATTTTTACAAGGTTGGTTATCGAAAAAAAAATGACCCAAGAGGATTATAATCTTGTGAGAGGAGGCATCTTGAACAGCATCAAGCAATCTGCAGCCGAACGCAAGAAACAATTGAAAGAATCTTCTGCACACATTCAATCTCCCCGTCCCATCATCTCCAATTTGTTTAGAGACACTTTACAATGTGCTTTGTATAGAGGAGTTATTAACGAAGCCGAGTTTTGCCGACAATTGAATGTGAAGCCAGAACAGCTCAAATATTATCTACAATGAGGTATTTGTTTGACACCAGTTCTCTGTCGGTATTAGCACGTTACTATCAGCCATTCGATAAAGACAATGAGCTTTTCGAATGGTTTAAGGGCAAGTTTGATGCTAAAGAAATCCCTTGCAAAAATGTAGTAGATGTTTTGTCGCACACATCTTTACATTTACTGTTTGAATAATGGTTTATCAGTGAAATAAATTGTTAATCTGCGTGCCGATTGTTTAAAACTGCAACAAAAGAAAAACCGCAACATTGCCTCTTTAACATAAAGCGGCCAATCCTATCTTGGGCGGCCGCTTTTTTTTGTTTTCCAACTGCGGGCATAGATGCTCGCCGTCGCACATGCCCTAGCTGGCATGACATGGCCGCTGTTGTTAGTAGTTTACCTTCTCCACCACATGTTCTTGATTTGCCAATATGAATACGTGGTCTCATTTCCGTAGCCGTAAGAGGACGGACGACGTGTTTCGGTGGTTTTGGTGATTTCGGGGCTTAAGAGGCGTCCTATGTCTTTCGGCTGCAGCCATTCGTCTTCGCGTTGGATGAACGGGTCGATGAAGTCGGCCTTGTCGTGCATCCATTGTAGTTTTGCTTGCAAGTCCTCTGGAGACAGTTGGCTAGCCATTTCCTTCTTGTATTGCGATGCGTATTCGCGAATCAGTGCGGCTGTCCTAACCCGTTCTGACTCGAAGAGCAGATCCATTACCCGATCCCTTTCTCCTTGCCTCCGCTTCTCTATACGGGCCTGTTCTTCTGCCTCCTTGCGTTTGTGTTCTTCCTCCTGCCGTTTCAACTCTTCTTCCTTTATGCGGCGCTCTTCTGCCAGCTTACGTTCTACCTCAATCTGATCCCGCTCGTCGGCTATGGCTTCCAACACTTTGATGATATGCTCGATTTTGTCTTCAATGCGGGTGTACTCCGTGTCTTGGGCGGCTACACGTTTGCGGTCAAAACCATTTCGATGGTCGCCTCGGTCACAGGTAAATTTGAGTCGCCCCGTGTTTACTAGCTTAGTCCAATAGCTCCCTTCTTCTTTGACCCGGTTGTTGATTTCTGTCAATTCAACACGGATTTCGTGGTTTCGAACGAGAAAATAAGACAAACAATTGTGGTAATAGGCGCTTTTGTCAACACTAATCTTAAGAGAATACCCATGAGCCTCTGCAGCTCTCCAAATGGTGGAGAAGATCCGTAGAGCACGATCCTCTTGTTCCTGGGATACCGTGATATCAAGCCATTTCTTGGGGTCGCTCTTGTAGGGATTCTTTTTGCTCCAAGGGTTGTCTTTGCGGCCATTATGCTCACGTAGTTTCTGCTTGGTATCCATGATGATGGGATCCATGGTCACGAGTTTTTCTGGAACTGTGTAGATGGTTACCGGTTCCTCGGGCGGCAGCACTTGTGGCTCATATTTTCCTTCAGGTGTCTTTTTCAAGGGCTCTGCCTGTGGAGTCGTTTTTTCCTTTTTGATTCTAATGGGTTGTCGTTTGATGTAGTCCTCTGTTCGGATGGAAGGGTTGTCCTCTAAAGGAGGGAGTGGCGTTCTCTCTGGAGACTTTCCCAGTTTAAGAGAAATCCAGTAGTTACTGGATGGCTTAGGAATCTGGTAATCGTCACAGATTTTCTGCAGTTCGTGTTGTTTCAATCCAAGCGCCTCCTCGGTCTTGCCGACGCCTTTAGACCACAACATTTCGTATAGTTGTTCGCGGGTGATGTCCATGGCGTTACCTCCTAAAGTATGTGTAAGATGAAGCCATTTTCACTTTGGATTCTTCAATCCATTGGATGAGTTCATCCTCAAAGAAATAGATGTTGTGCTCGCGCTTGTAGTGCGGAATGTTGCGCTCGTCCACCAGTCGCTTTACGGTTCCGACTTTCATTTGTAGGATTTCAGCCGCCTGTTCCATCAGTATGGGACGGTGCTTGTTGATGCCTAGTCCCAGTTGCTTCTCCATCTTGTCAAGCGTAGCCCTCATTTCGGCCACTTCATTAATGAGGTAACCCACGGCCTTAGGCACCGTTTTCTCGGTCAATTCTAGTTGTTCGATTTCTTTTTCGTCCATGTCAGTATGTTTTAGATGGTTTTTTCTGGTTGCAAAGATACGGATTTACACATGCCTGGAAGAACATTATGCAACTCCTTTAGCCTCATCGCGGGCGCAGACCCGCTTGCCTTATCGCGGGCAGAGACCCGCGATCCCACTAAGCGAGGGAGTGCCCCATAGCGCAGTGGATCGCGGACGTTCCTCCGCGATGAGGCTTTTGGGTC
>JAEEGG010003348.1_pt1 | contig 40006 bp, 13 predicted proteins | sample 9134161 | NCBI WGS metagenome assembly JAEEGG01 (sample SAMN16246543, study PRJNA631951) | gut metagenome | biome: gut microbiome; feature: rumen; material: CR-attached | host: Bos | place: Iran: Karaj | collected 2018-10 | reverse complement strand
TAGTCCTCCTCGTTCTGGTCCGAATGGTTGTAGCTGCTGTACTCCGCCACGGGCGTGCCGTCGCTATAGACCCGGTTCCGAAGGTTCTCCTGCAGCCAGCACTCGCAGCCCACACGCACCGTGTGGTACGTGAAGCCGTCATACAGCACCGTGTCCTCCGGACGTCCGCACGGCGGGTAGCTCACCGTCACCGTCTGCTGGCACGTCACCGTGAACCCGCACGTGTCCGTCAGAGTCCAGGTCACCACCGTCGCGCCCTCCGGGAACCGGGCGGGAGCGTCGTTGCTGAGGCGGATGGTGCCCGCGCCCGTCACCGACGTGCTCCACGTGGGCTGGCGCAAATCTATCGCCGTGTCGCACCGGCCGTACGCCAGCGTCAGCATCGTGTCATGGCACTGCATCGGCGTGTTGCCGTCATGGATAGCCGGGAACACACCTATGCGCTGAACCTTCTCCGTAACGTTGCCGCACGCATCCTCCACCGTCCAGTGGCGCTCGATGTAGTTCACCACATTGTGGTCCACCGTCGACGGGTCAACATCCGTGTATGCCGTATTGGTCTGCAGTGTCGCAGCGTCCGTGCAGTTGTCCGACAGGTTGGACGGCTCGCCAGTGACCGCCTTGTCGGGGTTCACCACCATGTCCGTCGCCACCTCGCGGCAGATCACCGTGTCAGCAGGGACCTCGAACTCCGGACGCGTCGTGTCAGACACCGTTACCGTCTGCACAGAATCCGCCACCGCAGACACGTTGCCGCACTCGTCAACCACGCGCCACACGCGCTCGAACGTGTAGCTGCCCGAGCACGTCTCCGTGATGTTCCGGTCATAGTGCATTATCGTCAGTTCCGAGGCGCCACTGCAGTTGTCCGTCACGCCCGTGGGCTGGCCCGTCACGGCAGGCGTCGTGTCCGCGGCGCACAAACCGTTCTTGTACACCGTAGTGTCCTTCGGGCGCTCGTACACCGGGCGTACCGTGTCGCTCACCGTCACCGTCTGCTTCGTCTCCCTGTAGTTGCCCGTGGCGTCCGTCACACGCCACACGCGCTCGAACGTGTAGCTGCCCGCGCACGTGCTGCTGTAGTTGCCGTCCGTGTGCGTCACCGTCAAAGCAGAGGCGTCAGCGCAGTTGTCCGCCAGGTTCGTCGGGGAGCCGACGGAAGAGGCCGTCGTGTCCGCATTGCACAGGGCGTCCTTGTACAGCGTCGTGTCCTTCGGCGACGTGAACGTCGGCTTCGTCGTGTCCGTCACCGTAAGCTGGCCGTCATTGTACGTTATCGTGTAGTTGTGCGTCACATTCTCCGTACCCTTCTCTATCTTCGCGTCCGAGGCCTTGTTCGGAGTGGTGCCGACGCCGTCCTGGCTGCCCGTCACCGTCACCGACGTGATCGCGTCGCCGTCGCCCAGCGTGCCCGACGTCAGGCTCCACCGGTCGCAGGTCAGGGCCGTGCCGTCGCACTCCTTCGTGCTGTCGGCAGCCGTGATCCCTATCGCCAGCGGCGTGACCGTGATCCTGCCCGTGTCAAGCTTCACATCCGTGTAGCGCGACGCGTGACCGATGATGGCCGTGTACGTGTTGGCGGTGTCCGTCACCACGTCGCGAACCACGATGGCGTCCTTGATCGTCACCGTGTCTCCCGTCGTCGGGAGGATGTAACGGTGCGTGTATCCGCCGCGCGTGCGGCACGCCATGCACTCGTCAACCGTGACGCCGTCGAAGGTCACCGTGTACACCTCGCACGTCTGCTCCAGGCCGTTGTACTCCAGCGTGCAGTCGCCGGAGGCGATCCGCAGCGGCGCGCTGATCGTGCTCAGGCGGTACACACGCGTGTAGGTGCTGTCGTGGCCCGCGCAGTCCGTGTATGTGTACGTGTGCTCGATCGTCCCCGTGCCGTCCACGCCTATCGTCGAGACGCTGTCCGTGGCAGGGTCGTACGACGGGCTGATCGTACGGCCGCACTCGTCCGTGATGTCAGGAGCGCCCGGGGCCACAGCCTCAAAGGTAGCCACTATGTCAATCGTATCATTAGCCGGAACACCGTTGAAGTCCGACTCGTTAATCAGCGTGATAGTCTTGGTCGCACCTACAAATTCGCATCCGCCGTTGCCCACGTAGATGACATGGTATTCCTGCATATCGCCACACGATGCTGTGGAAGGTGCGGTATAATGCAGCGTATCCACCAGTCTGGAGTTGGGGATGTTGGCATGGATGGCCACCGTGTCGGTACCCATCATCCAGATGGAAGTGTAAGTGGAGGTGGCATCAGTAAAAGTGGCGGTAAGGACCGTATCCGCCGCACACAGCGGCAGCGTGCGGTCCTCGGTGAGGATGTCCACCTCCAGACTGCTGATGGTCACACTGGCGTCCGCCAGCTCGTACGGAGCCTCATCCGTGGTCACGTAACCGGCAAAACCCATCTTTGTAAGTGTACCCGTCGCCTGTATCCGTAACGCATTATTGCTTGAGACGAACGTGGTATCCTTCGCAGGATTAGCATTGTTAAAACGTGCAATATTGTAATATGTCCCACTCTCCGATGTCTCGTACACCCAAAATCTTGCACAATCAACCGTATCCAAATGCAACACCACATGATGTCCCTGTTCTGCAATAAAATTACAATATCTGGTTCCTGTACTAATAAAGTTGCTGTCTTTCCCTCCATTATCATAAATAGGAATAGAATCCCCCGGCTGAAGGTAGATGGTGGAACTTGTCTCACTCATAAGAAATTCCGGACGGGATAGGCCTATGGCACGGTAACGTTCCGGTGAATACGGACAATTATCCTTGTTGCTAACCGTAACATAGTACGTGGTGTCCCTCTGCTGGTGTTCGGGGTTGAAAGCGGAGCTGTCGCCAGCAACCTGCACGGTATCGTTAAACAGCACCTCGGTCAGATCCTTGTTCCACCACTGGTAATATTGCGGATAATCAATATCCGATTTTGCCGTAAGATGCGCTGTGTAGTCATAGCATATCGTGTCGTTGGTGGTTTGAGTAATGGCCGTGGCATCTAACGGACGTTTGATGGTCACATTGGCCTCCGACACATTGCATTGGGTTCCAAGCATGGTTACGGATGCATTCCAACCAAATTTCAGATTCTCGGGACTATTGCTGTCATTATACCATACAACTGTAATTGACCCATTGGTAGAAACAAAATCATAATCGCTTCCTTCGTCACCCCAAAGGTCACCCATATCATCATTATAAGCAAGTGGCCCATCATATATTTCAAGATAAGCATCTGCGCCAACATTGAATGTGTCCACATGCAACAGGATTTGCCCTTCTTCTGCAACGAAAGTGTACGTTAACTCATTTACTGTTTCTGTTGAATAATCACCATTTCGTCCTCCCTCATCATAGAAGACGATTCTGTCGGTTGCATGAACAGTCATAGAACCGCCGTCATGGGCGGCATCCATCAGCACCGTATCGGTTGCTGTAGTGTTTGCCTGATTTACAGTGTCATAGCATCTCACATTATTGACCGGATTCCATACACACGTGTTTTTATCATTTACAGTCAAAACGTACGAATCCTCCCAAGTGGTATTAGGCCTCTTGAGGATTGATTTTTCCCCAGGTGCCATGGTATCCGTTTGTACCAAAGTATTGCCCTTATACCAATGATAATACTGCTCTATTGTAGCCGCCGGATTTATACCTGTAAGGATAGCTGTATCACCATAACAGATGGTATCATTCGTGGTTATCGGCAGCGAGCTAAACGGTTTCACCGTAACGGTTAAAGTATCGTAAGCGTGGCACCTGCCAAACTGATCATACGCATGCACATAGTAAACCTGGTCACCAACATTACGAGCATAAGTACCAACACTATAATTGTTGCTGGTTGTTGTAATTTTAGAATTATAAAAACCACTCCATTCATATATATGATTTTGGTTTTTCAGCAAAGAATCGGAAAATGTCCTATAATCTGCTCTAACAGTAAAATAGGCATCCGGACATACCGATGAAGAATCGCTTAATGTAGAGGTGAGATTCAACACCGGTTCCGGCAGCACTCTCACGGTTTGCGGAATCACGAAAGTATCGGTCTTGAAGATGACTAACGCATCATAGGTCGTATCTACACTTGGACGCACTGTTGCTGTATTACTTGTCGGGTCAGCCATTTGAACCACCTGTACCTCATCGCCAAAATCTCGAACGGGACGAATACGACATGTACTTGTTGGATCAGTGGTCCTATACGTCGCCATTGACAATCCATTTACACGGTCATAATGGGGAACTGTATTATCCGATGGATACCATCTGTTGATGTTATTGTGTGCTTTGGTACATGGCCAATAGTTAGCATCCGCAAGAGGAGTGAATCCCGTAGAAGAAGGAATAAACAAGGATGCCCCTATCAGCATGTGCATTTGCGCAATTTCCGGCACATACCATCCATGTTCATAGTCCACCGCCAAAGCAGCCGGCGATCCCATGCTACGCAATATACGATTATCTGAATAGGCTGAATGGATATAATCGCACTGGCCCCATTCAGCACCCTCTCCATAAACTTTATAAAAGGGAGCATTGGGAGTGTAGCCAAATCCAAAAATGCCCTCAAGTGCTTCTATGGTCACATTAGATCGCAGATAAGCATAGGTGCCAGACAGGTCTTCCAAAGCCGCAGCATATCCTTTACGTGAGTCGTTTGGGTTCACATAAAACACCACGCCCTGAGAGCCGTCGGGAAAAGTGATAAGATCCCCTATTTTATGCGACTGTGCCCACAAAGAGCCAATAGACAACAGCAGGAGCAACAAAGTCGAGAATACCTTATTTTTAACATTGAAGTAATTCATATCAATATTTTTTTTGTTTTTCATAAAATCTTATCTACTCTAAAAATTACAAATAGGTCGGGCTACGGAATATGAAGGAGCGGCTTTACCTTGATTCTGACAAGCACCACAGCCGTGTATATACCAAAACCTTTCACCAGTCTGTTCGGTACTTGTGGCACAATAACTGTCACTAAAACATGCATTTTTATTTTTCAATGCTTTAAAAGTTTCATTGACAGGAGTACGATAACCATACATAAACAACAGTTGTCCAAGCGAAGGCAAATACCAACCTTTGTGTTCAGTTCCTGTAGTTTGAGTAATATGGTCATAATAGTAGCAGGCATAGGCTAATGGGGCATTCGTATTGAAATCGTTGCCGTCGGCAATCTCTGCTGTTCGCTTTATTTCCATCGTGTTGCCATAGCCATTTAGGTCTCTTTGAGCATCTCTCAAAGTAGCAGTACGCGTCAGGGAACTCACCTGCGACTGAACAGCACCGCGTGCCCACGGCATAGAAGAACCCACTCCAGCTAAAGCCGCAGCCCAGCCATGGTATCCCGTGGAGTCCACAAAACAAACCACTCCTTTGGCTATCTTACCCGACACCTTGAAACTATCCACACTCATGATGGCACCATCGTCACAGAGTACGTCTCCAATATTAACAGGACTGGGCATCAAATCCGGAGCACCCTTGATAGTAGGAGCCGTGGCAACAGTCCATATTACTGTAGAGTCATCAGGACAGATCTCATTGGTGGATGTGTCAAGCTGAAGGATGGTCAGGTAAAGAACGGCCATGCTGTCGCAGCCATCGGCTGTTGTGAATCTTCTAGAATAGGCACCTGTCTTATTATAAGTGGTTCCGTGCCAAGTATAAGACCCCATGAGGTTGGTAATAGTGACAGATGTGTCGGTATGGGGGGGCACCTCCACCGTCAGTTTCAATATCGTAGTGGAGTCGCAACCATGAATGTCGCTACGGGGACGAGTGTAGGTATATGTGTACGTACCTGCTTTCTTCACGTCGCCTGCAATCTTGTTTTTGATAGCGGTACTCCACGATTTTGCATTGTAAGGATCGGCATAGTTGCCGGCCTGATTCTGGCAGACCGCATCATAGAGTGTCACCGAGTTCTGTTTCCACACATCCGCCGTGGCATGGCCCAACGATTGCTCCACGAAGGCACTCCAACCAGCACCAACTCCTGTGGACAGGAAAGTGACGGTCATCTTGCCACTGTTGGAAACCAAGATGCCCGGGAGGGTACTGCCCTGCGTGAAGGTGTTCATCAAGGAATCCTCTTGATTCGGGTCGTCGCCGGCGTAAATACGCAGCTGTGTACCCGCACCGAGATCCAAGGCCGTAAACTTCACACTTACGGGCTTGCCGTTGTCGGACTGGAACACGTGGAAGACCCTCTCGCCGGAAGCATAGTTGCCGCTTTCGCCGCCACTGTCATAGAAAGCGTACGTCTCGCCGCAATGCAATGTCGTGGTACCCGATGTCATCGTCAGCAGGTTCGTGCCGATGCCGTTTCTGGAAGGACAGAAGCCCTCCTTCTCAATCCCAACATAATAGATGGCTGTCGCTATCACATTGCTCACTGAAAGCGTCGACCATGCGTCAGTGGTCATATTGTTAGACTGTACAGGATTGTCCATCTCATAGTCCGAATACCAAGTCAGTTTGTATGGCGGTGCCACTGAAGCTCTTGCACGCAATTGAGCCGTGCCATTGAAGCAAACCGTGTCACCCAAAGTCTCTATGGAGCAGCCATTCACCAAGTCTGTTCGCATATTGATTGTTGCCGTGTCCTCGGGAATGTCATAGTCGCAGGTTCCATCAGAGATGGAAGACACGTACACAAATGTTTTTCCTTTGGCCGTATAGGTGTATGTTTGTTCCACACCCGGCACACCACTGAAAGTAGCCGTGCTGGTGCCTGCGGTGGAAGAGAAAGTGACGGTGAAGTCCATTGCAGTCGAAGTATTGGGACTGGTGGGCATGAAGCGGAGTGTCACCTCCGAACCAGGACACACTGTCGTGTCGTTCGACAATATTTCAACTGATGGGGACGGGGTGACATCGACGTAGATACTGTCAGCGAGCTCTGTGCTGTGGCACGTTGTGTCATTGATGGACACTCTGTACCAGCCACTCGCCGCACCTCTCGGAATCAGGAACGAAGACTCGCGACCCTCTTTGACGTTGCCGGCCGGGTCTCTCCACGTATAGGTAAAACTGTCGCTCAAGCGAAGGGCATTGACATTGACCGTTGTTCCTTCACAGGTGGTGGTCGTGGTCATTTTGTTGTCGAACCATGACAATTGCATCTTGGCTTTCGATACGGGTTGGATATTAACATAGAAATAGGCGTTGCACGCATCGGAGATGGAACAGGACAAGGTCTGGTTGATGTCGAACGGGACGCCGGAAAAGTCGGCGATGTCACCCACAATAGTATCTATGGGCGTGCCTCCCTTGTCAGCCTCAGAATAAAGAATATATGTGTACGGAGTAGTGCCGTGGTCGCCTCGCACGTAAACATTTCCTTCATGGAAAGAAGAATCGCACAATACGGCATTTGCATAGGCGAAGTCAACCATACCGCCACTGTACTTGATTGTGTCGTAAACCACTCTGGTATAGCAGTAGTCGCTGGAACCGTAGGTCACCTTCAGCACATACGTGCCGCGCATGGAAATACGCAAGGAATCACCTATACGCAAGGATTTGTCTGAATATCCGCCTTTAGGGCCGGAAATGATTTGGAACGTACAAGAGTTGGTGTCACGAGTGACTGTCTGGACGCCGGTATTGATGTTTGTTCTGGTTTCTACCAGCGCATAACGCCCACGTATGGGCTTGATGTAACGGTCAGAGCACTCTTGGGTGTAGATATAGGCATGGTCTTCGACGACCTCAGCGGTACGGATGCTGTTGAAGTTGATATTTTTTCTGAATGGGAACGTGTCACAGCCATTGATGACGAGAAACTTATAGGGACCCGCGCTAAGTGTGGGGCTGGTCACACGCAACGAGCGTCCGCGATCCACAAAGTGCTCCACACCGTGACCTATGACGACGGGATTGTCCCAGCCTGTGCCCGTCACGTTCCAACGAGACATGGTGGAATCGAACGTGGCCGTAAAGTTGAATTGGTTATTGTTGGGACTCTCCACCAACTTGATGACTGTTCCGTGTGGGTTGCGTTGGGTCACATGATTTTCGTACAACTCTATCCAGCGATCCTGAGCACCGCAATAGTCGCCAGCGGCAGACTCGAGCATCTTCCATTCCACGGCCTCCGTACCCACCATATACTCAAAAACCATGTCATCGTCCGTAGAATAGAGAGGACACCCGGTGGCATCCACCAAACTCCGGTTCACATGGAGCGTAAGCGGAGTGGTCTTGAAAGAGCCGTAACGTGCGATGACGTCTGCGTCTGTCAGTTTCGACACGTCCTTGACACTATTGATTGTCTGACGTTTGATTTCTGCATGACTGTCATTGTCCGTATAGACCCATGTTAAGGGTTTCTTATAGTAGCTGAAGTCTGGATTGCCAGTTGTTTCATAGTAGATGGAATATTGCGTCGTGCGGAAATAGTATTGCGTATTGCAGGGATTCAAGGAATCTACGGAAGCCACCGAATCCATAACGCCGCCGTTGTCCTTCACAAAGGCGGAAGGGGTTGGCCGGGAAATGGAAATGTTCAAGGCGTAGGTCGTATCGCCACATCCCTCAATGGAATATTCCATTTTGAGGGTCTTGGAGGAAATGTCGCAATAATTGCTCACGCCCGGCACCACATCATACAAGGACACCTTGTCAGTGGACGTGTAGGGGAATGCAGTCCAAGAGGTGTATGTTCCGTCGTTTTGAAAACGGTATTTTGCCACGGTGGGCAACAATTGGTTATAATAGGCATAGGATTTGTCCAGCACCACGTCCACCTTCAGTCGGTCGTTGCCGATGACGGTGGACGGAGTTGCGCTTTTCACGCGAGGGAAGCTTATCGTTTCCACAATCTGTCCCGTGCGGGGGATACCATATCCACAACCGTCTTCCACATAAAAATGGTAATTGACTCCGCCAGGCAGGGAGTCGAAGGTATAGTAGTCCTTATAATTATATAATGTCGGTTCGTCGGTGTTCTGCAAGGCACCATAAGTGTCTTTATACATATAGTCGTTGAAAGTGACCGTGCGCAACGTGTCGCCGCCAGAGTTGGTCATCGTGACCTTATAGGGGAAGCGACCGTTCTCGATTTTCAACTGAATACGGCCTGTCGGTGCGCAATCCAGCGACGGGTGGCGGCCAAATCCGTCCACCGTGGTAGATACTGCGGCCACCGCCGCCGCGGACGGCACCACATACGAAGTAGAAAGTGTCACCACTACGCTCGTGTCGAGACGACTAAAGCTGCCTCCAAGGTCGCAGACCGCCTCAAAGCCAACCGTGTACGTTCCTGGCGACAAGACAAGCGAATCCACCCAATAGGAAGCGTAGTTTGTGTCGGACGTTCCCGTCATATAAAAGCAACGTCCCCTAGAAAGGTTTGTCGTACTGGCGATCGTGGACATATCCATAGGATTGCCCAAGTCGTCGTACAAGGTGACCTTCACCACTCCGTTGTTGAAGCACGTGGCATCCTTTGCCTCGAACTTCACATGAAAAGGACAGCTGGGCTGGGCGTACATCATCGCCACGGAACACAGCATCAAGATAAGAAATAGAAGTTTTTTCATCGTATATTTTTTTGTTTATAATTTTCCGCTTCAAAACCACGCCCCTTTCGGAGTAATCCCGCCCTCTCTCACGCACACACAGACACATACGGGACACCCGCTAACAACACCGACAAACCAAAAAACGCTACAAACCAATATATTACAATATTGTTGTTTTTCTGTAGAATCTTTGTCAGCAAAATATGCAAATATAGTGAATTTCAAGCATAATCAATATGTTGCCGGAACCTTTTTTTTTCAACCGCCAGAATATGATATCTGTTCAAAAATCAACTGAATTATCCCCTTGAATCTTGTAAATATCCTGTCTGCGTATTTCTGCGAGTTCGGCGGGCATATAATTGTCCCGCAAAACCACGCAGATTAACGCAGATTATCACACCATTTTTTGCAAGACTTAAAGGGATAATTCCGAAAATCAATGATATTAATCGCTGAAAGGACGCTTTTGGGGGGAGTCTTAATTTCTTAGTTTCTTAATTTTCCCAAACCTCAGCACAAAAAAAGGGCACCTGTCAACCGACAAGCGCCCTTGATTTTCTTATAGTGTGTGTCTTGCGCGACTACCGCTTCTGAACGCAGCGGATGCTCTGGCCCCTGCCCTTCGGCTGACGCTTCAGCTCCACCTCCGGACACACCGTCGTGATCACCGCGCAGTGGCCCTCCGTGTACTCGCCCGTCACATCGCCTGTCCAGAAGTACGTCTCGCCCAACAGGTTGTAGTAACGGTCCGTGGCAGGGTCGTAGTAGCCTGCGCCGCGTGCGTTGAAGTAACTGTTCGGGTCCGTGCCCGCGTAGCCCGGCAGCCAGTAGCGCGCGTCCTTGTCCTTCAACCCGCTCGTCCCGTAGCCGTTCTGCCACAAGTCCTCGTACTGCGCGTCCGTCGGAATCGACCATCCCGCCGGGCAGGCACCCTCGATGTAGCGCTCGCCCATCGGCGCCACGCTGTCAGCCGGCACCGCGCTGTTGTCGCCCTCCGGCACGCGAACCGCGCTGTACCACGTGTACAGCAAACCGTAGTCCTCCTCGTTCTGGTCCGAATGGTTGTAGCTGCTGTACTCCGCCACGGGCGTGCCGTCGCTATAGACCCGGTTCCGAAGGTTCTCCTGCAGCCAGCACTCGCAGCCCACGCGCACCGTGTGGTACGTGAAACCGTCGTACAGCACCGTGTCCTCCGGACGTCCGCAAGGCGGGTAGCTCACCACAACCGTCTGCTGGCACGTCACCGTGAACCCGCACGTGTCCGTCAACGTCCACGTCACCACCGTAGTGCCCTCCGAGAAACGGTTGCCCGCCGGAGCGTCGTTGCTCAGACGGACAGGGCTGCCCGTCACCTCCGTGCTCCACGTCGGCTCTCGCAAGGACATCACCGTGTCGCAGCGGCCGTACGCCAAAGTCAGAGCCGTGTCGTGGCACTGCATCGTCGTGTTACCCGTGTGGATCGCCGGGAACACACCTATGCGCTGAACCTTCTCCGTCTCGTTGCCGCACGCGTCCGTCACCTTCCAGTGGCGCTCGATGTAGTTCACCGCGTTGTGGTCCACCGTCGTAGGGTTCACGTCCGTGTATGTCGTGCTCGCCTCGAGCGCCGCAGCGTCCGTGCAGTTGTCCGCATAGCCGGACGGTCTGCCCGTCACGTCCGCGTCGGGGTTCACCACCATGGCCGTCGCCACCTCACGGCAGATCACCGTGTCGGCTGGCATCGTGAATGTCGGTTTGACAGTGTCAAGCACCTTGATGTGCTGCACAGAGTCGGACAGCGACACATTGCCACAGGCATCCTCAACACGCCAGATGCGGTCAAACTCGTACGAACCCGTACAGATGACATTGAAACTGGCATTGCGATAGCTCACAATCAAATCCGCCTCAGCCGTGCAGTTGTCAACCAGCGATGACGGGACTCCTATCGAGCTTGTCGCGGTATCAGCATCACACAACGCATCCTTGTACAGCGTCGTGTCATTCGGGCGCGTGTACTTCGGACGGACCGTGTCCACCACCTCAATGGTCTGGCTCTTCTCCGTGTAGTTGCCGGCAGCGTCCGTCACACGCCACGTACGCACGAACGCGAAGCCGTTGGCGCAGGAGCTGGTGAAGCCGCCGTCGCTGTGAGTCACCGTCAAGGAAGTGGCTGGCGTGCAATTGTCGGACAGGCCCGAGGGCGCACCGGCAGAGGCTGCGGTCGTGTCCGCGCTGCATGTCGCATCCTTGTACAGCGTCGTGTCACCAGGACTGATGAACGTCGGCTTGACAGTGTCGAGCACCTTGATGTGCTGCACGGAGTCGGACAGCGACACATTGCCGCACGCGTCAGCCACGCGCCATATACGGTCAAACTCATAGGAGCCTTCCGAGGTTCCCGTGAAGTTGGCGTCGCGATGGCTGACCGTGAAGTCGGAAATGGATGCGGAACAGTTGTCGGTCAACGAGGAGGGATCTCCCGCCGAGGCCGATGTCGTATCCACATTGCAGGCGACACCCTTGTAGAGCGTCGTGTCATTCGGGCGCGTGTACTTCGGACGAACCGTGTCCACCACCTCAATGGTCTGGGTCTTCTCCGTGTAGTTGCCGGCAGCGTCCGTCACACGCCACGTACGCACGAACGTGAAGCCGTTGGCGCAGGAGCTGCTGTAGCTGCCGTCACTGTGGGTCACCGTCAAGGAAGAGGCGTCGCCGCAGTTGTCCGTCAGGTTCGACGGAACGCCCGCCGACGCGGCCGTCGTGTCCGCGCTGCATGTCGCATCCTTGTACAGCGTCGTGTCGGACGGAACCGCGAACGACGGCTTCGTCGTGTCCGTCACCGTCAGATGGCCCGCCTTGTACGCTATCGTATAGTTGTGCGTCACATCCTCCGGCCCCTTCTCTATCTTCGCGCCGGAGGCCGTGTTCGCGCTGCTGCCCACGCCGTCCTGAACGCCCGTCACCGTCACCGACGTGATCGTGTCGCCGTCGCCCAGAGTGCCAGACGTCAGGCTCCAGCGGTCGCACACCAACGGCGTCCCGTCGCACTCCTTCGTGCTGTCCGACGCCGTGATCTCGATCGCTATCGGAGTGATCGTGAACTTGCCCGTGTCTAGCGTCACGTTCAGGTAGCGCGAAGCGTGGCTGACCGTCGCCGTGTACGTGTTGGCCGTGTCCGTCACCACGTCGCGAACCACGATGGCGTCCTTGATCGTCACCGTGTCACCCGTCGTCGGGAGGATGTATCGGTGCGTGTAACCGCCGCGCGTGCGGCACGCCATGCACTCGTCAACCGTGACGCCGCCGAAGGTCACCGTGTACTCCTCGCACGTCTGCTCCAGGCCGTTGTACTCCTTCACGCAGTCCCCCGAGGCGATCGCCAGCAGTGTGCTGATCGTGCTCAGGCGGTACACACGCGTGTACGTGCTGTCGTGGCCCGCGCAGTCCGCGTAGTGGTACGTGTGCTCGATGGTCCCCGTGCCGTCCGTGGCTATCGTCGAGACGCTGTCCGTGGCAGGGTCGTACACCGGGCTGATCGTCCGGCCGCACTCGTCCGCGATGTCAGGAGCGCCGGGGGCTGTCGCCTCCGCCACCGTGTTCACCTCCAACGTGTCGTTGGCGGGAACGCCCGCCATCTGCTCCGGCATCCGGATCCAGTAGGTGTAGGTCCACTCGTGGCTCCGAGACGCGCAGTCCGTGTAGGTGTACGTGTACGTCCGCTTGCCCTCGCACGAAGACGGGATGCTGTCCGCAGTCGCAGGGCCCGTCGGCGTCAGCACGTTGCCGCAGCCGTCCGTCACCGTCGGCAGCTGGGAGGCTGCAGGCGCAAGAGCCTTGGCCAGGCACGCCACCACGCTGTCCTTGCCGGACGGCACCGTGAAGCCCTCCGTCACCGCGTAGGTGATCAGGCTCGTGTCGCCCACCGTCTCGCAGCCCGTCGTGGCCACGCAGATCACGTGGTACTTGCGCGTCTCGCCGCACATGGTGCCCGCAGGAGCCGTGTAGCGCAGCGTGTCCGTGAGCCGGGTGTCCGGGATGTCCTTGTGAACCGCCAGCGTGTCGCCCTCCGACATCCACACCGCCGTGTACGTCGGCGTCACGTCCGTGAACACCGCCGTCAGCAAAGTGTCCGCCGCGTTCGGGCAGAAGGTCACATCCGTCGTCGTTACCGTCGCCGGAACCGGGATCACCTTGACCTGGGACTCGGCCATCTGGTAGCGCACCTCCGCCGGGACGGTCACATAACCTTTAATCAAAACGGGAATCGAATCACAACAAGCGTCCATGTAGAAATACAAATATTTATTGAATGGAAGGGCAATATCTTGACTGGAAGATGTATAGGAAGCATCTTCATCCACATAAAAGTCAAGAACCGTATTCATATCAATATCATCATAATTGTCAAAATAACCATAAGCATAATCAGAGCCTCCTGTAACAACACCTATTGTGTCTATATGCAGGACCCATCCTTCCTGTTCTGATTTGTTCTCAAAAGACATGGAATAATTTTTGGTACGGCCAGTCAGCGTATCCAGTATATGGAACGGTATGGTGTCGCCGCCGTAAACATCCATGGAGAGATATGTATTGGAAGCATCCAGCAGCATCTCCGGATGACGCGGAGTGGGTTCCTTGATATTATGCACGCCCGGCACCAACGGACAGGTGTTCTGGTCATATACCGTGACATAATAGAGGGAATCCTGTGTCTGGTGAGTCGGCATCCAGGTGGATACATCGCCGGCCGAAAGCACCGTGTCGCTCATCAGCAGCGTGCCCATGGATTTGTCCCACCAGTTGTAGTACTGCGGATAGGTCAGGGCCGAGGTGGCCGTCAGCGTGGCCGTGTTGTCATAGCATACCGTGTCGTAGGTGGTGATGGCGTTTCCCTTACCGTCAAGCGGCTTGCGGATCGTGACCTTGGATTCGGCCGCATCAAAGAGGTCGCCCGCCGTCACGTAAGCGACAATAATATCCTCCATCACCGTATAGTCATGCTTAAAGAACAACAGACGCCCCGTATTGGATATATAATCCCGAGGATAACTACCCCCCCACAAATCGTAATTAAGAGGATCTCCTATCCGTGACAATGATCCGTCATCATTCACAGCATAAACAAAGCCAAAATCATAATAATTATTGCTGGGTTCATACAAGCTGTCCACATGCAGTCGGAGCGTTTGACCCTTCTCTGTCTCAAAAAAGATGGCACGAGGCAAATTCACTCCACTCGGTATCACATTGTTTCGCAAGGGGATGGAATCACCCGCATTCACATGTATGACGGACTCATCGGGCACCCCGTAGATGGAGACTTCCGGCTGGGCCACAAAACTCGCACGATAGAGGTCAGTACGGAACGGACAGCTGGTGTCGTTCTCCACCACCACGTAATAGAGCGAATCCGTAATCTGGTGCTCCGCCATAAATTCGGAGTGTTCCGTGTCGTTATGCAGCGTGTCACGATGCAGCAGGGTCTGTCCGTCGTTCTTCCACCAGGAGAAGTACTGTGGGTAGCCCACCGGGGAGGTGGCTGTCAGCGTGGCTGTATGGTCGTAGCACACCGTGTCGTGGGTGGCCAGAACCGATTCTTTCCCGAGCGGCTTGCGGATGGAAACCTTGGCTTCCGCCACGTCAAACATCGTGCCTGGGGATGTCACATAGACGTCCCATACATCATCAACCGAAGCCTCCGCAAGCGTGCGCAGAACCAGGCGGTTTTTAGAAGAAGTGATTTCTTCAATACCATAAGCTTCATAATAAGATCCATAATAAGAATCAACATACAGCCCTGTTATCTCTGACGATGACCCGTCTGCATTCACGTCATATATTACGCCAACTTCCTTGTAGTCTGTATTCGGATTATACAAGCGGATCATATTCATCACAACCTTCTCACCCTCATCGGCCTCGAAAATGATGTTATGTACAGCACCGTCCACTGAGGTTGCCAGATTGCGCAACGGAATACGCTCGCCCCTATGGACATGGACCACTGTACTATCGGGCTGCTCGTACACCGACAATGCCGGTTGCTCCACCTGTTTTATCGGGTACACGTCCAGACGGAATGGGCAGCTGGTGGAGTCCTCCACCACCACATAGTAGAGGGAGTCGTTGACCTGGTGCTCGGCCACAAAATCGGAATGTTCCGTGGCGTTGTTCACCGTGTCGCGGTGCAGGAGGGTGTGTCCATCATCCTTCCACCAAGAGAAGTACTGCGGATACACAGCAGAGGGCGAGGTGGCCGTCAGCGTGGCCGTATAGTCGTAGCACACCGTGTCGTTCTTCGGGGTAATGTAATCCGCCGTAAGCGGTTTACGGATGGAAACGTTGGCTTCAGCCAAGACATCCTGACAATCGGTCGTTACGGTTCCTTCCCACCCCATATAATTATTATACTTGCGGAATCTCACCGTCAAAGCACCCGTAGAGGAGGTGTATGTCCTGTCATGGATACCCGATCCGTACAGAGATGCAATCTGTTTTGATGTCGTAGTTCCGTCATAAATCCACAAAGCATACGATGCGCTGTTGTACACGCTCAGGGTGTCAATATGCAGAATCACCTGCTTGCCCGGTTCCGCACGGAACACCTTGCGGTAATACTGGCTATTTGTGCCTGTCGTATTCCCATTCTTGCCACCATTGTCATAGAAAGCATACAAATCTCCACAAACAAGATCCATGGTGTCGGGAGTAGCATCCGGTTGGTCGAGAATGGTCTCGCCGCGCAATGTGCGGAAATCCAAATGCACTTCCGGCAAATACGGACAGGTGGTGTCATTATACACATGTACATAGTATAACGAGTCTTTGATCTGGTGCTCGGCGATATAGTCGGAAAGTTCCGTAGCGTCATTCAATGTGTCGCGTTTCAACAAGGTGACAGCATCGTCCTTCCACCAGGAGAAGTACTGCGGGAAGCCGATGGGCGAGGTGGCCGTCAAAGTGGCCGTATAGTCGTAGCACACCGTGTCGTTCTTCGGGGTGACATATTCAGCGGCAAGCGGACGACGGATGTTAACGGCGGTTTCGGCCAAATAGGTTGCCGTGTCGCAATCCGCTTTCACAGAAGCTTCCCAACCCATATAACCAAGGTAATTGAGTAATCTCACCGTCAAAGCGCCTGTAGTGGAGGTGAATGTCCTGTCATGGATGCCCGGCCCATACAAAACCGCAATCTGCTTTGAGGTGGTGGTCCCGTCATAAACTCTCAAAGCATACGAAGCATTGTTAATCACGCTCAGCGTGTCGATATGCAGAATCACCTGCTTGCCCGGTTCGGCACGGAACACTTTACGGTAATACTGGTAAGTGCCTGTCATATTGCCATTCTTGCCGCCATTGTCATAAAACGGATATATTTCCCCACAAACAATGTCCACCGTGTCAGGAGTGGCATCCATCTGATTGAGCAGTGTTGCCGGACGGGTCTCTATAAACTGTTCCGTCCTATATAAATCCGGCAGATAGGGGCACGTGGTATCATTGTACACATGTACGTAATAGAGAGAATCTTTAATTTGGTGTTCGGGGTTGAATTTTGCCATATCGGATGCTGTGAATGCTGTATCGCGGTACAGCAGCGTTTGAGCATCGTTCTTAAACCATTCGAAGTATTGCGGAAAACCGATGGGCGAGGTAGCCGAAAGCGTAGCCGTATTATCATAACACACCGTATCGTTCTTCGGTGTGACATACGAAGCCAGCAACGGTTTGCGAATGGAAACGGTTGTTTCGGCCAAATAGGTTCCCGTGTCGCAATCGGTTTTCACAGAAGCTTCCCAACCCATATAGCCGATGTAATTGTATAATCTCACCGTCAAAGCACCCATAGTGGAGACGAACGTGGTGTCATGAATGCCCGGCCCGTACAAAACTGCAAGCTGCTTTGAGGTTGTGGTTCCGTCATAAATCCTCAAGCTACCATAATTAGAACTGTTGTACAGGCTCAGCGTGTCAATATGCAGCACCACCTGTTTGCCCGGTTCGGCACGGAACACTTTTCGATAATACTGGTAATTTGTGCCTGTCGTGTTCCCGTTCTTGCCTCCATTGTCATAAAATGGATACTTTTCACCACATACAATATCAACCGTGTCGGTATTGGCATCCAACTGGTTGAGGAGTGTCGCATTCTTAATCTCTATAAACTGCTCTGTGCCATACTGATCCGGCAGGTAGGGACACGTGGTGTCGTTATACACATGCACGTAATAGAGCGAATCGGTAATCTGATGTTCGGGATTGAACTTCGCCATGTCGGAAGCGGTGAATGCCGTATCGCGATGCAGCAGCGTTTGGGCGTCGTTCTTAAACCACTCAAAGTATTGCGGATATCCGATAGAAGAGGTAGCCGAAAGCGTGGCCGTATAATCGTAGCACACCGTGTCGTTTATCGGGGTGAAATAATTTGCCGTAAGCGGCTTGCGTATCTTCACCCTCGATTCTGCCAAATCCATTAGTTCTGTGCCCAATATTTCCACATAGCCGGCCCAACCGAAATAATTCTGTACAGGAGGACAAACAATCGTAATAGCTCCTGTTGTGGAACGATATGTGTAATTACGATAAATTGATACAGAACTACTAGTACTACCCAAATTCTGCATTAACCTATCTTTAGATGATGTTCCATCATACAGTGAAACATACTGCCTCTGATACACTGTATCAATGTGGAGCAACAACTGCTTGCCTGGTTCAGCTATCAGAATCTTTCGTAAAGTATCTGTTGAATTAACATTCCCCGATTTACCTCCATTATCATATAAACGAATACGTTCTCCATATTTCACATAAACGGTATCTCCCGTTTTACTTTCCATAATACTTTCACGTTCTTTAAGATTCATTCCATGGTATCCATCAGGACGATACGGACAAGTGGTATCGTTATAGACATGCACAAAATAGAGGGAATCAACAATTTGATGTTCAGGACTCCACTCAGCGTGCTGGGAGGCATTCATCAACGTATCCCGATGAAGCAAAGTGCGCCCATCATCCTTCCACCAAGTGTAATATTGGGGATATCCAATGTCAGAAGTAGCCGTAAGAGTAGCCGTATTGTCGTAGCATACAGTGTCATTTGTTGCTGTCAGATAATCTGCGCCTAATGGCCGATGGATGCGCACAGAAGATTTGGCGATATTATCCACGATCTTGTCTGTAGTCACATATCCGCTCCATCCCATATAACCTCTTGCGCCATTATTTCCAGACCTAACCATCAGATAACCAGTATTTGACACAAAAGTAGTATCTGAAATATTACCAAATAAAGTGCCCATTCTTCTGCCATGAACAATTGCATTAGTGTCATACACATTGAAATTGCTTTGTATGTTATTGGCCGTTTCACTTAATAGAGGCAGACTCAATGTATCAATGTGTAAAACTAAACGATAACCTTCTGGGGCATAAAAACATGCCAAGTATGCTCTCGCTGAGTTTGTAGAAATAGTATCATTAGGACCACCCATATCATAAAAGGGTAATAATTCATTCGGTTGTAAATACACATTAGCCCCATTTGCGACACTCCAACCTGAATTCAACCAAAATTCCGGGAGTATCTTAAAGTCCAAATAACGCTGTCCTGAAGAATACGGACATTGGCCATCCGTATGTACACTAACAAAATAATCCACGTCCTTAATTTGATGTTCAGGATTATAATGTGAAGATTCTCCAACTGTACTGATTGTTTCTTGATGTAGGATTTTTGTTTCCAATTCATCCCACCAAGTAAAATATTGCGGGAATGCCACTTTCTCTGACGATATATTTGCTGAAAGATGTGCAGTATTATCGTAACAGACAGTATCATTAGTAGTGTTAGCCAGATTTTCAGAGGAAATTCTTTTTATCCAAACATTTGCTTCTTCAAGGGATAATTCTTCGCTGTTAGTCGTGATATAACCATCCCATCCATAATAATAACCGCTCATCCCCGACATATACAAATAAAAGGCATTGTTCGATGAAACTATGGTTGTATCTGTAAGGGAACCGCTTAAAAATGCCAATAATTTGTTCTCGTTTTGAACTTCGCCATCATATATTTTCAAACCATAATTAACATTATCGTTTATGTCAAGTGTATCAATATGCAATCGAAGCTGCATTCCCTTCGGTGCTTTCACAATATATCTTGCATTAGAAGTATTGGAATATAATGTCTTACCATAACGTCCTGCACCATCAAAAAAGGGCAGAGAATCATTTCTGTTCAAGATTATCGTATCAACTATCGTTGCACTATAAGAATAATTGGATGTCATTCTAAACTCATAACTCGCCACTTTACCATAAGAGGAATTACGCAAATCCATCGGACAAACACTATCATTATACACACTCACATAATACTTCTGATCGCGTTTCTGGTGCTCGGGATTATAGTGTGACACATTACCGCTTTGAACCGTGTCTTGCAACAGCAGGGTTTGTTTGTCATTGCTCCACCATTGGAAATATTGAGGATACTCCAAGGAGGATGTGGCCGTGAGGTGTGCAGTATTGTCATAACAAACCGTGTCATGGGTAGTTATGACTCCAGCGGATCCGTAAGGTTTGCGTATGCTCACCTCCGCTGTGGAAAGGTCAACATAAGACGCATCAGTGGTCACGTATGCTTCCCAACCACGGTAATTATTTCTCGTACGGAAAGCTATGGTGAGGCTTCCCGTTGAGGAACGGTAGGTAAGATGACCCTTGTTGCCATTTAACGTGGCCAAAGCCTCTGACGAGGAAGTCTTACCATCCAACACCTTGAACGGATAATTCGCATCCGTCACTATCTGCAACGTATCTATATGCAGGACTACCTGTCCCTGCTCCGCCGTGAATGTCTCATAATACCATGTGTTGTTGTTTCCGGCATTGCCATTTTTACCTCCCATATCATAGAACGGCACGGAATCGTACGGCTGCAGCACCGTGGTATGTATATTCGTGGCGTTCGTGCTGGTCATCAGCACCTGCGGACGCAAAGTCTTATGTACATTGAAATAGGTGGTGTCCAATGGACAGTAGTCGGCATCATATACATTTATATAATATAAGGTATCCTTGATCTGATGCTCCGGACGGAAGTGAGACACCTCGCCCGCGGCTTGCACCGTGTCGCGCAACAGAATGCTGGAGAGTTTGCTGTCCCACCACTCGTAGTACTGCGGATACGTAAGGTCGGAAGAGGCCGTAAGATGAGCAGTGTAATCATAGCACACCGAGTCATTGGTGGTGGCCAGGGCTAATCTCGGGGCACGCATAATCACGTCTATGTCGGCCACGGCCGCCACGCCCACGCGGGCGTCCCATCCGCGCTTGGCATAACCGCCACCCGTGATGAACTCCACCGTCAGCGAATTGTCCTTGGACGTGAACGCCTTGGACAGGTCGGCACCCTGGCGCAACGTGCGCATAAGGGAGTCCGCAACCACCGCTGAGCCGCTGTATATCTTAAGAGAAGCTGTGGAGGCAATATCCAACTCATCGAAGTTTAGGGTTATCTTATATCCGGGATCACACTCGAAGGTGTGCGTGACACGCTCTCCGGCGCGTACCACATAGTTGCCGGCGGCTCCGCCATCATCGAAGAAGCGAAGCGTCTTGTCACAGTCCACAGAAGTGGTCACTCCGTTGGACATCAGCACCGTCCCGAACGGGATCCCGTTCACGTACGGGCACATGCCATCCTTCTCCACCGCCACATACAAAGTCTTGTTGCTCTTGAGCTTGTCTGTATTGTAAACCGACCAGTCCGCCGTCTCCATGCTGTCGGTCTGCAGCAAGTCCGTAAGCTCGTAGTCCCCATACCATTTCAGCACATACGGAACCGCCAGCGTGGACTGGGCCTTGACCTCGGCTTCTGTGTTGTAACACACGCGGTCGCCCTCCGCCACAATGTCGCAAGCCGAAATCACATCCGTACGCGTGGTCACGCGTATAGTGTCATCGGCTATCTTGTAAGCGCACGTACCGTCGTCTATCAGCGTGGAATACACCTTGGTGGGATACATCGGACTGATGCGCAGTTCTGCCGTGGAATCGCACTGCGTTGACAGGCTATATACCTGCAAGCTGCCGTTCTCGTTCACCGCCACCTTGTAGTTGATCAGCGCGTTAGTGCTGTCGCTGGAAGGGGTGAGGCACAGCACCATCTCCGTACCCGGGCATATCGTGGTGTTTTCTGCGATGGCCAACGTGGGCGAACGAAGCACATCAAGATGAATGCTGTCCACGATAGGCACGGGGCAGCCCATAGAGATGCTCACCTTGTACCAGCCGCCCTGGTCGTTACGTTTCAGGGCGAAGGTGGTGTCGGAGGCTGTGCTGTGGAATCCGTTCGGACCCGTCCACTCGTAGTCGAAATGGCCCTCCTTGAAGGCGTGCAGTGTCACCGAATCACCCTCGCACTTCGTATCCTTGAGTTTCAGGCCCTCGAACCACGCGCCCTTGATGTTCTCGCGCTGCGACGGCGTGATGTCCACCGAGAAGAAGGCACCGCAATTGTCGCGCACCTGGCAGGAAAGCGTGGATCCCATGGTGAACGGAACGTTCTCAAACTCGCCCGTCTGGTTGGAGCCCAACTGCACACCCGACAATTCGGGTCCCGAATAAAGCGTGTAGGTGAACGGTGCGGTACCGTTCATACCCTTCACATACACGGTACCATGGTCGTCGCCGGCGTTGCAGAGGATGGCGCGCGCGTAGTCGAAGTCGATCATCCTGTTCTCGAAGACAATCGTGTCCAGCAGATACGCCGCCTCCCCGCACCACGAGCTGCTCGTTCCCATCCGTATCACATACGTTCCCGGCATGGTGATACGCAGGGAGTCACGACTGTTCGTGTTTATGCTTCTCGTCTCATAACCTCCTCTCGGTCCGCTTATTATCTGAAATCCTCTATATACATTATCAGTCCACTCTCTCCGCTCTCCTGTGGTCGCGTTCCCGTTGATCCTGTACAACGAAAAATGGCCCTGCTGGGGCTTCAGGTACAGGTCGCTGCAGTGCTGGACGGTGGTGTATTTGAATTCCTGTGTCAGTCGCACATCATACTGGTCGTTGAATGTCAAGTTCTGTTTCACGTGATATGTGCCGCACTGCGTCTCCACATCAAACCAGTAGGGTCCCGACGGAAGATTACCACGGACATACAATTTTCGAGCCCCCGTGCCCTTGAACACCTCCATCCCCGTGATGTCCTGCAGATCCTCCGGTTCCACCTGCCAGCGGCCCGACACGGAATCGTACGTGGCCGTGAAATTGAAGTAGTTGTTGTACGGACTCTTGACTAGACGTATCACGTTCTGGTTCTGGTTCGTGGTGGCGGCATACTTCTCCTGCAGCGTAATTGAGCTGTTCGCTCCGCAGTTGCCGCTGCCGACCGCTTTGATGGCCTCCCATTCCACCTGCTCCACGCCTTTGCCCACTATGAATTTCAACGAATCCGTCCGGGTGTACAGAACCGCACCGTTCCCATTCACGAGCTTGCGCTCCACCATCATCGGATACTGATGCAGCGAGTCGAAGACCCCGTAAAAATTCACGATATCCTCCGCACGCAGGTAGGATCTGGCATTGATGTTGTTGGTGGACAGGGTGTCACGCTTGATCACCTCGCCCGTGCCCGTGTTCGTGTATATCCACACTATCGGCTTCCGCTCGTTGATCGGGCGCACCCAGCTGTCCCTGTACTGGATGCTGTACCAGTCCGTATGCATGTAGTACTCGCTCGCACACGGCGGATGCACCGCCGCCACCGAGTCGAAAACCTCGTTCTTGCGCGCGTCAAAAGTGCCTGCGGCGGGCTTCTCAAAAGAGAAATCCCTGTTGTGTGTCAGTGTCTCCCCGCACGAAAAGCGCAGGGACAGCTTTATCTTCCCCCCGAAAACGGAATTGAAACTCCCGCTGTGTATCGTGTCCGACACCACCGCCCAGTTCTGACCGGTCGAATACGGGAACGGTTTCCACTCCGTGGCTGTCAGACCCGATGTGGCCGGGTATGTTATCTGATACGACAACGCATCCCTGTAAACATCCGACAGATAGGGCTGCAGACCGTCCACATACATGCGCATCTGGAACACCGTGTCGCTCGGGAAGAACCCGTTGTTGACAGCGTTCTCCGTCGCATTGGAGTTGGTCCCGTTAATACGCTGGAAGGTAGAGGACACTGTCGGCTGCGGCAGCTTGTGTACTGTCTCCGCGATTCGAGGCAGTCCGTACCCGCAAGCGTCCGACATATAGAAATAATATGATCCTATTGCCAACGAATCGTATGTGTAGTATTTCCGGAAATTATACGCTGTGGAATCATTCCCTGTGTACATCGGCGTTGTGAACACCCGCGTGGACAATGTGTCCCCCGTTCTTGCATTCACCATGACCACCGTGTAGGGCATCACGCCCCCCTCCATCTTCAGCTGGATGCGACCCAATTCGGCGCATTTGGTGGAATATCGGTTCCCGTAGCCGTTCTTGCTCGAGGCAAAGTTCGTCAGCGGAGAGGCCGAAGGGATGATGTAGGTGCTCCCCACCGTCACCTCCCGGTGCTCGTCAAGGATAATGGAATCGCTGCACACGGCCTGCACACCCACAATGTAGTTGCCCGGCTCCACCGTCATTTCGTTCACGTTGTCGGGAACGTAGTGATTGGTGTCGGCCCCGTCGTTGCGTTTCCAATAGCCGCGCACCTGCGAGATTTCAGTGGTACTGACCAGCGTGGCCAAGTCTATCTCGTGGTGGTCGTCGTCGTAAACCGTGAACGTGACCTTTCCGTTGTTGAAACATGTGGCGTCCTGGGTGGTGAACTCCACATTGAAAGGACAGTTGTGCTGGGCGTACGTCATCACTACAGCACACAGCATCAAGATAAGAAGTAGAAGTTTTTTCATAGTAGTTTTTATTTATATTTTTTCTATTCAAACACATGCCTTTTTCGGAGTAATCCCGCCCCTTCTCACGCGCACACACAGGCACCTACGGGATACCAGCCAACAATGCCTACAAACAAAAACAACTACAAACCAACACATTACAATACTGTGATATTTTTGTAGTAATATCTGTCGGCAAAGTGTGCAAATATAGTGAATTTTAAACATAATGATTCATAGTGCAGAATCATTTTTTACACTGCCGCAAGAAGGACGTTGACCGTTTTTTGGAAAAGATGCCCAGATTCAAGACATTCTTCCCCGAATACAACGACAAGGAGCTGTTCGTGGCCATGGCTGCCCTCAAATACGACCGGGATGCCATGCAATACGCCAAAGAAAACGGACTGCTCGTCATCAGCACCGCCGACGGAGACCTTTTCACCCTCGATCCCTTCGATCGCGAAACGCTGAAACGCTTTTGAGGAACGTCGATGTGTTGAAATGAAAGTCAGGAAATGGGAATTGGGGGCTACTCCACCCTACTCTTCAGCTCGCCATCATACACCTGCGTGACAAGCTCGTCGCCGGATTTCAGTTCCGAAGCATCGGTGACAGCCTTGCCCTTGTACCGCGTGATACTGAAGCCGCGCTTGAGGATATTGCTTGGATGAAGCAGCTGTATCTTGTCCTCCAAGACACCCAGCCTGTCGCGCTGTAGCGACAGATACGTCGGTGCCAACGCCTTGACCATGTCCGAACAACGTTCAAGACGTTCACGGTCGGCGGCGATTCGCAACTTGCCCTGCCGGTCCAGCGCATGGCCGGCCAAATCCAAAACCGATTGCTGATGCATCAGCAATTCCTTTGCCTTCAGCGCCATATTCTGAGACAGCAGGCCGAGCAGCGTCCGATGATGGGTTATCACTTTGGGGACAGCCACCTTACGGCGGGCATCCAGTTCCAACAGTTGGGCCTGCTGTTGCGCCACAATCGCCCTACCCACTGTCACAATCCGCTGTTGAAAATCCTTCACCTGTTCGTCAAACGAGTGGAAACAGTCAATCAGCGAGACGGCCACATCCGTGGGGGTGATGTTATGCTTGTGGGCCACCATGTCGGTGACGCTAAGGTTGGTGGAGTGGCCAATGCCCGTAAGTACAGGCAGTGGAAACGTGGCCACGCGATAGGCCATTTCATACTCGTCGTAGCAGCTCAGGCCCACATCCCCGCCGCCGCCGCGCACAATCACCACACAGTCGAACTCCTGCCGCCGCATCTCAATCTCCGCCAAGCGGCCTGTGATGCCCGTGATGGCCTTGTCGCCTTGCAAAATGGATGGGAAGAGTTCCGTCTCGAAACGGTAGCCATAACGGTTCCCGTTCAGCGTGGTCATGAAGTCGCTGAAACCCTTGCTGGTCTCCACCGAGATAACCGCGATGCGCTTGGGCAGCAACGGCATCTCCAGACGCCTGTTGGCCGTGAACACGCCCTCTTTCTTCAGGCGCTCGATGACGGCGTTGCGGTTTTTCACCATCTCACCCAAGGTGTAGCTTGGCTCAATATCCTGAATATGAAGCGCCAAGCCATGCTTCGGACTGAATTCTATATTGGCCAGGCATAGGATGCTGATATTCTCCTTCAAAGGATTTCCCGTAATCTGGATAAAGCGCTCGTTGATGCGCTGATAGTGGGAGGCCCAAATTATGGCCCGCATCTCCGCCTTGATGGTATTCCCCTCTTTTTCAACTAATTCGGGATAACAATGTCCGCTATGAGGGTAATAGTTAAGCTTCAGGATTTCCGCTTTGATATAATAGGGCTGCGGGTAGGTCCGTTCCACCACCTTGTGAAGGCTGAACGCTATCTCCGACAGCGAATATACCGGATAATCCTGAAATGTCTCCCGTTTGGTTTCCATACATTATATTATATTGTAAACCGTTTTACCGGCCCTGATGGTCTCGAGCACGCGTCCATACACTTGCTGGCCATCGAACGGCGTGTTCTTCCCGCGCGAGGCGAACTCCGCCGCGCGGATAGTGTAAGGGGTGTTCAGATCCACCTTCACGAAATCGGCTCTCACGCCCACTTTGAAGCTCCCCTTGGGGATGCGCATCATGGCCGATGGTGTGGTGGACATCAGTTTCACCAACTGATGGATTGTAAGGAAGCCTCCGCGAACCAGCTTGGTGTAACAGAGCGCGAAAGCCGTCTCGATGCCAGAGATGCCGTTGGCGCCGTTGGCCTTGTCTTCGGGCGTGTGCGGCGCATGGTCGGTGCTGATGGCATCCACCGTGCCGTCCTGCATACCCTTGATGAGGGCGGCGATGTCGTCATCGTTTCGGAAGGGCGGGGCCACACGGTAATAGTTAGCCTGTTCGGCATTGAAATAGATATGATGCGGGCACACCTCGCACGACACGCGCAGGCCTTTCGCCTTGGCCTCGGCAATGGCCGTGACGGCCTCTATTGTGCTGACGTGGCAGAAATGGATGCTGCCGCCCGTCTTCTCGCAAAGTTGCAAATCGCGGAATGTCATGGCGTTCTCGGCCATGCGCAAATCCTGCGGACTGTAGCGGGCATCCTCCTCATGGGCCATGATCAGGAAATCCTTTTCCTTGCAGATATTGAAAATCTCTTCCATCACATCATCGCGGTTCACGCCCTTGCCGTCATCGGAGACGAACGGGATGGAACCGGCGGGAATCGAACGCAGATGCGAGCAGTCCTGGCCTTGTTCGTTCAAGGTCATGCTCACCACCTGGTTGGCCTGTATCAGGTCCAGCTTCGCGATGCGCTCTTCCACATCACGGGCCTGCGCCACACTGCTGACCACCGGCAATGTGTTGGGCATCAGGTTCACAGCGGTGTAACCACCCCGCACGGCAGCCCGGCTGCCCGATTCCACATCCTCCTTATAGGTGAGGCCAGGATCGCGGAAATGCGCGTGCAAGTCGGTGAAGGCCGGCAGATAAACTGGCTGCGACGGGTCCGGTGTGCCGTCCAAGATATCAATCCGCTGTATCAAGCCGTTCTCAATGACCAAGTCGGCCATAGCGTCCAGCGTATCGTCAATGATATGGATGTTCTTCATGATGGGAACAGAATTTAAAATATATTAGGCCGCAAATGTACATAAATTTCGAATACACACAGGCACGCGGAATTGCCGAATGTAGCGTGCCATGGTATGTCTCTACGAACAACAAAGGGAAAACACAAAAAAAGAGGGAACACGACGGTTCCCTCTCCTATGGTCTGAAAACGTTTTTATTTCTGTTTCAAAATGTCGCGGATTTCGGTCAGCAGCACTTCCTCCTTGGTTGGTTCGGGAGCGGGTGCGGGAGCCTCTTCCTCTTTCTTCTTGGCCAAAGATGTAGCCTTGTTGATGAGTTTGATGACACCGAAGATACAGAGTGCCACGATGAGGAAATCGACCGTTGTCTGGATGAAGTTACCATAATTCAGCGTGACAGCCTCCTTGACAATCTCGCCGCCCTCACCCAACTTCGGGGCACGCAGCGTGGCGGACAGGGTGGTGAAGTCCACATTGCCGATCAAGGCGCCGACGAGGGGCATGAGGATGTCGTTCACCAAAGAGGTGACGATCTTACCGAAAGCGCCGCCGATGATGACACCAATCGCCATATCCATGACGTTTCCCTTCATGGCGAAGTCTTTGAACTCTTGTAAAAACTTTTTCATAATAATGCGATTTAGGTTAATACTGATTTTTATTCCGCAAAAATACAAAAAAAAGCATATCTTTGCACAACTTTTTAAGATAAAATCTATGAAGCTGACAAGCAACACGGAAACCATCGCTGCCAGCGCGATGAAGACGTACGATTTCCTCTGCCATCTGATCCAGACCACGCAGGCACCCCCCATTCCCGACATCACCGACTGGCACGCCGATGAGCAGGGATGTTCCTTCACCATCAAGAACATGATAACCTGCAACATGCGTCTGACGGATGCGGTTCCTTACCAATATGTCATCTATCATTTAGACACCGACAAGAGCGTCTCGGCCAACGTGCGCTTCCGGATTGAAAGCATGGGTACGGAGAGTTCCCTGCAGGTGGAGGCGGAAGCCGACATGCCCTTCTGGATCCAGGCCATGCTCAAAGGCCCGATGGAGCAGATGATGGGCAGCGTCATGGGCAAACTGAAAGAGGTAATAGAAAGGAGTTAGCATGGAATACCATATCCGAACGGAAAAATTAGTCAAGAAATACAAGAACAGGACGGTGGTGAACGAGGTCTCCATCGAGTTCACCCAAGGGGAGATTGTGGGGCTGCTCGGCCCGAACGGCGCCGGCAAGACCACCTCCTTCTACATGATTGTGGGACTTATCAAGCCCTATTCGGGCAGGATTTTCTTAAACGACCAGGAAATCACCGACCTGCCCATGTACCGCCGCGCGCAGTTAGGCCTCGCCTACCTGCCGCAAGAGGCTTCCGTGTTCCGCCAGTTGACCGTGGAGGACAACATCAAGGCCATTTTGGAGTTCGGCGGCAAGAGCAAAGAGGAGCAGCGCGACAAACTGGAGAGCCTCATCTCTGAGTTCAACATCCAGAAGGTGCGCAAGAACAAGGGCAACAACCTCTCCGGCGGCGAGCGACGTCGCGTGGAGATCGCCCGTTGCCTAGCCTCCGACCCCAAGTTCATCCTCTTGGACGAACCCTTTGCCGGCGTGGACCCTATTGCCGTGGAGGACATCCAGAACATCGTCGCCAAGCTGAAGGACAAGAACATCGGCATTGTCATCACCGACCACAACGTCCACGAAACCCTCTCCATCACCGACCGTGCCTACCTGCTGTACGAAGGACGGGTGCTCAAGTCGGGCACTGCGGAGGATTTGGCCAGCGACCCGATGGTCAAGAAGGTCTATTTGGGCTCCAACTTCGAACTGAGAAAATAGTTCCCCCTCGCGATTTACGATTTGCAATCCGGGGATTGGGATTGGGATTTTTGGTCTTAGTCCTCCAACTCTTTTTCTCCACTATTTTCCCAAATCCTCTCAACTCTAATCTTTCAGCAACAAAAAAACATTCAAAATAGCATTTTTAACTATTAATTGTTAAATTTAACTATTTTACATAAATTATTTTATAAAACAAGCCATTATTTTAAATTATTTTTATATCTTTGCCGCGAAATAAAATCTATTAACCAACATCAAAAACATGATCCCACTAAAAACACAAAACGGCAAGGGCGCGAAACGGAGAGTCAAAAGGCTCTCCGTTTTTTTTCGTGCATTTTTAACAATTAATTCTTTATTTTGCATCGGCAGCCTTTCAGGGCAAATCTGTCCTATACAGCTGGATGTCAGCACCATCCCGGCCAAATGCCAGGCTGACGGGGAAATCCATTGCACGTTGCACGACACGGCGGGCTCGCACCTGACGCAGATTCGCTACGCGTACATCCCGCTCGCAGGCGAAGACTCCATCCTGGAGAGCACACTCCCTTCGGCCACACACCTCTGGCCGGGACATTACAAAGTGCGGGTGACGGCCCTGTGCCGGACCGGCCTGTCGCAGGGCGACGCCTACACCTTAGTGTCCGACTCCGTGGAGGATGTCCTTGTGGAGAGCGACTACGAGCACCCTGTCAGCGGTGTGATTTACCCGCTGTTCACTAAAGAGCACCCTTACGGCACCGTGCCCTCCCTGCGATGCAGGCCCACCGGCAAGATCCAGCTCAAAATCGAGCGCGGCACCCTACCCTACACGGTGGACATCAGCCGGATTGTGGGCGGCGACACCGTTTTCTGGCGCAGCGTCACCTTCACGGAGCCGCAACACCAGGGCGACAATCCACTGCGCTACGACTTCCGCGACTACTATACAATAGACAGCATGCCTGCAGGCGAATACCGTTTCCTGTGCCATGACGCCTGCGGGTATTTCATGCCCGGGCTGACCGCCCCGGTGCCGGAGATTCGTTACAACCTGAGCAATCAAAGATTCCTGCTCCGCAACAGCAGCGGCGACATCTATTCGCATAATGTCATCACAATCAAGAACATGCTATTAGAGGCCTATTCCACCGAAAGCAACGACGACTATTACCATTATTCCGGGGAAGCGATTTACGAATACCGTTTCCTCAACCCCGCTATCCTCACGGGGCCCGACACCACTATATGGTACAACCTGCCCCCGTCATCCACACAGGGCACCTTCATCCGCGACACAGTGTCACAGGCTCGCTGTTACGGAGACATCTGGTTCAAAACCATCACCATGCAAGTACGGCCCAAAGCCTGCAAAGACACGTTGCTGGAGTTCCATTTTGCCATTTACCCACCAAGCCAAATCACATCCAACCTTCTTACGGAAACCCGCTTAGTGATAGCTGCACAAGAATATTACGACACCTGCGGTCACCAGAGTGTACGCTACAACAATATTATAACAGGACTGAGGCTGTTCTCCCAACGTATTATCCCAGAAAACCACTACATGCCCGCCGATTCGATGAACCATCCCAGCGACAAAGCCTACACGCGAATGGTTGAGGAGGGAGGCATTTCCAACAGCACCGTCGGGATGCAGTACCACAGCTACATCACCCTGCCCGTGAAATGGAAGGTCACGAATGCCACCACCGACACCGTGCTTTTCCGCGACATGGAGTCCACCCATCACTACACTTGGTACATATCTACCTACGTGACATCGGGTGTGCAGGCCGGCGACACGCTGATTATAGAATTAACGGACTCGTTGGGATGCCCCGTTTATGCCACCACGATTGTATATAAGCCCCAACCGGCAGGAGGTATCTCCTCCGGCTTCTGGAATTACGACTGGGCCGCTGCCACACACGACTTCAAAGAGTACTGTCCCGACGGACGGTATGGCGTGGGCGTGTTTCAAATCAACGGCGCCTACGGGCTGGCCCGCTCCGAGAACGGCACATTCAAAGCCTCGTACCGGGATGTTAAAATTGAGTTGATCGGCAGCCCGCGCAGCAACTTCTACAACTTCACCGCCCGGGCGGACTCTCTCGGCCACCTGACCATCCATCGGCAAGAGAACAACAACCACGCCGACATACAAGTCATCCCCTACAAGCACAACGGGGCCAACCGGCCATTACTGCTGCTCAGCGACACCGCTTTGCCCAACGGACGCTACACATGGGTGGTCACCTCGGCCTGCAACCAAAGCAAAGACACCATCGTGCAGGATTTCTTCCACGAGTCGCCGGAAATTGTCGAGCCACCGGCCTACCGGTTCCAACGGCAATGCACCAAACTGGAAATCATCCCCGTGGCAGGACAGTTCGCCAAGGGAGGCCAGAATCTGCAGACCTATTTCCAAGTCTATTTTGGGGACTCCATCATCCACTCGGCCAACGCCGTCATGAAAGGGGAATCCATGCTGGTGGGCGTGGCCGGCGACTACCGGCTCAGCATGTACACACTGCCACCGGGCGGCGACATCTACATGCCCGGGAACCCGTGTTACCATGTGGACACCATCATCCACTGGGACGGGGCCACGCTGGATTTCAAGTACTTGTACTCGTATGTGTGCAACAGTGCCGACACCACCGGGTTCGTACACTCCAAAGCGCGCGGAGGCTCCGAGCCCTACACCTATTATCTTTACGCACAGCCGGACGGCCAAGGTCCCGTACTGGCCCAAAACAGAACAGGCTATTTCGAGGAGGTTCCATTGCGCTTCATGCAAAACATGTCGGTGCAAATGGAAGATGCCTGCAACGCGCACTTCCTCACCAACTTCCGCGTCAACGACATGGAAACCATCCGGAAATGCTGGATAGAGGACGGGGAGGCGACCGCCGAGTATGAGGTGGGCGACACCTGTCATCTGCACGGACTGGCGATGGAGGAGTTCACCTACCACTGGACGGGTCCCAACGGATTTGAAAGCCAGCAGCGGGATGTGAACCTGCTGTTGTCTTTGAATGATGAAGGAATATACCACATTGAAATAGCGGGCAGCGGGTGCGGCTTGCTGCAAGACAGTGTGCTGGTGCGCATTCAGGACCCGTGGGTCAACCTGCCCTGTCCCGATGCCGTGGACTACGACGGCAACGTTTATCCAGCGGTGCGCATCGGCCATTACTGCTGGACACAGCGCAACCTGGAATCGCAGCACTACGCCGACGGGCGGGAAATTCCCCGTGTGATGGGATACGCCTCCGACATGCACCCCGACACGATGGAGAACATCCGCATCTTCGGGTGCCTCTACACGTGGCACGACGCCATGGACAGCCTGACGCACGACAGTCTCACCGCCGGAGGCCACCATCCGGGCATCTGCCCCGACGGCTGGTATCTGCCCGAGCGGGAGCAGTATGAAGCACTGAGCCTGTACGGGGCCTACGCCCTGCGCTCGCCCCTCTATTGGATCAACGACAGCGGCGGGAACAACAGCACGCAGTTCTCGGCACTGCCCGCCGGCTTCTACAACGGCACCCGCAAACGCTTCGAGAACCTGCTCGGCGAAACACGCTTCTGGTCCACTTCCGGCGACGAAAACTCCGAAAACACGCTCTTCTTCTCCATGATATTCCCCTGCCACAAACTGGAAGAAAAGGAGGATGCGGATAATTTCGGCTACTCGATACGCTGCATTTTAGAGGAATAAGGGAAAGTTGAAAAAAATAATAACCAACACGTTGGGATTGAATGATTTTTTTTGTACTTTTGCCGCCCAAATTAAAAAGGATTATTAATCATTAAAAAACGATAGAGAACATGTCACGAATTTGTCAAATTACAGGAAAAAAGACGGTGGTTGGTAATAATGTTTCCCACTCTAATATCAAAACCAAGAGAAGATTCCACCCCAACCTGCACACCAAGAAATTCTATGTGCCGGAGCTGGACGAATGGGTTTGGCTGAAAGTTTCCGCCCACGGTATGCGCAACATCAACAAGAAGGGCGTTTACAAATGCTTAGTGGAAGCCTCTGAAAAGGGAATTTTATAATCCATCCCCAACGAGAACTACAAGCTGCTGTGGTAAAACTATTACAGCAGCTTTTTTTTATTTTACCCATACAATAATTTATATAGTTGTCCGTATATAGTTCGTCATTTTAACAAATCCGTATTTGAACACACGCTCCTTTCTGATATTATGTCTCCTGATTCTGACCTTCGGCATCTCCCATGCCCAAAGGGCCACCATCAAGGGTGTTTTGTATGATACGGAAGGTCAGGCTGTTGAGAATGCCGTTGTGCACGTGCTGGACCACAACCTGCAGACCATCACGGACGACTACGGGCGTTTCACACTCGCCGTGCCGGAGAACACCGACCTGAACATCCTCATCCAGCACATCAGCCACAGAGACACGGTCATTGCACTTCGTCTGAAATCGAGGGAGACGCGCAACCTGAGCATCACCCTGCAGACTGTCGGCAACCGGCTGCAGCAGGTCAACATACGCGGCAAATCGGAGGCGGGCTACATCCAGGTCAACCCGAAGCTCTCCTTCCAGATGCCCACCCCGGGTGGCGGCATGGAGTCGCTGATCAAGATGATGCCGGGTATCTCCTCCACCAACGAATTGAGCACCCAGTACAACGTGCGCGGCGGCAACTACGACGAGAACCTTATCTTTGTCAACGACATCCAGATATACCGTCCCTTCTTAGTGCGGAGTGCCCAGCAGGAGGGTATGAGCTTCATAAACCCCGACCTCACCGGCAACGTCATCTTCTCCGCCGGCGGCTTCGAGGCCAAATACGGCGACAAGATGTCGTCGGTGCTGGACGTGCAGTACAAGACGCCCACGCAATACGGCGGGTCCGTGTCCGCCAGCATGTTAGGGGCCACCGCACACGCGGAAGGCAAGGTGGACAGCACCTTCTCCTTCCTGGTGGGCCTGCGCTTCCACTCCAACGCCTACCTGCTGAAATCGCTGGAGACCCATGGCGACTTCAAACCCCGATTCTTCGACACGCAGATGCTCCTCAATTGGGACATCAGCAAGAAATTCAGCATCAGCCTATTGGGTAATTTCTCCATCAACAGCTACCTCTACCAACCAGAAGACCGCACCACCACTTGGGGCTCCATCGAGAACATGAAGCGCGTGACTGTCTATTACGACGGACAGGAACTGGACCGCTACGAGAACTACCTCGGAGGCCTCACCTTCCACTACCGTCCCAACGACAAGAACCATCTGAGACTCATCCTCTCCTCCTATTTTGCCAAGGAGAGCGAACGCTACGACATCCAGAGCCAGTATTTCCTGAGCGACATCGAAGCGGACCTTGGCAACGAAGATGGTGAGATAGCGCAGGAGGTCTCCATCCGGGCCTACGGCACCTATCTGGAGCATGCCCGCAACGCCATCACCTCGGTGGTGTCGGCGGCCAACCTCCTCGGCGAGCACAAGCTCCCCCACTCCAACCTGCTGAGCTGGGGGGTGAAAGCGCAAAACGAATACATCAACGACCATATCAAAGAGTGGACCATGCGCGACTCCTCCGGCTACACGCTGCCCATGATGCACAACACGCCCGGTGTCTCCGTCCCGCTGGACGACCCCTCCCGCATTCTCGCCTTCGGCGAACACGACTACCTCAAATGCAACAACTTGCTCAACACCGTACGTTTCACCGGCTTTGTGCAGGATGTCTGGAAAATTGACGACGACACCCTGCCCCACTACATCCTCAATGCTGGCGTGCGCTTCCATTACTGGACGCTCAACAAGAAGGAGTTCACGGCCTCGCCGCGCCTCTCCTTCACTTACGACCCACACTGGAAGCACGACTGGAGGTTCATCGTCAAGACCGGCCTCTACTACCAGCCAGCCTTCTACCGCGAGATGCGCCGCCCCGACGGGAGCCTTAACCGCGACATCCGCTCGCAGCGCTCCGTCCATGTGGTGGCCGGCACGGAATACAACTTCCTGATCTGGCGGCGACCCTTCAAGTTCACCGCCGAGGCCTACTACAAGTACATGGACCACCTCATCTCCTACACGGTCGATAACGTGCGCATCATCTACAGCGGGGAGAATGACGCCAAAGGCTATGCCGCGGGTTTGGACCTGAAAATCAGCGGCGAGTTCGTGCGCGGCCTCGAGTCCTGGTTTTCCGTGTCGCTGATGAAGACGGCGGAGGACATCATCGGAGACTACTACATCGACCAAGACGGTAATCGCGTCGAGCCGGGCTACATCCCGCGCCCCACCGACCAGCGCGTGGCCTTCAACCTCTTCTTTCAGGACCACATTCCCGGATACCCGCAGTTCCGCGTGCATCTGAACTTCGTCTTCGCCTCGGGCCTCCCCTACGGTGCGCCCAACGCCCCCGCCTACATGCGCGTGCTGCGCGACACATGGTTCCGCCGCGTGGACCTTGGCTGCTCGTTCATGTTCCTCGAGCAGAGCCGCGACCGTATGCGCAACAAGTCCAAATTTGTGCGCAGCATCAAAAACGCCGGCGTCTATATCGAAGTCTTCAACCTGCTGGGCACCTCCAATATATCCTCCCATTTCTGGGTCACCGACATCAGCGGCTCACAGTTCGCCGTACCCAACTATCTGACTGGAAGACTGATAAATGTCAAATTCTCCATTGAATTCTAATTTTTTACTATGATGAAATACTATCTACACCATCTTTTATTAAAGACAATCCTACTCCTCACAGCCTTCTTCGGTCTCTGTTCCTCCTGCAATCCGCCCCAACCGCCTATCAACCCCATCACCACGGGTATTTTGGTTTTGAACCAGGGGAATTTCCAACTCAATAACAGTACCATCACCTTTTACGACATCGCCACTGGCCTGATCACGGATGATGCCTTCTTGGCAACCAATGGACGCGGTCTTGGCGACACGGGCAACGACCTCAAAATCTATGGTTCCAAACTCTATTGCGTGGTCAACAACTCCCACCGTGTAGAGGTCATGGACGCTAAAAGCCTGCAATCCATCAAAGCCATCTCCCTACCGGGCAAATCACCACGGAGCATCGCTTTCCACGAGGGCAAGGCATACGTCAGCTGCTTTGACGGCGACGTGGTGCGCATTGACACCACTTCGCTGACCTTGGACGGCACCGTGCACAGCGGAAACAACCCCGAAGGCATCTGCGTGTGCAACGACAAACTATACGTGGCCAACTCCGGCGGACTGAATTATCCCAACTACGACTCCACCGTCACCGTCATCGACCTCAACAGCTTTTCCGTCATCAAGACCATCCAGGTAGGCATCAACCCCTGTCTGGTGATTCCCTACAACGACCGTTATGTATTTGTGCAATCCCGTGGCAATTACGGCAGTATCCCGTATAATCTGCAAAAGATAGACACCTATGTCGATAATGTTATTAAAACATACAACATCAGCGTATTAGGAATGGCCATCCACCAGCACACCGCGTACATATACAGCTACGATTACGACAATGGCGACTCGTGGATACGCACCTTGAACCTGCTGAACGACCAACTTTCCACAGAGGATTTCATCACGGACGGCACCTCGTTGGATGCACCCTACTGCATCACCGTCAACCCCATCAGCGGCGACATCTACATATCTGACGCCTACAATTTTACTGTAACGGGTGATGTGTATTGTTTCTCGGCCCAAGGTAAAAAGAAATTCTCGTTCCCTGTCGGGGTGAATCCGGGGAGCATCGTCTTCAAACAGGAATAGCGGGCTTATTTTCGGACAACTTCCTTGAGCATGGGGACGAACAAGAAATCCCCAAATGTCTCTTCCTCAAACGATTGTTCATCCATGCGGGTGATGCGTTTCATCGTGTGTGACGCGTCGCCCACGGGAATCACCATCCTGCCGCCAACGGCCAGCTGGCTGAGCAGGGCGGGCGGCACGTCAGGAGCGCCGCAGGTGACGATGATTTTCTGGAAGGGGGCAAGTTCGGGCAATCCACGGTAGCCATCGCCCAGATAGGTGACAATGCGGCTGTCGAGGATCTCCAACAGTTTGCTGGTCTTGCGGAAGAGAAGCTCCTGGCGCTCAATCGTGAAGACCTTGGCACCCATCGCACTAAGGATGGCCGCCTGGAATCCGGATCCCGTGCCGATCTCCAGCACCTTGTCGCCCTTTGAAACACCCAGCAGTTGCGACTGGAAGGCCACAGTATAGGGGTGCGAGATAGTCTGCCCGTTCAGCAGTTTGAGGGCCACATTCTGGTAGGCTTTCGGCCATAGGAACGACTCCACAAACCGATGGCGCTCCACCTTGTCAAAAGCCTGCAGCACCTGCTCGTCGGAGATGCCCTTTTCGCGCAGCTCCTCAATCAGCCGTTTTTTCGCTCCCAGTAAAAGATAATTGTCGGTCATCGTCTTTGAGTTAGAGGATGCAAAGGTACGAAAAAACTGCCTGTCTTTTTCTATATTCGGTCAAAAAAAAAGGAGACACCACATAGTGGCGTCCCCTTATCTTGGATTTCATATTTTCCTTTATTCCGGCAGGATGTATATCCGCTTCACGCACCGGATGCTGTATCCCAGTCCCTTGAGAGACTCCTGGTACAGGCCCGTGTCGCAATAGTGGTTCAGCTCGAAGTTGCTGCCTGTCGAGGAGCTGAGCCTGTAGTCGGACGCCCAGAAGTGTGTCTCGCCCATCAGGTTGTAATACCTGTCCGTGCCGCCCTCGTAGTAGCCGGCTCCGTAGGCGTTGAACAGGTTGGGGGCTATACCCTGCCTGCCCGGAAGCCACACCTGGGTGGAGGGGCTCTTCACCAGGCCCGCCTGGTTGCCGGAGGCGGCAAACATGTCCCTGTAGTCCTCCACCGTGGGCAATGCCCAACCCGCCGGACAGATGCCCTGAACGTATGTGCCATAAGGCCACAAAGAGTCCGCCGGAACCGCACTGTCGTCCCCCTCAGGAACACGCGCCGAAGAGTACCAGCTGTACAGCTTCCCGTATATGTCCTCCAGGGAGTCGCTGTCCGAATATCGCGTGTACTCCGCTATCGGGGTCCCGTCGCTGTAGTGCTCGCTCTTCAGGTTGATCAGCGTCCAGCAGTCGCAGCCGATATACGCGGCCGGATACACGTTGCCGTCATAGTCCTTGGCGGAATCGCACGGCATCCGCTGTACCGTTATGGTCTGGACGCACTGCTGCACCACGTTATCGCACTCGTCCAACAGGCTCCACGTGATATAGTGCGTGCCCACGCCAAGCGGATTATGCAGCGACAGGTCGTTCACGATCGTCGTGTTGGGGACTGGCGGGTCCATGGTGGCCATCTCCGTCAGGGTCACCACCGTGTCGCACCGGCCGTACCACAACGTGTACTGCAGGTCCGCGGGACACTCCAGCGGCGTGGTCACCACCAGAGGTGCCTTGATTGTCAGCAACAGGTAGGATATCGTGTCCACGGACGTTCCGTTGATGATCTTTGTACCCGGGAACTCGTAGTAGCCGTAGCTGTCCGTCGAGGACGGCAGCGGGTTGCCGCGCCAGGTGTAGGAGGGCAGCTCGTAGTCGCAGATCGTGTCCTTGTGCAGCTTCTCGACGATGAGCACGCGCGTGGTGATGCTGTCGCAGCCGTTGCTGCCGGTCACCGTGTCAATGATGGTGTACGTGCCGGCGCTGTCAACGGTAAAGATCCTGTTGGAGAACACCGTGGTGTAATTGGTGCCGGCATACAAGGTGTCCTTATAGACCGTGTCACGCTCCACGATATGGTAGTCCACATGCAGGTTCACGATGCTGTCGCAACCGTTCACCGTCTTCATCTTCAGCTGGAAGTCCCCATTGGCCGCATTGACCGTCACCACCTCCACGCCGGTGCTGCTGGAGGTCACCTCCACCGCGGAGGCGGTCGCTGTGATGGTCACGTGCTCGTTCCCGCTGTAGGTCTGCGTGTGCGTCTCCTCGTAGAGGCAGATGTCGATCGCATCGCTTTCCGTGTATTCGGGGTTCACCGTCAGCTGCAGGTACGACACCGTGTCAACGGTTATGCCGTCGATGGTCTTCGTGCCAGGGAACTCGTAGTAGCCGTTAGCATTAACACCCGACGGCAGCGGGTTTCCGCGCCAGGTGTAGGTCGCAAACTCGCCCTCGCAGATCGTGTCCTTGTGTAGCTCCTCGACAATCAGCACGATCGTGGTGATGCTATCGCAGCCGTTGCTGCCACGAACCGTGTCGATGACGGTGTAGGTGCCGGTGCCGTCAACGGTGAAGGTCCTGTTGGAGAACACCGTGGTGTAGCTGGTGCCGGCATACAGGGTGTCCTTATAGACCGTGTCACGCTCCACGGTGTGGTAGCCCACATGCAGGTTCACGATGCTGTCGCAGCCGTTCACCGTCTTCATCTTCAGCTGGAAGTTGCCATTGGCCGCATCGGCCGTCACCACCTCCACACTGGTGCTGCTGGAGGTCACCTCCACGCCGGAGGCGCTCGCCGTGACGGTCACATACTCGTTCCCGCTGTAGGTCTGCGTGTGCGTCTCCTCGTAGAGGCAGATGTCGATCGCATCGCTTTCCGTGTATTCGGGGTTCACCGTCAGCTGCAGGTACGACACCGTGTCAACGGTTATGCCGTCG
>JAEEGG010003347.1_pt1 | contig 40019 bp, 23 predicted proteins | sample 9134161 | NCBI WGS metagenome assembly JAEEGG01 (sample SAMN16246543, study PRJNA631951) | gut metagenome | biome: gut microbiome; feature: rumen; material: CR-attached | host: Bos | place: Iran: Karaj | collected 2018-10 | reverse complement strand
GCTCATGAGGATGGCTGGATATATGGCGTTTTCTGTGTGGAGCGCAAGGACAAGGATCGTCCGGATGACCTTTCGGCGGCTGTCGCGAGCGCTGGTGTTGCCCGCACCAAGGATCTTGTGGTTTGGGAGCGGCTGCCGGACATCGTATCTTCTCACCAACAACGTAATGTCGTGCTCCATCCTGAGTTCGTGGATGGAAAATATGCCCTCTACACTCGCCCTCAGGACGGATTTATCGATGCGGGAAGCGGCCCTGGAATTGGTTGGGCCCTTGTTGACAGCATGGAGCACGCCGTCATAACGGAGGAGAAGGTGTTGAGCAGGAGGTGCTACCACACCATCAAAGAGAGCAAGAATGGTGAAGGCCCTCATCCGATCAAGACATCCAAGGGTTGGCTTCATTTGGCACACGGAGTGCGCGGCTGCGCGTCCGGCCTCCGTTATGTGTTGTACATGTACATGACCTCTTTGGAGGATCCGTCCGAGGTCATCGCTGAGCCGGCTGGGTTCTTTATGGCTCCCGAGGGCGAGGAATATGTCGGTGACGTGATGAATGTCCTTTTCACCAACGGCTGGATTTGTGATCCGGATGGGAAGGTGTTCATCTACTATGCGTCCTCTGACACAAGAATGCATGTGGCCACGTCAACTGTCGATCGTCTTGTGGATTATTGTCTAAACACCGTGCCTGACGGTTTCAGGACCGGGGCTTCGGTGGATGTGCTTAATCGTTTGATTAACAGGAACCAAGGCGTTGCGATATAAGATCATGAGGAGGTTGTTTCTGCCCGTCTGCCTGGCTCTGTCGCTGGTTTTCGGATGCTCGGACCCGGGGTATAAAGTCAAGGGGAATCTAGTTGAGATCAAGGCAGGTTCCGAATCGATTCGCCTCCAGGTCATCTCTCCCGAAATAATAAGGGTTTCAGCTGTTCCTGATGGAAGCGAGTTCTCTTCGAGGAAAAGTTTGGTAGTGGTCCCGCAGTCGGGTCGTTCCGCCTTTGATGTCACCCGTTTAGAGGATGATGTGATAGTCTCCACCACCGCGCTCAAAGTTGTTGTCACTCCAGATGGGGAATTGGCTTTCCTTGACAAAGACGGCAATCCGTTGGCCGAAGATGGCGAGATGAGCTTCGAGCCGGTTGAGGTTGAGGGGAAGGTCGCTTTCTCTGTCCTTACAAGGTTCTCTTCGGATCCCGGAGAGTCCTTCTATGGACTTGGCCAGCATCAGGCCGGAGAGTTTGACCATAAGGGCAGGAGCGAGGAACTTTATCAGTACAACACAAAGGTCAGCGTGCCTTTTGTGGTCTCCACTAAAGGTTATGGTATCCTCTTCGACGCATACTCACTTTCCCGATGGGGTAACCCCGAGCCTTACAAGCAGTTGGGGGAGATATTTAAACTCTATGACAAAGACGGAGTCGAAGGAGCCTTGACCGGTACTTACACGACTAAGGACGGGAAGACCGTGACTCGCAGGGAAGACTCCCTGTATTTCGAGAACGAGTTTGCGGTGAAGAATCTTCCCGATATTCCTCTAAGTGGTGCGGAAGTCGTTTATGAAGGCTATTTAGAAGCTCCGGAAACAGCTGATTATCATTTTATTCAGTATTATGCGGGCTTCCAGGAAACCACTATCGGTGGTGAGGAAGTGATGCCCCGGCTTTGGCGTCCGGCGTGGAATCCGAATAGCAGGAAGTTCACCTCGGCTATTGAAAAGGGAAAGAAAACCCCGATCAAGATAGTTTGGGAACCGGACGGGGGTGTCTCGTACCTTGGCTTACGTGTCGCTTCTTTACAGACTCCGGAAGAAGAGAGTTCCCTGTCTTTCTGGTCGGAATTCGAACCTCAGGCTGATTTCTATTTCATCTCGGGAAAGGATTACGATGATGTTATCCGAGGCTACCGCACCTTGACCGGGAAAGCCCAGGTCATGCCCAAGTGGGCTCTAGGATTCTGGCAGAGCCGTGAGCGCTATTCCACTCAGGATGAACTTGTTGAGACTCTCGCTGAGATGAGGCGCAGGCATATTCCAGTTGACAATATAGTCCAGGATTGGCAGTATTGGAAAGAAGACCAGTGGGGGAGTCATGAGTTTGACCCCGATCGCTATCCCGACCCTGAGAAGATGCTGGACGATGTCCATGCGATGAACGCCCGTTTCATGATCAGCGTCTGGCCCAAGTTCTACACCAACACTGACAACTACAAGGAGTTGAAGGCCTCCGGATTCGCATATACCCATGCCGAGGAGGCCGGACTTGAGGACTGGCTGGGCCACAAGCAGACTTTCTATGACGCTTACTCAGAAGGTGGCCGCAAGATGTTCTGGAGGCAGATGGATGATAACCTCTACTCCAAATATGGCCGCAAGATCGATGCCTGGTGGATGGATGCGAGCGAGCCGAACCTGAGGGACTGCCTCCCGATGGACTATCTTAAATGGCTGTTGACCCCCACAGCTCTGGGCCCATCTACTGAATATCTTAATGCCTACGCCCTTGTCAACGCTGACGCCATCTACACGGGGCAGCGTGCGGTCGATCCGGACAAACGTGTGTTCCTGCTGACCAGAAATGGTTTCGCAGGCCTCCAGCGCTATTCCACCGCCACATGGAGTGGCGACATCGGCACCTCCTGGATTGACATGAGGATGCAGATGCCTGCCGGACTGAATTACTCTATGAGCGGGATTCCATTTTGGGGAATGGACATAGGAGGATTCTCGGTGATGGGTAAGTTCTATGACGAGGCCAACCAGGATGAGTGGAGGGAATTGCAGACCCGCTGGCATCAGTTCGGCACTTTCGTGCCACTCTTCCGCACCCATGGGCAATGGCCAAGAAGGGAACTCTGGAACATCGCTCCCGAGGGTTCTCCCGCCTATGAGAGCATCCTTTGGTACATGCGCCTGCGCTACAGACTTATGCCTTACCTGTATTCCTTGGCCGGAGCTGTCCATTTTGAGGACTACACCATCATGCGGGGCCTTCCTATGGATTTCCCGAATGACCCTGCGGTCAGGGATCTTTCCGACCAGTGGATGTTCGGTCCCGCTCTGATGCCATGCCCTGTCTATGAATATAAAGCCCGTTCCCGCGAGGTGTATTTCCCCGAGGGTGGATGGTATGACCTTTATTCTGGTGAGTATATTCAAGGGACTCATTCTCAAGTGGTTCCGGCTCCTTATGAGCGTATTCCATTATTCGTCAGGGCAGGTTCCATCATACCATTCGGCCCTGAGATGGAATGGTCTGGAGAGAAGCCTGCTGATGACATTCGCCTGTTCATCTACTCAGGTGCCGATGCGGATTTCACCCTCTACGAGGATGATGGGCTGACTTACGGTTATGAGAAAGGGCAATATGCCACTATACCTATCAGTTGGAATGAGTCTGACGGCACTTTGACCCTTGGCCCCCGCGAGGGGAAGTTCCCCGGAATGCTTGAGAGCCGTTCTTTCCATGTGGTTCTGGTGGATCCGGCTCATCCTGAGGCCTATGATCCAGACGCTCCGGGAAAGGTCATTACCTATGATGGTTCTCCTGTTTCCTTGAAATTAAAATAATCACATACAATGCGAATCCTTAAAACTGCGTTTATCACGATGAGTGTTTTGATGGTGGCCGCCTGCGCCCCTAAGAACGAGATCGCCCCTGCGATCACCCCGGACAAAGAAGTCGAGGCAAAGGTTGAGTCCGTCCTCAAGAAGATGTCCCTCAAAGAGAAAGCCGGACAGATGGTGCAACTCTCGATTGACACCATCACAGATGAGAATACCAAAGAGATAGATCCCGCCAAGTTGGATAGGATCATTGGTGAGTACAAAGTCGGCTCAATCCTGAATCTCTTGAATGATGTCTCTCGTTCGAGGGAAGGAACCGCCGCCTTCGTCCGCCAGATCCAGGAAAAGTCCATGGAGGCCATAGGAATCCCCTGCATCTATGGACTTGACATGATCCATGGTGCCAACTATCTCACCGACGGATCCTTATATCCCCAAGAGATAAACATGGGCGCCACTTTCAACAGGGAATATCCCAAGATGATGGGAGAGGCTCTCGCCTACGAGACCAGGGCAGCCCAAGTGGCCTGGGTGTTCTCTCCGGTGATGGACCTTGGACGTGACCCCCGCTGGCCGAGGCATTGGGAGAGTTGGGGAGAGGACCCATATCTCCAGGCAGAGATGGCCCGCACTGAGACCATGGCCATCCAGGGTGATGATCTCAATCATGTTGACCTTGAGCACGCCGCTGTCAGCATCAAGCACTTCATCGGTTATGGTGTACCGGCCACCGGAAAGGACCGCACGCCTGCCTACATCGCGGAGAATGACCTCAGGGAGAAGTTTTTCCGTCCTTTCAAGGAGTGCTTCCAGGCTGGTGCTTTGACCACGATGATCAACTCGGCTTCCATAAATGGTGTCCCCACTCACGCCAACAAGACCCTTCTCACCGGTTGGGTGAAGGACGATCTGAATTGGGATGGAATGATCGTGACCGACTGGGCGGACATCGACAATCTTTTCAACAGGGACCATGTGGCCGCCGACAAGCGTGAGGCTGTGGCGATGGGAATCAATGCTGGAATAGATATGATCATGGATCCTTACGATCCTGAATGTGTCAATGTCATAGTTGACCTCGCCGAGTCCGGAGAGATCCCAATGGCGAGAATTGACGACGCGGTCCGCCGCATTCTTCGCCTTAAGGTCCGTCTTGGCCTCTTCGAAAATCCTTCATGGGAATATGACTACAAGGATTTCGGCTGCGAGAAGTTCGCCAAGGAGTCTTATGCCGCCGCCTTGGAGTCCGAGGTCCTGCTGAAAAACGAAGGTAACATCCTTCCTCTGAATGGAACCGAGAAGATCCTTGTGACTGGCCCTAACGCAAATTCGATGAGGACCCTTAACGGAGGTTGGAGCTACACTTGGCAGGGAGACGCTGACTCTTTCGCCTCGGATCACAACACCATCCTGGAGGCCATCCGGAACCGTTTCCCGAATGTCAAGTATGTTCCCGCCATCGAATATGACCAGGATTGGGGCAAGTGGGAGACAGAGCGTGTGACAGGCATCGCTGAGGCTGTGGCCGCGGCAAGGACCTGTGATGTCGTGATCGCCTGCGTGGGCGAGAACTCCTATTGCGAGACTCCCGGAAATATGGATGATCTCAATCTTTCAGCCAATCAGAAAGAACTGGTTAAGGCTCTTGCAGCCACGGGCAAGCCTATCATCCTTGTCCTTAACGAGGGCCGTCCGAGAATTATCGGCGACATAGAGCCGATTGTGAACGCTGTCGTGGATGTGATGCTTCCGTCCAATTATGGCGGTGACGCGCTGGCTGCTTTGATTGCCGGTGACGAGAACTTCTCCGGGAAGCTCCCGTTTACATATTCCAAACACATCAATTCACTCCACACCTACGACTACAAGGTCTCAGAGCATAGGGAGACAATGGAAGGCTCGTACAACTACGACGCCATCATGGATGTCCAGTGGCCTTTCGGCTTCGGCCTCAGCTACACTTCCTTCGAGTATTCTAACTTGAATGTCGATCGTGATTCTTTCAAGGCTGGAGACGTCATAAAGGTCTCTGTTGACGTGAAGAACACCGGTTCCCGTGCCGGGAAAGAGGCTGCCCTTCTCTACAGTTCCGACCTTGTGGCTTCCCTCATACCTGATGTCAAACGGCTCAGGGGATTTGAGAAGATTGCCCTTGAGGCGGGAGAGACCAAGACAGTGACTTTTAACCTTCCCGCTAAGGAGCTCGCTTTCGTCGGAGCTGATGGCAAATGGCGTCTTGAGAAGGGAGATTTCCGCCTTGCGTGCGGTGGTCTTGGGGTGGTGGTAAACTGCTCAGAGACAAAGGTTTGGGATAGCCCGAACATTTAGGTCATGGATATAAGTTCACTCCAGAAGGAACTCAGGAATGAGCTGGAAGGGGATATCCTGCCCTTCTGGCTCAATCTTCTGGATCCCGCTGGCGGGTTTTACGGTGAGGTGACTTCGGACGGGGTTGTCGTCAAAGATGCTCCAAGAGGGGAGATACTCGGTGCCAGGATCATCTGGTCTTTCGCCGCGGCGTTCAAGGCCCTTGGAAGGGATGAGTATCTCCGGGCCGCCCTTCACGAGAGGGAGTGGTTCATCTCCTATCTGGTTGATGATGAATATGGTGGCGTTTATTGGAGCGCATCATGCGAGGGCTCTCCTCTTGACACCAAGAAACAACTCTATTCACAGGCTTTCGCCATCTATGCCTTCAGTGAGCTTTATAAGGTCACATCTGACAAGGCCGATCTGGAAGTCGCTGTGAATCTGTTCAATGTCCTTGAGACCAAGTTCACCGACCACCATAATGGCGGGTACATAGAGGCTTTGTCCCGAGATTTCTCTCCGCTGGCGGACATGTCCCTCTCTGCCCATGACATCAATGCCGACAAGACCATGAACTCCCACCTCCATCTTCTGGAGGCCTATGCCAACCTCTACCAGGTCTGGCCGGATCCTTCCCTCAAGGTGGCTCTTATCAGTCTGATTAACCTGATGTGTGAGAAGGTTATGTCCCAGTCAGGGCATTTGAATCTGTATTTCAAGGCGGATTGGACGGTGATTCCTGGAGCGGTTTCTTATGGTCACGACATCGAGACCTCATGGCTGTTGCTGGAATGCGCGATGGCTACCGGCGACCCTTCACTTATCGACTATGTTATGCCGTATTGCCGTAAACTCGGTTCGGCAGGGAATAAGGGATTGCTTCCTGACGGCTCAATGATGTACGAGTCGCTTCCCGACGGCGGTTCCGACCTCTCACGCCAATGGTGGGTTCAGGCTGAGACCGTGGTAGGCAATCTATGGCTTTGGAAGTATCACTCTGATCCTGAGGGACTTCCACGGGCGATTTCCTGCTGGAACTGGATCAGGACCCATCTTCTCAGTCACTCTGAGCAGTTCATTTGTCATTCTGAGCGAAGCGAAGAATCTGTTTCTACCGTCGCGACAAGTGCTGCCGCCGTCTCGCTGCGCTCCGCGCCCTATCCGGGTAAATGCTCGCCGGCAGCACACTTGCCGCGGCAGTCTGCGGACGAGAATCTCCAGGGCGAATGGTATTGGGGAGCTTTGGCGGATGGGGAAACACCCGATTTGGCCAACCCTAAGGCCGGATTCTGGAAATGCCCCTACCATAATGCCCGCATGTGCCTTGAGACCATTGGGCTATTAAAGTAGCTTATCCGGAGAGATTACTGCCGGCGGTTTTTCCAGTGCTTGCCGTCACCGTATAAGCGGAATCGCTTCTTGCGGAACTTCCAGTTCTTGCCGGATATCTTGAAATATAGCTTGTGCAAAGGGCCACCCGGATATTCGTCAGAAGTCCAGGAATTGGCGAAATGATGTATGCAGTGGGTGTTTTTGGAGACATAGTATCTGCAACCGAACTCCGCGTCAATGGGATGCGCGCAGAACCAGTCTACTGGTAAAACACAGATCTTGGATGGATCTGGATTGAATTCCTCCGGTTTATTGATAAGGGTCCAATAGTAATTCGCCCGGATGAGCTCACCCATGACTGTGGGCATCGGGACCATATCCATAGTCCCATCCTCAAGGATGAAGTTCCTGTCCTGGTAGTAATCCAGCATCAGTTTGATCCATTCCGTACCCTTCTCAGCACCGAAAGCCGCCAACTCCACGGCTCCGGGATGTGCCTCTATACCAGCGAAATAAGGAAGCTCCAGTAACTCGTCGAAAGACTTGATCACCTCCACATCGCTGTCGAGGTAGATTCCTCCGTAATTATAGATCGCGTAGAGGCGGATATAGTCAGCGACGAAAGGATATTTCTTGACCTCGAAGGCTTGCTTGGTCCAAGGAGTTGAGTTGACATCGAATCTGTTGGTGTCCCAGAGTATGATCTCATAATCCGGGAGGACTTTCTTCCAAGTGTCCAGACATGCTTGGATTTTAGGGGGATAAGGGTCCCCGCTAAGCCAGCACCAATGAATGATCTTGGGTATCATATTCAATTACTTGGAGATGGCTTCCAGTTCAGTGGCGAGTTTGCTGATCATCACGGTTCCGAAGACAACCTTGCCTTCCGGGTCGATAAGGTACATGGAAGGGATCCAGTTGACCTTATAGTCTTGAGAAACTTGGGTCTCCTTCCACTTTGCCAGGGGGCTGACATGGCACCATCCTAGTCCATTCTCTGTGATATAGTCCACCCACTTCTCCTTCTCGGTGTCGAATGACACTCCGACGAAAGCGATCTTCTCGCCGTATTTCTCCCACAAAGCTTTAACCTCGGGAGCATCCTTACGACAGTCGGGGCACCAGGAAGCCCAGAAGTCAAGTACCACGTATTTCCCTTGGAAGTCCTTGAGTGACACTTCTTTGTCATCTGGAGTCTTTAGAATGAATTCGGGTGCGGCGGTGCCTTTGGAAAGAAGATCTTTGGCGTACTGGGCGTCGAGATCCTCCTCGACTTCGGTCTCTTCGGCAACCGGTTCTTCGGCAGCCTTTTTCGCGTTTCTTTTGCAGGAGGTGAGGGCAGGTGTAGCGATTATCAGTAACGCGCACACCGCGGTGATGAGATGCCGTCTATTCATGATCGTTTGTATTTTATTGATTCTGTTTTTCTTATGGCCAACTAAGATACTATAAAAAATACAAATAATAAAACGAAAAATCCCGCCAGATTCTCATCTGACGGGACTTACCGTGCTCTGTTAGGGACTCGAACCCTAGACCCACTGATTAAGAGTCAGTTGCTCTACCAACTGAGCTAACAAAGCATTTTAAAGATCGTGGCTCTTTAGTGAACCGTTCGGGGCCCGAACCCGAGACCCCAACATTAAAAGTGTTGTGCTCTACCAACTGAGCTAACGATTCTTTCCAGTCGGTTCGGATATTTTCCGAATCGGGACTGCAAATTTAGAGTCTTTGCGGGAAAAAAACAAATATTTTAAACATTTTTTGAATATTCCTTGATTCTCTGCTCTTCATTACGGGGGCAGACAAGGACATTCCCTTCTTTCACCGCCACAATGTAGTCTTTCAATCCCGACACGATCACGGACTTCGCATCCTCAGCATGGACCAGGCAGTCCTCGCAACCGAAGAGCCTGATGTCCCTGCCAATGACTTTGTTGCCACCCTCAATGGCCTTGGCTGCTCCACCATCAGGCACCGGATCCTCATCAGGCATGGGGATGTTCTCTTTAATGGAGCTGAAACTTCCGAGGTCCGACCAACCTAGGTCGCTTGCTATGACATAGATGCTCTTTGACTTCTCCATCACGGCGTAGTCGATGGATATTTTCTCGCAGGTAGGGAATAGTTCCCTAAGGGTTCCGGCCTCTTCATCTGTACCGAATGATGAGGCGATGGTATCCATCACGGAGGCGATGCCTGGAGCGTGCTTTCGAAGTTCGGAAACGATTGTCTCACAGCTCCATATGAATATTCCCGCATTCCAGAAATAGTTGCCGGCGGTGATATATTCTTTCGCCGTGGCCAGATCCGGTTTCTCTTTGAATTCCTTGACTTTCACGACTTCTTCCGGAATCCTTTCCTCCGCCTGGATGTAGCCATAGCCTGTCTCTGGCCGCGATGGTTCTATCCCGATGGTGACGATGTTGCCGGTTCCGTCGGTGAAATTGAGAGCCTTGCGGATTATCCCGGCAAACTTCTGAACATTGATCACAAGCGCATCGGCGGGAGTGACTATCACATTGGCGTCGGGGAATGAGGCTTTTATCTTCCAACAGGCGTAGGCTATACATGGTGCCGTGTTGCGGGGCACAGGTTCCGCAAGTATATGTTCGGCGGGAATACATGGAAGTTGTTCTTTGACAATGTCCACATAGCTCTCTGAGGTGACAACCCAGAAATGGTCGATGTCGCAGACAGGACGAAACCTGTCCACAGTCATCTGGATCAATGTTTTTCCTATGCCTAGAAGGTCGATGAACTGCTTTGGCTTCTCTGGTACGCTGACAGGCCACAAACGGCTTCCGACCCCTCCGGCCATTATGACGACATGGGTGTTCATATTCGCTTTTGTTGTTTGTTCCGATTGTAAATTTATAAAAAATGATGGATTTAACCGGAATAATTCGTAAATTGGCGTTGTTAAAGTAAAAACAACACCATTTTATACTTTTAATAACACAACATTATGAGAAAGTACATAGCTGAATGCATCGGAACCTTTGTTCTGACATTCTTGGGCTGCGCCACGGCGATGTTCGTCGGTTGCGGCACTCCTGCCGGTCTATTCGCCACAGCGGCGGCTTTCGGCCTCTCGGTTATCGCCATGGCCTACACCATCGGCGGAATTTCCGGTTGCCACATCAACCCTGCCATCACCCTTGGTGTCGCCCTTTCCGGACGTATGACTTGGAAGGACGCTTGTGGCTACTGGTGTGGCCAGGTCATTGGAGCCGTCATCGCTGGCGCTCTCCTTCTTCTGTTCGCTAAGGTCATGCAGCAGCCTGGCGCGGCATTCGCCGGTGCCAATCCCGCGGGACTTGGAGCAAATGGAGTCGCCGGAGCCGGCGGTGTCGGAGGAGCGTTCCTTGTTGAGGTCGTCGCCACATTCCTCTTTGTCCTTGTTGTTCTCGGAACAACTGACAGCAAGGTGGGAGCGGGCAATTTCGCAGGCCTCGCCATTGGTCTCAGCCTCGTGCTGATCCACCTCGTGTGCATCAACCTGACCGGAACATCAGTCAACCCTGCCCGTTCGATCGGACCTGCCCTCTTCGCTGGCGGAGACGCTCTCAAGAATCTCTGGGTGTTCATCGTGGCCCCTCTCGTGGGCGGTGCTCTGAGCTCCGTTGTCTGGTGCGCCCTTACCCCGAAAGAGGAGAAGTAATCTTTCAAGTTGTGATTCATGGCCGGCCAGTTGGTCGGCCTTTTTCGTTTTAATAGAGATTATGTTGCCGAGTTCGGATATAATTTGTTATATTTGAGCATGTTCGAGAAGATTGTATCCGCCGTCAACAATGTCATCTGGAGTCCCGCGTTGGTTATACTTCTGGTCGGGGCTGGCTTGTATTTTTCCACCCGCACCCGTTTTGTTCAACTGAGGCGAATCGGCCTTATGGCCAGGCTTCTTTTCCGGAAAAGGGATAAGGAAGAAGAGAAGAAAGGAGTCTCTTCCTTCGAGGCTTTCTGCATCGCTTTATCAGGAAGGGTCGGGACCGGGAATATAGTCGGTGTCGCCACAGCCATTGCCCTCGGTGGGCCCGGGGCTATATTTTGGATGTGGATTATAGCTTTCTTCGGTGCGTCCACAGCTTATGTGGAATCCACTTTGGCGCAGATATTCAAGTTCTCCCATCCTACAGGCTACAGGGGAGGGCCGGCCACCTACATCGAGAAAGGCCTCAAAGCCCGGTGGATGGCTATCCTTTTCGCTGTCGTGACTATTCTCGCCACTGGCCTGCTCTTGCCGACGGTGCAGTCGAACGGACTTTCAGCAGCCGCTCTTAACTCTTTTGGAGTCAATCCATTGGTCTCGGGTTTGGTCCTGGCTTTCATATTGGGTCTTGTGATCGTGGGAGGCGTTAAGCGAATCGCCAAGGCAGCCTCTCTCATAACCCCTTTCATGGCTGTTGTCTATGTCTTGATCTCCATTTTGATTCTTGCACTGAATTGGAAGGCGATTCCAGGGCTTTTATCCCTTATCGTCAAGAACGCGTTTGGAATCAATCCGTTATGCGGCGGAATCCTCGGTTCCACTATCATGATGGGCGTGAAAAGGGGACTGTTCTCCAATGAGGCGGGACAGGGCACCGGAGCGATTCCTTCGGCTTCGGCGGATGTGAGGCATCCTGCCGAACAGGGACTTGTCCAGGCTTTCTCGGTCTATGTCGACACCCTTCTGGTTTGTACGGCCACGGCTCTTATGATCCTGTCCGCGGGTACGTTCAACATACTCGACTCCAAGACAGGCGAGATGTTGGTGGCCAACAATCCCGGCCTTGGAGCCAATTATGTTGGCTACACCCAAGCGGCGGTTGATTCGGTCATCGGCGGCTTCGGCAGTATATTCGTCAGCGTCGCCCTTGCCTTCTTCGTGTTTACGACAGTGATGGCGTACTACTTCTATTCCGAGTCAAGCGTCATGTACCTTTGCAACCTTAAGAAGGATTTCTCTCCGAAGGTCGAGAAGGTTCTTATCAGAGTGCTGCAAGTGATCATCCTCGGTTCAGTGGTGTTCGGCGCTATCAAAGAGGCCAACACGGTCTGGACTCTTGGCGACATTGGAGTGGGACTGATGGCTTGGGTCAATGTCGTCGCTATCATAATCCTCTCTCCCAAAGCTTTTTCCGCTCTTAAAGAATATGAGAATAAGTGATTTAGCGTTAGCGGCGGCGATATGCCTGCTTGCCGCTTGTGAAACAGTGAAGACTTCGGATGACTTGCCACCTCTTCCTCCGATGCCTGAGGTTCCGCCGCCAGCTCCCATTGGCAGCGTCCAGATGGCCAGTGTGGACGATTATCCTGATGAGCGACTCGATCTGCCTGTCACTCCCGGTCCCTTCCAGCCTTCCTGGGAGAGCATCGAGGAGAATTATCCAGGAACACCCGGGTGGCTCCGTGAGGCCAAATTCGGTTTTTGGGTCCATTTCGGGCCACAGGCTGCTGGTGAGAGTGGAGACTGGTACGCCCGCGGTTTGTATGATGAGAATAACACACGGGCATATCCGAATCATCTGAAGCGTTACGGCCACCCGTCCGAGGTTGGGTACAAAGATGTCCTGCACACTTGGAATCCGGATAAACTGGATCCGAAGTGGCTTACAAGCCTTTATAAAAAGGCGGGAGCTCGCTTCCTGATGATCCAGGGTGTTCATCACGACAATTTCGACCTATGGGATTCGAAGTACCAGCCATGGAATTCTGTCAACATCGGACCTCACCGTGACCTGCTGCGTGAATGGGTTGATGCCTGTCACAAGGAAGGAATGCGTTATGGTGTCACCTTCCACCATGAGTACACTTGGTGGTGGTGGCAGACGGCCTTCGGGTGCGACACTAAGGGAGACAAGGCTGGCGTCCCTTATGACGGCCACCTTACTCTTGAGGATGGTAAAGGCAAATGGTGGGAGGGCTATGATCCACGGAGGCTTTATGGTATTGACCTTCGTGAATATGTCTCCGTAGGCCCCCCTAATGTCGTTCCGGATGCGGGAATATTCTATCGCCATCTTGACTACGCTCGCTGGTATGCGACGCAGTGGGCTCTCCGTATCATGGATGTCACGCATCGTTACGATCCTGATTTCATCTACACTGACGGTATCACTCAGGGACCTTTCTGGGGAGACGGGACCGGCGCCGGATTCAAGTGTAACGCTATGCCTTTGGTGATGGCGGACTTTTACAACCGGACTCTGCGTGACCGAGGGGAGGTTAACACATTCAGTGTGGTCAAGTTCCGTCGCCCGACGAACGGGACCATCACCACTGAGGAATTCGACTATCCAGACCAGATCAAGACCGAACAGCCATGGATCAGGGAGACACCGGTAGGGGATTGGTATTATGCTCCCGGGTTCGTCTACGATGCGCCCTCGGTTCTCCGTTTCGTTGTGGAGACAGTATGCCGAGACGGCAATGCCGCCTTGAATATTCCAATCAAGCCTGACGGATCTCTCGATGAAGCTTGTGTGCGGATGCTGGAGGAAGTCGGTGAATGGATGAGTGTTTGTGGGGAAGGAATCTACGGCAGTTCCGCCTGGAAAGTTCCCGCTGAAGGGAATCTGGGCGAGGATGGGAAACTGGTCAAACTCCCTGGAGGGGGTCTGGGGAAGAAACAGGCCGAGTTCAAGTTCTCCCCTGAGGATATCCGCTTCACCCTTGGCAAAAACGGGGATGTCTACGCGTTCTGCATGGCGGCTCCAAAGGGAGGCCAATCCATTGCTATCAAGTCATTTGGAACGGCTGCCAAACTGTTGGATGAGATTAAGGATGTCAGCCTCCTCGGGCATAACGGTAAACTCGAGTGGCGTCGTGATGAGGATGCGCTTGAGATCACATGTCCCCAAGAGATGCCCTTCGATTCTGTAGTCGCTTTCCGGATCAGTTTCTAGAGGGTTCGCTGCTCTGAGTTCCAGCCTTCGAAGAAGACTTTGAGGCCTCCGGTTTGACCAGCGGCCGGCTTGATTGTTATGGTCTTGGAGGACTTCGGAAGAAGGGTTACGAAGTTGTCCGAATAGAGTGTCCCATGAACAGGCTCACCGGTTGAGTCCCTGAGCTGCAGCCTGTTGAAGAAAGCTATTTTGCTGGAAGTGTTCTTGAGAGTCACTTCGATAATCCCGCTTGGAAGGTCTCGCCGGGTCAACTTTACATTCGCCGCCGGCATTCCGGCAAGATCCTCAAAGCCTGAAGTGCAGGGGCCTGTCACGGTTTGAGGACCTTCATAGGCATCTTTTGAACGCCAGTAGAAGTTCTCGGACAGTACCTGCTTCCCGGCTTTGTCGGTGAGTGTGAGGCAGATGAAGTGGACTTGTGAGATGCTCTCTGGGAAGTCGAGAGTCAGCACATCGTCCAGAGCCTTCTCCGCTGGAGCGTCCACGGGGACTTCCCAAGTCTTGACAATTTTGCTTGAGAGGTCGTAAAGGCTCGCTTTCAGTTTGAGTGAGGGAACAGGCTCCGGGCAGTCGTTAATGATGCTGACAGTGTTCTTGAGGTAATCGAACTGGACATGCAGAGGCTCCAAGGAATGCATTGTGTGATAGAGCGAAGCGGTCGGTTCCAGGTAATAGTCCCACATCCTGGCGCAGACCTGGACATTGGGGCAGTTGTGGTACCAGAAGAGTAGTCCCGAGCAGAAGCGGTCCCCATCATCAAGACGGTTATAGTTCCAAACCTCCCAGATGCTTTTTGAGTTCATCGCTCCGACAAGTTGTCCTTTTCGGGCATAATCTTCTATCCCTGAAGGTTCACCATAGCAGCGGACCATGTCGTCGTAAAGGGTGGTCATAAGGTGGAACCCATTGCCATCCAAATAGTTCCATGTCGCTTTGTCAATCGGCCACAACTTATCTGAAGGCATCATATTCCTAAGGCTCTCAATAACCGGAAGGGTTGGGGCTCCATATTCCGGATTGAATCCGTCCACCCGGCTTCCGCGGTCGGAGGCGGTGTTGGTGTAGTGCCGCATCGGATTGACCTGCTTGTAGGGACTTCCATCATGGATTCCGTCGCATTCGGACTGCATCTGGTAGGGTCTTGTGCCGTCGAGATAGTCCAGCAGTTCAGGGGTCCCGCTCACCTCTGTGCTCTCGTTGGAGGCTACATAGAAAATGATTGAAGGGTGGTTGCGGATCCTCTTGACGGTTGAGGCTACATTGTTGAAATAGATTGACTTGTCGTGCGGGTGGCGAGTGTCCCCAGTCATCCAGAATTCCTGCCAGACCATGATCCCGTACTCGTCGCAAAGCTGGTAGAATAGGTCGCTTTCAGCTATTCCGCCACCCCAAAGTCGGAGGAAATTGATTCCTGACTGGTCGGTGTAGGCCAACTCGGTCCGCATCCTGTCATCATCGGTTCGCAGCATCGCCTCGGGAATCCAGTTGCTGCCTCGGATGAACATGCGTTTGCCGTTGACTATGAACACTTTGGATCCGTCAGGAGTGTCGGTTGTGACTTTGATGTCCCTGATTCCGAAGGTGACTTCCTTGGAGTCGGAGACCTTGCCGTCAACCTTGACCGTCAGGCGGAGTTTGTAAAGCTCTTGCGCTCCCTTGTTTTTTGGCCACCAGAGTCTTGGGTTCTTGATGATTAACTGGGGATATTCCTCAGACGTGAATGTCACGGTCGGTTCTTCGCCACGGATCAGGGAAACTTCTTTTGAGAAGCGTATTCCAGTGCCTTCTATTTCTCCTTCAACCAGGCAGGCAACCTTCGCGTTATTCTGGAATCCGCTTGCTGGATTGACGAGGCCAACACTGATTGTTTGTGCCGCTGAAGACAGGTCAGAGCCGTTGAATGTGCTTTTGATGAAAGGTGAGTCCAGCCTGACTGGGCCGGTCTTGAATAGGCTGACAGACTTCCAGATGCCGGTGTTGCGGTCACGGATGCCGTCGTCGTAGGAAAAGTCCCAACCTACTGTCATCAGCTGGGTGGTGTTCCAGCCTATGTCTCCATCGCCTCCATTGCGGTTCTCTCCTGGCGCTCCCCACGGCTTCGGCATCGTGGTTCCGGGGATATCCACGGGCTTTACCAGAACGGCCAGCGCGTTGTGTCCGTCTTTGGCGATGAAGTCTGTGATGTCGATCAGGTCGTCGTTGAACATGCCTGCCATGACGCTGACAAGATGGCCGTTCAGCCACCATTCAGCCCGGTAGTTGATTCCTTCGGGATGCAGCCAAAGGCGCTCTCCTTCAGCTAGTTCCGGAGTGTCAAACTTGGTCCTGAACCAGTAGGTCCAGAAGTCCCGTCCCGTGTCGATAATGTCGGGGATTATCTTCTCGGAGATCTTGTTGTTGGTTCCGTAATATGGCTCGGGGTACACTCCGTTCTTGACCAGGGAAGTCAGGACGGTTCCTGGCACAATGGCTTCCATCCATGTCGAGTCGTCGAAGCCGGCCGCTGACAACTCCGCCGCTGTGGCCTTAGTCTCCGAAACCTTCGCCATTTTCCAGACAAACTCTCCGCCATGCCCCAATCTCGAATCCAGCGCTTGTCCCCATGAAACAGCCGTGATTCCCAATGCTATAATCGCGACAAAAAACCTCTTCATTATGCTTAACATATTTATAATCAACCTAATAACATTTGTCATTTTATTGTCCGGTGGTCGCTCCCGGAAATCGAGCGTCGAGGAGTCCAGCCCCTGTCGGAACTCCGTTCGCTTCGCTCACTCCGGCCCCTCCCAACGCCATCTTCGTCCTCGCTACGCTCAGACTAGCTGTCGTCGGGCCCCTCCCCCTGCCCCTGTCCGGGGGTGGACAGGTCCTCCAGGGGCTGGCTCCTCGCCGCTTGTCTAGAAGGAAAACTACTTGGTGCCGAAGATGCGGTCACCGGCATCGCCGAGGCCGGGGACAATGTAGGCGTTGTCGTTTAGGCAATCGTCCACAGCGGCGGTGTATATGTCCACATCGGGATGCTCGCTCTGAACCTTCTTGATGCCCTCCGGCACACTCACAAGGCACATCAACCGGATATTCGTGCAGCCTCTTTCCTTCAGCATCGCGATCGCGTCACAAGCGCTACCGCCAGTCGCCAACATGGGGTCAGTCACAATCACAAGCCGATCCTGGATGTCCTCCGGGAGTTTGCAATAATAAACAACCGGCTTGTGGGTCTCCTCATTGCGGTAGAGCCCGATATGCCCTACCTTCGCCACAGGAACGAGAGTCTGAAGCCCCTCCACCATTCCCAGTCCGGCCCTCAGGATTGGTACAATTGCCAGCTTGCGTCCGGAGACCTCTTTCGCCGTCATCTTGCAGATGGGAGTCTCGATGTCAACATCCTCAAGCGGAATGTCTCTCGTGACCTCATAGCCCATCAGGAGCGATATCTCCTTCAGCAATTCCCTGAAGTCTTTTGAACCGGTTTTCTTGTCTCTCATGATAGTCAGCTTGTGCTGGACCATCGGGTGGTTGATTACATGCAATAAGCTCATGATAGAAGTGTTTATGAATGAATAATTTATAAGAATTCAACATCTGGAGAGGCTTTCTTGCCGAGTTTTTTATGGAAGCGTTGCATTGATTTCCGCCTACTCTTCTCGATATGGTCCCTTAGCTTTGCCTCAGCGGACTGAGACATGTTCGGGAAGCGCTTGCGTAACTTGTTTATCTGGTTGATAATGAATGCGTTCATGTGACGCTCTTTCTTATCGGCATAGATGTCGTCAAAGCCGATCATTATTCCGGTCTCAATGGCGTCTCCGAGCTCATCATTGACGCACGACCCGAACATCTTCATCGAGGCCGAAGTGTTGATGTAGGAGTTGACCAGCGGGGGGATATTCGTCCCGAGCTTCCTGACCGCGTCTTTAAGCGCCCTATAGTCTTTCTTGATGTCGTTCTCTTGGAGAATCAGGTCCATCAACTTGGAATTGTCAGTCACCCTGATCTCCTTCTTAGGACGCACAAGGCCATCCTTGTCGTTGAAATGCTTTTTCAGGAAATGGATGATGAGGTTTCTGGCGGTCTTGTCGTAAGAAGGGTAGATCGTCATCTTCCCAAGGAAGTAGAGAGTGCCTGGATGGTTGAGGATGACAGAAGCTATTCCATCCCAGAGGTTGTCCATAGTGAACACCGACTTCGCTCCAGCTTTCGAGCTTTGGTAGTCAGGGGCGACGAAAGACCGTCCCAGCTCCATCACATGAGGCAGGTAGTCTTTTATGAAGTTATCAGAGAAATGGTACAGGTGGGACGAGGTGAGATTGGGCTGGCCGTCTTCTTTCAGAGTGACATCCTTACCGAGTATATACCTGTAGCCTCCGATAATCGCTTGAGCATCAGGATCCCACACGATCAGCTGGGAGTAAGGCTTCTCCATCATGTCGTACTCATCCAGGTCCATTGACTTCCCGGAACTGGCTCCCGCTTCGCGGTAGGACACCTCGCGGAGACGTCCTATTTCGCGGAGAGTGTTGGGGGAGTCCTTCCAGGTGACCACATACAACTCGTTGCCTCCCTTGTTGGTGTCACCGAGTTTTTTGTCTAGAGTCAGCTCAGCCTTGATCAGACTGATGTCCACCGGGTCGATAATCGGTTCCATATTGAGTTCGTTGTATATACTAATCCATCAGCTTCTTGTACTTGAAACGCTTGGGCTCCACATTACCCAGCCGTACCTTCTTGTTCTCCTCGTACTCTGAATAGTTTCCGTCGAAGAAGACCACCTTACCCTCACCTTCGAAAGCAAGGATGTGTGTGGCGATACGGTCCAGGAACCAGCGGTCGTGGCTCACGACAACAGCACATCCGGCGAAACTCTCCAATCCATCTTCCAAGGCTCGTATAGTGTTGACATCCACATCGTTAGTTGGCTCATCAAGGAGGAGGACATTGCCCTCGTCCTTCAAAGTGAGCGCAAGGTGGAGCCTGTTACGCTCGCCTCCGGACAGGACACCGCAAAGCTTCTCCTGATCCGCTCCCGTGAAGTTGAATCGGGACACCCAGGCTCTGGCGTTGATATCCTTACCTCCCAGCCTGACCCACTCTGAGTTACCCGCTATGGTCTCATAGACCGTCTTGTCGGGATCTATACTTTTATGCTGCTGGTCAACATAGGAGATTTTGACAGTCTCACCGATGTCGATTGAGCCGGAGTCTGGTTGCTCGATTCCCATAATGAGACGGAACAGGGTCGTCTTACCCGCTCCGTTGGGACCGATCACTCCGACTATTCCCGCGGGAGGAAGGGAGAATGTCAGGTGCTCGAACAACAACCTGTCTCCGAAACCTTTAGAAACATCGTTGAACTCTATGACCTTGTTGCCCAACCTGGGGCCGTTAGGTATGTAGATCTCCAGATTCTTCTCTTTCTCTTTGGAATCCGCGGCCGCAAGCCTCTCGTAGGCGCCCAGACGGGCCTTCTGTTTGGCTTGACGAGCCTTAGGTGCCATCCTTACCCATTCCAACTCATGTTCGAGGGTCTTGCGGCGACGGCTCTCCTGCTTCTCCTCGAGGGCAAGCCTTTGAGTCTTCTGGTCAAGCCATGAGCTGTAGTTGCCTTTCCATGGGATACCTTCTCCACGGTCCAACTCCAGGATCCATCCAGCCACATTGTCCAGGAAATAACGGTCATGGGTCACGGCGATCACGGTGCCTTTATATTGCCTCAGATGGGCTTCCAGCCATTGGATGCTCTCAGCGTCAAGGTGGTTCGTGGGCTCATCAAGCAACAGCACGTCGGGCTGCTGAAGCAGGAGACGGCATAAGGCGACCCTCCTGCGTTCCCCACCGGACAAAGTCGAGACTATCGCCTCAGGCGCAGGGCAATTCAGGGCATCCATCGCCCTTTCCAATTTGGAGTCTATGTCCCAACCTCCCAAGTGGTCGATGGTCTCTGAGAGTTCTCCCTGCCGTTCGATGAGGCTGTTCATCTGGTCGTCATCCATCGGCTCCATGAACTTGAGGGAGATCTCATTGTATTCGTTGAGGGCATCCATCACTTCATGCACCCCCTCCTGAACGACTTCCAGGACTGTTTTGGAAGGATCCATCTGAGGTTCCTGCTCAAGGTAACCCACTGAGTAGCCGGGGGCCCATACGACCTCCCCGCGGTAGGACTTCTCAACTCCGGCGATAATCTTCAAAAGGGTGGATTTTCCCGATCCGTTCAGACCGATAATACCGATTTTGGCCCCGTAGAAAAATGAAAGATAGATGTCCTTCAGGATCACCCTGTTGTTGTTCGGGAGGGTCTTGCCGACCCCGTGCATTGAGAATATTATGGTCTCGTCAGCCATGGCGGTTGGTTTGATAAGTCATGTGTTGATTCACAAAAATAATGAATAATTCAGAAAATTGTCCTATCTTGTGAAAGGTATTGATAATTGTTAACCGCATATCATAAAATGAGAACAAGAACCCTTTCCCTGGTGGTGGCAGCCGCCTTCCTGCTGCTTTTCGCATCATCTTCCAATGCCCAGATTCTCAGTGGTCCTCATGGTTCCGAGGATATGAAGATCGGCGTGGCAGGCTTCAGTTACAGGAATTTCTCCATCGACGAGACCCTCGCGATGCTACAGAGCATGGATGTCAAGTACTTGTCTATCAAGGACTGGTGGCTTCCTTTGGATTCCACGAAGGAGCAGATGGACGCTTTCAAGAAAAAATGCGCGTCTTATGGGGTCGATGGTTACATTCTCGGTCCTATCTATATGAAATCCAAGGCAGAGGTTGACCGGGCTTTCGCTTACACCGAGCGTTATGGGATCAAGATGTTCATCGGGGTTCCGGATTATGACCTCATCGATTATGTGATCGCTAAAGTCGCTGAGACCGGCATCAAGGTGGCCATCCACACCCACGGGCCCGACGGTGCCGCTTTCCCTAGCATCTACAAGATTATGGAACTGGTCAAGGATCCTTCCCTTGGAGTGGGATGCTGTCTTGACATGGGCCATTCGGTGCGAAGCGGGGAGGATATCGCCCAGATAGTCAAGAAGTACCATAAGTGGATTTACGATGTGCACATCAAGGATGAGACCGCTCCTTCAAAGGCCGGGAACACCTGGGAGATGGGTAGGGGAGTCATAGATTTCCGCCCGATCGTCAAAGCTCTTCGCAAAGTCGGCTACAAGGGAGTCCTGTCCATTGAGTTTGAGAAAAACGGGGACAACCCTCATCCTGGAGTGGCTGAGTCTGTCGGCTATCTTCGCGGTATTCTGGATGGTACCAAGTAAACAACCTTGAATATGAGACGATGTTTCACCATGCTCGCGCTGTCATTGCTCGTGACTGCGGCGGCATTTGCCCAGGATGGGCTCTACAAAGTCAATGATGTACTTGAGCCGCTTCCAGGAGGCAAAGCCAAGATGGAGGGCTATCTTGAGGATTACATCATGCTCAGTCAGGAGAACTGGGCAAAGGGGGTGATGCCTTACGATAAGGTGGTTGAGTTTTTCCGTACTGGAAGGACCCAGTTCGCGCTTGGGGAGATGCCCGGTAAAAGCCTCAGAACCAATTCAATGCTATGGCGTTACACTCGTGATCCCAAACTTAGGAAACTGACTAAGGATGTGGTGTATTCGCTGATCGCCGCCGCCAAAAGCAACGGATCCATCAGTTGCACTCCTGTGGAGGACCAGCCAGGTGACAAGGATGGTGACATCTGGGAGCGTAAATATGTCCTTCTTGGCCTGAGTCAATACTATCTGGAAGTGGAGAAGGATCCGGTAGTTCTGGAGGCTATGGAGAAAGAGGCTCGCTCTGTTATGGACCAGGTAGGACCAGCACCTAAAAAAAGTGTGACCGAATTGGGATGGAGCGCCACCAAGATCGAGTCATCTTCCATCCTGGAACCTTTCATGCGGCTTTATTTCATCACGGGAAAGAGGGAATATCTCGATTTCGCCTCATACATAATTAGTTCCGGAGGTAACAAGGGCAGCGACATATTCGCTCTTGTCCAAGCCGGAACTCCTCTCCGCGAGGTTGGAGAACCTTATCCGAAAGCTTACGAGATGACTTCGGTTTTCGAGGGTCTCGCCGAATATTACAGGGCAACCGGAGATCCCAAGTGGCTGGATATCCTCACCAAGTTCTTCAATGAGGTTAAAGAGCAGGAAATCACTATTATAGGCAATGCCGGTACTGACATCTACTGGCCCGCGCTCTATGGCGAAGGTTGGGGAAACACCGCTGTGGAGCAGACCAACCCTGATGTCAAGAGGATGATGGAAACCTGTGTCGGAGTCACATGGATGAAGTTCTGTTCCCAATATCTTCGTCTTACAGGGGATCCTTCAGCGGCGGATTATATTGAGAAATACATCTACAATGGCCTTCTGGGGGCGATGAGGCCGGACGGCAAGGGTTTCAGCTATGTGAACCTTCTCAATGGCCCCAAGGTCACAAACCATGGTTGGGGTACCAGCTTTGACGGTCTGCCGGTCACTTGTTGCAACCTCAATGGCCCAACCGGTCTGGCTTACATTCCCTATGTGGCGGTCATGCAGTCGAAAGAAGGGCCGGTAGTCAATCTTTATAATAAAGGTGTCTTCAGAGCCCATAGTGGTGACGGGAGATATGTTTCCCTTGGTATCGACACCGATTTCCCTCTAAGCGGAGATGTCAAGATCGCTGTCTTCCCATCTGGGGAAGGGCAGTTCACAATCAAGTTGAGGATCCCCTCATGGAGCTCTAACACAACTGTTTCCGTTAAGGGAACTCCTATCTCCGGAGTGGTTCCCGGGTCTTACCTTTCCATCACCCGCGATTGGAAGGCTGGGGATGAGATCAGGATTTCTTTCGAGATGGTCGCAAGGCTGATTGAAGCCCGGGAAGGAAAGAATCCTGCCGGAAAGGATTTCCAGGCTGTTCAGTGGGGTCCGATAGTCCTCGCGAGGGATGAGAACATTGATCCGGACTATTCCGCACCGACCCGTATTGTCGCGAATCCTGAAGGGGTCGTGGATGTTAAACGTGTGGCGCCCGAACGCGGCGGAACCAAGTTCCAATTTCTGGTGCCGACTAGTGAAGGACCGATCAAGATGGTGGATTATGCGTCCGTGGATTGCTGGGATGGGACAAATGTCCAGACTTGGTTGCCTCTTTTGAAGTAAGTGCCTTAATATGGTGAGAATCTATTGTAAAAACACAGGGACCTCCAAAGAGTTAGAGGAGGGTACTTATCTGAGGGATATAGCCCCGGAGTTTGAATTCGAGAAGCCATATCCCATTTTGGCCGCGCTTGTCAATAATGTGGCCCAAGGACTAAGGTTCAAGGTCTATCACAGTCTGGATGTGGAGTTCCTGGACTACCGCACCTACACGGGCAGGAATTTTTATTGCCGCTCCTTGTGCTTCTTATTGTATAAAGGAATACGGGACTTGTTCCCCGGTAGTCGCTTGACAATACGCCGGCCTATCTCCAAGGGATATTTCTGCAATGTGAAAAAAGGTGACGGGACTCCGCTGAGCGAGGCTGATGTGGATGCGGTGAGGGCAAGGATGCATGAGATTGTGGATCAGGACATTCCGTTCCGCCGTCACGAGGCCAGGGTTGAAGAAGCCATCAAAACTTTCTCCGCCCTTGGAGCCTCTGATAAGGTCAAACTGCTTAAGACCTGCGGAGATGTTTACATCACATATTACACTCTTGGGGGCACGGCTGACTATTATTATGACGAACTTGTCCCCAGCGCCGGCTATCTGAAGACATGGGGAGTCAGCCTCTATCAAGGCGGAATACTTCTCAGGGTCCCGGACAGGCATCATCCTGAGGATCTGGCCCCTTTTAGGGAGCAGCCGAAGACCTTTGATGTGTTCAAGGAGTCCCATCGTTGGAACAGCATAATGGAACTGGGCAATGTCGGTGATGTCAATGAGGCTATCCTAAGCGGCAAGGCCTCAGATCTGATCCAGATCGCTGAGGCTCTCCAGGAGAAAAAGATAGTGCAGATCGCTGAGGAGATCGAGAGACGCCATTCCGATCCCCAGAAGCCTCTGAAATTGGTGCTCATAACCGGTCCTACCAGCAGCGGTAAGAGCACATTCTGCAAAAGACTGAGCATCCAGCTTAAAGCCTGTGGAATACGGCCGATTTCCTTCTCCACGGATGATTATTTCGTCAACAGGTTGGACACACCCAAACTTCCTGACGGATCTTTCGACTTCGACAACTTCGACACCGTCGATCACGATTATCTCCAGAAGGATCTCCTTAAACTGCTTGCTGGTGAAGAAGTTGAGGTCCCGGAGTTCAATTTCGTCACCGGCCTTAGGGAGTTCAACGGGAAAAAACTCTCTCTCTCGAAGAGGTCTGTGGTCCTCATCGAAGGCATACATGCCTTGAACCCGAAACTGACGGAGAAAGTTCCGGACGATGAGAAGTTTAAGATATTCATAAACACAATCACTTCGATTTCCCTTGACTTCCATAACTGCATACCTACAAGCGACAACCGCCTTCTGAGACGCATTGTGAGAGATTTCCTCAAGGGGGCTTTCACGGCAAAGGAGACAATCTCCAATTGGCCCAACGTGCGCCGCTCTGAAGTCAGGTGGATATATCCTTTCCAAGAGGAGGCTGACGTGCTGTTCAACTCTGCCTATCTGGCCGAGTTCGCTGTGCTGAGGACTCAGGCTGAGAGGATTCTGGCGACCGTACCCAAGAATTGCAAGGAATATAGCGAGGCCCACAGGTTACTCAACTTCCTGCATTATTTCGTCCCTGTCTCTGATAAGGAGATTCCTTTGAACTCACTCATGCGAGGCTTCATCGGGGGAGGAAGCTTATGATTCCGCTCATAGCCTCCATCCTGCTGGGGTTGATGCCAAACACCGTGGCTCCGTCACATATCCCTGTGGTTGAGCCACTTCCGTTGGATAAAGTACAGATAGTCGGGGAGAACCGGCTGACCTCAAACCGGGATCTGGACATCAGCGCGATACTGAGTTGGGATGTCCGTAAGTTTCTTTACAATTATCTTGACACTTATGGCTTCGACACCTTGGATTGCCCTCAGCCTGAGGGTTGGGACTCTGTTGACACCAAGTTGAAAGGTCATGGGACTGGCCATTATATGTCTGCCCTTGCCTTGGCCTATGCCGGTTGCCAGGATGAAGGGGTTAAGAGCGAGCTTCTGAACAGGATCCGTACTGTTGTGGACTGCCTAAGGGAGTGCCAGGAGCGGACATTTGTGTGGAGCGATTCCCTTGGGCGCTATCGGGAGGCCAGGGACTATGCTCCGGAGGACCAGCTAAAAGAGATGAAAGGCACTTGGGAGGCATTTGATGAGTATAAGAAGGATTATTCCGAATATGGCTACGGTTATCTCAATGCCATTCCTGCGGCACATTGTGCCCTTGTGGAGATGTACAGGCCCTACAACAACCGTGACTGGGTCTGGGCTCCGTATTATGTGGTTCACAAGCAGCTCGCCGGTTTGATTGACATCGCGACATGGGTTGATGACAAGGCTGTCGCCAAAAAGGCCCTCAAGATTGCGGAGGATATGGGCCTCTGGGTTTGGAACCGGCTGAAGTACAGGACTTTCGTCGAATCAGAAGGGACACCGGAGGAGCGTAGATCCAAGCCAGGGAACCGTTACGAGATGTGGAATATGTACATAGCCGGGGAAGTCGGTGGGATGGCCGAGTCTCTAGCGACCCTCTCTATAATGGTTAAGGACAAGGAATCCAAGGCTCGTCTCCTTGAGGCTTCCGGCTTCTTTGACAGTCCGGCTTTCTTCGGTCCACTGGCCAGAGGTGAGGACTCAATCCACGGACGCCATGCCAACCAGCATATTCCTATGATTATAGGGGCCTTGCGCCATTTCAGGGCCGGAGGGGACGAGTCTTATTATTCAATCGCATCAAATTTCTGGGACTTTGTCCAAGACCGTTACCTCTATGCCATGGGTGGTGTGGGTGACTCTGAGATGTTCAGGGAGCCTTACACGCAGATGGCAAGCATGGTGGCAAGCCGATATCCTGAGATGAATGAGACCTGTTGCGCCTACAATCTCGCCAAATTGACGAAGGATCTGAATTGCCTCAACCCCGATGACGCCCGCTATATGGATTATTATGAGAGGGTTCTGTACAATCAGATCGTTGGTTCGCTCCACCCTTCGGAATACAAGGTGACCTACCAGTACGCTGTCGGCCTCAACGCTTCGAAGCCATGGGGCAACCGTACTCCTCAGGAGTCATGTTGCGGTGGAACTGGGGCTGAGAATCATGTCAAGTACCAGGAAGCAGCGTATTTCGTGTCCAAGAATACTCTTTGGGTTGGGTTGTATTTGCCTTCAGAGGCTCGCTGGCAGAGGAAAGGGGTGACCATATCCCAGGACTGCGAGTGGCCCGCCCAAAGTTCCCTGATCCGTGTCAAGAAGGGGAGAGGCAGGTTCTCTCTGAAGCTTCGGGTGCCTTATTGGGCCACGGAAGGTTTCGACATCAAGCTTAACGGAGCCTCACTGGCTTCTGAATATACTCCCGGAAGTTATTTCGAGATTCCTCGCCGACGCTGGACCCGGAGGGATGTTATCGAGATCTCGATGCCTTTTGTCCGTCATATTGAATACGGCCCCGACGAGGTGTCCTTGCCTTTAGATGGGGCCTCCGCCTCGTCTGAGCGGTTGGGGGTGCTGATGGAAGGCCCCCTGGTCATGGCAGCCACCGGCATAACTTCCTGGGAAGATGCCATTCTTTCGGTTGGTCCTGATGGCTCGCCCGTCGGTCTGGAGGAGCGCGATTGGATTCCTGATTATCAAGCGGACTCTCTTGTCACTCATTACTTCCGTATCCATAAAACTGATTGATATCAGGCTGTAGAAACTCTACAGTTGGTTGATATACTCATTTGATTGAATTGTGTACTCATGCCTTGACGGGTGTGAGTACATTTGCGATGTTGATTATTGTAATCATTTTATTTTCAAACATATTTTTTAATGAGAAGCAAGAGACTATCGCGAATCGCGCTCGCGCTGCTTTCGACCCTGCTGTCGATGGCTACGCTTCATGCGCTACCTTCCAGTGTCTCGGGTCGTGTGCTCGACGCTGAAGGGAATCCTCTAGTTGGCGCTTCTGTCTCCGCGCAAGGCACAACTGCCACCACTGTCACTGATTCTGACGGTGGATTCCGGTTGGATGTGCCGTCCGGAACGAAGACGCTCTATGTTTCAATGCTCGGCCAGCAGGACGTTGAGATCCCGCTGGACCTGGAAAAGGCCTGGTATGAAGTCACCATGGCCGAAGACTCCAAGCCTCTGAGTGAGGTCGTGGCTATCGGCTACGGAACTCTTGGCAGGCAGGAGATAACCACCTCCATTTCCACAGTCTGTGGAGGAAAGCTTTCTGAGCGTGCCACTGCATTCAATGTGACCCAGGCCCTCGCAGGAAAGGTCGCTGGTTATTCTGTGCATAACACCTCCGGCCGCCCTGGTGGCACCAACACGGTGTATGTTCGTGGAAGAGGCAACAATGGTGTTGACTCCACGCCTCTCTATGTCGTGGATGGCATCGTCGGAGTTGACATTGATATGCTCAACCCCAATGACATTGAGTCAGTTGTGGTTCTGAAAGATGCGGCATCCACCGCTATTTATGGAGCTAATGGCGCCAATGGAGTGATTCTTGTCACGACAAAGACCGGGAAGGAGAAACACGGAGCTTTCATTTACTCCGGTTCAGTTGGCCTCAGCCAGTTCACTCAGGGTTACACGGAGTTGGAGCCGGTTTATGAGAATGCCATATCCCACGGGCACAACCTTTCTTTCTCAAAGGCGAACGAAAGGAACTCTGTTTACGCTTCCTTGGGTTACAAGGATTTCGATGGCATTGTCCCCAAGACTGACGCTAATCGCCTGAACACCGCACTTAATTTCAAGTCCAAAATAAATGATTGGCTTGACGTGAGATTCGGCGCTGACTTCAGCACCCGCACAGCGAACCGCGGAGATCTTGTTTTCGATGATCTGGCTTACAAGACCATCATCAATTCCGCAGGCAATTCCGGCAGTGCTGATCGTCTTGCGATGCTGAGCGGTTACGACTACACCACCATGCTTGATAAGGCTGCCTATCGCCAGAAGAGCCAGCAGATCCTGTTGAACGGAGCTGGCGACATCCATCTGGCCAAGGGTCTTGTCTTCACAGTGAGAGGCGACTATCGCACGAACAATCACACGTTCGGTCAGTCCGCTCCGGGTGGAATCGCTGGTGCCACTGTCATCGACAATGGTTTCGCCAATATCGCGAATTCCGACACAAACCGTTGGTCCAATGAGGATTACCTGACTTATGACAAGGAGTTTGGCGATGTCAAGACATCCTCTGTGCTCGGTGTCTCATTCTCATCATTCCAGTTTGAGAACTCTTACAGTGGTTCGACAGATTTCTCTGACAACCAGTATGAATTTTACCGGATGCAGGCCGGAACAGTTTACGATCAGGCTACTTCCGGTTATGACAAAAGAACAACCCGTTCTGTCTTCTTGAGGAGCAATTGGGCGGTTTCTTCCAGGTATATGTTCGGTGTGACTCTCCGTTACGACTCGGCCTCGATTTATGGTTTCGATAACATGAGTGGATTCTATCCCGCTTTGTCCGCCGGATGGGTGATCTCTGAGGAACCTTGGTTCGACTCCGCGAGGAACACTGTCGATCTGTTCAAGGTTCGCGCAAGCTATGGCTTCGCGGGCAATTCGTCATTCCCTCTCGGGATCGGAAACGCCGGATTATCAAAGAATTTGGAGTGGGAGGAATCCACTCAGATCGACCTTGGACTCGATCTGGCTTTCTGGGGTAAAAGACTCAACCTTTCCGTTGATTTCTACAATATCGACACTAAGAATCCTTTCTTGAAGGCTTATGTCCCCATGGAGACAGGCCTTGTAGCCCAATTCTATAACCTGGGGAGCATCCGCAACAGCGGACTTGATGTCACTCTCAATGCCCGTCCGGTCGCTAACCGCGACTTCCAGTGGGATGCCACTTTGTTGTATTCCCTGAACACATCAAAGGCAGTTGAGATTGGCGGCAAGGTAGATTATTCAATGAGTCCTGTCTCATCTGTGGAAGGGGAGGAACTGAATACACTTCTGGGTGCCGGAGGCACTACTCCTCATCATGAGATCAACTTCGTGAACAGTTTCAATCTGAAGGGGTTCACTCTCCTCGTTGACCTCATGGCCAAGGCCGGATTCTGGACCTATTGTGACGCATGGAACACGAAGGGACCTTTCGATGATAAGTTCGCTTTCAAGGGCAATTACCTGAGATTGAGGAATGTCTCCTTGACTTACGACTTTGGACGCGATGTCTTGAAGAAAGACGGTTTCTTCCATGGGATTAAGGTGGGTGTCCAGGCCGAGAACCTGTTCACTTCCACCGGAGTTCCTTCCATTGACCCCGAAGATTTCATCTGGGACAGCAAGATCGGCGTCGCTGGCGGTGCCTATCCTCGCCCCAGGACCATATCGGGTACGTTGAAACTCACTTTCTAATTCCTAACCTCAAGAGTTTATACGTATGAATATAAAATATAATATAACAAAACTTGCCGTGGCCATCGTCATGATGCTAGGTTTCGTGTTCCAGGCATATGCCCAAAGCACGCTGACCGGCCGTGTGACTGATGAGAACGGTGACCCCATGCCCGGCGTTTATGTCGCTGTCAAGGGGACGCAGATCGCCACAAGCACCGACGCCGACGGTTATTTCTCCCTGAGGACAAACGCCACCGCCGGATCCTTGGTTTTCTCCATGATGGGAATGACTGAACAGGAGATTCCTATTGATGGACGTGCCTTGTTCAATGTGATAATGAAGGAAGATGCTACGATGCTCCAAGAGACGGTCGTGGTTGGTTATGGTACTATGATCAAACGTGAGTTGACCTCTGCCGTCTCCCAGGTGGGTGGAGAGGCTCTCACTGAGCGCGCTACCGGTTTCAACGTTCTCCAGAATATGGCTGGTAAGATGGCTGGTGTCCAGATCAAGTCCACTTCCGGTCGTCCGGGAGGTAACGCTGCAATCCTTATTCGTGGTATCGGTTCCATCAACGCCAGCACCACTCCTCTCTATGTTGTGGACGGTGCCGTTGATGTCAACCCTGACATGATCAACTCAAACGACATCGAGTCTGTCGCCGTCCTGAAGGACGCCGCTTCCGCTTCCATCTATGGTGCCAAGGGAGCTAACGGAGTCGTGCTGATCACCACCAAGAGCGGTCAGGGTTCCGGTCAGGGGTCCATCACCTATGACGGAAAGTACGGTGTCGGTTACCTCTCCCGCAAACTCAAGTTGATGAATTCTGATGAATACATCAAGATGCAGCAGCTTGCCTACGGTTACAGCGGCCAGAACATGCCACACCTCGTGACTCCCATCGAGAGCCTCTTTGATTATCAGATGAATGGCTCTGAATATGCCCGCGATGATAAGGGGCTTTTGATCGCCACTCCGAAGTATGACACCGATTGGTGGAACGAGGTTACCCGCAAGGCTATCACCCAGGATCACAACGTGTCCTTCTCCCAGCATGGCGGCAAGTCTTCTGTCTATGCCAACATCGGCTGGCAGGATGTGCAGGGTTTGGTCAAGACCACCTACGGAAAGCGCTTGAGCGCTACTGTTAACGCCACCACTCAGATCAACAAGTGGTTGGATCTCAGCGGAATGATATCATATTCAAAGACTGAGAACAACTCCGCCGACCAGGAAGGAACAATGCAGCAGGGCGCTGTCCGTAACACTTACGAGATGCCCCCTGTGGTTCCTGTGAAATATCCCGACGGCACTTGGGGCGCCAAGCAGGACTATCCTCTTTCTGAGACCGCTTCCAACCCTGTCCATCAGCTGAACGCTTGGAAACAGATTAACCGCAGCAACTATTTCCTGGGCAATCTCGGACTTGATTTCCATCTGCTCGAGGGACTTACCTTCACAGTCAAGGGTAACTACCAGACCACCAGTTCAAAGAATACTGATTTCCGTATCGCCGGAATGGCGGACTGGTCAAAGACTGATTCCGGAACCCAGGCCTACATCACCAACGGTCTTTCAACCCGCTGGTCAAACGAGGACTATTTCACTTACGACAAGATGTTCTTCGGCGACAAGCTCAAGTCAAACTTCACCCTCGGAGCTTCCTGGTACTATTCACAGTCCGAGAACAGCTACGCCGGTGCCCAGTTGTTGCCCGACGATGTCTTTGAATATCACAACCTTGGCTCCGGCACAAAGAAGGTCCAGCCTTCATCCGGTTGGAGCAAGAACACGATGAACTCCTACTATTTCCGTACGAACCAGATCTGGGACGGACGCTATATGCTCGGAGTCACGGTCCGTGTTGACGGAGCTTCCAACTTCGGAGCCAAGCGTAAATACGGATTCTTCCCTTCAGTCTCAGCCGGTTGGACAGTCTCTGAGGAGCCTTGGTGGGGTTCAAAGGATCTCATCAACCAGTTGAAACTCCGCGCCAGCTACGGTGAGGTGGGTAACGCCTCCATCGGTAACTACGTGACAATGTCTCAGATTTCCGCCGGTACGATGATCATGAATGACCAGGTGGTGTCCCAGTCATCAGTCAGCACTCTTGGTAACACGGACCTCTCATGGGAGACCACCAGGCAGTTCGATGCCGGTATCGACATCGCCTTCTTCAAAGATAGGATCCAGCTCATCGCTGACTACTACTACAAGAAGTCGCTTGACCTGCTGTTCGCCGAGGCTATTCCTCATTCATCCGGTTACGGAAGTATCACCTCCAATCTTGGAGTCCTCCACAACACCGGTTTCGAGCTCACGCTCAACACACACCCGATTTCTTCCCGCAACTTCGCATGGGATCTCGATGTCATCTATTCAACTAACCAAACCATCATAGACAAACTCTACGGCTCGCTCTCAACACACGGCGGTCAGGTAGAGGAGGGACAGCCTTACATGCGTTGGGGAATGAAGAAACTCTTGGGTACTTGGGGTATTGAGGAAGCCGCTGAGGCCGCCGTTTACGGACGTTCCCCTGGTGACTACAAGCTTGAGGATGTCAACCAGAACGGTGAATATGACGACGGTGACACCCAGTATGTCGGAATGGCGACTCCAAAGGGAGAGCTTTCCATCGTCAACAACTTCACTTGGGGCGGTTTCAACCTCATGGTTGATATCGGTTCCGCATGGGGATTCAAGGTCTCCAACGTCGCCCAGAGCCTCTATGTCGGACAAGCAATCTACACCAATAGTCTCTCCGACCTGCTCACCTCGTCTTGGACACCTGACAACCAGAACACCACTCTCGCTCAGCTCCGTCTTCCCACCGACGCTTATTTCGGAAATGGAAGCATGGGTACATTCTACCTCGAGGATGGCGATTTCATCCGTGTCAGGAACATCGTCTTGTCCTATGACCTTAAGCGTGACCTGCTTAAGAACATGAAGTCCATCAAGGGAATGCTCCTCGGTGTCAGCATCGAGAATCCTTTCCTCTGGACCAAGTACACAGGCTTCGATCCCGAAGTCGGCTGGGGAACAGGAAATGGCCAGATCAGCTACGACTGGCTTGCCTATCCGAAGCCGACCACGATCACCGGTAACATCAAAATCACATTCTAGGCGAGTATGAAAAAGATTATCAATATACTTGGAATGGCAGCCGTGCTGCTCATCGCAGGTTGCACCAAATTCCTTACTGAGGACCCCAAGACCTTCCTCTCGCCCGATAACTACTACACTTCCGAGGCGCAGATGCAGGATGCCGTGAACGGCCTTTATCCCAGAGTGGTGGCCGCTTACATGGATGGTATGGTGGCTCCTAACCACACTACATTCATTATGCTTGAGACCATTACCGGGTACCACAAGCGTAGCCATGCCTATGATTCCCGTACCTTGGGATACAATCTTCCCCTTGCCGATGACAATAACTTGCTCGACAACAACTGGAACGACATGTACCAGGCCATCAGCCGCGCCAATTATGCCATCGAGGGTATTGAGAACTCAACCGCAGATGTGCCGGCGGCTGTTAAGGACAAGTTCCTTGGTGAGGCTCATTTCATCAGGGCATATTCATTCTTCTTCCTTGTCCAGTGCTACGGTCCTATCCCGGTGCCCACCACTCCTGTCAAGGGCAAGTCTGACATTGTCACTGAACTGACTTCAATCAGCGGGGTTTATGACCAGATCCTTGATGATCTCGGCCAGGCTGAAACCCTTCTCAAGGAATGGAATCCTGGAGACGGACATGTCGGTCTTGGCGCTGTCAAAGCCCTTCTCGCTAAGGTCCATCTGGCCATGGCCGGTTATCCTCTCAAGAAGACCGACCATTATGCCCAGGCTGTCGCCAAGGCAAAGGATGTCATCTCAAGCGGAGCGTTCTCTCTCTATACTGATGTCAGTGATCTCGCCAACCCTGCCAAGCGCAACAAGGAGGAGGCTATCTTCACCGCCCAGTACAACAAGACCAACGGAGGCTCTCCGATGCACAATCTCTTCCTTCCTTACTATGCTGGATGGGATGCCGAGCAGTTCGCTGAGAACCAGGCTTTCGGAGGCGCGATAGTCCCTAGCCAGACTTTCATCAACACTTATGAGGCTGGTGACAAGCGTGCCATGGAGAAGGGTTGGTACTACACTTCCTACAAGGGTGTGGATTTCCCTCAGCCATTCATTTACAAGTACTTCGACGCTGATGCGGTGACCAGCAACGCTAGCGATGTGCAGTTCCCGATGATCCGTTATTCAGACATCATGCTCGTCCTTGCTGAAGCCGCCTGTGCGGGTGGCAGCACCTCCGATCCCGCTGCGATCGATGCCTACTATCAGGTCAGGAACCGTTGGTGCCCGATTGTCAAGCCTACCTCTATCAGCTTTGAGGATGTGTACAAGGAGCGCGTTTGGGAGCTTTGCTTCGAAGGCCAGAACTGGTTCGACATGCTCCGTACACGCAAGATCTTCAACGTCTCCAACGGTAGGGTTGTGGATATGCTTGGCTTCACTCCACAGGAACACCCTGGCGTACCCTTCACTGAGGATTGCCTTCTCTTCCCTTACCCCGTGGCTGAGAAGCGTTTGAATGAGAACATCGCCTCCATCACGGTGGCCCAGAGATTGGCTTTATAAACGATGAAAGATATGAGAAACACTATACGCGTTATTTTGGGCCTTATGGCCGCTGCGGTGCTTGCCACCGGTTGCGTCAAGACCCTGAACCTGCACGACACGACGATGGATTCGGAATATGAGCCCGACAAGGTCTCAACCTTCTATCTTTGGAAGGCCCTCCAGATTGACGACGTGAACGTGAACGGTATTGACATCAAGCCGTATTTTGACTGGTTCGACTCTTTCCAGCTCGAGATACGCCGCACTGACGGGAAGATTTCCGGAATCAAGATGAACAACGGAAACATTCCACACGACATGTATGGCTTCAATCTTCCTACTGAGGAAGTCGAATGCTATTTCGACAACTCCGTCCAGCCTAACGCCATCAGGCGCAAGTCTGACGACCAGATCGTGGCCGTGTTCCGCAAGGGAGTTGTCTGCATGGAATTCAATATGGACTGCAAGACGGTCAGCTACAGGTTTATGTTCAGCGGTAAAAACAATTAAGGAGTAGAAGCCATGAAAAAGAACAGATTCATAACAATCTTCTTGGCATTGGCCGCTGTCGCCGCCTTGGTATTCTCTTGTATAGAGTTCAAGGAGATAGTGTGGCCGTCTGATCCCAAGGCTAATTCGGAAATCGAGGTAAGCGTTCATATTCAGTACGTTCCCGAGACTGAGCGTAACGGTCATTTCATCCTGGCTTTCGTGGCCCCGAAGAGTTGGAAGGTCTCCGAGTCGATCTCGGCTACGTATTCCGTGACAAATGCCCAGGTCGGTGGTCAACTGATCACAATCACCGACGAGGCCATGGTCCTTGCCAACGATTACACGGAGCCGACCACGACTATGCCATACAGCTCCGCTATGCTTTCGAAGTACGGAGTGCTTGGCAACACCGGACCCGTGGAATGGATTGTCGTGAGAGGAACGACATATATCAACACTGACGGTAGTGGAGTCCATCCTACAACCGACGCTTATGTCAAGCTGAAGTTCAAGACCGGCTCCAATAATATCAAGTTCTTCACCGCGTTTGCCACTTGCTTGTCTGACAACGGATTCAATGATGGCAATGCTGGTGAGTACATTATCTCTGACACCCAGATGATCAAGGTGACAGGAGGTAGCGGAAATGATGACTTCACTGTCCTGCATTATGTCTCCACCACACCCCAGACTTTCCGTTATGGCGACTACGTCTCAATCGAGTTCGTGTCCTCCATTGACGGCAACGACACCGCCTTGTACGGTGAGGAGCAGGTTTACCTCAACGCCACTTGCACCCTTGCTGACGGGACAGTCAAAGAGGCTCCCAGGGCACTGATGACCAAGAGTGGTGATGAGACCTACTTCAAGTACATTTATCCGAAGTCATTCTTCGGCGTTGGACAAAATGCCGAGATAGTCGATATGCACGTTTGGTTCACCGATGCCAGTGGCTCCAAGGTTGTCACTGACGGGACGGAAGGTTTCGAGGTCTCCCAGGCTGCAGAGTAAAGATTGGTTAAAAATAATAGTCGGGAATGCGGGATGTCGGTTTACTCCGACATCCTGTATTCTTTTGGGGACATACCGTACTTCTTGCCGAACTCCCGGTAGAAATACGATTTGTTGTTGAATCCCACCGAGTACATGATTTCCTGGGCTGTAAGGCTTGTCGTCTTCAGCATGTGAGCGGCTTTTTCCAGGCGTATTGAACGGACGAACTCTACCGGGGACATGTCCACCAGTTCCTTGAGCTTGCGGTACAGCTGGGCTTTGCTGATATTCATCTCTCCAGCGAGGAAAGCAGGGGAGATCTCCTCGTTTGACAAGTCCGCTTCGATGAGACTGGTGACTTTCATGATAAAGTCCCGGTCTCCCTTTTTGACGATCTTCTCATTCAACAGGTCGGAATTGGAAATAGCTGAGCTGTAGTAAGTTTTGAGCGCCTCACGTCCTGAAAGAATCTTCCCGACAACGGCATTCAGATGTCTGGGATAGAAAGGCTTGGGGATAAATGCCTCACCACCTGTCTCGAAAGAGCTTATCTCATTTTGGATGTCGGACATGAAGGAGAGGAACACGATGGGAATATTCCTTGTTATCTCATTCTCTTTAAGATAGCGGCATAGTTCAATCCCGTTCATTCCAGGCATCGCTATGTCAGTTATGACAAGGTCAGGAAGACCGTGGCTTATCAGTTCCACCGCCTCTTTCCCGTCGCTCGCTTGGAGAACCTTGTACCTGTCGGATAGGATATCGGCCACAAGGTCACGGATCGCTTTCTCATCATCCACGACGATGATTGTCATGTCACGGGGGGCTGTATTGTATTCTTCATCCGCCTCCATCAGATCGTACAGCTCCGGATTGAGAGCCGGATCTTCGACCTCCACCATCTTTTCGTCAGCAGAAGGTAGCGTCACGGTGAACTCAGTGTATTTCTTCCGTTCGCTGGCGACGGTGACTTTTCCCCCAAGGGTGTTGACAAGGGAACTTACAAGCGCGAGTCCTATTCCGTTCCGCTCAATTCGACCCTCCCTGGCCTCGCTCTCGAGGTTCTCCAGGACCACGAAACGGTCGAACACTTTGGGCAGGTCCTCCGGCTTGATACCCTTACCCGAGTTAGTTACCGACAATTGTATCCCGCCGTCTTCTAAAGGCTTCAAAGCCACTTTGATAGAACCTTGCTCGGGGGTGTACTTGTAGGCGTTGGACACCAAATTGTGGAGAATCTTTTCCACCGCCCCATAATCACTGACGATCCAGACAGGATTATCAGGGACATCCAGTTCCATGCTGACTCCGGAACTCTCTCCCTGGCCGGAGTAGCCCTCGCAAACTGTCCTGGTCATTGCGGTCATATCGAACTTGCTGTAAGTCAAGGGATAATTGCCGGTGTCCACCTTCCGGAAATCCATCAGTTCCTTGATGAGCCTCATCATCCTATCAGCGTTGTCCTTGATTATGCTGACATATTTCGCCGGCTTGCTGGCAAGATTCCCTGTCCATCTTAGTTGTTCCCCCGCGCCGCTGATAAGGGTGAGGGGAGTGCCGAATTCATGGGCTATATTAGTGAAGAACCGCAATTTGGCCTCGTAGGTCTCATTCTCGTGCTGCTTGTTAATGATCTCGAGTTCCATCTCCTGCTTTCGCTTTGCCCTCATCCTCGCCACCTGATTGATCGTGTAAATTGACCCTCCGACCAAAATAGCGTAAATGAGCCAAGCCCAGGGGGTGTTCCACCATGGCCTTCGTACCGTTATCGGCAGCGAGGCCGTCTTTGATCCCCATTTCTTGTCACCATTTGTGCACCTGACTTGGAAACTGTACTTCCCATGAGGAAGGTTGGTGTAGGTGACCGGACTGGCCTTGGACTGGTGTATCCACTGGTCATCGAATCCTTCGAGCCGGTAGGAATACTCGCAGTTGGAATTCTCGATGTATTCTATGGCCGAGAAGCTGATACTGAAGTAGTTCTCATTATGTTTCAGCACTATCTCCTCGTTGGTCGGGAAGAGTCTTTCCGGTTCTCTCATGAGCGAGAAGCGGATGATGTGGGGATCCGGCTCGAAATCTCTCTTTGAGACCTTGAGGGGATCGAACCTGTTGAAACCATCGACTCCGCCGAAAAGCAAAGTTCCGTCCGACGCGACCAGACATGCTGAATTGGAGAACTCGTCGCTCTGGAGATCGTCGTTGCCATAGTAATTCACGATCTCACCTGTAACCGGATTGAGGCTTGAAAGACCGATGTTTGTACTCACCCAGATTTTCCCCGTGCTATCCTTGAGAATGCCATGTATGGAGAGATCCCTAAGGCCGCTCTCACGGTCATAGGTTTTCGATGTGATATTCCCTGAATTATCCCTCGTGACATGCCGCAGGCCGAAACCACCGGTTCCGATCCAAAGCGAATAGTCGTCCTCTAAAAACAAGCAAAGAACAGTCTCCTCGCATAGCTGGAGATCCATAAATGACTCACTATCAATGTCGAAGACCAGGCATCCTTCTGAAAGGGTGCCTACGATCAGTTTACCGTCCCGAGTGGGGATGATGTCGGTGATCGACTTGCCGGAATATTGTTCCGGATCGTTGAAGTACCAATAATCGATGCCGGTTTTGATGTAGTCACCACCTGGACCCTTCTTCGCCCGGAGTCTCGCTATTCCCTGGCCGAAAACACCGAGGTACCAGCAGTCCGCCTCGTCATCCCGGCGGATGGTGTAGATGTTATGGATATTAGCGTCATCCGTGAGAAAACTCTTGACTTTTCCTCCTGCGAAAACATTGATTCCGCCTCCCTCATGCCCTATGAACACATCGCTACCCAGTGCCCTTTCAAAGACATAGATCTTCTCATTGTTCAGTCCCTCTTCTTTCCCGAATATCTTAGAGGACCCATCGGGCCTCAAAAGATAGAATCCATTCCCCTCAGTACCGACAAGTAGCTCATCTCCAGGCATTTCCATGAACGTGGAGACATTGGCCACATCGTTGCCGGTCACATCCTTGTTCAGAATCAGATTCATTCCGGAAGAGTCGTCCCATATGGCAAGCAAGCCTCCACCGTTGACTCCAGCCCAGAGAATTCCCTCGGTGCCGTAGAGCATGCATGCGACATTCCGGCCTTTAAGTGCGGGGATCTCCCTTAACGAGCCATCTTTAAGAGAAATCTCATAAGACTTTGAATCCCTGTAAGATATCGATGCCAAATCGCCTTTAGACGCTCCGGCCGAGAAGACTCCAGCCGGGATTCTGAGAGTCTTTGTCACGGTCTCAGAAGTCCCGTCCCAGAGGTGGAGGAGACCATCGGTGACCAGGCCGATTCCATTGTCCATTTTGAATATTCCCGAGATGGGCTCCTTCCCGAGAACAAATTCAGAGGATACGACAGTTATACCCTCCGGTCCGGACTCGTAACGGACAAGCGATGTCACGCCTGAATCCTCCCGAACCATCAGTCTGTCATCACCGACGCATAGAATATCAGCTATCCGTCCGGTGTTGACATCCTTGATGTTAAAAGGAACCATCTCATTCCTTTCCGCGTTGTAGTGGCATATTCCCCAATCCAGCAAGGAGCAGAAGACGGTCCCTCCCTCTGATACGGCCATGATGAAAGCCTCGATGCTCTGCTGCACCTTGTCATAGCCGAGCTTGAAGGACTCGCACTCTCCGGTAAGCAGGTTGATCCGGTTGATGCCGCTGTGGTTGCAGATCCAATACACACCATTGCCAGCCTCAAACACGCTTCTGGTGGTCCCGAAGAATGTGCTCATCCTGTTATCGACAGATTCGAAGGAACCTCCATCGAACCTGCTGATTCCATCCCACGTGCATATCCAAAGAATCCCTTCCGAATCTTGCGTGATGAATCTGGGGGAACTGTCGGCGAGACCATCCTTGATCGTGTAAGAGCGGACTCTCTCGATGGCCATGCTGGGGAGAGTCGCGGATAAGGCCACCAGCAGGGCGGCCAAGGCTCTGGAGAGTCTCATTGGATGATTTTGTCTATCGGGTACCAGAAAAATCTCGGACGATAGCTTTCCACATTGGTGAACTGCTCCGAGAATTCATTTGTGTTGACATTGAAGGAGACCAGGATTTTCCCGTCCTTCTCGAATTGCGGATGTCCCATCGCATTGTAAGTGAACCAGTTCTGGTTGCCAAGATAAGGGGTCTTGAATATCTGCCTCACATTGTGCCATGGCCCGTAAGGAGTGTCGGCGACAGCGGTGTAGATCCTTCCGTCACCCAACATCTTGTGCTGGGAGAGGAGC
>JAEEGG010003346.1_pt1 | contig 40020 bp, 34 predicted proteins | sample 9134161 | NCBI WGS metagenome assembly JAEEGG01 (sample SAMN16246543, study PRJNA631951) | gut metagenome | biome: gut microbiome; feature: rumen; material: CR-attached | host: Bos | place: Iran: Karaj | collected 2018-10 | reverse complement strand
ATAAGCGAATGTCAACGCGAAAAGTTAAGTCCTAATGAATGCTTTTTTTAGGATATTCTTTAGGAGATACGTTGCATTCTGATTTCTGGCCACACCTTCGGAGAGCCGATAGGTGTAGGTGATCTCATCGGCGAGCCGGATTTCAAAACAATAGTTGTGAAAACGTTCGGGATGTTCCTGCTGCATCTTTGATAGTTCGAGGTCGTGGGTAGCGATGATGCCTGTAATTGGGAGTGAGGTGACAGATTGCAGGAACAGGCGTGATCCATTCAGTTTGTCGAGCGAGTTGGTGCCTTTCAGGATTTCGTCAAGAATGATGAGCGTGTGGCGGTTTAGCCGACAGACTTCGATTAGCTGCTGCAATCTTAGCAGCTCTGCATTGAAGTAGCTGATACCGTTGGCAAGGTCGTCGGTGGTACGCATGCTGCTGAAAAGCGAGAAGAGTGAGATGCGAAGGCTATCGGCAAAGACAGGCATACCGCAGCAGGCCAGCACATAGTTGATGCCGATGGAACGGAGGAAGGTGCTCTTTCCAGCCATGTTTGCTCCGGTGATGATGTAGTAATGCAGGTCGGTGATGGTGAAGTCGTTACGTACGGCTTTGGCTCCAAGGAAGGGATGATATAGTCCGCGGGCTTCGTAAACGACCTCATCCTTTTCGATGATTTCCGCATCTGTAGCGGCTGGCTCATTGTATCGGAACGTTGCCATCGAAACTAGCGCATCGAAGTGGCTGACGGCGGCTATCCATTCGTCAACGTGCATCATGTAGCGGTCTTGCCAAAGGAGAAAACGTCGCACGATGAAATAGTCGGCCAGATAGAGCGCATTGGAGATGGGCACCCATATCTCATTGCGCTGGTCAAGGTCGCTGATGATACCCTTCAACAGACGGAAAGACTTCATCGCATCTTGATGGTTGTCAGACAACTGACTGATGATGTTGCGGGTTTCCCGGCTTTCCAAATCAGATGTGACAATCTGCATGATCATGTTGACGTAGGTGGAAAGACGGGGCAGTATCATGTCTATACTCTGATGGACTCGCTTCAGTGTCCGTCCGAATACAAGATAGACCGCTGTTATCTGTAGCAGCACCCATAGTAGAGGGAGTGTACCTGACAATGGGCCGAAGATGGCTCCTAACAACAATCCATAGAATACGATGATGCTTCCAATGGCTATCACGTACGATAACTTGCTGGCAGCAAGACGGGAAATGTGCATGGCCTTTATCTCGCTAAGAGCCTTCAGCACATCAGATGTATTAACGTGCTTTCCATGAGTTGCAGCAAGGAATGCTGTGCGCAAAGGCTCCTTCGCAGCCAATTCACAGGCGGCCTCTCGTCGCTGTTCTATCTCTGCTTTCGTCCGCACCCTGGTCTCAGCCAATTCCTTTGCAAGAAAATCACTGCCGCCAGAGGTGACGGTACGGTTGATACGATGGAACAATGACTGAGGTCCGAATATGTCGAGGTCGAGTGAAAATTCATGATGGGGATTGATATATTGTTCTCCCGAAGAGAAACCAGAGTAGTCGCCATGGAGATAGGCCAACTCCTTTTGATAGACGTTGCGCATACTCTCTTTCTCTTCCGACAGCCTGCTGTTTTTGCTGTCTTTCCAACGTATCCCTATGTATAAAGCAATGCTCAGCACCGCGCCAATCAGTGACACGATGCCACCTTCCCATGTTGTATAAAGCACTACGCAGATGACGGCCAACGCTACGGCCAGTAACTCCAGTACAACCATCAGGTGATTATACTTGTTCAATTGTTTTATCTCTGCTGTCAGTTCAGTGATACGCTCTTTGTATAGTTCCTTTGGTGTCATCGCCTATTTCCGATATTCAACCGCAAAGTTATAGCATTTCTGCCGAATATCCGTCAATCAGATGATAGATTTAACCATGTTTACGGATTTCCTTTAGTCTGATTATAAACGTATTTGCATGCAAAAAGGTTGTATGAAGACAGAATTTTATGTATATTTGCACCCGAAAACCAATCAAATAACGCGTATGACTACGATGAAGACTTTAATGACGGCTGTTCTGCTAACTGCGGGTGCCAACTTTGTTATGGCTCAGCAGCCCATCCTCACGGGCTTTCATGCCGATCCGGAGGTTCTCTATTCGAATAAGACGAAGAAATATTATATCTATAGCACCACCGACGGCACTCCCGGATGGGGCGGTCATGACTTCAGCGTCTTCTCTTCAAAGAACCTTGTGGACTGGAAGGATGAAGGTAAGATGCTCGATGTGAAAGGCGACCAGGTGAAATGGGCTACGGGTAATGCATGGGCGCCCTGTATCATCGAGAAGAAAGGCAAATATTACTTCTATTTCTCTGCTCATAACCCACAGTCAAAGCGTAAGGAGATTGGCGTGGCTGTGAGCGATAGTCCTACGGGGCCGTTTGTAGACAGCGGTGCCCCCATCATCACCGACAAAGACAGACCCAAGGAGGCTCGTGGCGGACAGGCCATCGACGTCGATGTGTTTAAAGATCCGAAGAGCGGAAAGTATTATCTCTACTGGGGTAATGGCTTTATGGCAGGTGCCGAGCTCAACGATGATATGCTCTCGGTGAAAAATGAGACCATTACCCTGCTCACGCCCAAGGGCGGCAGCCTGCAGACGTGGGCCTACCGCGAGGGCACCTATGTCTTCTGGCGCAAGGGCAAGTATTATTTCCTCTGGAGCGTTGACGATACCGGCTCACCCAACTACCACGTATGCTACGGCACAGCGGAATCGCCTCTTGGTCCCATCCATATAGATGAGGACAGTTACCTTGTCCTCAAACAGAAACCTGAGGACGGCATTTATGGAACTGCCCATAATTCCGTACTACAGATTCCAGGAAAGGACAAATGGTATATCGTATATCACCGCATCAACAAGGACTATGTGAACCACGAGCCAGGCATCCACCGCGAGGTATGCATCGACCGCATGACATTCGACAAGCAGGGACGCATCATCCCTGTTGTTCCCACACTCGATGGCCCTGCTCCGCTAAAGAAGAAGTGACCTTCTCTTTCTATGAGAAGAACTTGATGGTGCCTTGTACGGGTTCGTCAGGTGTATTAGCGACGGGCTCTTCATGTACGTAGTCGCCTGTAGCCTGAGAATTGATGCTGTCGAGGATTTCACGGGTACGCTTGTAAGTAGGCGTTGACTCCACAGCGGAGATGACATCATCGTTGTCGAGGTCCTCAGGACGGAACAGATAGATGTTTGGACGGCGCTTGTAGCGCTTGGCGGTGCTGTCGCCACCATAGAAGCGGTTACGGCGGTCCTGACGTTCTAGTGCCTTGGCCTGCTCCTCGGCGATACGGTTGATGTCGTCCTGTGTATGTTTCTTCATGTGGGCATCCATACCGTCGACGCTCTCGATGCCGAAGCCGGTGGCTAGAATGGTGACCTTAACCTTCTTGCCGAGTTCTGGATCGGTAGCCAGACCCCACTTAATTTCGAAGTCACTGCCGAACTTGGCCATGAAATCGTTCACATCATTCATCTCCTCCATCATCAGCGACTGCTGACCGTCCTTGGAACCTGCAAACGAGATAGAGAGCAGGATCTTCTTGGAGTTGAAGATATCATTGTCATTGAGCAATGGTGAGTTGAGGGCATCTTCAATGGCCTTTTTCACGCGGCCCTCGCCCTCGCCATAGCCAGTAGACATAATAGCGACACCACCATCTTTTAGTACGGTCTTTACATCGTTGAAATCGAGGTTGATGAGGCCGTGAACGGTGATGATCTCTGCGATGGACTTGGCAGCGACTGAAAGCGTATCGTCGGCCTTGCCGAAAGCATCGAGCACAGAGAGTTCAGGATAGATCTCACGTAGGCGTTCGTTATTGATAACGAGCAGGGCATCGACATGCTTCTGCATCTCTTCGACGCCATCGAGGGCCTGGTCAATCTTGCGGTCGCCTTCGAAGCGGAAGGGGATGGTGACAATACCCACGGTGAGGATGCCGAGTTCCTTGGAGACACGGGCAATGACGGGCGCTGCACCAGTACCTGTGCCACCGCCCATACCGGCTGTGATAAAAGCCATGCGGGTACCATCGTTGAGCATGTTTGTGATGTCATCGAGGCTTTCTTCCGCAGCCTGACGGGCCTTCTCGGGCTTATTACCTGCGCCGAGGCCTTCCTTGCCCAACTGCAGATGCACGGGGACGGGTGAATCGTTGAGAGCTTGATTGTCTGTGTTGCACAGAACGAACGTCACATCGTGAATGCCTTCACGATACATGTGGTTAACGGCGTTTCCGCCACCGCCGCCTACACCAATCACTTTGATGATGCTTTGATCCTTCTCGGGGGCTCCGAAGTCGAGGATATCTATATTCATATTGTCTGCCATAATCTTTGTTTTTTTAATCTTCTTCTTCAACAATCGACTTACCAAACTTCTTGATGCCCTTCATGGCCTTGTTCCAGAAGCTGTCCTCTCGTTTCTCAGCAGCGATACGTTGGCGCTCTGCCTCTTCCTGCTCACGCTTTTGGCGGTCTTCCTCCTCTTGCTGTCGGCGACGCTCTTCTTCTGCTTTCTGTTTTTCTGCCTCGGTTCGAATGACACCAGCAGGAATTTCACTGATTTGACGAGCCTGGCGCTGGTCGGTAGTGGGATGAGGTGTTGATTCTTTTTTGGCATTGCCAAAAAGGTCGTCGCTAACTGCGCTTCCTGCACAATTAATATCACCCTTGGCGAGCAAGCCTAATACGGTGTTCATTTTGCCATCTTTGGCCTTTATGTCTTCTTGGGTGGCATTGATAGTGTGGGTGACGAATTTTGCAGTGCGGATCTTTTCTACATGGGTGTGGTTCATAAAAGCTTGTTCGATGTTGCTCATATTAGAACCGCCACCCGTAAGAATGATACCTCCCAATAGCTTATCGTAATATTCCGACGGAATCTGATACCATACATTCTCGATGATTTCCTCTAGTCGACCTTCCACAATCTCAATGAACTTACGACTCTCTACCTGACGCTCCAGATCGATGGAATATTTCAGGTTACTGTCGATATCATTATTATCGGTATAGGCAGAGGCATATTTCAACTTCATTCGCTCGGCATCACTCTCTTCCATCTGGAGGGTGGCGATGTCCTTGGTGATGTTATTACCGCCAAGTGGGATGACAGCAAGATGGCGCAGGATGTTTTTGCTATAAACGGAAACCGTCGTGGTGTCAGAACCGATGTCGACCAAGGCACAGCCGGAACGTTTCTCTGCCTCTGTCAGCACGGCGTCGGCCAAGGCCAGCGGTGCCAAATACATCTCTGCAACGTTGATACCAGCGACTTCAAAACACTTGTTGAGGTTGCGGTAAAACGTTTTTCGTTCCAGGATATTAAGGAAGTTTCCCTCCAAGTGGGAAGCCTGAATTCCTACAGGATCGAGCTGGTACTGAGAGTCGACCTTGTATTCCTGAACGGCAGCATCAAGGATTTCCTGATCCTGATATTTCATGTTGCGGTTGGCGTCCATGAGCTCAATGACCATGTCTTGTGTGATACGTGTGTCCGCAGGCAGATCTTTGGCAACAATATTTCTGACACTGCGGATGGATTGTCCGCCAACGCCTACGTATACCTGGAGAATTTCTGTCTTGAGTTGGTTCTCTAGTTTCTTGATGATGTTAGTCAGGCATTGTGCGGTCTTGTCAATATTATACACATACCCTTTGCGGATGAAGGATGATGAATCCTCCTTCACCACACTGAGGACGGTAATACTACCATCGAGATTCTTTTGTCCCGCGATACCGGTCATCTTGGATGAACCGAGTTCGATTGCTACGATAAATTCCTTTGCTGCCATCTTTTATATCTTTGTACTTTGAAATGTGTTCTTTGAGATTGATGATTATTTTCTTTTGCAAATGATCTGATTGTCAAACTCTACGCTAATGTAACTGTATTTATTCCACCCCGCCACATTCAGACCATATAGGTAAAACTTACGCATGCGTTCGAGCTTCTTATCGATGTTGGCGGGGGGGCCGAGGTAAATAATGTGTTCACCTATGCGCGGAATCATTTCTACCGTGCCATCATTGAGAATATTCACTTGTACCACTTGATTCTGCCAGAATTTGTCATTCAGTAGGGTGTTCCCAATCAAAGGCAGGATCTTCTGGGCATACTTTCGCGATACATTTCCCGTCACAATAATCATATCCGTTGCATATTTTGACTCTGGCAGAATAGCGCCGTGGGTGTCAAGATAGTAATTGTCGCCATTGTTTGCCATGACATGGAGAATAGGTGTCCGTTGTCTCAAACTGATACATACATGCCCACTTTGGGTTTTATAACATTCTGCTTTCTCCACAAATGGATTTTTTAAGAGCGTTTCTTCAATCGCGCGCGAGTTGACATCAGCCATATTCTTAGCGAGGGGATAGAGACGGTTCTTCTCAAGGATGTTCTTGATTTCACTGGGATTGACAAACCCGCCTATCGACTCGTTGTTAATGTCGATTTTCACCTCAGTACATACCGTGGCTTTTTCGGCTGGCGTATTGAATGCCGAGACGGCCAACAACAGGTAACCTGCGATGACAATGTCGAAAATGGCGATGAATGTCTTCTTCCAGTTGAAAACCATATTATTTTGCGATTTTACTGTTGAGTAATTTTGTGATTTGGGGCACTTGATTGTCAAGGTCACCAGCCCCTAACACGATGAGTACTTCGAAGTCGTGGGTCTTCACATAATTGAGTACTTCGTCCTTCAGAATCATTTCCTTCTTCACGCCCTCACCCAGGTTGTCATAAATGAGCTTTGAAGTGACGCCCTCGATGGGCTCTTCGCGAGCAGGGTAGATCTCTGTCAGAATTACCTCGTCAAGCTGACTCAAGGCATCAGCGAAATCCTTGTAGAAGTCACGGGTACGGGTATAGAGGTGAGGCTGGAAAATAGCCGTGATATGTCTGTCTTGATACAACTCTCGAATGCTCTTGGCACTTTGGTAGATTTCTTTCGGATGGTGGGCATAGTCGCTGAGGAAAACCAACTTATCTGTCTTAATCTTGAAATCAAAGCGACGGTCTACACCGCTGAAGGTCTGCATGCCGTATTTTAGCTCCTCCTTGGTACATCCATTGAGTTGGGCCATTGCCATAGCGGCTATGCTGTTCTCAATATTGATGGGTATGGGCTGTCCGAGTTTGACATTAGTGATATTCTCTATGGGTGAGATAAAGTCGAAATAGATTTCTCCATTGCCTATACGGATATTTTCTGCATGGAAGTCGCCTTCGTTAAGACTATAGTTATAGCGTCTGACACCGCCCTGCAAGTTCTCCTGCATCTCGAGACCGCGATGGATAATCAGAGCACCGCCTGGCTGAATCAATTCTGTGTAATGTCTGAAACTCTCCAAATAAGCTTCTTTGGTACCATAGATGTCTAGGTGGTCTGGGTCGGTAGAAGTGATGACACTCATCCAAGGGTGAAGCCAATGGAACGAGCGATCGAACTCGTCTGCCTCGATGACCACGTAATCAGAGTCGGAGAGAATATAATTGGTGCCGTAGTTTTTAGAGATACCACCGAGGAAGGCATTACAATTGAGATGACTCTGATGCATGATATGGGCGCACATGGTCGAAGTGGTGGTCTTACCATGTGTACCAGCCACGCAGAGGCCTTTATGGGCCTGTGTTAATGTGCCAAGCACCTGGGCGCGCTTCTGAATTTCAAAGCCGTTGGTCCTGAAGTACTGAAGTTCCTGGTGCTCAGCAGGAATAGCTGGTGTGTAAATGATAAGACATGACTCTTTCTTCTTGCAAGCGTGGGGGATTTCGTCGATGTTCTCCTCATAATGGATGAGCATACCTTCCTTTTCCAGTCTGCGAGTTAGTTCGGATGGCGTCTTGTCATAACCGCCTACCACCAAGCCTTTCTTGATGAAGTAGCGGGCGATGGCACTCATGCCGATACCACCGGCTCCGATAAAATAAACTGCTTTTATGTTCTTAAATTCCATTTGCTAAATTAATCACTTCTTTGGCGATGATATTGGCAGAGTCGGGCAGTGCCAGTTTGAGTACATTTTCGCTAAGAGATTTCAGCTTGGCCGCATCGTTAACGGTTTCAATAGCAGTCTGAAGCAGCACGTCTGGTGCTTCAGCATCCTTGATGTAAATAGCTGCATCGCGTGTTGAGAGGGCCAGAGCGTTCTTGGTCTGATGGTCTTCTGCCACATTAGGACTGGGCACCAGAATTACTGGTTTGCCAATCAGACAGAATTCCGAGATACTGCTGGCGCCTGCGCGGCTGATCACTAGGTCAGCAGCACGATAGGCTACGCCCATATCTGTGATAAAGTCGGTAACTTTTAGATTGGACAGATTCTGGCCTTTTAATTTATCATTGATTTCTGCACTGTAATATTTTCCTGTCTGCCAGATAAACTGCAGGCCACTTTCCTTAATGAGGTCCAAATGGCGGAGCATGCTCTCGTTGATAGTGCGGGCACCTAGACTACCGCCTACGAGTAGGATGGTTTTCTTCTCCGGATCAAGTCCGAAGCTGCGAATGGCATCTTCGCGCGTAATGGTGGTATCGAGGAGTGCCTGACGCACAGGATTGCCCGTAAGGATGATTTTCTCAGCAGGGAAAAATCGTTCCATGCCTTCGTATGCCACACAGATTTTCTCAGCTTTCTTAGCTAATAACTTGTTGGTAACACCTGCATAGGAGTTTTGCTCCTGGATGAGACAGGGAATTCCCATGGCTGCTGCCTTGTTGAGCGTAGGGCCGCTGGCATAACCACCTACGCCTACAGCAACCTGAGGGTGAAAGTCTTTGATTATCTTCTTGGCCATACGTTGGCTCTTCCATATTTTATAGAGCACTTTGACATTCTTCAGCAGGTTCTTACGATCGAAGCCACAGATAGGCAGTCCCTTGATCTCATAACCTGCAGCCGGAACACGCTGCATCTCCATCCGTCCGAGGGCACCAACAAACAGGATTTTTGCATCCGGACGCATGGCCTTGATAGCATTGGCAATGGATACTGCCGGGAAAATGTGACCTCCCGTGCCGCCTCCACTGATGATGACTCTTAACTCCTTTTCCATATTCATGTTATTATGGGATGCAAAATTACAAATTAAATTTCTTTTAGCACCATTTTTTCCCCTCTTTTTTTCGCAGAACGGCTAACGCTTAACATTGCTCCGATATAGGCACAGTTGATGATAGTCGATGTGCCGCCTCGAGAGATGAGTGGAAGGGGTTGACCTGTAACGGGTGCAATACCCACGGCAACCATCATATTGAACGATGCCTGCAGCACCAGCATCAGTGCCAAACCCATCACGAGGAATGCAGGGAAGTTGTTTTCACAACGGCTTGCAATGCGGGCTGCACGGTAGAGCAATACGATATATAGGAACGCCACGAAGGCGGCACCTATGATACCTAATTCTTCGATGATAATCACATAAATGAAATCACTAAATGCCTGAGGCAGGAAATCGCGTTCAACAGATTTTCCTGGACCTTTACCAATGATGTTACTGCCTACAATAGCAATGTTGGCATGAGCTACCTGGGCATCCTTGTCGAGGTCGTAGTCGGCAGGTGCTACATGCTTGGAATTTAGCTTCTTATCGATACGGTTTTTCCAAGTGCCGAAGCGATGCAGGAGAGAGGTACTCTTCTTGGTGTCTTTCTTTACCTCACCATTGACAATTGCCTCTGTCTGCGTTTCACTGCTCTCCTCTTGATCCAGGCTGCCTAGCATATAGATAGAACCTATGAACAACACAACAACAACAGCTCCTACTGCTGCAAGTTTTCCTAATTGAGACATAGGTACCCTTCCGACGAACATCATCAGGAAAATGACGGCGAAGATCAGGGCTGCTGTCGACAGATTCTCCACACCGATTAACAGACAGAAAGGAATAACCACGATGAGGATATACTTAAAGGCCCGTTTGTCGGCACCATTCTCCCGTTGCATAGCACTGAGAATCTGGGCTGTTACGAGAACCAGTGTCCCCTTAGCTATTTCTGACGGCTGGAATTTCAGCCCTAATAGACTGATCCATCGTCCTGCATCGTTGGTTTTTTCTCCGAAGGCAAGAACCCAAATCAGCATTATAGCGGAAATCAAGAGAAGACCAGGTGTCATCAGTTTGAAATAACGACATGGGACGTTCAGGATGACAATCGCCATTCCAACACCCAAGAGCATCTTCCAGGAATGTCCGATGATGGGTCCCAGATAGTTCTGACTCTTATAGGTCAGTGTGCTTGAAGCCGAAAAAACCTCAACAATACTGATTAGGCACAGAAACAGCAGTACCATCCAGATCACCTTGTCTCCTTTAAACAGATTTCCTATCTTCATATTAGAGATTTCTTGCTAATGTCTTAAACTGTTCTCCACGGTCCTCCATGTTCTTGAACAAGTCGAAGGAAGCACAGCAGGGACTCAAGAGTACGGTTTCGCCTGGTTGTGCCATTTCGTAACATGCCTCCATGCACTCTTTCATCGAATGGGTATCGCGAACGGGAATACCTAGATTGTCAAAATTATCGTGTAACTTTTGATTGTCGGCACCTAAGTACACGATGCCTGAGCATTTCTCTTTCACCAATGGTTTGATGGGCTCGTAGTCATTGCCTTTGTCCTTTCCGCCAATGATGAGGATTACTTTTGTCTTCATAGATTCCAATGCGTACCAGCAGGCATCCACATTCGTTGCTTTCGAGTCATTGATATATTGTACACCCCGCACTATGCAAACCTTTTCCAAACGATGCTCAACCCCTGGAAAGTCGCTCAGACTCTTGCGAATCTCCTCATTCTTGATACCCGCAATGTCTGTGGCGATACCTGCAGCCAAAGAGTTGTAGATATTATGCTTACCTGTTAGACTAAGGCTCTCCTGTTCCATGTTGAAAGGTTCAGGTTTCTCAATCTTATATTGTCCTTTTTCGATATAACCGATTACGCCCTTCTCCTTCAACTCAGCGAAAGGATATTGGATAGCCTTGATGTCGTATTTCTCCAGTTCTCGCTTGATAATGGGATCGTCGGCCCAATAAATGAATGCATCTTTGGGTGTCTGATTTTGGATGATACGCATCTTCGAATCTACATAGTTTTGCATTTTGAAGTCGTAGCGATCCAAATGATCAGGCGTTATATTCAACAAGATGGCAATGTCGGCACGGAAATCATACATATTGTCGAGTTGGAAACTGCTAAGTTCGATAATGTAATACTCATGTGGATCCTCAGCCACTTGGAGGGCGAGTGAATTGCCGATATTGCCTGCCAGTCCTGCATCATAGCCAGCCTGCTTAAAGATATGGTAGATGAGGGAGGTCGTCGTGGTTTTGCCATTAGAACCTGTGATACAAATCATTTTGGCATTCGTGTATCGTCCTGCAAACTCAATTTCACTAATGATATGGATTCCCTTTTCCTTAATTTTCACAATTATCGGAGCTGTATCAGGAATGCCTGGACTCTTGATAACCTCATCAGCATTGAGAATTTTCGCCTCTGTGTGCTGACCTTCCTCCCACTCGATATGGCGGTCGTCAAGCATTTTCTTATACTTGTCTGCTATCTTTGACATGTCTGATACAAACACGTCAAAACCCTCTTTCTTTGCCAGGACGGCAGCACCAGCGCCACTCTCTCCTGCTCCTAAAATCACAATTCTTTTATTCATCTTTTTTATCTCATCTTCAATGTTATGATGGTCAGTGCAGCCAGAATAATGGTAGTAATCCAGAAACGGATGGTAATTTTCGACTCGTGGAACGGACGATGTGGCCATCCCTTTAGGAGATACGTGCTTGTAGCATCGAGCTGCGAGTCGAGTTTGCGGAAATTGTCGTGGATGGGTGTTGCTCTGAAAACACGTACGCGCTTACCTTTATGTTTCTGAATTTTAAACCATTGGGTCTGTATAATCACGCTTAGACTTTCTACGAAGAAAATACCACAAAGGATAGGCAGTAGTAATTCCTTATGGATGATGATGGCACATACGCCGATGATACCACCGATGGTCAACGAACCTGTGTCGCCCATAAACACCTGGGCGGGGAAGGCGTTGTACCACAGGAAACCAATCATCGCGCCGACGAACGCACAAAGGAACACCACTAACTCTTCGCTTTGTGGGATATACATAATGTCGAAATACGATGCGTAACCAATGTGCGATGACACGTAGGTTAGTATTCCCAAAGCTATTCCCACTATGGCGGAATTACCCGCACACATACCATCCATGCCGTCATTCAGATTGGCACCATTGCTGACGGCTGTCACCACAAGGATGGTTATTAGAACAAAGATTACCCAACCTGCAGCTACCTTGTATTTGCCCAAGAAACCAAGCACCTCAGAGTAGTTCAGGTTGTGGTTCTTTACGAAGGGGATGGTGGTCTGCAATGACTTTACCGCCTCCTTCTTGTGCTTCACCACGATTTCCTTATTCTGCTGCTGAACTTGCACATTCTCGCGCACGACAGCATCAGGACTGAGCCAGAGTGTGAGTCCAACAATGAAACCGATACTGATTTGACCCACGATCTTGTATTTTCCTTTCAGACCCTCTTTGTTGCGTTTGAAGATCTTAATATAGTCATCCATAAATCCAAGGAATCCCAGCCATAGGGTGGTGATAATCATCAGAATGATATAGATGTTGCGGATTCGGCATAACAGGATGACAGGGACGAGAATACTGACGATGATAATGATGCCACCCATCGTGGGTACGCCCTTCTTTTCTACACCAAAGGGGTCGATACTCGGATCGCGCTCCGTCTCGAAAATCTTCCTACGCTTCATCCATCTGATGAACCTCTCGCCAAACCAGGCTGAGATCAGTAAGGCTAAGATGAGCGTCAGCAGGGCACGGAAGGAAATGTAGCTCCACAGGTGTGTGCCTGGAATATCATACTGCTCTAAGAATCTGAAAATGTAATATAGCATAACTCTTTTCCCTTTAACTACGATTTAACTCCCAAATATCTCTCTCACCACCTCACGATCATCGAAATGATGCTTTACACCTTTGATTTCTTGATAGTCTTCATGACCTTTTCCGGCTATTAGAATAACGTCGCCTTTTTCTGCCATCATTGAGGCAGTACGAATAGCTTCTTTTCTGTCGACGATGCTTACCACCTTCTTCATCTGCTTGTTGTCAAGGCCAGCCAACATATCGTTGATGATGTCCTGTGGTTCCTCAAAGCGTGGATTGTCGCTAGTGATAATTACCTTGTCGCTGAGTTTGGCGGCTGTCTGTGCCATGATGGGGCGCTTGCCTTTGTCGCGGTTGCCGCCTGCGCCACAGACTGTGATCACCTTGCCTTTGCCATTGAGTACCTCGTTGATGGTATTCAGCACATTCTCCAATGCATCAGGTGTGTGTGCGTAATCGACGATGGCTGTATAGCCTTCAGGCGAACGGATGGGTTCCAAACGTCCGCTGACACTCTTCAGGGTGCTTAGGATGACTAGTATGTCTTCAGGTTTCTTCCCTAACATGATGGCAGCGCCATAGACGGCCAACAGATTGCTGACATTGAATTTGCCAATAAACTGTACGCCCACCTCTTTCCCATTAATGTCGAGATACATCCCTTCAAAGTGGCATTCTATGATCTTCGCCTTGAAGTCAGCCATACTCCTGATGGAATAAGTCTTCACCTGGGCTTTAGTGTTCTGCACCATAAACAGTCCGTTCTTGTCGTCGGCATTGGTGATGGCAAAGGCATCTTTTCCAAGATCATCGAAGAAAGCTTTCTTTGCGTTACGATAGTTCTCTACCGTTTTATGATAGTCCAGATGATCTCGCGTCAGGTTGGTGAATATACCACCTGCAAATTTCAAACCACCAATTCGTTTCTGAGCGATGGCGTGGCTGGAGCATTCCATAAAAGCATAGTCACAACCTGCATCTACCATCTGAGCCAGTAAACGATTCAGTTCAATGGGGTCGGGTGTCGTATGGTCGGCTGGGATGGCCTCGTCTTCAATATAGTTGCAGACGGTAGACAACAAACCACACTTATGACCGAACTTCCTAAACATATTATATAGTAAAGTGGCGATGGTGGTTTTCCCATTCGTTCCAGTGACACCCACCAGCTTCAGTTTTCTCGATGGATCGCCAAAGAAACGGGTTGCGACAATGCCGACAACGCTCTCCGTAGATTCTACGATAATGTAGGATACGCCGTCAATTTGCTCTTCTGGCATTTGCTCGCAGAGAATGGACGTAGCCCCCAGTTCGATAGCCTTGGGGATGTATTTGTGACCATCGGTCTGGGTTCCTGGGATTGCCACGAAGAGATGTCCTTTCTCAATCCGACGGGAATCGATGTTCACACCCGTAACCTCCACCTCAGTATTACCAAAGGTGTTGAGGACATTTACGTTGTTGAGCAGTTCAATCAGTTTCATATCTTATAGTTTTATTCTAGGTAGAGTTCACACTTCATGCCTTGTTTAACAGTTGTTCCTGCATAGAGACTCTGCGATTTTACTTTGCCACGTCCCTTGACAATAGCCCTGATGCCTCGTTTTTCCAAGGCGAAGACTGCATCTCTCGCTCCCATTCCTGTGACATCGGGAATAATCTGGGCCGACTCCTTTTTCTGCTGGAGCTGGGGCTTTTCCTTAATATTCAAATTAGTCAGCACATAATCAGCAGCTATAGAATTACCTTGCTTGACAGCTGGTTTGAAGACGGATGAGGAATCGCGTGCATCATTAACACTCAGTTTCAAGTTCTGCGCCATCACACCTTCTGCGATATGGTGGAATACGACACCCGACATACCGCCGCCAGAAGCAGGAAGACCTGATTTCTTGATACAGACGATACAGGTGTAGCGAGGATTGTCGGCAGGGAAAAAGCCTGCGAACGACAACCAGTAACGTGTCGTCCCAGAATGGTAACTGCCATATTGGTCTGCCACCTGGGCCGTTCCTGTCTTTCCTGCCACCTTGAAGGATTTCGAACCTGCCTTTCTTCCTAGTCCCTGACTGACGACATGTTCCAAAATGGTCTGCATCATCTTGATGGTCGATGGCTTGGCAATCTGCTCTTTCAGCACCACCGGCTCGAACTCCTTGATTACCTGCCCGTCTTTCACCAGTTGTTTCACAAAACGGGGCTGCATCATCTTTCCGTTGTTTGCAATAGCATTGTAGAAGGCGACTGTATTGATGGGTGCAATCTGCGTCTCGTAGCCGATACTCATCCAAGGCAGCGTGGTCTTACTCCAATACTTGGCACGATCCTGTGTCTTGGTGTCCGGCATACGGATATAGGGTGGGTGATAACCTACCAACGGCAGTTTCAGGTCTTCGTGGATGCCCACGCGATAAAGACCTTGTACATATTTTGTGGGATTCGAACCATAGAACTTATCGATGACATAGCTCACACCGATGTTAGAACTTACCTCAAGGGCACGCGCCACATTGATGGTGCCGTAACCGCCACGACGCCAGTTGTGGTCTTTCATCGCCCTGCCGTGCATCTCCATTACACCACAGCCTGTAGGAATGGTGAAGTTTGTGTCGTTGGGAATCACCCCGTCGTCGAGGGCTACAAGGAACGAGGCTACCTTGAACACCGATCCTGGCTCGCAGCGATGACTGATGGCATTGTTCACCATCTCATAGTACTCACCGTCGTCTGCACGCTGCATGTTCACGATGGCTTTCACATCGCCAGTCTTCACCTCCATGAGGATGGCTACACCCATCTCACCGTTCACGAGCTTCAATTCGTCGACCAAGGCCCGTTCTGCAAGATCCTGCATGCTAACATCGATGGTCGTTACGATATCTGCACCATCTATTGGCGTCATTACAGGAATATCGAGGTATTTACTGAGTACTTTGCGGCGATGCATCAAGCCGTTGGTACCACGCAGAATTGAGTCGTACGACAGTTCCAGACCGTTCTTGGCACTATCTTTGGCAATATACACGTCGCCAATGGTACGTCCTGCCAACGAACCGAACGGGCGTTTGCGCGCATTGAAGGTCTCCCAATGGAAACCGCCTTTTCCAGACGACTCACGGAAGATTGGTAGTTTGTGTACCTCGCAGAAGGTGTTGTAGTCAATGCGACGGTTCCATATGGCCCAGTGGCGTGCACCCACTGTGCCGTTCTTCATCACCTTGTGCTTGCCCTCCAGCAGATGAGCCTTGAATTCGGCCACCGACTTTGAAGGGAATATCTGATTCAGTCCATAACAAAGGCTATCGATGTCCGCAGCCCATAGCGAATCGCGATTGTGGTTGCCAATGGAGTCTGTGGCGCCAGCCTGAAAGTCCACAAATACCTTGTATTCAGGAATGCTGCCTGCCATCAACTGACCATCACAACTGAGAATGTTGCCGCGAGTGGGTTTCACACTGACCGAGTCGCGCTTCAGTCGCGAGGCGACCTGTGTCCAGTAGTCTTTCTTGGCGGTCATGATATACATGGCCTTGCCCACAACGGCAAACCCAACAAGGGTAAACACTACTGCGATGGCGAAGTAGCGCGGCATGACCTTATCGCTGTTAAACCTACTCATTCTTTTTATTCGGGTACATTAATTATATATGGTGGTTGGTCAGAGACGTGTAGCACACTGTCCTTGTTATTTTTCAGTGCATCGAGCACATGACTCTCACGACATTTCTCTGTCAGGGTGCTGTTGCTCGACAGGGCCTTATACTTGGCATCCAGTAGTTCCTTTTCCATCTTGTCGATGGCAATCATGTCCTGTTGGCATTGGTATCTGAAAGCGACATAGACGATGGCGAATACCACGATCAGCACGATGATGCCGATATGATGGCGTACCATCTGAGCTGTTAGGAAGTCGCCACCGAGGATGGTGCGCAAGGTCATGGTCGACGAGAATTTGGGATCTTCCTCCTTCGCGTTCTCCTTGATCTTCTGCAGTGTTTTCTTCGTCTGCTCCTTGATGCTTTCTACCTCGGTAGTAACTTTCTCTTCTTCCACCAAGTCCTCGATCTCTAATTGTATGTCGTCTTCCTTTGCCATCTTAAATCTTTTCTGCTATTCTCAGTTTTGCACTTCTGCTACGAGGATTGCGCGCCTGTTCGTCTGCATCAGGTACAATCACCTTGCCAACGGGTTTGAGGGGGGCTTCTGTCCGTCCGAAGAAATCTTGCGTAATCTTCCCTTCCGTATTGCCGGCCTTCATCATGTTCTTTACAAGGCGGTCCTCTAGTGAGTGGTAGGTGATGACGCTCAACCGCCCGCCTTTGCAGAGTAGTTCTTTGCTACCATTCAACATTTCCTTGAGAGCTTCCATCTCATGGTTTACCTCGATGCGTAGGGCCTGAAATAACTTGGCCATCTCTTTTTTCTCGCGCTCTCTGGGAAACAGTTTCTCTGCTATCTGCAACAGATCGCCTGTGGAGGCGATACGTTTCGTTTGTCTAGCCTCGACAATTGTGGTGGCGAGCTTTCTCGCATTCTTCAATTCCCCATAGAGGTAAAAAATGTCTGCCAATTGCTCCTCGCTGTAGTCGTTTGCGATGTCGGCAGCGGTCTTTCCTGCCTGCTTGTTCATGCGCATGTCGAGTGGTGCGTCGAAACGGAAGGAGAATCCGCGGCTCTCATCGTCTAAGTGATGACTCGAGACCCCGAGGTCGGCCAGCAGACCGTCAATCTTCTCCACGTCATAGTAGCGCATCCAGTTCTTGATATATCTAAAGTTGCTTCTTACGAAGGTAAATCTATCATCATCGACGATATTTTTCTCCGCATCGGCATCCTGGTCGAAACTGAAGAGATGACCTTTCTTGCCTAACCGGCTGAGGATTTCCCTACTGTGTCCTCCACCTCCGAATGTTACATCTATATAAACACCGTCGGGCTTGATTTCAAGCCCGTCGACGCTCTCCCTAAGGAGTACTGGAATGTGATATGTCGTGGAGGTATTTAACATATGGCGTCGTCGGTATTCATGATATCTTCAAATTCTTTTCCAAAGTCCTCGTCGCTTTTGAGAATTTGTTTCAGATGCTGTGGTGACCAGATCTCAATGGTGTTGTCCATCCCGATGAATTGTACATCCTGGTCTATCTCTGCTACTTTTTGTAGTCGTTTGGATATAAGGAAACGCCCGTTGCCGTCAAGTGAAATGGCTTCCGCTTCCGAGATGAACTGGCGGAGCATCTGTTGATGCGACGGTTTCCACGGTTTGAGTTGTGCCTTAAGCATGTCCACTTTCTCATTCCATACGCTTTCAGGGTAGAGCACCAGACATTTCTGGTAGATGTCCTTCCTCAGCACCAGTTGTTCCTCGCCTGATGCCTGGAGCACCTTGCGGAAAACAGAGGGCAGGAAGACTCTCCCTTTTACGTCTGTCTTGGCTTCTATATTACCTAAAAAACGCATATGTTCATCTTATTAATAGTTGTGGGTACAAAATTATACATTTTTCCCCCACTTTTCTCCAAATCACCCCACTTTTTTTTAATTTTAACTTTCTTTTATAAAATTCGATAGTTCGGAAATAGCAAAATAGAGTTAAATGCATTTTAAAAGAAAGTTTTTTTTCGAATTTTGCTCATTTTTGAAAGATTTGTGCTATTTTTGCACCTTGTTAGAGGAAATGAGAGAAAACAACCAAAATGGAGAAAACGATTGATATCGATAAAATCCTGAAAGGTAAGTTGGGCGCGAAGGCAAAATTCGTACCTTTATTCATTGTCAATTGGCTTAAGCGTGTGGCGCACGAAGACCAGGTCAACGCTTTCCTTTGGGAGAGTCGCGACAAGGTGGGTGTTGAGTGGCTTGAGGAGTGTGTGCGTTATCTTGACATGACCTTGGAAATTGTGGGAAAGGAGAACCTGCCCGATCCAAATGATGGTCGGTTCTACACCTTCGTGAGCAATCACCCGTTGGGTGGAGAAGACGGTGTGGCACTTGGTGCCATTATCGGCCGTCATTACGATGGCCGTTTCCGCTATCTGGTTAATGACCTGCTGATGAACCTTCCAGGTTTGGCACCCGTCTGTATCCCGATAAACAAGACTGGCAATCAGAGCCGTAACTTCCCTGCGATGGTTGAAGCGGGCTTTCAGAGCGACAACCATATGCTGATGTTTCCCGCTGGTCTCTGTTCGCGCAAGCACAACGGCGAAATCCGTGATATCCCTTGGTCGAAAACCTTCATTTCCAAGAGTGTGCAATATCAGCGCGATGTCGTCCCCATTCATTTTGGTGGCCAGAACTCCAACTTCTTCTATCGTCTGGCCAACTTCTCAGACAAGTGTCTGCCGTTCAACCTGGCGATGCTGTTTCTGGTTGACGAGATGTACAAGAATGTGCATAAGACCTTCCGCATAGCGATAGGCAAGCCTATCCCTTGGCAGACGTTCGACAAGAGCAAAAAGCCAATAGAGTGGGCGCAGTTCGTCAAGGACCAGGTCTATACCCTCTGATAAATCACCTGAACCCTAAAAACCCCAATAATAATGGAACAAGAGATTATCCAACCCATTGCCAAGGAAATTCTTAAAAGCGAACTGACGCGCGATCGTCAGCTTCGTATGACCAACAAGAGTCACAATGAGATCTATGTTGTGACGGCTCACAATGCGCCTAATGTGATGAAAGAGATTGGACGCCTGCGTGAGATAGCTTTTCGAGAGGCGGGTGGAGGCACTGGTAAATCGATGGATATCGATGAATTCGATACCTGTGAAAATTGCTACAAGCAATTGATTGTATGGAATCCGGAGGCTGAGGAGATTATTGGAGGTTACCGCTATCTGGAAGGTACGGCATGGGAGATGGACGACAAAGGTCAACCCATCCTCGCTACCAGCCACATGTTTCATTTCTCCGAAAAGTTTCTCAAAGATTATATGCCTTATACTATCGAGTTGGGGCGTTCGTTTGTGTCCCTACCATATCAATCGTCGCGTATGGGTGCGAAGAGTCTCTTTGCCTTGGATAATCTTTGGGATGGGCTGGGTGCGCTTACCGTCATCAAGCCTAACGTGAAGTATTTTTTCGGCAAGATGACCATGTATCCCTCGTATATCCGTAAAGGTCGTGATATGATTCTCTATTTTCTTAAGAAGCATTTCGATGACAAGGAACATTTGATTATCCCTATGAAACCGCTGAAAATCGAAGAGGATCCTAACGAATTGGAGAAGATTTTCTCCGAGTCGGACTTTAAAGACGACTACCGCATCCTCAACCGAGAGATTCGTAAACTAGGCTACAACATTCCGCCCTTGGTGAATGCCTATATGAGTCTGTCGCCCACTATGAAGTTGTTTGGCACTGCTATTAACTATGGATTTGGCGATGTTGAGGAAACGGGTATTTTGATTGCCGTCGATGAAATCCTCGCTGAGAAGCGTGTGCGTCATATCGATTCTTTCCTCAAGGATCATCCTGAGGCTCTGAAAATTACCAGTGGCGCCAACAAGGTCATTTACAAGGAAAAATAATGAGGGCGATTGGCTATCTGTTTGCACTGACCTTTCTCAGTGTCAATGCACAGGTATCCACGTCTGTGCCACATGCGATTGCTGAGAAGCTCGATGCGCATCATCTTTATCTCGATGCTCGCCTCGACAAGACGGCATTTCACCCTTTCGCTTATTCTGATTTTCGTGAGGCAGCGGCCCAATTTGGCGACAGCTGTACACTCTATATCGCGCCCGGTGTCTATTGGGTGGATGATCCTGACCATCCTGAGGTGGTAACTGGACAGGATGGCCGCGAGCCGTTCGGGATGGTGATTCGTGCAAAAAAACTCCATTTCATCGGACTTTCTACCGATGCCCGTCAGACGGTCTTGGCTTCACAGCGAGGCCAGACGCAAGGAGCTGTAGGCAATTTCACCATGTTTGATTTTTGGTGCGATTCCCTTACTGTTGAAAACCTTACGATGGGTAATTACTGTAATGTCGACCTCGACTATTCCTGGAATCCTTCCCTCTCACGTAAGAAGCGGAGCGATGCCATTACCCAGGCGCATGTGGGATATGTGCATGGAAAATCATTGAAGGCTAGGAATGTGCGTTTCATCAGTCGCCTGAACCTCAATCCGCTGAATGGCGCTCAGAAGTCCTATTATGAAAATTGTCATTTCGAATGTACAGACGATGCCCTGAACGGCTCCGCCCTTTACAAACATTGCACCTTCGATCTCTATGGTCAGAAACCCTTCTGGAGTACCTTCGGACGTGGCCCGCTGTTCATCGACTGCGACTTCTATGTAAAGGGCAACAATCGCGAGATGTATTTCTGCAAACAGGGTGGTCCTGTCACGCTCATCGATTGTCGCTATCATGCGCCATCGGATAGCATCTATATCGGTTGGACTGCTTATCCCCAGTCTTGGCTCCGTTGCTATCAGAAAAACTTTACGCTGAATGGCAAACCCTATCTCATTGGTAGTCGCCAACCACAGAACACCTTACAACCAGACTATATCGGCTGGATAAAAGACGAATTGACTGAGGCTCCTTTTTTAGACATCAGCCAGCATGAGGCTACGTTGCTCACAGGTCGCGATACCTTGCGCCTGTCATGCTCAGAGCACACTGAGACCGTTCATTGGGTTCCCTCGTATGCCCCAACGCTTGGCTATCTGGGCTATGCCATCCTTCAGCAAGACGACAAGGGTAACTGCACTGTCATCCCTGCCAACTATACCGATGAAATCGCTGATTTTTGCATCATTGCTGCGACTCGAGACGGTCGTCAGGCTGCTTGTCGTGTCATCGTCAAACCTTCGCAGTTGCCACCGCCTACTGTCATCAAATCACGCATCCAACTGATGAAAGATCGTGCGGTTCTGACTTATTTCCTGGATACGAAGGAAGAGAATGACGACTCCCGTATAACTTGGTATCGCGATGACATTCCTGTGGCTACGACTCATGGTCATCCAACTGGCGTCTATATGCTTCAGGAGGCCGACAAGGGACATCTGCTGAAGGCTGTGCTGGAGCCCAAGCAGAAGCGCAGCGACTATGGGGAGCCTATGATTTTCCAGATAAAGGTAAAAAATGCGCCTAAACAGAAACGCCTTGATACGGACTTCTCTCAGTTCTATTGCGACTGGCAGCCTGTTATTGCTGAGGGGCTTTGGACGGTTGATGGTTTCAAGCCTGCTGATACTGCAGAATACCCTTGGTCTTTCGATCGCAACAAGCCCATGTGGGAATATGGCGAGGGTTTCAACGGCGCTGTGGGCAAAGGCTTACTGCAGGCCCAGCGTGGGGCCCGATTGATGTATACCCCTGCTGAAGTCCAATATGGCGATATGTCGCTGATTTTGAATGTCGATCCTACCAAGACTGCAGGCCAAGGCTTTGGCTCCGCTACTGGTCAGTATATGGACGTATGCCTGAAGTTCGACACCAAGACCCTTTCAGGCTATGGTCTCCGCATCATTCGTACCACCAAACATGCAAAGGCAGTTGATTTCTACCTCGTGGAATACGACCACGGACAGACCAAAGTCCTCACCGAACCTGTTTCTGCCACTTGCTATCGTACGGGCTGTACCATTTCGCTGAAGACAGAAAAGGGTCGCCTGATAGCCCATGTTGAGACGACGACACCTAAGCCAGAGGACAGTTCGCTGCCCCACGTTGTCGATCTCTCTGCACCGATAAAATCGAACTTTTTTGGAGGAATTGCCATCCAGCATACAGGCTCCTGTGGCGAGAGCACCACCATGCTCCATCGCCTCCAAGTCAACTGGTAACCATAGTGGCATTTAATTCTCACATTCTCTAATTCTTGATAAATAATATAATACAATAACATCATGACACAACAAGAAAGAACTCAGATTGAAGAACGGATTGTGGATGTGTTGAAGACCGTCTACGACCCCGAAATTCCCGTGGATATCTACAACCTTGGGATGATTTACAAAATCGATGTGCAGGACGACTATACCGTCGAGATGGATATGACCTTCACGGCCCCCAACTGTCCTGCTGCCGAATTCATCCTGGAGGATGTCCGCACCAAGGTGGAGAGTGTCGAGGGCGTCAAAGGCGCCAACGTCAATCTCGTCTTCGAACCCGCATGGGACCAGAACATGATGAGTGAAGAAGCACGTGTCGAACTTGGCTTCGACTAATTAGACATTATTATTATCATTGCAATGAAGCCGATTTATTTTCTCTCCGATGCCCATCTTGGGTCACTGGCTGTTCCTCATCAGCGTATGCAGGAGCGCCGACTTGTTCGTTTTCTCGACTCTATTAAGGAGAAAGCCGCTGCCGTCTATCTCTTAGGCGACATGTTCGACTTCTGGTACGAATATAAATATGTGGTGCCCAAGGGCTTCACCCGTTTCCTTGGCAAAATCTCCGAATTAACTGATATGGGTGTCGAAGTGCATTACTTCACAGGCAACCACGACATATGGGCCTATGGTTATCTGGAAAAGGAGTGTGGTGTCATCCTCCACAAGAAGCCTGAGACCACTGAACTCTATGGTAAGATTTTCTTCCTGGCGCATGGTGACGGTCTGGGTGATCCTAACAAGAGTTTCAAACTCATCAAGAGTATCTTCCACAACCGCGCCTGTCAATGGGCCTTCTCTGCCCTTCATCCGCGCTGGGGCATGTGGTTTGGACTCAACTGGGCCAAGCACAGCCGCATGAAGCGTCCTGATAACGAGGAACCGCCCTATATGGGTGAAAACCGCGAGCATCTCGTGCTTTTCACTAAGAAATACATCCAGTACCACTCCAACGTCGACTATTTCATCTACGGACATCGTCACATCGAGGTTGACCTCCAGCTCACTAAAAAGGCGCGCATGATTATCCTCGGCGACTGGATTACCCATTTCTCCTACATCGTTTGGGATGGCGAACACCTCCTCATGTCGCAATACATCGAGGGTGAAAGTCAACTCTAATCCGAGCGGCTTTTTTGTCTGTTATCGCCAGATGATCTTTGGCGGAGTGGGAAGCCATGGTGTATCCCATCCTATCTGTCGTGTCCTTGCCTTATAGCTCCATTTCTCAGGCTTATGTTGGGAGTCGAACGCCACAAACTCCTCGTAGCTTGGGTGCTGGCCAAGTCCAAGTTCCATTACCTTATTATATATAGCTCTACGACTGGGCGCATTAAATGGTGAATCGTTCTGGTTCATCATACTGCCCTCCGAAGGACGATAGACGCCCTTGAAAAAGGTATAGCCACCTTCATAGGTACCGATCTTCTCGTTGGCGAATTCACTATCGAAAATGAACTTACTCCAGAGCACCTTCGTGGAGTCTTTTTCTGAATCCACATTTAAATACCACGACCATTGCTTGTGTAACTGCTGTAATAGTTTGATGTCTTTTTCTGTGGCAGAGCCTTCTATGGAACGCACATACTCATCAGCCAGCTTTGCAAAGCCATGTCCGATAGCTTCATGCGTCAACACCTGACGGAATTTCTCACTCTTCAGACTGTCGATCACAGGACACAGGGCAATGGAGTAGTCGTAATCATTTTTCTTGGTATCTCTTATCATATAAGTTACGCCCTTGTTCAGGTTGGAATTCAGGATTACCACTGCCAATGAATGAATGGAATCAATGTTCTCCACCTTTTTCACATAGTTCATCACACGATCTGCATTTACCGTGATGCCTGTGGTCTGACGGTCGGGAATTGTTCCGAGGGCTGTAAAATCATCGCCATAAAACTGGTTGCGAGGTGATACAGCTGTCACTTGATAGACATTGAAATAATCGCGCAGCGACTTAATGGGTTCCTCGCTGAAGAGATTCTCCATCGCCTGCTTCATCGTACGGGCATATAGACTGTCCGAGATATCTTCATCCACGAAGCCGTCGCCCATCAGTACGATGGGTATACCCTTGCCTTCCGTCGCCTTGTTCAGCAGTTCCACTTTGCCGTCCTGCGAATAGTCGTGGGATTGATAGTCATTGGTTCTCCCTTCCTGATATATAAATAATGTGTCGAGTCCGAGCATGTTACCCTTGTTGTCCTTCATGGTCAGGAAGAAAGCACCTTCACGTGGATTCGGCGAATTGTTGTAAGCGACATGAAGGGGGTAGATAGACCCCTCATACTCTGTCCTTGTACGAGTCTTGTCACCCACGGTTATCCAATCTTCAAGACCAGCAGTAGAGTAGACAAACAACTGATCCTTTTCTAGATTTGTATAGAAATGAATACCTATGGTCGTCTCCTGATTAACTATGTTCAGCACATCGTTGGTAGAAAAATAGGCATATTCGTCGCGCTGCTTGATGTTCACAGTCTTTGTCTTGCCACCTGCCTCAATGGTCATTACAGCTGTGCGAGGCTTTTTCGTTCGGTTCGTTGAGGTAGAGGCTATGGTAATCACGTTCTCACCCGCCTTACCACTCTTGGGTGAGAAAGTCAGCCAATTGGCCAGACATGTGGCCTTCCACGAATCTTCCGACCTGAACTTAATCTCAGCGGTTTGGTTCGTTACCGAATAGAGTACCGCTGTATCTGAGGTCGATAATGTAATTACGTCCTCCTCCTTTTCGCAACTTACCAAAAGGAGCATCGCGGAAACACATATCAGCTGTAGGAACCTGCTTGTCATCCGCTTATTCTATCGTTTTATAGACTGTCGAGGCATTATGACGGCCTTTTAATACATCGAGGATCTCGTCTTCCGTTGAGAGGTTGAAGTCGCCTGGGATGGTGTTCTTCAGGGCAGCAGCAGCCAATGAATAGTTCAGCTGCATCTGCTTATCGTCAGGATAGAGACTGATGGCATGCAGCCATCCACCCATGAAGGCATCACCCACACCTACGGGGTCCACCACATCAGGGATATCCATGATGGGCGCCTGCAGCAGTCTACCTTCAGTCCAGAGCAGGGCCGTCAGCGTATGATGATTCGACGAGACGATGTTACGCATACCCATCATCCAGTGTTTCAGTCGCGGATACTGGGCGTGCAGCTCATCAAACCACTCGCCATATTCCTTCATCTGCATCTCGAAGTTCGAGTCGACAGCGGTAAACGGTGGCTGTGGATGCTGTGAGAGCCAATCGAACTCGATGGCATCGCCAAACATCATGTCGCAGCGCGAGAGCATCTTGCTCAGGGTTTCACGGGGCGTGGCGCCCTCATATTTCCACAGGTTCTTGCGATAGTTGATATCGAAGCATACGGTCACACCCAACTCATCGGCAATATCCAAGGCTTCAAACGTGGCATCAGCAGCCTGCTGCGAGATGGCAGCGGTAATGCCCGATACGCAGAAGAACGTGCAGTCCTTCAGAATCTCCCGCCAGGGAATCATGCCGGGCTTCAGGTCGTAATAGGCAGAACCTGAGCGGTCATAGATCACCTTCGCAGCGCGCATGCCTGCGGGCGGCTCAAAATAATAGGTGCCGATGCGCTGCCCACCATAGAGCACATGCTTGGTGTTGACGCCCAACTGCGCCAGATTCATTGCCCCAGCATGTCCTACGGGGGTATCTGGCAAGCGGGTAATGTAGGTTACATCTTCACCCTGTGACGCCAATGATACGGCTACATTGGCTTCGCTGCCACCATACTTGCTGGTGAACATATCGCCCTGCGTCAGTCTCAGATGACCGGGCTTTGAGAATCGGAGCAACAACTCTCCGAAGGTGACAATCTTCTGTCTCATCATGTCTGTTTTTGTGAATAACGCTGCAAAGGTACAAAAAGAAGTGAAAAGTGAAAAGTGAAAAGTGAAAAATTTGCTGACGCACATATAAAAGATATGTTAAATCTCAAGTAAACTACTTAATTTAGTTTAAAAACTATAATATTTAGTTGTATATAACGAAAATTTTTAGTTATTTTGCGCTCAGATATTGATAACGACGCGAAAATTGATTGAAAACCAAAAGCATTTTAACGACAATGAAGAAACTGACAAATAAAGAAAAGGAAATCATGGATCTGTATTGGGCGCACGGTCCGATGTTCGTCAAGGAACTTCTGGAGTACTACGACGAACCCCGTCCGCACTTCAATACCCTGTCCACGATGGTTCGCATACTGGAGAAGGAAGGCTATCTCGACCACAAGCAGTTCGGCAACACCTACCAGTATTATCCCCTCATCAGCGAGGCGGATTATGGGCGTAAGTCGATTGCGGGTGTCATCAAGAACTACTTCAACGACTCCTACCTCTCAGCCGTCTCCTCGTTTGTCAAGGAGGAGAAGATTTCCGTAGAAGAACTGAAAGAACTCATCGATCAAATCGAGAACAACCATGACTGATTTTCTGATCTACGACCTGAAGGTGGCCCTGCTCATCGCGGTATTCTATATGTTCTACCGCCTGCTGCTGGCCCGCGAGACCTTCCACCACATCAACCGCATCGTGCTTCTGACGACGGCTGTGGCCAGTTATGTGCTGCCCCTCTGTGTCATCACCATCCACGAGACGGTGGTGATGCAGCAGACGCCGACGGTGACCATCGATGGACTGCAGGCATCAGCCTACGAGCCCGCATCGACACCTCTGTGGCAGATCGTCTTGCCTATCCTGTTTGTCATAGGCGTGGCAGCGGCTACAGGCCATACCCTCTGTTCGCTCATCAGGATCATCCGTCTTATCAGCCATAGCGAGCAGCATCCGCAGGCCGACGGCACCACGATCTGCGTGACCGGTAACGCAGACCTTGCGCCCTTCAGCTGGATGCACTATATAGTCATGAATCGTAGCGACTACGAGACAAACGATGCCGCTATACTCGCTCATGAACGGGGACATATCCGCCTGCACCACTCGTGCGATGTGATCCTCGTGGATCTCCTCACCGCCCTGCAATGGTTCAACCCCGCCATGTGGATGCTGCGCTCCGACCTGCGCGCCATCCACGAGTACGAGGCCGATGCAGCGGTGCTCTCTCAAGGCATCAATGCGCGTCAATATCAATACCTGTTAATCACAAAAGCCGGTGGCATCGGCGGGTACTCCCTTGCCAACGGCATCACTCACAGTGCCCTCAAAAACCGAATCACAATGATGTTACATACCAAATCCCAGCGCCGCAATTATCTGAAGTTGCTCGCCCTGCTGCCCATCGTGGGTGTCACCCTCGCCCTCAACGCAGAGACCGTTAAGGACTACGTCTACAATAACGACGAGCCCCAGAAACAAGTGCCCGTGAAAAAGGGCAGGCAGAACGCCGCCATCAAGAACAATGGCAAGACCATCCTGCAGGTGGTAGAGGCTCAAGACCAGAAGACTGAGGCCGAAGCCCCAAAGACCGAGCAAAAGGAACAAAAGGGGGAAGTTGTAGTAGTTGGCTACGCTACACCTAACGAACGGGCAGAAGCACCTCGAGATGTCTTCGATGTGGTCGAGAAGATGCCCGAATTCCCTGGCGGACCACAAGAACTCTTCGGTTTCCTCGCCAAGACCATCAAATACCCGGCTGAGGCAGAGAAGGCCGGCACACAAGGGCGTGTCATCGCCACCTTCGTGGTTAGGAAAGACGGCAGCATCAGCGATGCCCACGTCGTGAAGTCGGTCGATCCCCTACTTGATGCCGAGGCCCTCCGCGTCATCAACGCCATGCCCGCCTGGACACCTGGCTCACAGAGCGGCAAGCCCGTGAATGTGAAGTATACCATTCCCATCACCTTCCGCCTCGATGGCAAGAAAGCATCCGATGTCGTGAAATACGAAGGGACAGTCAAATACAATAACGTGAGAACCATCCGCGCCGCAGAGACACCACTGGTCGTTGTTGACGATAAGACCATCGATTTCGAGAAGATGAAGGACATCGATCCCAAGACCATCGAGAAAATGACGGTGCTGAAAGACAAGGCCGCTACCGATCTCTATGGTGACAAGGCCAAGCATGGCGTCATCGTCATCACCACGAAGAAATAACACATCTCTCTCTTAAATGAATAAAGTAGCAATACTCATCCTCGCCCTTGTGTCGGTCCTCTCCGCCAAGGGCGAGGTTTCTGCGAAAAAGAAGGTCGTGGAGCCCGTCGCCGCCGATTCCCTCACCCTCCTCATTCAGGCCGGCGACAGCCTGATGCAGCAGTACAACACTTTCGAGGCCCTGAGATACTACCAGCAGGCCTTTGCGATTAAAGACACGCTGGAAAGCCGTACGAAGCTCGCCGACTGCTACTACAAGCGCGCCAACTACCGCCAGACGGCCGACCTGCTGAAGACGGTTGATGCCGGCGAACTCTCACACGAGGCCTTCCGAGAGCTGGCCCTCAGCTATCAGAAGATGGGCGAGAATGAGGCCTTTATCTACTGGGCAAGCAATCTGACGAACCGCTTCCCGATGGATGGCGAGATCGTGGCAGGACTCACCCTCGCCCACGCCCGAGCCAACCAACCGGAGAAAGGCATCATCTGCGGCATGAAATACTGTCAAAGGGACACCACGAACATCCTGGTAAACCGCGCGCTGGCTGATGCGTGGTTCATGAACCGAGACTTCAAAGCGGCCAGCAAGCTCTACGAACGGCTGATGCAGCAGGGCGACTCCACCTTCAACACCCTCTACTCCGCAGGCATGTGCTACACCCGCCTCGACAGTCTCGAACTCGCCTACAAGCTCTTCGTGCCCGCCTTCCTCCTCAGCGGCATGCAACATGCCGGCTGCGCCTACCGCCTCGGCGTGGTCTGCGTCGACACCGGACGGCTCGACGAGGGCATCGGCTATCTGGATCTCGCCACCAGGCTCCTGCTGCCCGACACCACGACGATGAAGGCCATCACCCTCTCACAAGGCGAGGCCTACTACTGGATGCGTCAGTACGATAAAGCCATAGAGGCCTGGAAGAAACACCTGGCATACAACCCCACCTCCATCGCCACCTATTATAATATCGCTAATGCCATCTATTATTATTTCCCCGACCGCAAACAAGCTAAGACCTACTACGAGCGATTCCTCGAACTCGCCCGCAAAGAGCCGAACCCGAACGCCCAACTCCAGGAGATGATGGCCAACGCCGAAGAGCATCTTCGAAAAGATTTTTCTAAAAAACGAAAATAAATTTGGAACTTATCTCATTTTTTCATATCTTTGCCACGGATTAACGCTAAAAAGTGAGAAAGTCATGATTAATCTAAAACAAAAATTTGTTGTTACGATAAACCGCGAGCTTGGTAGCGGAGGTCGTACTGTTGGCCAGAAACTGGCAGAGAAATTGCAAGTTCCGTTCTACGACAAGGCACTCATCAAGGCTCTTGAAGAGATGTATCATCTCGATGTCGAGGCCATTGAGAAACTGAAGGGCCGCAGCCATAGTTGGTGGTCGGAATTCAAGCGCACCATGACCATAGGCTACCAGTATAATGCCAACTACTATCGCTCAGGGAGTTCCAACGAGCCCGACTTGCTCACCACCGACGAGATGTTTAAGGCTGAACAGGAAATTCTGAAGGGTATTGCCAAGGATGGATCGTGCGTCGTAGCAGGCCGCAGCGGTTTCTTCGTGTTCCGTGACCATCCCAACCGCTTGAGCATACTTATCCAAGCCTCGATGGACTTCCGTGTGAAGCGTGTCGCCAACAAGCAGCACATCACCTCCGAAGAGGCCCGCAAGATTATCGACAAGGTCGACAAGATGCGCGAGAACTATGTCAACAAATATACCAAGTCTTCGCGCTACGACACCCGCAACTACGACCTCGTCATCACCGCTGATGGCAAAACGGAAGACGAAATCGTAGACATCATTCTCCGCTATATCGGACAGTATAAAACAGACAGTTTCACTTACCTATAGAAAAAAGAAAGCCGCTCAAATCTGAGCGGCCTTTTCATTATTATTTATTTGTTGATGCGGTCGGGATTCACAAACCTCTTCGGCTTCTCAACATTGTTTGTGCTGTCAGTTGCTGCTGCACCACGTGTGCGAGCCCAGTAGTAGTCATCGTACCATGAGTCATAGCCCCAGTAGTAGTCATCCCAATAAGTGTATGGGTGGCTGACGTTGTAGAGGTCGAAGTCAACTGGCTTGCCACCATCGTTGATCGTTCCGGTGAAACGGCTGGAATTCAGATGATAGTTAGAGATGTAGATCGTACTGCCCTCTTCGATGAAGTAAACTTTGATAACACCATTGTTTACTGTCCAGTCAATGTGGTTTGCCACATAGTCCCAAGGAGCATTGCTATAGTAGTCAACCCAGTAGCCTGAGCCACTTGAATAGGTGTATGGATCTCTCAGAAAGGTGATCTCCGTGTAGGTGGCATCGTAGGTATAGTCGCCCCAATAGGTTGAGATGTACATATTTCCTTTCCAAGTACCCTCAAGGGTGTTTGCGATGTATTCATCCTCGCAAGAGGTGAAAGCCAGTGCCATCATCGCCATCATCAGCATTGTAAACATCTTCTTCATAACTGTACCCTTTCTTATCTTTAAGTTCGACATTCTTTTTTATTTCACACTGCAAAGGTAAGGTTATTTGAGCATAAAAAAAAGGGGAAATCCCGAAATGTGCAGCGGGATTTCCCTAAACATGTGTAGGATATCGGTTTACTACTTCAGCAGGTTCATGGTGTCAGTAGCAATCATCAGCTCCTCGTCGGTAGGAATAACCACAACTTTCACCTTCGAATCGTCGGCAGAGATGATGGCCTCCTCACCACGGCATTTATTCTTCTCCTCGTCGAACTTGATGCCCAGGAACTCCATGTTCTTGCAGACTTCAGCACGCATAGAGGTCTGGTTCTCGCCCACACCAGCGGTGAAGACGATGACATCGAGACCGCCCATAGCGGCTGCATAGGCACCGATATATTTCTTGATGCGATAGAAGTACATGTCCTGAGCCAATTTGGCACGAGGATCACCACTCTTGGCAGCACTCTCCACGTCGCGCATGTCTGAACTACCTCCTGTGAGACCAGCCACACCACTCTTCTTGTTGAGCAGGTTCGACATACCATCGGCATCGAGACCGAGTTTCTTCTCGATGAAGGTCACAGCACCACCGTCGATATCACCAGCGCGGGTACCCATGACGAGACCCTCGAGCGGTGTGAGACCCATAGAGGTATCGATACACTTGCCATCAACAACTGCAGCGATAGAACCACCATTACCTACGTGGCAGGTCACCATCTTCGTGCCCTCAGCTGGGATGCCTAAGAACTCACAGGCACGGGCACTAACATAGCGATGACTGGTGCCATGGAAACCATAACGGCGGATACCATACTTCTCATAGAGTTCGTAGGGGATAGCGTACATAAAGGCCTTAGGAGGCATGGTCTGATGGAAGGCAGTATCAAATACACCCACCTGAGGCAGACCTGGCATCAGCTCCTTCACGGCATTCACACCCTTCAGGTTTGCGGGGTTATGCAGTGGCGCAAGGTCAGAGCACTCCTCAAAGGCCTTCAGCACCTCGTCGGTAAGGATTACTGACTTATTGAACTTCTCACCGCCATGCACCATACGATGGCCTACAGCGTCGATCTCGTCGAGACTCTTGATTACACCGATCTCAGGATCCGTCAGCAACGAGAAGATGAACTTCACACCTTCCGTATGCTCAGGGATATCGTGCATGATCTGTTTTTTCTCACCATTAGCCAGCTTCACTTTTACAAAGGCACCGTCTAAGCCCACACGCTCAGCACCACCACTGGTCATCACACTCTTGTCGTCCATGTTGTACAAAGCATACTTGATAGACGATGAGCCACAATTCAATACAAGGATTTTCATTTTTACTTATCTCTTAATACTTAATTACTTTTTTGCGTCCATAGCCTGGCAGGCAGTGATGGCAATCATGTAGTAGATGTCATCAATAGAGCAGCCACGGGAGAGGTCGTTCACAGGACGGGCGATACCCTGAAGCACAGGACCGATGGCGATGGCATCGCCCAAGCGCTGAACCATCTTATAGCCGATATTACCCACTTCGAGGTTGGGGAACACAAGCACATTAGCCTTACCGGCGATGTCAGAACCTGGAGCCTTCTTGGCACCAACACTTGGGACGAGGGCAGCATCAGCCTGCAGTTCACCGTCGATCTTCAGATCAGGTGCCATCTCCTTAGCCAGACGCGTGGCCTCGATCACCTTATCGCAAACCTCATGCTTGGCAGAGCCCTTCGTCGAGAAGCTCAGCATGGCCACGCGAGGATCCTTGAAACCAGCCACGGCCTTTGCCATCTGAGCCGTGCAGACAGCAATCTGCGAGAGCTGATTAGCATCGGGCATCGGGGTCACAGCGACGTCAGCTACGACGAGTACACCATCCTCACCATACTGCTTCTGTTTTGAAATCAGCAGCAGACCACCACTCACGCAGGTGATGCCAGGCTGGCACTTAATGATTTGCAAAGCAGGGCGCAGGGTGTCGCCAGTGGTAGAGAGTGCACCGGAAATCTGACCGTCGGCACCCTCAGTCTTGATAATCATACAACCCAGGTACAAGGGATTCTTAATCAGTTTGCGGGCCTCCTCGATGGTCATACCCTTACTCTTGCGAATCTCTGCCAGTTTCTCTGCCAGTTCCTCACTCTTCTCATAGTTCTCAGGGTCGATGAGAGTGGCCTTGCCAATGTTGGTGAGTCCTTTCTCCTTGGCCAAAGCCTCTACCTTTGCGGGATTACCAATCAGAATGATGTCGGCAAGGTCATCGCCTAAGGCCTTATCGGCTGCACAGAGTGTACGCTCCTCTTCAGCTTCCGGGAGCACGATGCGCTGCTTGTTACTTTTAGCACGCGCTACAATTTGACTTAATAAATTCATAGTCTGTTTTTTTATTTATGATGAAAAACAATTTTTTATGATAGTTCTGTTGTCAGGATGCTCTCCAGTTCCTCTGCTGACAGGTGTAGACGGAACCTGCCCTTGATGGCGACGGAGATGCTGCCCGTCTCTTCGGATACCACAATGGCCACAGCATCTGTCTCTTCCGAAATACCCATCGCTGCACGGTGACGCAGACCCAGTTCCTTGGGGATGCTCAGGTCATGGCTCACAGGCAGGATACAACCTGCGGCCTTGATACGCTTATCAGAGATGATCATAGCACCATCGTGCAGGGGGGAGTTCTTGAAGAAGATATTCTCAATGAGCCGCTGATTGATGTTGGCATCGATCTTATCACCCGTTGCGACGACATCGTCAAGGGTGGCACCCCGTTCCAGAACCACCAGCGCACCTACTTTCTGACGACTCATATTGATAGAGGCCATCACCAGGGGCATAATCATCTGTTTCACCTCCCTGCTGTCCTTGTCCTTTTCTTTCGACGAAGTGAAGAAGCGTTTCAAAGCCTGCATGCGCTGATGCCCGCCAAGATTAGCGAGAAACTTGCGGATTTCCTCTTGGAAGATGACGATGAGGGCCAGCAAGCCCACGCCCGCCAACTTGTCGAGGATGGTGCCCAACAGTCGCATTGCAAGAACCTGGGATACAAAGAGCCATACGATGACGAACACCATAATGCCTTTGAAGGCGTTGGCAGAACGCGACTCGCGCATCAGTCGGTAGATGTAGTACAACATCAGGGCGACCAATACAATGTCGATGATATCTTTTATTCCAAATTCGAGGAGCACCTTGTCTATTTACGATTTAACGATTTACCATTTAACAATTTAATTTCCCGACGATGGCTACGCACTCCATCGCTTCCTTCACATCGTGGACACGGAGGATACTGGCCCCCTTCATCAGGGCAATGGTGTTGAGTGCCGTCGTGCCGTTGAGCGCCTCTTTTGGCGTACAGTCGAACGAGCGATATATCATCGATTTCCTCGAGATGCCTACCAGCAACGGCAGTTCCATCACCAGCAGTTTCTCGAGTCCGTTCATGATTTCGTAGTTCTGTTCCAGCGTCTTTCCGAAACCGAAACCTGGGTCGAGGATGATATCGTTCGCGCCCATATCGCGCAACTGCTGCACTTTCTCGGCAAACGACAGGAGTATCTCCCTGAGCGTGGGTTGCTGCGACATCAGGATATAAGGTACGCGCAGTCGTGTCACCATACGGAACATCTCAGGTGTACCACCGCTCACATCGTTGATGATGTCGGCTCCGAACTCCTCCATTGCCATACGGGCTACGTCTGGACGGAAGGTGTCGACAGAGAGGACGACATCCGGCTGCTCGCGCCTGACGACTGCCAACGCTGTACGCAGACGCTGCATCTCTTCGGCCTCTGTGGCCACTTCGCCACCTGGACGAGTGGAGCAACCGCCCACATCGATGATGGCTGCACCCTCTGCCAGCATTTTCCGACAGTGCGCAGCAATATTTTCCTCCGTCTGCTGACGACTGTCGGCAAAGAAGGAATCGGGTGTCGCATTGAGGATACCCATCACCAGCGGCCTGCTCAAATCCAGCAGTTGGCCATGAACATTGAGCGTATAGTTCATATTTCGCCCACAAAGTTACGAAAAAGTAGTGAAAAGTATTACCCTTTAACTCCCTTTAACTCCTTTAACTCCCATAACTCCGCGAAAAGTGCTATCTTTGCACCAAAATTATGATGAATCATGGATATAAAAGCGCTTTATAAACTTTACCAGCAGCATCCCTGTATCACGACCGACAGCCGTGACTGTCCTCAGGGGAGTATTTTCCTTGCGTTGAAAGGCGAGTCGTTCGATGGAAACAAGTTTGCTGTGCAGGCTCTCGAGAAGGGTTGTGCCTATGCCATTGTCGATGATCCATCTGTCGTCCCTGCTGAGGATGACAGAGTAATCCTCGTCGACGACTGCTTGCAGACTTTCAAGAATCTGGCTCGTGAGCATCGTCGCCAGTTTGATATCCCTGTGATTGGTATCACAGGCACCAATGGCAAGACCACCACAAAGGAACTGGTGGCTGCAGTCCTTTCACAGAAATACAATGTGCTCTATACACAAGGCAATTTCAACAACGATGTGGGTGTGCCCAAGACGCTCTTCCGTTTGACGAAGGCGCACGAGATGGCTGTTATCGAGATGGGGGCCAGTCATCCTGGCGACATCAAGACCCTTGTGGAGACGGCCGAGCCTACCTGTGGTCTGATTACCAACGTGGGGCGCGCCCATCTGCAGGGCTTCGGAAGTTTCGAGGGCGTTATCAAAACCAAGTGTGAACTCTACGACTTCCTCCGTACCCGTCAGGATGGCCTGATCTTCATCAATGCCGACAATGAACACCTGATGGATCAGATCAGCGATGATGAGGATATCTGGCTCACGCCTTATTCCACCGATCCGGAGAATCAGTATACCTGCATTTCTGGTGAGGTGATAGAATGTAACCCCTTCCTGAAGTTCCGTTGGCGCGAACCGCTGATGACGCTCGAAGAGGAGGGCCGTAGCACCAAGTGGCACAAGGTGCAGACGCATCTGATTGGTGCCTACAACATCGACAATCTGCTGGCAGCCATCGCTGTGGGCATCAACTTCGGTGTAGATCGAAAGCAGATCTGTGCAGCCCTCGAGAACTATGTCCCCTCGAACAACCGTAGTCAGATGACCGTTACAGAGAAGAATCATCTCATCGTCGATGCCTATAATGCCAACCCCTCGTCGATGATGGCTGCATTGGAGAATTTCAAACTCATGCAGGCAGACCACAAGATGGCCATCCTGGGTGCTATGCGCGAGCTCGGAGAGGTATCGCAGGAGGAGCACCAGCGTATCGTCGACTATCTGCAGACTTCGGATATCAAGACGGTCTGGCTGGTAGGCGAGGAATTCGAGAGCATTCCTTGTGACTATCCGAAGTTTAAGGATGTTGAGGCTGTGAAAGCCGCTATTGCTACCGAACAGCCTGCAGGCCGTTATATCCTCATCAAAGGCTCTAACAGCACAAAACTCTATCAACTGCCCGAACTGCTCTGATGAATATCCGGCCCTTACTGATCATGATGTTTCTGTTGCTGACGATGACAGCCTGCCAGAAACAGTCCTCCCGGAAAGTCCTCGAGAGCGGCAACGCCGTCTATTATTGGCGCACCGATCTCAGGCTCGACTCCACGGAGAGGGCTTTCATGGCACAGTATCATATTAATAAGGTATATTGTCGCTATTTCGATGTGGTAATGGAGGAGTCTGGAGAGCCCAAGCCCAACGCCACCATCTCGTTCAGCGACACTCTGCCCGACAGCATCGAGATTATCCCCACAGTCTATATCACGGAGGAGTGTATGCACGAGACGCATGAGGGTCTGGCGGAGAAAATCGTGAAGCGCATCCGGCAGATGAACGAAACAAATGAGATCTCTAATGTCCGCGAGATTCAGATTGACTGCGATTACACTTCGAAAAGCCGTAAACGCTATTATCAGTTCCTCGAGGAGGTTCGGAAATATTGGGGTGCAACCCTCTCCACCACCATCCGACTGCATCAGCTTTCAATGCCCGTTCCGCCTGTCGACTATGGTGCACTGATGGTCTATAACACAGGTGACCCCCGCAAGTCTGAGGAGCGTAATCCCATCCTCGACTATCGCGATGTCTACCCTTATCTGAAACATCTCGACGGCTATTCTCTCCCGTTGGCAACGGCCTATCCCGTGTTTCGCTGGCTCCGTATGGTCTATGGTGTCAGGTATGAGTATACCGCTGAGGCTGAGCAGGTCCTGCGTGTGAAAAAAGCGATGGAGCAGGAGCGTAGCGACCTAAGTCGTCTGATTATCACCTATCATCTTGACAAAGATAACATCGACAGATATAAACCAGATACCTATGAAGAAATTTATCATCATTAGCTTGTTGTCGGCATTCGTCATGCCGGCACTCGCCTGTGGCGGTTGGGGAACAGACAATTACTACATGTTCAGCCCCTATTTTGGTCAGAGTTTCAAGGATCGTGTGCAGAAGATCTGCAACGACAACTGGAAAGCCTACATTGGTGACACCAGCGACAATGAGTGGTGGAGTTTCCATGACGACGACGTGCTGAAGGCTGCTCGCCAGAAGGGCGATGCCCTGATGGTCAGTTATGTGCAGAATCTGCAGAAATACCTGAAGTGCGCCGACGTGGAGCGTGACAAACAGTATGAATGGGGCTATCCCTCGAAAGAAGAGATTGCCACCCAGCAGCGCGACCTGAAGGCGGTCCGTACCTATGCCCAAGGCAAGCTCACGTCTAAACTGCGCTCTCAGCACGCCCTGCTCTTTATGCGCTGTAATATGGTCCTTGGCCAGCATCAGGAAAACATCACCTTCTGGGAGCAGACCGCCAGCCAGTATATCGAGACGGTCTATAAGGAGATGATGCACAACATCTACGCTGGAGCCCTTTATAAGACAGGTCGTGAAGCTGAGGCAGGAGAGCTCTTTGCAGAGATGAACGACTACGAGAGTCTCATGACGATGTTTTATCTGAAGCGCTCCTATCAGGCTATTCGTCAGCACTACCTGAAGAACCCCACTTCGAAGGCGCTGCCCTGGCTGCTCACCGACTTCGTGAACAATGCCCAGGAATATGTCGATAACGGTGGTGATGGCTTTGCCACAGGCAAGATGTTCGTGCGCGATATCAATGCCCAGGAGTCATGGCAGATGCAACAGTTCTGCGAGATGGTCGTCAAGGAAGGCAAGACCGATTGCCCTATCATGTGGAAGATGGCCAAGGCATGGCTCGAGTTCCTTAGTGGCAAGAAGAAAGAAGCCGTAGATGATATCCTCGCAGCCACGAAGCTCGACGGTACAGCCCGCATGAAAGATAATGCCCACGTGCTGATGCTCTATATCACGGCCTCTCAGGCCAAGCCCAGCCAGGCTTTCGACGACTATCTTGCCGACGAGCTCACTTGGCTTCGCCAAAAGCAGAAGGAAACGACGGACGATGGCTTCTTCGACAATGTCGAAACCCGTCTCACCAATTATGTGCTGGTGCCTCACTATCGTTACAATCCTGTGCGCCTCGCGGCTGTCGCACGTGCCTTGAATAGCAGTGGATCCGGATTCGACCTCGACACCCTCAATGTGGCAGATACAGAGAAGTACCTTTATTACACCACGTCGCTTGCTAACAACAAACTCGACAAGTTCCTCAAGGCCAATATCCAGGAGAACGACACCGCGATGAGCGACCTCATCGGCACCAAGTACATGCGTCTCTGCCAGTGGGATAAGGCCATTACCTGGCTCAACACCGTGCCCGTCAGTTATTACAATAACAATCGTAGCACTGGTTATCTTTATTATTCACTTGTCCGTCAGTGGGATGTAGAGCCTTGGAGCAAGCGTCAGTGGATCAGTGATAGCGACTCGTGGTGGGAGCGTGACCATAAGTGGTGGAAGCATCGCAAACTCGACTTCTGTAAGGAGGTGCAGATGATGGAGAACTCGCTCAGTATGCTCAATGGCAAGGCCCTTGAACAGCGTTGCTACAACCTGGCTATCCGCTATGCCCAGGCAAGTATCTATGGCGATTGCTGGTGGCTGCTGCGTGATGCTAAGAGTTGTATGGATACGGTTCGCGTCAACGAGGTCGACTTCGGGCAGAAGGCTGTCAAGATGCTGCAGAAGGCGGCAGTCAGTTCCGATCAGTCGCTCAAGCGTAAGGCACTCTTCGCTCTTGGCTATCGTGAACTCTACAACGATGTGAAAGGTCTTGGCCACTGGTACACAGTATCATGGGACTCGGGTGAGATGGTTGAGGCCTACCACCGCAATGCGCCGCAGTTCCAGGCTTACCAGGCACTCTATGAACTGACTGGCGATGCACCGCAGGAGGAGTATATCCGAAAGTGCGATGCCTTCGACCAGTTCCGTAAGTACTACCGCGAACACAAGTAAAATTGGCAAATAGCGAAAAAACTTCGCGATTTCTGCACGTATTTCAAAAAAACTGCGTACCTTTGCATCCGATTTCTCAAAATCGGGATGTAGCGCAGTTGGTAGCGCACTACGTTCGGGACGTAGGGGTCGGGCGTTCGAGTCGCCTCATCCCGACAACGCAAGGTTGTCAATCGCAGGAGTTGGCCCTGCAACCGCTTAAAAC
>JAEEGG010003344.1_pt1 | contig 40023 bp, 42 predicted proteins | sample 9134161 | NCBI WGS metagenome assembly JAEEGG01 (sample SAMN16246543, study PRJNA631951) | gut metagenome | biome: gut microbiome; feature: rumen; material: CR-attached | host: Bos | place: Iran: Karaj | collected 2018-10 | reverse complement strand
ATACGGACACCCCGTCATTCCGGGACTGGGCATATACTTTCTCGACCCTCGCGAAGGTCGTTGGGTACTCAGTCAGGTGCGTGCCGAGATGCATTCAGCCCGTCGTAGCGAGATAGGTGGTATAGCATTCTACCGTAGCGAATTTCTCACTCGTAATGTAAAGGGAATCTACGACTGTTGCCGCGACGAATTTTTCCGTCATCCCTCACTCACAGCCCGCATGACGTGGATGCCGCAGTTTGCCGTTTTGCCTTCTGTGCCTACAGGCCTCCAACACACTCCCGGACGTCTTTCCTGGCAGGGCGATGCCTATTGTTATAATGTGTATGGCAGCAACGAATATCCAGTTGATTGCACTATGGCTGAAAACCTTGTAGCAGCTCGTGTTCTGAGCAATAGTTACGAACTGAAGGGTAGGGCAGGCGGACTCCGTTACTATGCTGTCACAGCCTGCAATCGTTATGGCAATGAGACAGAACCCCTTCAGCAGGTTGCAGACACCGCAGCCGACTCACGACTGAAGCAGCTCAATGTCAGTTGGCTCATCAATCGTGATATGAAGGGAGATAAGAAATCCAAGAAATCCAAGAAGAAACGCAGGAAGTAATCCTTCCTCAAGGCTTATATCCTATACTGAGTTTTCCGTCCTTCACTCCAGCCTCGAAACCGTGTTCACGTTTCGGGGTGAGTTGCACATTTGCCTTGCTGCCATACTTCTCGTACAGCATCAGAGCCAGAATACCCATATTCATCCTGAAATTTATTTCCACCACGGGGTGCAGTTTGCCGTCCTTTGTCGTCAACATATCTATACCCACATATCCCCTGTAGGCAGTCCTTCCTAACTGTGTCTTGTGGTACTCAATCAGCGCCTCCAGTAGTTCGTCCTCTACCTCTATCATGTTGCGCAACGTCTGCTGACTCTCCACAATATTATACTGGTAAGTGCCGTTCCTCTCAGCCTTAAACACACTATATCCCAGAAACTCCACCTCTCCGTCAGCACTTACCTTAAACTCCATCGCGCAGTCCTGCAACTTATTTTCGTAAAACCTATCCTCCACATATCCTCCTTGTGCACTAAGCAGTCCTTCGAGCCTTTCCCTCAAGTGGTCTTTGCTCAGTCCGTCAGTTGTGAAAATACCTCTGCCTGACGACGACCAGGGCGACTTATATATCCTGCCTTCCTTCTCCTCGTCTATGCTTGTGCAAAACCTCATTTCCTTGCCCAGCAGTTTCTCCGAAGGTATAGCCTTCAGTAGTTCCTTCAAATACAGGCACGAAAACTCCCTGCTCGCCAGTCGTCTCACTTCCTTCAGCCATTCATCGTTCGGTAGCAGTTCCTCCCCGATGCCCATCTTCAAGTACCTTTGTTTCGTAGCCATACTCCATCCCCAAGGTCCCTCCTCCCAACAGCGGGCAAGGTTCTGCAGTTCTTCCTCCATCAGCCTGATGCGTCTTGGCGGAGTATATTCCCGCACATCGGCAGCCAGAGCCATATCGTTCGAGGGATTGAATAGTGGTGGTAGTTTTGGCATAATGCTTAAAAATACTTTGTACTCGATAAAAATCGCAACAAAGTAACGGATAAATTTCCAACTTTTTTGTAGCTTTGCAGAGAAAGTTGAAAAAACAATGAAGAAACCGAATATTTTAGCATTTGTCCTTCTGCTTTCCCTCCTTCTTATCTGTGCCTGCAATCGGCAGCCGGTCAGTTCTATGGACGAGGAAACAGAAAAGGCACTTGTGGAACAATATGGCGAACCAACCGTAGTTCGTCTCTCCCGTCCCGGCACACTCAGGTCGCAGCTCTCTGCTCTGCCAGCTGAACAGTTTCGCTTCATACGCATTTTCGGCACTATGAACGCAGAAGACTTTGCCTATCTCAACTCCTGCGACAACCATTCCGACATTCTTGTGCTCGACCTCCTCGATGCCTCTGTCGTTGCTGGTGATAGTGCCTATCTGAAAAACTTCGGAGAAGATGCCTTCCGCATCACAGAAGACAACACGATGGGCTGTTATCAGTTCGACGGACTTTTCCAGCTTCAGCGACTCTACCTGCCACTTACCCTTACAAAACTTTGCGATAAAGCATTCTATAGCAAATACAACCTCGACTACATAGCCCTACCGCCCTCATTGCGCGAGATAGGCGACTACGTTTTCGACGGCTGTTCCCATCTTACCTCAGTTGTTCTGCCCGATTCCCTCCTCTCTATCGGTTACCATTCCTTTCCGTCCAGCGTGCAATCTCTGCGAATTCCGCGTTCTGTATGCCAACTCCATGACGGTGGCATAGGCGAACAGGAAGAATACTATATGGAGTGGACACCCGACGAACTCTCACCCTTCGAAAATGTGTCGTTCGAGTGGATAAAAATGCGGCACGATGGTCCCCGCACCATAACCTCCTGGGTACATCCCACACTCCATGTGCCAGCCGCATATGTTGAGGCTTACAAAGAAGCATTCCACACACCAAACAAAGTCGTTGCAAATTAGTTAATAGTTAAGAATTGATAGATAATAGATAATAGTTTTCGTTATCGTTATCGTTTTCGTTAAAAATATGCTTACCATTCAGAACCTGAATATAACTTTCGACACAAAACCCCTCGTCACCGACTTCTCTCTTGAAGTAGCCGATGGCGAAATAGTGTGTTTGCGTGGCGAATCAGGTTGCGGTAAGACCTCCATCCAGCGAGCCATCCTTGGCTTCATCGACTACCAGGGCACTATCTCGCTCGATTCCAATATACTTACTCCCAGCAACATATCTACCATGCGTCAGCAGATGGCATATGTGCCACAAGACACCCTCATGCCCTACGACACCGTTCGCGACATGATTCAGGGCATCCTCTCTCTGCGAGCCAACACAACACCCTGGGACAGCCATAGCATCATGCACGAATGGAGCTACCTCGACCTCGGCGACTCCCTCTACGAATCACCTGTGAGTCAACTCTCCGGAGGTCAGCGTCAGCGCATCATGCTCTCCATCGTTGCACTCCCGTGGAAAAAACTCCTCCTGCTCGACGAACCCACCTCCGCACTCGACGATCACACCGCCTCACTCGTTGCCAACTACCTCCACCGTCTCGCACAACAGCGAAACATACCCATCCTCGCTGTGTCTCACTCCGCCCACTTCGCCTCCCTCTGCGATAGAGAAGTGAAGTTAGGGGTTAGATAACGAAAACGATAACGAAAACAATTTTCAACTTTCAATTTTCAACTTTCAATTTAAAGAAAATGACTGAAGTTCCTCTTCTTGGCCTTGCACTCGGACTCCTGCTGATGCTGATTCCGTTGCTGATATTCTCCCGCTTGCGGGTGCCCTTGGTGCATTCCACCCTGCAGGGACTTATTCGCATGATAGTGCAGCTCTACCTCGTCGGACTCTACTTGCAATATCTCTTCCAACTCGATCATTGGTGGATAAACCTCCTCTGGGCACTTATCATGACCTGCGTCGCTACCGGCACAGCCCTCCAGCGCACACGTTTGCGCCCATCTATGCTTGCTGTGCCATTCTTTGCCGGTTTCCTCGTCGGAGGCATCCTCGTCGGCTTCTACTTCCTCGCCTGCATACTCCAACTCGACAATATATTCGAAGCACAATACTTCATCCCCATCTTCGGACTTCTGCTAGGTAATATGCTGGGAGTCAACATTCTCGCACTCGACACCTTCGTCGATAGTCTCCATCGCGGCAGACACTTCTACTACTGCCTCCTTGGCAACGGAGCCACCACATGGGAAGCCTCCCTGCCGTCCCTGCGTAGTGCCATACAGAAAGCCTTTAACCCCTGCATCGCCAACATGGCAGTTATGGGACTCGTCTCCATGCCAGGCACCATGATAGGACAGATACTTGGCGGTTCCTCACCAGCCACAGCCATCCGCTACCAGATGATGATAGTCATCATCACCTTCGTAGCCTCCATCATCTCCCTGCTGACAACCCTCCTCCTCGTTCGTTCGCGCCTCTTCGACCAACAAGGAAGAATAACGATAAAGATGTAAGATGTAAGAGGTCTGAAGTCTGAAGTCTGAGGTCATAATGCCCAATAAGCCCAATAAGCCCATAAATAACCAATAACTAATGCATAATTCATAATGCATAATGCATAATTTTCAATTTTCATGAAAATCGCAATCTACGGAGGTTCCTACAACCCCATACATAGAGGACATACAGAACTGGCGCAATCCCTTGTAAGTCAAGGACTGGTCGATCAGGTGTGGCTTATGGTATCGCCCCTCAACCCCTTGAAAGAATCCAATCGCAGCGAATATGCCACATACGACGACAGAGTCCGCATGGCACAACTCGCCACAGCTGACATCGATGGGGTAGTGGTGTCCGATTTCGAGCGAACCCTTCCTTTGCCCAGCTACACCATAACCACCCTCAACGCCTTGCAGCGAGCCTATCCGGAGCATCAGTTCGTCTTGGTAGTAGGAGCCGACAACTGGCAGACCTTCAGTCGCTGGTACAAATCAGACGAAATCCGTCGCCGGTTCCCCATTCTCGTATATAACCGTCCCGGCTACGAGGTACGCGACACAGAACCAGTCGATACACCCCTCTACGACATCAGTTCCACCCGTCTTCGGGCAGCCCTCCGCAAGGGTGAAAGCACAGCCGACTGGCTCCATCCCGATGTCCTTCAGTACATCAAGGAAAACCACTTGTACGAATGAGCGGCTTTTTAGGAGTTAAAGAAGTTAGAGAAGTTAAAGAAGTTAAGACGATAGAGGAGTTTGTAAAATTGCGTATTGAATGTATTTTGAATTGCTATGAATAGGATTCTGTTACTGCTTCTGATTTGGATAGGGATTATTGCTAATGGAGAAATGCTGATGGCAGAGGTGCCTGTGGTGTTGACTGCCGGTCAGTCGAATGCTGACGGCAGGGTGCCTATGAAAGAATTTCCTGCCGGAATCAGTTATAAATACTGCATGTGGAGTTACGTCAGTGGCGACTTCGAAACTGCCAGTGGCGAATTTGTACCCTTCGTGCCTCGTGTGGCAAAGCCGAAGATAGAAGAGAGCTGGGGTTTCGATGCCATAGTATATCATAAGTTGGAGGAACTGTGGCAGCGCCCTTTCTACGTAATCAAGCATACCGACGGAGGAACAGCAATCGACCCCTCGTGCAAGGGCAGTACTCACGGACTATACTGGAGTGCCGACCCCCAATTTCTCAGTCAGACTACCTCTGCCAGTCATGGTGGAAAATCGCTTCTGCTGGCATTCGAACAGCAGATTGATGATTGCCTGAAAAACCTGCCGAAAGATTACGACATTAAATTTATGCTTTGGCATCAGGGAGAGGCAGATTGGAATGCAGATAGCCTGTATTACGACAACCTGAAAGCAGTAGTGGCTCATGTGCGCCAGCATCTGGTGGCTGTGACAGGTAAAAAGAAATACCGAAAACTACCAGTCATCTGTGGTAACTTCTCATTGAAGAGTCGTCAGCGCAGTCAGCGAGTTGCCGAAGCCCTCGAACGTCTGGCAAAGGAAGACAAACACTTCTACATGGTCGATGCCTCCGATTTGCCTCTATTGCCCGACCGTCTGCATTTCAATGCCGAAGGTGCTCAGCTGTTAGCCGACAGAATCATGAAAGTAATCAAGAAATAGGAGTTACCTATAAACTGTTTTCAAAAAAAGTATCACAACATTTGCAGAAGCATAGAAATTAGTTTGTAATATCTGAAGGGCAAGATGGCAAAGGACGGCATTCAACTGGTTAGTGTGACTAACCACTTCAAATTTCAGGCTCCAGTGGTTAACATCAACTTATTGAACTTTTTTAGGGTACTACAAGTGTCTACGATACAATAGTCGATAGTATCGACGAAAGTTAATATATATTTTTTTATTACCAATATTTACCATTTTATTTTACTATTGTATTTTTATATGTTAATTTTATATAAATTATTATTTTTCTTTTAATTGATAGTTTGATGCTGTACTATCATATCTTATCTTTGGCGCTAAGTTATTAACCAATTAAATTAACATGCCATGAATAAAAAATACCATTTGTTTTTTTTAAAGTTTCTTTTATTATTGTCTGTGACACTCGTTGCAGCTTGTGGTAGTGGTGACGACACAAAATCTCCAAATCAGATCGTTGCATTACGAAGGTGAAATATCAATTTCAATTAATTGATATTACAGTCATATAATTTATAAATACTGTCTTTAATAAAGAATGTAAATGAAATCATTATGAAACATTTAATTTGTACATTATTCGCATTTTTATTGTCATTTTTTGCAATTCAGGCAAAAGATGATGGTAATGTATTGAACTACGAAATTAATTGCGGAGGTTCTGCTGTGCAAGGATATAGTCTAGTAAAAGTGAAAGTTACTGTAAAGAAAGCTAAGGATGCAACTGACGATCTTGCAAAACGATGTGCCGTACATGGAGTCGTTTTTCGTGGATATGCAGGTGGACAGGGTTGTGTCTCTCAGCCGCCTCTTGCCGGTAGTGCCATGTCAGAGCAGCAATATAGTGATTTTTACAAACCGTTTTTCGAAAAAGGCGGAGCTTGTGCTGGCTATTGTACAGTTGTAGATGGTTCTATGCTTATTACAAAAGTTGATAAACAATATGTAGCTTCATTTGTAGTTAACGTGGCTCGTGACAGGTTGCGCAAAGATTTGGAGTCTGCTGGAGTGATAAGAAAATTAAGTAGCGGATTTTAAATACTGTTATTTATGAATAAGTCTTTTATTTTTATTTATTTGCTTGCATTTTTGCTATGTTCATTATGCAATGCACAGACATCGGCAAGAGTTGAGTTCGCAACTCAATGTTTAGGTGTAGAAGAGGATGGCAGTCAAACCGTGAGGGCATGGGGGTTTGGCAAAAAGAAAAGTGATGCTATAGAGCAAGCAAAGAAAAATGCCGTACGAGACGTACTCTTTCGTGGCATTCAGGACGGCATGGAAGGATGCAACACCAGACCAATAATAAATGAACCCAATGCACGCGAGAAGCATGCGGCATATTTCAACAAGTTCTTTTCTGATGATGGTAAGTATGAAAAATATGTTTCAACCAAAGATGAGAAGAGAAAGTCGCGTGAACATGTTGAAAGCAGCATGGGAACAAGATGGAGTGTGGTACTGCGAATTGACTGCTGGAAACTAAAAGAAAGAATGATCAAAGATGGTATTTTGCCAAAACCAAATCAAAAATAATGTCATGAGAAAATATCTGTTTTTGTTAATTGCTATCGTAGCGCCTTTAACACTTATGGCGCAAGCAAAATTGCCAAAGTTGATGGTAGTTCCAAGTGATGTGTGGTGTTCAGAACATGGTTATGTCCAGACATATGAAGTAATGGGGGAAAGCGAGGTTATACCCGATTACAAAAGAGCGCTTCAAGAAAATCGCGACCTGCTGAGTGTTATTTCAAAAATCAACATACTTATGGCAGAGCGTGGTTTTCCACTTCAGGATTTATCTCAAACGGTAAAGTCAATTCAAAGAATTACCCAAGAAAACAGTGTGATGACTACAAGTACATCAGGTAGTTCATTGGCCGAGAGTCCTGTTGATCGTTTGCGTCGTATTGCAAGAGCAGATATCATACTTGAGGTGGATTGGGGAATTAACGAGAATGGACCTAAGCGCTCTGTGACATATAACCTCAGAGGATTAGATGCATATTCAAATAAGCAAGTTGCGGGTGCGGAAGGTACGGGAGCTCCTTCTTTCTCTGCAGAGGTGCCTGTTCTCATCGAAGAGGCTGTACAAAACCATATGGAGAATTTCTCCACACAATTGCGACAGCATTTTGACGACATGCTGACCAATGGGCGTGAAGTCACAATAGAACTGCAAGCTGTTGACAATGGTATGAATCTGACGTTCGAAACAGAGTACAATGGTAAAGAATTGGGTGAAATAATAGATGAATGGATGCATGACAACACTGTAGAACATAGATATACTAAAAACGATGCTACAGAAAATTATTTACTGTTCGATCAAGTACGCATCCCTCTGTATAAAACGAACGGTCAGGCAATGGATGCTGACGGATTTGCACGTCAGTTGCGCAATATGCTCAGAGAGGCTCCGTACAATATTACTTGCAAAGTTGTCAATCGTGGATTAGGCAGATGTTTGCTGATAGTCGGAGAGAAATAATATAAAAACCAACAACCATAAAGAATCTATGCATATGAAAAAAATATTTCTTTCAGTTTGTATCTCTTTATTCTCTTTTATGGCTTTTGCACAGGATTGCGACTTGCCAATAGGCATTGCTTTCTATACAAACAGTCCGCAAACTATACCGTCGTCGTCTCAGCGGATTGTAGCAAATAAGCTGAGACAAATACTTACAGCTAATGGTGTGTCGGCGAATTTCGGTATTCATACGTTTGCTCTTGTACCTGAATACGAAGTTATCGGGAAATCGGTGACTCCTGGTCCACCAAAGCAAATAGTCTATCAGTTGCAGGTTAGTTTGAAAGTGTTGAATGCAGCTGACGAATTGGTATTCTCAGCTTTTACTAAAGAAGTAAATGGAGTGGGTAACACTGAGGCGGCAGCAATAAATGATGCAATAAAACGTATTGGAAACAAGGATAAAGGTGTAGAGGTGTTCATGGGTCAGGTCAGACAGAAGATTATAAAATATTATGATAACAATTTCGAAAAGATTCTGGCAAAGGCTCAGATGCTTGCTAAGACTCGAAAATACGAGGAATCTCTAAACCTTCTGCTTACTGTTCCGGAGTGTTGTAAAGGGTATGAAAGGGCTCTTATAGAAGTCATGCAGGTATGGCAATCACACATAAACTTGGAAGGACAGAAACTACTGATGAAAGCAAAGGCTGTGTGGGCTTCCGGACAGAATGCTGAAACAGCTATTGAGGCGGCGGAGATACTGGCACAGATAGATCCCGAGTCATTCTGTTACTCTGACGCAGAACAGATGCTTGCAGAAATAAAGGCTAAGGCTGGGGAAGGAAACGTATGGGATGTCAACATGAAAAAGTATGATGATTCCATCAGCATAGAGCAGCAGCGCATAGCTGCAGCCAAAGAAGTTGCTCTCGCATATGCTCAAAATCAACAGCCAACCCAGAACCTAATTTTTGCTGACGGCAAACAAGTTCCATTACAATAACAGATTTTATCCATTTATTATATTTACGTTCACTCGGATGAGAAAACATGTGTCTATATTTCTTGCGCTTTTTGTCAACCTGTGTTCTATGGCTCAGGGGTGGCAGAATAACTATGATGAGATAGGTATGTTTGAAAATGGAGTATCCTATGTTTCAAAAGGAGGCCGCTACGGATATGTCGATCAAAAAGGAAAAGAAATTATACCATGCATATTCACAGCTGTAGGTTCTTTCAATTCTCAGGGTCTGGTATGGGTTAATAATGGCGGTTCTTTCGGAAACGAATCAAGTGGTATAGTAGGAGGTTTATTTGGTGTATACAACAGAGAGGGTAAAGTGGTACTCCCTGTAAAGTATAGACAACTGGGATACTTTGACTCCAGTCGTAGTACTGATGGTAATCCGTATGCCAAGTTTCGCTCTTTGGCTGGATTTGACTATGGAAATAGTCGATATAGTGCTGATGTGGAGAATCGTACGTTGATGAAAAACAAAGGATTGGAATGGGTTGCAAAAAGCTGTGGCTGTTTTGATGTCCACGAGCCTGTTCCATTTGTTGCCGAGCCTTTCTGTATTCTTGACATGCAAGTAGGAAACTGTTTTCTTTTTACAAACAGTACAAATAATCCGCACCCGTCTATGCTAAAAGGTGAAAAAATATACACTGATGAGACGATGCGTGGAGAAAACAAATGGGGTATTGCTGATGCAAATGGAAATATAGTATTACCATTAGATAAGTTTGATTTCTGTTATAATCCATCTGAAGGTTATGTACCTGTAGTAAAGATAGAGAAAGGCATTTATACCATCAATTATTTTAATATAGAAACTCATAAGTTACAATTTCCTAACTATTTAAGAACACTTTCTGTCGCACCTGTATGTGGAGGTAAGGTAATGATAGTCGATGAATCTGGATGCCAGTTTATGGATATGGAGGGTAACCGCATAGGAGAATTATATGATGCAATCTTACCTTCAAAGGATGCAGACATTTATACAGTATATAAAAACTCATTATTTGGTATAATAGACAAGCATGGAAAGGAATTGGTTCCCATTTCTTTTAGGTTGATTTCTACAGCTCAAGAAGGTCTGATTAGTTTTGTTTCAGATGGAGCAAACGGAAAGCCAAGGTATGGTTATATGGATATGAGTGGTAATCAAATTGTAGAACCTATGTTTTCCTCTGTGTATCATTTTGAAAACGGTACAGCAATGGTTCGTCAGGGTGACAAGTATGGATGTATTGATAACAAAGGAAAGATGGTATTCCCTTGTCGTTATGCAGCTGTTTTTCCTGCTGGTAAAATAGGTCAGGAGATATATTTCATACAAGAAGAGAAGAATAGCCCAATTTATGCCTATAAGGCTTATACCGACAAACGCCTGTATCAGCTCTCGTTCAGCAGTGTTCGTAATTACGGACGTGACTATGATGATGTTGCGTTTGTTGCACAAAAATCCCAGTCTGGAGATAAAGAGTTTTTCGGGTGTGTTTCTTCTGACGGAGAGATGATTATTCCTTGTCTGTGTAATTCGTATGAAGAAGCCATGCTATTGTATTTCAATCGCATGCGAGATGGATATACAAAATGGACAATGAGCGATACGAATAGATATAAAAAGAAAGTTGACCCATGGCGTAATTATTTTAAATTGCATGATACAATTCAAGAACAGTATTGGGATTATTAATATAGAAAGATTTGTTTTATGCATTACAAGAAAAAATTATAATGAAAACAATATTTCCACATAATTTTTACTGTTGTATAAGTACCATATTACATTCGATGGTATTTGTATTGCTATTGTTAGTTTCTGTAAAAGCGAACGGAGACACAATGGATGATAAATATAGAAGAAATTCCGTGTACAGTATGTTGATTAGTCACATAGAACAGGAAGACTTTTGTACGCTTATTCAGGGACAGTTTATGAATATTCCTGTTTCTGACAAATTTAACGACCATAATCTTTCTGTAAGGGTAATCAGCGTTGAAGGAAAAAAAGAAGTTACGGAGCAGACTGTCACTGATTTTGTCAATAGAAACAATATTGCTTCCCATATGGTGGCAAAATGGTTCAACCGTGATCAGAATACAGGTCAGTGCGATATGACACTAATTAAAAACAGAGGATTATATAATGCATCAGAGTTTGACAGGGAAATTGCTGCCCACAGTATGCGCGGTAATGCCTTATTGGAAGATGCTGGAGAGGATTTAATAGGTAATACCTATCTTATTGTAAATGACATAAGGTATATTGACAAAAACAAAGTTGCAAAAAAGATAGGTAGCATATTTACGATTGTTACTATGGTTGCAGCTGCGGCTGCAGGTGCGAAGTTAGGAGATGATTATGCTAAGAATATGATGTCACTTTTTGATGCACTGAAAGGTTTTAGCGTGAGAATCAATTCATATTTATACCAGTTGGAGTGGAATGACAATTTAGCAAATACATTTTATTCACAGTGTTATAGTGATGTTCCGTCTGAAAGCAAAAAAAATGCTTTCTTGAAATATAGCAAAGATTATAAGCTTAAATTCCTTGGTTCTGTTACTTCAAAAGGTTCTACTACTTCATATGCAGGTATAAAGAAAAGACAACCATGGCTGATGGTACGTAAGGCCATGGAACGAGCAATAGATGAGAATGTTGTTGATCTACAGAAAATGATTCCTGCTTTTCGTGCAAAAATTCCTATTTCGGCTGTTGGTACATTTGTCAAAGCTCCGATAGGTAAAAAGGAAGGTGTAGAGGCAGGAAAGAAGTATGAGGTTCTGGAGGCGCGGCTCAACAACGGCAAAATGACATATAAACGTGTTGGTGTTGTAAAGCCTAACCCTATGATGATATGGGACAACCGTTTTATGGCAAGCGAAGAAAACAGTCCTGGCTCAAGTCTCGGAGCTACTTCGTTTATTATAGTATCGGGAAGCAATTTTATGCCTGGGATGTTATTGAGAGAAATGTAGTCAATATTAACCTTTAGACATTATATATTATGAAAAATCATTTTGTTTTATTATGCCTTGTATTATGGTGTTTTGTTGCGAATGTTAACGCACAATATGATGTACAGTCTTTAAAAAGCGACTTAAAATCAAAAGACAATAAAATATTTTCATATAAAGGTAAAGAATTTGATTATCTGTACCTTCTTAATGTATCAGATGCAGCTAAAAAACAACAGAATGATGCAATATTATGTATTGACAAGAAGGGGGGTGTAGCATACGAAATTTCGGTAACTCATCCTGAAAAGGCAGAGTTTTACTCCCTGTATGAAGGCGACGAACATCTCATGCTAATGTATAGTCAAGAGATAAAAAATGAAAACTGCATACTTATGAACCGTATGGAGAAACGGAATATAAAACCAGAGTGGAATCCAGAGGTGATTCTTCAGATACCTGATAAACACAATGACGTTACAGATTGTGCTGTGTCGCCTGACGGCTCATATTTTGTTGTAGGTGGAATATATAGAGACAAAAAGAAACAACCATATACAGCAAAGGTAACTGTAATTAACAGTAAAGGAAATAAACAATACGATCAATCAACATTTCTCACTACTAAGTGGACAAAGATGTATAATGTGAATATGAGAGTTTCAAATGACGGTGTCAGCTATTGCTCTTTCATAGATTATGATCCAAAAACATATAACTCTGATATTGTTGCGTATATTTTTAACGAACAAAAATGCTTTAAAGCTTCTGCCTTCTTTGGCTTAGCCTTCTATTATAAGACACCATTTAATTCTGTTGTAACCAATAGCGGAGATTTGTTTATGTCCGGAATAAACAGTAACCTAACTCCATTTGTCTCATACTACAATAATAAAACTAAATTGCTCTCAACAAAGACTTATCAATTAGATGATCAATCAAGAGCCCAATTGGAATCTTCAATCGCAAGAATGTTTAGTGCTAGTAGTAATAAATCAGACGGTAAATGGATTGAAACATGTGCCGTTCATGAATTTGAGGATGGTTCAATTGCTGTATTGTATGAACCAGAAGCTGGAGCTCATAGAGAATACCAAAAAACAAATACATATACGTATAAAGACAAGAAAGGTGTTACCCACACTAATACTATTACCACAACAGAAAGGGTGGACTACATACACTGGTCTGGTTGTGTCCTAGTTGGATTGTTTGATAAAAATCTTGAAACCAAGAAGTTTGTTGTATGCAATAAATTTCAGACATGGACTGGAAGTGATAGAAGATATACGAATCTCGATGGCCTTTCACATATGTCTTTTATGAGTGGTGACAAACTTAAAGTGGTGTATTTTGATGCAAGCAACGAGGGGGATAGATGGAATATGTTTACGATAAAAAATGACGGTATTATTCAAAACAGTCAAAAAGTTATAGATTACACCAAAGCGGATTTTAAGATAAGAAATATCGACTTTACATATGATAACTATTGGATTGTACGACTCTATGGTGAAAACAAGAAGCGAAGAAACGATTTGTCAATAATTCACTTTGATACCGATAAAAATTCAAGTGAAAAAATAGATGACTCGGAGGAGAGCCCGGAATTATTCTAGTGTTAGGTGTCACTTTATTTCGCGTATCAACATACCTGGATAGAAATCACCTCCACTGAGCTTTTCGAAAGTTGTAAAACCTAAGTTTGCCCCTTCAGTGTTTTCTTCTTTTGCCATAAACCGATTATCCCATATTTTGTCTTTTACAGGACGAATAATTCCTGCTCGTTTGTATTCGATATGACCTTTGTTGTCCTCCACTACTTCGAGCACCTCAAAACGACTGTCTTCTGTAACACCTTCCTTCTTTCCAATCTCACAAGTCAGAGGTTGAAGACTTAAAAGGGGCGCTTTGATTTTAAATACATCGAAGTTCTTTTGGAGGTTTGCAACGTTTTCGTCCAAGGCACGTTGACATGCTTTGCGTACCATCATCTCCGGTTCCGACTCGTTTATGCCAATAAATGAAATGTCCTTTCCACTGCTTTCTTGCATGCCCAAATAAACCATAGCGAATTTGTCTCTGTTATTCTCAAAATTTTCTTTTTTCTTATCGTCTGGTTTCTCTGTATATACCTGATTATACCAAAAGGACGCAGTAGCTTCATCCCATACAAGTTGATAAAGATAGGTCTTTATTTTAATATTGAATCCTTTATAACTTGATATGATATCGCCTAGGTTTGGCTGTTCTGAGGCATTTTTTCCATGTAAAGCATCTGCCGTATTAATGGCTGCATTTACAACACCTCCTATTACTGATGATCCTCTACTTTTATCAATGTATCGAATGTCGTTAATCAAAATAAAAGTGCTGCCTATCAGTTCTTCGCCTGCATCCATCAGCAAAGCATCTTTGCGAACAGAAAGAGCGGCTATTCTTTTGTCAACCTCCGATGCATTATTATAACCTCTTTCTTGAATCAGTTCCATACTACATTTTCCATCATTCTTTTTTCGCTGAAACCATTTTGCAACAAGGCGACTCGCAATTGCTTGTTTTTGGATGAATAAGTCAAAAGCATTCATTTTCGAATAGTCAGACGAATTGTCCACTCGAAACCCCTGATGTTGTTTGAGTCCTTTTTCTTCTATTTTCTTTTCAGATGTATAGAAAATAGTCTTCCCAAGCCCATGGTCGTTATATCTGTCAGGAACAGGGATTTTATTAAAGGCATCTTCTATTTCCTGTTCATACTCTAGTGAGCGGTGGCCTATCATTATAGAATATATAGAACCTCGACGATATAGAAAAACGTTGTCTTCTGCCCGGACAATCCAGACAGAAGACAATATAAGCATTATAACAACAAGATATGTTCTCATTTCTAATAAATTTAGAAATCCCAATCCTCAGATAGATTATCGTAGATTTTTATCTCATCAGGATTATTCTCTACCCATAGTTTTTTCTTTATCATATACTTCTTATTTTCCTCTATAATCTTCATCATATCCTTTGGATTTTTATCTGCGTCTATGAGTTTAATGTCTGCTGGAATTTCGAATTCAGAATCATCAACAGGTCTGGATTTAATAGAAGTAAGATACATGGAATTGGACATGAGGAAGTCAACATTCAGCATGCTATTAGAAATTTGTGATGCAACATTAGTTGTCACCTTCAAAGGAGTACCTTTGACATCAGGAACAACTTCTTGGTCAGCCATAGGTAATGATGGGTCTTCACAAATAGCAAATTCATTGTGAAGATTGGTTGAATTTTTAGTGCCAGCAGAATCTGTTGTTAACTCATATTTTACTTTATATACATTGCACTTCTTTCCCAGGATAATCATTGTTTCGCCAGTCTTTTCAACTGTACCCTTACGCATTGCTTCAACTTGCTTTTGGTTCTCAGTCATGTCACTAACAGTATAATATCCCTTCTTAATATATGGGAAATATACAGTTAATTTCATTTTGTCGCCAATTTTCTCTGAAATGGATATACCATTATTGTACGAGGTATACGAGCGAGTTTTGCCACCTTTTGTAACATTAGTTGATTCGTAGGCACCTGTGTAAAAACCTGGATTATTGTCAAAATTCTTTTTCATGACGCTTTTGACAATCATCTTCGCAAGAATATTCTTGGTGAGTACTTGCGATTTAGCTTTTTGTACAGAGCTAACTCTTGCGGTAGTTTCACCTTCGAACGAGTCCACTGTCTGAGCAGTAACATATCCCATGCCAATAACCATTGACATAAAAAATAAAAGCATTTTTCCTTTCATAGTTTAAAAATTTTAAAGATTAGTAAAAAAGAAAATAGGTTAATTATCTTATAAAGACTAGTTGCGTAATTCCTTTTTTCACTTTCATAATGCTAACTACTCAGACTTGTGGCTTTTTAATCCCATATTGCTTCAATGGCACTTGTTCATTATGCCTTTTCTCATAACTCGTTATAGCTTAAAGTCTAATCATCCCGGTGCAAATATAAAATACCTATACAAATATACCAAATATTTCGTTCTTTTTTACGATAATTAACAAATGCCACAGGTAACTGACATCTAAACCTAAAATCTACTATGAACTACAAAAGACTACAGAAACTGGAAGAGACTGTTCGTGTTAGACTATGAATTAGGGGCAGAAAAAAATAAAAAATCGTGTTGGAACATTGGAACATTGGAACTTTGCAACTTTTTTGAAAAAGAAGAATGATAGTTTGAAAAAAATACTCTATCTTCGCAAGTTGAAAGGTGTGGAACACGTACCTGTCCCGGTGTCTCACGATAAAGATGATTTTTCAACTGTATAATGATAAAGTCAGAAAAAAATCCTACCTTTGCGTATAGAAACAAATAAAGGAGTCACTATGAGCAAGAAGTCAATACGCTTTTTCAACGACCGCGAAGTAAGAGCCGTATGGGATGATGCCAACAGCAAGTGGTGGTTCTCGGCTACGGATATTGTGCGTGCCATCAATGACGAGGAAGATTATGTGAAAGCAGGTAACTATTGGCGATGGCTTAAAAAGAAACTCAACACCAATGGCATTCAACTCGTGAGTGTCACTCACGACTTCAAATTTCAGGCTCCAGATGGAAAACAGCGTACGGCTGATGCTTTTGATGCAGATTGTGTTCAGACGGTAGCTAAAAACTATCCCAACAATCGTGCACGTAAATTTCTCGAATGGTTTACCTATAGTGATAATAGCCTCGACGGACAGAGTAAGAAGAAAGCCTATACCCTTATTGAGAGTGGGCTATTGGATAGTATAGAACCAGGAACCGTGAAGTGCCTACAGCAAATCCACGCCTATCTGTTTGGTGGTCTATACGATTTTGCAGGTCAGATACGCACAAAAACCATTTGGAAGGATGGTACACTATTTTGTCGTGCAGAATACCTGAAAGACAACCTACGACTTATAGAGTTGATGCCTGAGACAACCTTTGACGAGATAGCCAATAAATATATAGAGATGAATGTTGCGCATCCTTTTATGGAAGGCAATGGACGTAGCACTCGTCTTTGGCTCGACTTGTTATTCAAGAAGCGCCTGAAGTTATGTGTTGATTGGAGTAAGATAGACAAGAAAGAATACTTGAAAGCCATGCGGAGAAGCACAACAGATGCTACTGCAATCAAGTCTTTGCTACACGGTGCTCTTACAGACAAGATAGAAGACCGCGAGATCTTTATGAAAGGCATCGACTATTCATATTACTATGAGCAGGAGGATTGACCCTTTAATGATGGAATGAATTTTGCAGAAGTATAGAAATAAGTTTGTATTTTATTAAAAAAATATCGATAATTGCAAATGAAATATAACCTTAAACATATAAAGCGTATGAAAAGCAAGAAACTAATGATTGCGTTGGCACTGCTTTTTGCTGTGTCCACTGGAGTAAGTGCACAAGGTTGGCTTAATAAGTTAAAGGACAAAGCCAAGGAGAAGGTACAGAACAAAGTTGACAATACTATCGACAAAGGAATGGACAAAGCCCTCGACACTGCAGAAGGTGAAGCCAAAGATGCAGTTAAAGGCAATAAAGGAACGAAATCAGCAGATACAGCAGTAGAGGATGCAGCCCCTGCCGTAGCTACAGCGAGCGACTTCAAGCGTGGCTCTGTCATCTTGTTCCAGGACGATGTCACATCAGAACAGGTGGGCGAGTTCCCTTCTAAATGGGATATGTTCAGTGGTACAGTTGAGACCAAGACTATAGGTGGTGTGAAGGCAATCAATCTTACTGACAATGCTCAAATACAGCCGCTTATCAAGGAGCCCGGAGCCTATTTGCCAGAGGAATTTACTATTGAGTATGATTTCTACTACTGGCCTACGGATAATGTTCCAGGCAATGATGGTATCGGTCTTAATGACATGAAACTGATTCTTGCCGTTACAAAGGACCGTTCTGAATACCCTGGCGAAGGAGCTGACGGGGGTGACCTTACGGCATTTGTCCTGACTCATGGCGTTTGTTCTTTTTCGGAGCATACTTATTATTTCAATGGAAACAAGAAGGGTGATTTTGTGTACTCATTCAAGAAGGGCTGGAACCATGTGGCTCTGTCGTTCAACAAACGAGCCATGAAGGTTTATTTCAACGACAAGCGCGTGGTTAACCTCCCACGTGTCAACCAACCCACATGGATGTGTTTCCAAGTTCCCTTCGATTATAAGAACCTGACGTTTATCCGCAATGTTGTTATTGCCAAAGGCGCAGTTGCTCTCTACGACCGCAATGCACAGGATGTGTCTGCTGTAGAGAAAGCCATTCAGGAGACTGGTAAGTTCGTTACCAACAATATACTTTTCGACACAGGCAAGGCAACCCTCAAGCAGGAGTCGATGATTGAAATCATGAAGGTGGCTGACTATATGAAGAAAAACCCGACGGCTCGTTTCGAAGTGCAGGGTCATACCGACAATCAGGGTTCCGACAAAATCAACGACCCATTATCTCAGCAGCGCGCAGAGGCTATCGTCAAGGCACTCGAAGGCTTGGGTGTTGACGGCTTCAATCTCAAGGCAGTAGGAAAAGGCTCCCACGAACCCGTTGCTGACAACAAAACAGAAGAAGGTCGTGCCAAGAATCGCCGTGTAGAATTCATAAAGAGATAAGTGTATGAAAAAGATTATAATGATGGTAGCAGCTATGATGCTGCTCATTCCTGCAGAAACAAATGCTCAGGGATTTCTGAAGAAGTTGAAGCAGAAAGCTCAGCAGGTTGCGGTGGGCAATAGCGAAAAAACTGGAAGAGGCTGTTCGTGTTAGACTATGAATTAAGGACAGAAAAAAATAAAAATCGTGTTGCAACATTGCAACATTGGAACAAAAAAAAGCTGACCAGGCATTTGCCCAGTCAGCTTTCGTTTTAGGAGTTAAGAAGTTAGAGAAGTTAGAGGAGTTAAGACGATACTGGTCTAGGTTTTTTATCAAGAATTAGAGAATTAGAGAATTATATTTTTCAGTTTTCAATTTCTCTTACATCAGCCATCATACGTCTTTAACTTCGAGCGTAGCTCATCTTTAACCTTTAACCCTTAACCGTTAACCGTTAAAATGGTCCGTGTCCCATACAACTTGTAGTTGTGATAGCTGTCAAAAATGCTGTGAGTGCGGCTACTACTACCTTCACCACTGTCTCAAGAATATCGCGTTTCATAGTTTTTAGTTTTAACATCGAAAAATACTAAATATCCGAATTTTTTAATCTCACACAGAAAGCACAGATAGCACAGAAATTATTTTTCATTTATACAAAAACCACAAAAACCCTTTTGAGTTTTGTAGCTCTTTTCAGAGCCTTGCGCTAAGTGTTATGTCCTTGTTTTTAAAAGCAAGCTTTTACACCAATGCCACAACCCTCATCGCATCACTTCGTTCTTACAACCTTCAAAAGCAACAACCTTAAAAACATTGTAAACGGTAAACAGTAAACCAAAATGAAGTGAACCCTAAAGTTTGGACGGTTAAACATTACTGCTCATTTGGAGCTGATTCCGATATTGTACAGGACTCATTCCTTTTAGTCTGAGCTTTATTCTCTCGTTGTTATAATATTCTATGTATTCTATCAGGTCTTTCTTGAAGACTTCTACAGATGTGTAGTTCCCCGGATAGAGCAATTCTGACTTCATCTGACCAAAGAAGTTCTCCATCATAGCATTATCAAGACAGTTTCCTTTACGAGACATACTTTGAATAATACCATGCTTCTTAAGATTATTCTGGTAAGCCACATGCTGATACTGCCATCCTTGATCAGAGTGAAGTATGACTCCTTCTGGCAAGTCTATGCGCTCATACATTTGATTGAGCATCTTAGTGACCATCCTGATGTTGGGAGTTTCTGTAATAACGTAAGAAAGTATTTCTCCATTGCACATATCAAGTATCGGGGATAGGTAAATCTTGCATCCTCCAATTGTCATCTGCGTTACGTCTGTGGCTAACTTTTGATAAGGTCTTTCTGCAACAAAATCTCTGTTGATGACATTTGGTGCGGTCTTACCCACTTCGCCTTTGTAGGAGTGATATTTCACTTTTCGCACCTCGCTCTTCAGTCCAAGTTCATCCATAAGTTTCTTGACCGTCTTGTGGTTTATAAGAAGTCCACTATTACGCAGTTCCTGTGTTATACGCCTATACCCGTAACGACCTTTGTGCTTATGAAAAATAGTGTATATTGTTTCTTTAACTTCCTTGTACTTATCTTCTTTCTTCCTGTTTCTCAAGTGATAATAAAATGTACTGCGCGCCATCTGTTTGAGCTCCAACAGCTGATTGAGGTCTGCATGCTCATTATGCCTTAGTTCTTCGATGGCTTGTACCCAATCGCTCTGTTTTGGGTTCTCCTTTCCTCGACTAAGGCTCTCACTTTTTTTAATAGAAGATTTTCTAGCCTTAAGCGTTCATTCTCCTTGCGAAGGCGCTCATTCTCCTTCTCGCATTCTTCTTTAGGGAGTCGTTTAACCATATGCTCACCTGTTTGAAAATGCCTGGACCGACGAGATTCCAGTGCTTCAAATCCATTTCTCTCAGCCATCATAACCCAATTGCCAATTAACGAGCTTGATAACTGATATTTTGCTGAAAGTTGGAACAAAGTTAATTCACTTTCTCTATATTCACGAACAATTTTGCATTTTTCTTCATATGTGAGTATTTTTTTTCTCTTTCGCTTGGATTTTAGACCTTCAACACCATAGAGTTTGTAACACTCTATCCATTCATATAGAGCGTGATGACCTAAGTGGAGTTTACGAGACACTGAACGGGCTGACTCGCCTTGGTAGACTAACCCAATTGCGGACAACTTTTCTTCTAAACTAAATTCTTTACTCATTTGAACCTTTAAGTTGTGTCCAACTTTCTGGGTTCACTTCAGTTCATGTCATATTTTTGCGAACTGAATTATTCCCCTACTTATCCCCGTCAGACGCTCCAGCTGGCGAACTGAGGCTTCACAGTCTTTCAGTTCCAAAAACATTTCTATTCTTTTATTTACATCCGATATGACAGGTGACAGGTTCATGGCATTTCCTGCAGAACTCGTTCTGTTTCCACTTCACTTTCTATCCATCTTATAGTCAAATCTATTAACTGTTTTAAATGACTGACATCCTTATCTGCCCATTTGCGAATATAATGCGTTTCATCATTTCCAAGCCATACTGCACGTTTTGCTACGTTTTTTATATTTTCGTTCTGTACGTTTTCTTGTATACAATTGTTAAGGAATTTATTTTTTAGGTTTTCTATAACTTTTTCATCTGTTTCTTTCGAAATCAGATAATCTTTAATTAGGAACTCAAGCGCTTTTCTATAACCAACACCACAAATCTGATCAAGATTAGCTTGTTCTGCATGGTATGCTTGATTATATATTGCAGAAAATGAGGGTGAAATAGAGGTTATTATTTCACTAAATTCTTTGCTTGATGGTATTGAATTAGGCAATATTTTTACATATTTCCCTTTTTCATTTTGACCTATAATAAAATGACTTCTACACGAATCATTACAGCAACTTACGAACAAATTATATTTATCAATGCATAAATAATTTGGAACAATATTGGCATGACAGAATGGACACTTTATTTGATATTGTATCACATTCTCACTATATCCACTAGGATTTATTACCTTTACTTGTGACATAAATACTATAGAATATTTTCAAATCTCTCTGTAATCCGCTTGGGGCTTGTACCCATGCCCCCAACGTGAAATGTTAAGAGCCCCAATTTATTGGATTTAGACTTTTGTAAAGTTAAGCAAATAGACATTTTCCGCACCTCAAACCCTTATAATGTGTTATTCAGAGAGATACAGTAATTTTAGATATTTTTAACCACAATGAGGGAATGGGTAAAATCGATTTTCCCCTTTTGACTGTGGCAAAGATAAGGATTTTATTTAATAATGGGAAAAAAAAAGAATTTTTTTTGGTTTACTGTTTACCGTTCCTTCTAAAATGTCAAGAGTCGAGGGTCGAGGGTCAAGAGTCTGGAGGCGAGAGTCTGGAGTCGAGGGGCTAGAGTCGAGAACGCTTATTATTTTCTATATATGTGATAAGTTTTTTCAAACCACTTGATATGGATTGAGCCTTATCGTGTAGCTCTTTATGTTTATCTGGCATACAAAAGCCAAAGTCCTCACAAAGATATAACATAGAGCGTACTTCTGAACAACTTCCTTTTGCTATATAAAGAAAATTAATATACTTAGCATCTGACCCTGATTCATTACCCTCAGCAATATTGTTCATTATGCTCACGGCAGCGCGTTGAATCTGATCACGAAACCCATAGTCCTTACAATCCTGCATCATGCCATATACATCATTGACAAAGACTCTAGCTTCCTGCCATATGCGTAAGCTTTCAAAATTTCGTTCCATGTTCCTTTAATTTGTCGAGAGTCGAGGGTCAAGAGTCAAGGGGCGGGAGTCGAGGGTCAAGAGTCAAGGGTCAAGAGGCGGGAGTCGAGAGGCGGGAGATGAGAGTCTGGAGTCGAGAGGCTCTTTTAAGCTTTGCTTTTCCTCCTTCGCACCTCAGCAATTGAAGCAAGATTCATTGCGTTCGGTTTGGCGTCGGTTGACATCCGTCTTCCTCCTTCGCGCCTCGACAATGCTCAAGCAAGCTTGGCATTGCACTCGGCTTGGCGTCGGTTGGGCTGACACCGCTTTCTTTAGTGGGGAAATCTTTCTAAAGTTCTTTGTAGTGATTTTCAGATTTGAAAATCCTTCAAAAGATTATCGGTTCCTTCTTCTACGTACATTGAAAAATTAAGTTTTGATAAATAACAATTAATAATTTATTATTTACTAGTACCGGAAACTTTGGAAACTGAATTATTCTTAACTATCGGAAACAAGGTCTTATTAATTGCAACACAAATACGGTTTGATAATACTTTATCTTCTAACTTAATGTCAAACTTCTTCTTTATATTTGCCACATAATCCCTTGTCCATCTTCTCAAACGATTAGGTTCTGCATATAAATTTTTCTTATCATCATAAGGAAGATAAATTAATAGAGGATACTTATCTGTGCTCATTCTTGCACCTATCATTCTCCACCATTTTTCATCTGACAAACCAAGGGATGCCCCATAAATTACAATAACGTCAGCTGCCTCAATTAGATTCTGGCATATAACGTTTTTATTATTCATACATGCATCATTATATTCTGGTTTTATAAAATCCTCTATTACATCTTCATCTTCTGCAAATATAGAGTTTGAAATCTGTGTACTATCATTTACGCCCATTACCATCATATCATCCAACGTTCCATGGATATGAAAAATTGAATTTAAAATTGTTCCTCTGGTAAGGGATTGTTTCGCATTGTTATAATTCATTAATAGTTCAAGAGTATTAGTATAGTTTAATGTAATTACATCAATGCTAACATTATCTGTATTATGATATACAGTATATCTATTATATTTTTCTTTGGGCTCTGGCTCTAATAAGGCTGAAGGATAAACGAAATTCTGATAAGACTGTATTTTATATTCTAATATCTTCTTTGATTCCTCTTTTAAATAAGACTTTAATGCAAACTTTAAATCAGTTAAGCACTTAAGAAATATTTCCTTAGTAGCACATTGACTGGAGTATTGTCCAAATCCTATTTCCAAATCCGACCATTTATCATACTGGTGAAAACCTATATCTTTCTTCATTGATTGTATGTCCTCATCTGATGTTTTTAGACGAAGATAATGTGCTATAAAATCTTGATAAGAAGTACTCATATGATGAGCTATATCCAAACCATTTCCAATAACATATAACAGTCTCATTATCAATTCAGCTAATTAAAACACATTATATTATTATGAACATTATACCACAAAAAACTGGTCTTTATTCACAAAATTTAGTTTGTAGTTTGTATTTTATTTACTTTCTCATCAGGTAATGATTCAGCAAAACTTTTAGAATGCATTAATACTCTTAAATTTTCTTCTATCAGTTTATTCTGTACATTTTGTTGATTCAAAAATAATTGCGGATTATAAAAACTATCAATCTCCGTTTGTTTCAAATCTTTATAACCTAACGACAATGCCATTTCTGATAACAAATCAAGCATATAGGAATTATTTGATTCAAAATGTGGAGATTTGTTATTAAGACTATCAAGATATGATTTCCATGCCTCACGTATCTTCCTATTATCTTGAAAAACAACATCTATTATATTTAAAGAATCTACCCACTCCTTTGTTATTGGATTCGATTTTCGATTAGCCATGAGAGTAAGAAATACCCGAAGTTGTGCATCTTTTTTTGCTTTACGGTTTTGATAAAAAACACCAAGAACCCACACTATCAAAGGTACTGATGATACAGATACTATCTGTGCTATTGCTAAGATAATATTGGTGTCCATATAATATATAGTATTTTAATATTAATTTTTGGGGGGAAGATCAGGGGGACAGGTATGTCTGAGGGCTGATGTAAGATGTAAGAAGGAAGATGTTAATTACTGTCCAGATTATCATTAATCTTTTAGGTCAAACTCCGTCAGCAGTCTGTAGAGTTGTTCTTTCTTCCATTCCTTGGAGCGATGCTGGCGGAGAACCTTTCTCAGCTGCCAAACGAAATGACGGTCTTCAATCACTCGCTTGTCTGTACTCTCGAAAAACGACCCCAAATAGACCACTTTCTCCGACTTGATTGTCATCAGTTTGTCATCGAAGGCCCCGGGCGTACCGAAGAAGTCGTTATAAATATCATCATAAAAGAACACATGCAACTCGTCCAGCGCCGTGTACGTCTCTACCCGCCCGTTGAACATTCCACCGACAATCTCGGTATCCGGGGACACTTTTGAGAGTTGCTCTATAAGTTCCTTGGCGGTCATTGTTGTTTGTTTTTCCCTGGTGAGGGAATATAGGATAGATGACAGTTGACAGTTATTTCTTGTCTGGATTTTCTTTGCGCACGCGCTTCACAGTATGCTTGATCTTGCCGATGAGGAAGTTTATCTCGAGAGAAGACTCTGTTTCAGAGGTCTGCAAGTCGGGCATCACGATGTCGGTAAGCACCTCACCGAAGTGCTGCATCTTGGCAGCCTGCTTTTTCTTATCGGTCTCTTGATGCAGCTCGAGCAACTCACGCTTCAACTCACGCACCTTTGCAAAGGTTTCGATGATGGCGAAGGTCACGGCCCTGGCTCGCTCACCTTTTAATATAGTGGCCAGCATGTAAAGGCCTCGCTCAGTGAATACCTTGGTGGCACCACGTCGATTATTGTCTGACACGTTAGAAATCAAAATTTTTGATTTCAAATCGCGTAACTCACTGGGAGTCAGCTCAAACATATAGTGCGCAGGAAACTTTTCAGGGTTGTTTTTCACTGCCTGATTTACCTCGCGAGTCTCCACTCCATACAGTGCCGCCACATCTGCATCGGCAATCACCTCCTGGTTGCGGATAACTGCTATTTTGCCCTCCACCTCGTGCATCAAAGCCGGCAGCAGACTATCGTTTTTCTTCGCTATATTGGCCATATCGTTTGTTGTCGTAGATGAAATGTGAAAAGTGAAAAGTGAAAGGTGAGAGGAACCTTATAGTTTATAGTTTATAGATAATAGATAAGAGATAATCTCAGTTTATAGTTTATAGATAATAGATTATAGTTGTTTTTCTCGGTCGCTGTCGCGCCCACTGTCAACTATTATATGTTATCTGCTATCTATTTATTATCTGCCAACTATTATCTATTAACTATTATCTGTTAACTGTTATCTTTCACCTCTTCTTCGTGTCGAGGTCGGAGGCTTTGCCTTTGTATTCGGGGGCGCGTTTTTCGAGGAAGGAGCGGATGCCTTCGAGGTAGTCGTCGCCCTTATAGACGCGGGTGCGGTAGGCGTTGATGCGCTCGAAACTCTCGGAGGAGAGGGAGGTCGTGGCCTTGCTCAGGATGCGGAACTGCCTCTTGATGGCGCTGATGGACATGATGCTGTTGCGACGCAGGGGATTCAGGAAGTGGTCCTCAAGGACAGCATCGAGCTCCTCAGGCTTCGTGACGCGGTTGATGAGACCCACATTGAGGGCATCATCTGCCGTGATGGGCTGCGCCAGGAAGAACATCTCGCGGGCCTTGTTGATGCCCAGCTGGTTGATGAAGTGCATGATGCCGGAAGCATTATACGGGATGCCTATTTTAGCCGGGGTGATGGCAAAGGTAGCATCATTACTGCTGACAATCATGTCGCACGAGAGGCACAGGTCGCAGGCACCGCCCCACACGCTGCCGTTGACGCAGGCGATGACGGGGATGGGCGTCTCCTGGACACAGCGCAAGAGCTTCTCCATGGGGACGTCGTAGGCCAGGGGGTCTTCGCCGTTCTGCGGCAACTCGCGAATGTCGTGGCCGGCGCTCCAGACGCCTTTACGGCACTGGGCCTTGATGACGATGCCGACGCACTCCTGGTCGTAGCCGTAGCGGATGGCTTCTTGTAGTTCTTCGCACATGGCCTCGCTGAGGCAGTTGAAGTGGTCGGAGTTTTGCATCTCTATATAGCAGATGCGATTGTTTATATCTTTTTTTACTAACATAAAAAAAACGAAAACGAAAACTTCTTTTGTGAACACGGATTGAACGGATTAAACGGATGTTTTTTATATTGATGACAATCTTGTTCAAGATTGCTTTGTTATAACAAAGGTTGATATTGTTTGGAGGTATCTTGAGAGTGAACTCTCAGAAGTACCTCAAAATAATCTCAACTTATCATCAATATAAAAACACCTATTATATATCTGTGTAAATCTGTCAGGTCCGTGGTCGTTATATTACTATCCTTTCTTTTTCCAGTTCATCGGAACATCCGAAGTTGTAGAGTAAACCTAACTTGTAGCCTGTGGCATGAAGGTAATTATAAACCTGAGACCGGTGAGCATCCTCAAGATTGCTTACCGCCTTCAGTTCTACAATTATCTTCCCATAGCATACGAAGTCTGCTTTGTAGGTTTGCTTTAACTCTACGCCATCGTACATGATTCTTAGTTCCTTTTCACGCTCGTACGGAATGTTGCGTCTCTGAAATTCTATTTCCAGTGCTTCCTGATAAACTGCCTCCAAGAAACCGTAACCTAATTTGTTATAAACTTGGAAAGCTGCTCCATTGATGGCATAGCTCAAATCACTGTATAGCAACATATTTCTTTTATTGGAACACGGATAGTTCGACTGGCTCACCACGGATTGAACGGATTGAACGGATGTTTTTTTATATTGATGACAATCTTGTTCAAGATTGCTTTGTTGTGAACAAAGGTTGATATTGTTTGGAGGTATCTTGAAAGTTCACTTTCAGAAGTACCTCAAAATAATCTCAACTTATCATCAATATAAAAACACCTATTATATATCTGTGTAAATCTGTTAGATCCGTGGTCGTTAAGAGAATTAGAGAAACCCCAATAACCATGAACCCTTAACCATGAACCATGAACCAAAGTTTATCCTATGGTATAGACTGCGACGACGGCGAGAGCCATGAGGATGGCGATGGTGATGAGGGCGATCTTCAGGTATTTTTCGATTACCTTTCTGCGCTGGATGGCGGCAAGGCTTTTCTGTTTGAAGAGGCTGCTACCATCTTTTTTATGATGATGATGTGTATGTTCGGACATAAAAAATTTTTTTAAGTTTAGAGAAAAAATTTTTTAGATAATAGATAAGAGATAAGAGATAATAGATAAAAGAATCTTTATAGTTTATAGATAATAGATTATAGATTATAGTTGTTTTTCTCGGTCGCTGTCGCGCCCACTATACTCTAAGTCGCCATCCCAACTATTATCTATTAACTATTATCTTTTAACTGTCAACTGTTAACTGTTAACTGTCAACTGTTATCTGTTCACTATTATCTTTCGTCTTTTTGATTATCGAAATCAAAAGGCGAAGAAGTTCGTCATTATCTGCCTTAAGCGAACTAAACTCTTCATCGGTGAAGTACTCAGCTGAATGGATGACATCGAGCCAATAATCTGTCTCACCAGATTCTTTTAGAGCTATATTAAGTTTGCTAATAAAGTCCTTGCGGCTCTGCGCGTAGAGTCCCTCGCGCACGTTAGCACCTATGCTGGTTCCTGAACGAAGGAGCTGTTTTGACATTACCGATTCGCGCTTCTTATCACACAGATATCGATAACACTTCGCTATTCGCTTACCAAAAGCTAAGCTTTTATCTCCTAATACACTCTGCGTTGCCACAGGTTTGTAGTTTATAGATAATAGATAATAGATAAAAGTTAATAGTTAATTTTTTTTGTTTATAAATAATAGATTATAGTTGTTTTTCTCGGTCGCTGTCGCGCCCACTATTATCTGTTAACTGTCAACTGTTATCTGCCAACTATTATCTGTTATCTATTATCTATTAACTATTTAAGGATGTTGTAGAGCAATGAGGTGAGGGAGACGAGGATGCTGGTGGCGGAGAACCAGAGGGTGGTAGTTTGACCGACTTTGGAGTTCTGGGCCTTGATCTTGTTTGGTTCTACGTATACTACGTCGTTTTGCTGGAGGTAGTAGTACGGGGAGTTGATGATGTTGGCATCGTTGAGATTCAGGGTCTCGACTGATTTTTTTCCTGTGGCATCTTCACGGATGAGTTTCACACGGTCGCGCACGCCATAGATAGTGAGGTCGCCCGCCTGTGCCAGGGCTTCGAGAATGGTAATCTTCTCGCGTGATACCTGGAAGGTACCTGGGCGATTCACTTCTCCCAAGACAGATACGGAGTAGCTTGCCATGGTGACTGTAACCACAGGATTTTCGGTTTCTGCCATGTAAGGGCGTATCTTCTCTGTAACGAGTTGTTCTGCCTCTGACTTGGTGAGTCCACCTACCTTCAGTTTGCCGATTATCGGGAAGTTGATATAACCGTCGTTATCTACCAGATATGGCATAAGGGTACCTGCACTAGCCTGAACAGAGCGTCCTTGTGTATAAGAGTTTTGCAACAGGAGATTAAAGGGTGTAGATACTTCAGGTGTTGTGGTGTTGACCGAGATGGTAATCTGGTCTTTTGGCATGATGCGCGCATCATATAGGAATCGTGACTGTTCGAAGTTGATGCTGTCGCTGTTCTGCAGATAAGCTATTTTCTTTGTGCTGCCGCAGGATGAGAATAATACTGTTAACAGCAGGAATATTCCGAAAAGGATGTTGATTTTTTTCATTGTTTTATATTGTTAAATTGTCAAATGTCTAAGGTCGAATGTCGAAGGTTAACGTTTACCGTTTACTGTTTATTTTGAACACGAATCTCACGAATAGCACGAATTTATGATAATTGACAGTTAGCTATTCCGTAAACATCGAAAGAAACAAAAACCTCGAAAACCCCTTCTTCTGTCTTGATGCTCCTCCAGAGCTTTGTGCTAAGTTATGTGTCTTTGTCTTTAAGAACAAGTTCTTCAGCCAACGTCACATCCCTCATCACATCACTTCGTTCTTACAAGACCTCGAAGGAAAAACCCCGCTTCGCGGAAAAACACCATGCGGGTAGCGTTGGGATTTGAACAATAATTTAAAATAATTGACAAAAAATTTTATTGGAATAATTATTGGTAATTGTTTGTAATTATTGTTGGAAAATATTGCGCCAAGCAATAAGCATAAAGCCTTGATGGCTTTCCCCAATAATTTGAAATAAAAGATTACAGTTATTGTTTATCTACGCTGGCTAAGGTTTTTCTTGTCGCAGACAAGGGTTTTTCTTTTTGAAAGTTTATCTATTCGTAAGAATAGGTCGTGATGTTGACAGGAAGATGATGGAAGCTTGCTTACAATCAGATTCCTGGCGACAGCAGGACTAGGGCACGGAGTGCTGAACTTTCAAAAAGGGTTTTTATGGTTTTTGTCAAGAATTAGAGAATTAGAGAATTTCTGAGGGCTGAAGGATGATGTCGATAACGATAACTTTTATCTATTATCTATTAACTTTTAACTATATTATAGTTGCCACCAGTGTTTTTTCCTGGGGGCGTGGGGTTGGCTGTGAGGGGACTGTGCCACGATTTCATCGATGACATCGTCCCATTTGTGGCGATTCTTTATCATCTTATATATAGTACCCCAGTCGGGAAGGCCACCCAGGTTACGATCGTCGATGAACACATCGACTTTAAGCTTACGCGAGAAGTGGGGGTTGTTATCTGTGGTTTCCTCGGGGTAGTCGCGGTTTACCGCATAGAACTCGAGGCCGCGCTGGCGGCACCACTCCACTGCTTCGTCGAGCAGTTTACCTTCACGTACTGACCAGAGGATGAGTCGGTGACCATCCTGGCGAAGCATTTTCAGGGTATCGATGGCGAAGGGGATTTCTTCACCTATCTCCGGGTATTTATGGGTAACTATTGTACCGTCGAAATCTACTGCGATGAGCATAAATTTTAATTAAAATTAAAATTACGAAAACGATAACGAAAACGAAAACTTTAACGAAAACGATAACGAAAACGAAAACTTTTAGTTAGCGAAAACCTTAACGAAAACGATAACGAAAACGAAAACCTTAACGAAAACGATAACGAAAACTTTTAGTTAACGAAAACGATAACGAAAACGAAAACCTTTAGTTAACGAAAACGAAAACTTTTAGTTAGCGATAACGAAAACTAGGTTCGTAACGTGCGAATTAAGCCAGCAAGCTGTTTCTCTATATCTAGTATTCCAGGCAAGAGGTCTTCATAACTCAACTCGTTATGGTCATCTTTATCTTCTTTATTCTTAAAGTATCCTATTCTATTTGCTATCAACAGTTGGGTCTCAACTTCATAAGCTGATCCGAGCGCAGTATCAAGATAATGTGCGAATTCAACATTTGATGGTTTAGCAGAACCCTCTGCAATGTTTGAACTGATGGAAACGACTGCCCTTTGTAACTGGTCACAGAGCCCTTTCTTCTCAAACCAAGGCATATCAGAAGTTACCTGGTACACCTTCGATGCATATACGACAGCATCTTGCCACACCTTATAGTTTCTGAAGTTCCTCGCTTTCTCCATCAGTTTTCGTTTTGGTCTTCGTTTTCGTACGAAATCCAGTTTTCGTTTTCGTTTTCGTTTTCGTTATAAGCTAAAGCTTATTTTTTAATGGAATCATCGTCTTTGTTGGAGTAGCGGGATTCGGCATAGCTGCCGTAGCTGCCGTAGTTGCCATAGCCGTATTTACCATAACCGTATTTACCGTAGCCGTAGCGGCCATATCCGTAGCGGCCGTATTTACCATATTTGCCATAGCCGTAGTAGTAGCCGTACTTCTTCTTCGACATGTCAACTCCATTCAGGATGACGCATGTGTTGACGAGTTTCTTCTCTTCAACTAGGGAGTTGAGAAGTCCGATATTTGCCTTTGGTGTGTAGTCGGCACGACATACGAAGCAATTTACGCTGGCATAACGTGCTATCTGCAGTGTATCGGTAACCAGTCCGACAGGGGCGGTATCGAGAATGATATAGTCGTACTGTTTCTTAAGCATCTCGATAATCTGGTGGAGATTTTCACGTGCCAGGAGTTCGGTTGGGTTTGGAGGCGTTGGACCAGCCAAGAGCAGGTCGAGGTGGTCGTTGACACCAGAAGGACAAATGATGGTGCGCAGGTCGGATTCGGTAACTGTATCCTTGACGAGCAACTGGGTGATACCTTGTGTGCGGTCTTTCAGACTGAACAGGCGTCCCAGGGCCGGTTTTCGGATATCGAGTCCGCAGAGGACTACCTTCTTACCCAGGAGGGCAAAGGACACGGCAAGGTTAGCAGCCAGGAAGGTCTTACCTTCGCCTGAGGTACTGGAAGTGAAGAGGATGACCTTATCGCTCTCCTTCATCATGAACTGTATGTTGGTACGCATCGAGCGGAAAATTTCGTCAATCTGGTTGTTCTTATTTGCCTGTACCACGATGCCAGCAGAGGTCTTCACAGAGTCGCTTGCCACCGGCACATCAGCTACAATAGGCTGTTTTGTGAGTCGTGCCACTTCGTCGTGACCTTCGATACGATAACTGAAGAACTGGATGAGGAAGAGGACTACAAATGGCAGACCTAAGCCGAGTACCATAGCTGCGAGCAGGATGATAGATTTCTTTGGACTTACCATGCCATTATATACTGGTTCGTCAATCATCTTTCCCTTATCAGCGGTAGCTGCCAGAGAGATAGAATTCTCCTCACGCTTCTGCAACAGCAACAGGTAAAGACCGGACTTCACCTCCTGCTGACGACCAATCTGGTTGAGTACACGTTCCTGTTCCGGAGTGTTACCGATACGTCCCTGATACTTAGTCAGCTGGCGTTGCAAACTCTGGCGCTGTATGTCGGCAGAGCGACGTGCCTGCAGGAGAGCAGTACGGATGGACGTCTGCAGTTCGTCGATGGTTGATGTGAGGGCAACTACCTGCGGTGCCTGCATGCTTGCAGTCTTCAGGTAGCGGTTGCGCGTCAGCACAGCCTGATTATATGAATTAATCAGCGATGTAGAGGCTTCATCGGTCATGCCTACATTTGAAGGGATAATCTTATACTGGTTGGCAGGATTATCGACAAACTCACGAAGGTAGTCCATCAGTTGTATCTGAGCATTTATTTCAGTATATTTAGATTCGTACTGAGTGCTCTGAGTCAATGACTGAGTAGCATCCATCTTAAGTTCAGTCACTGCATTCTGCTTCTTATAATTCTCGAGGGCGCTTTCGGTAGAACCCAACTCAGCATCAATCTTCTCCAGACGGGCATTGATGAACTCCTCGGTCTTCATAGCGATTTCGTTTTTATCGGTATTAGCCTGCCGATTGTAGCAGATTGCCAACTGGCGAAGGTAGTCGAGACCTCGGCGCACGTTCTGGTCAACAAGGGTGAGCTGAGCTATTGAAGTCATCTTGGATGTAGGTGCCACTTTGAGAGCATTGGCATATGCTGCAGCCATTGCCATAGGAGGCACGATGGATACTATAAACTTATCGCCTTCATCATTTGTATCCTCTTCATCTTCTTTATCCTCTATACGGATATCAGTATTCTTAGTGAGCGTGAGAACTCCATAGTCGGTTTTGATGACAGCCGGCAGATTAGCCAGTTCCTGTTCGAACTCACTTTTGGGTTTTCCGTTGTACATGAGTTGACCTTCGACTTCGTACCCCTTCTCACGTTTTGTAATCGTCATTCGTATAGACTTCATACCCTCCAGCAATCCCTCGTCCCAACTATCGAGCATAGCAGAATCGGGTTCTACATTAATAGGTTGAGTCTTATAAGCCAGCTGTGTTTTCACACGACCTTTGTTATAGTACTGCACATAGAGTTTCAAGTCTTTCACAGCATCGCGTGCCAGGATGCGCGACTGGAGAATCTCCACCTCGTTTTCGATACCGGCAGAATTGGTCATGAAACCTAACTCCTGCATGTTGCCCAGCATCTGATTAGTAGCAGCACGACGACGACTATTTGCATCGTCCTTTATCAGCATCTTTGCAGACACCTGATAGGTAGGTGTGGCATAGCGCAGGTAGATGAGTGCTGTACAAGCACAGATAAATAACGACAACAGGAACCACTGCCAGTTGAGAACCAACATGGCAAATAGATTCTGGAAACTAAAGATGGACTGTTCTTCTTGAAGTTCTGATGATTCTATGTTTTCATCAGTCATTTTTGATACGTCTATCATATCTGGAATATTAAATTATTTTTCGAATTCGAAAGAGTTTATTTTCAAAAAAGCAAATAGATATTTTCCGCATCTCAAGCCATTATAATGTGTGATTCAGCGAGATACAGTAATTTTAAACATTTTTAACCAAGAGAAGGGATGTGTGAGAAAATCGATTTTCCCTTTTTGGTTGGTGCAAAGTTATGGATTATATCTGAGATGACAAAAAAATAATAACATGTTTTTTAACATTATTATATAAAAAGGGGAAAAACGGTAACGGTTATAGGTTAAAGGTTAACAGTTAAAGGCTTTAGTGGTTATTGGTTATAGGTTATTGGTTATTGGTTATTGACTTTAGAAAACGAAAACGAAAACCTTTAGTTAACGATAACGATAACGAAAACGAAAACCTTTTAAGCGAACACGAATCTCACGAATCTAACGAATTTTGACAAAAACCAGAAAAACCCCTTCCAATAGTATAAGTCTTAACAGACTTTGCAGTAGTTAAAACTACAAGCCCATTGTGAGCGAGCTCCCATGTCCTTATATTTTTTAACTCCTGCACCTGCCTCCACCAGGTTATACTATTGTCAGGAAAAAACAGAAAAAACAATTTTAGTTTACGGTTTACTGTTTATTGTTTACAATGTTTTTAAGGTTTTTGCTTTTTGAAAGTTTTCTATTCGTAAGAATAGGTCGTGATGTTGACAGGAAGATGATGGAAGCTTGCTTACAATCAGATTCCTGGCGACAGCAGGACTAGGGCACGTAGTGCTAAACTTTCAAAAAGGGTTATTTAGGTTTTTGTCTTAGAACAAAAAAGAAGTCCGGGGACGAGATGTCCTCGGACCATGAGAAGTAAGTTAGAACGTAAGGTGGGTCTCTCCTGCCCAATCGGTATTGACTGTTACGCCTGTGATGGTGGTGGAGGAGGAACCGCTGCCGCTGAAGAACGCGCCCGAGAGCCACGTGATGTGGTTCTGCTGCAGGGGTACGTCGAACTGACGACTGTAGAGTTCGTTGCCACTGGCATCGAGGGCCGTGACCGTGAGGGCGATGTTGTCAGACTGCTCGTGCAGGAAGGTGTAGAGGTCGAACTGCTTACTGCCCGAAGGGGTGACGTCGAACTTCACTTCTTGTTTGCTCGCCACACAGCCGAGACCCGTCACTGCATTGAAAGCGCCGGAGCCGCCGGTGTAGTAGAACCGCAGTTTCTTGACTTCCGCAGGGATTTCATCGGTAATGACAAAGCGGCAGAGCGCCACGATACGGTCGAGAGAGACCTTGTAGTCCACGGGGTCTTCACCGATGGTCACCTCGCCATAGCACAGGAAGGTGTCGGTATAGCCCGTGGCGTTGGTGAACTGTATCTTCGTCGGGGCGGTCATCGTGGGGTTGCTATTGGCACTGTGGCCTACGACCACCAGCTGGTAGGTGCCTTCGTCGAGTTGAAAGGCGCACTGGCCAAAATCGGTCTTGTCTGACGTCTGGTTGATCTGCTTGAGACGGGAACCGCCTTCATCGTAGATGGCGAAGTTCAGACGGGTGCAGACATCCGAAACCGCTGTACGAGTAAAAGTTTCAAATGCTGTTTGTTCGATTTGAAATACACGAACCTGGAGATTGCCTTTCTGGGGCGTCGATTCTGCGGAAAGGTCGAATCTCTCACAGGACGCTAGCGTAAGAGCAATGACGAGTGCACAGAAGGCACTCACAATAGACGAAGCCCTGTGGGAGATGACGAGCGCATGGAAGGCACTCACAATAAACGAAACCTTTGACATAATGTTTCGTCCTGTCATTAGAAGGCACCGTTATAATCGGGGAGCCAGGTGGCGTTTAACTGGAAGGCACCGCTGAGGGCTTCGTTGGTGTACATCGCACCGGTGAGTTTTGTGACACGGTTGCGCTTGAAGGGGACATTTTCGACTGTCTTGGAGAACAAAACAGCTCCGTCTGCGTCAAGTGTTTCGATAGTGACATCCATCTCCTGTTCATCAGATGCAAGGAAAACATAGGTGCTAGAGCCGGTGGTTGCGCCTACAGCTGAACTGAATCCACCTGTGTGTGCAAAACCGATGTCGCTTGTTGCCAATCCTGTTGTAGGATTGAATGCCTTACCTCCCTTAGAGAAGGTCATGCGGATGTTCGTGGCATTTGCGGTACGACCATCTGAAGAGTACACACTCAACTTCGCTACGATACGGTTGAGCGTGGCGCTGATGTCCACTGCATTGGTATTGGTGATGTTCACTGCCTGAGTAGCTGCAAATGTTTCTCGGGTGTGGGCACCGGTGTACTCAGCTGCGGTAGGACTGGTGAGCACCAGGGCATCATCCGTGTCCTTACCGTTAGCCAGTACTACCATCGTGTAACTGCCCATAGGCAAGTCACACTCGAACTCGCCAAAGGTGTCGTAGGTGCTGGCATCAGAGCGCAGTTGAGTGGTTTTGAGCACCTCGGTAGTACCACTGTAGAATGCCAAAGTAACCTCCTTCACGCCAGTGTAGTCAGCCACATCCTGTGCTGCACGCGTAAGAGGGAAATCCTCCTGGGCAACGGAAAAGCCGTCCACGTGCACTTTGACGGGAACCAGAGCGTTCTGTTCTGTCTGAGGGTTAGATACTTCATTAATACTTTCTTTTGTACAGCTGTTGATAAGCAGTGCTGCAACTGCCATGAAAAAGAACTTTTTCATAATAAAAAAATTTTTAAAAGTTAATAAAATAAAGGTATGGCGTCGTGCCATACCCTATCAATTAACGTTTAAATCAAGCCTAAAGTATTGAAGAATTTTGTTTTCTTTTCAATCAAGAATTAGATAACGATTACTTTTTTCTGTCAAGAATTTGAGAATTAGAGAATTTTTTATTTGCGCAGCCTATTCTCCAATTCTCTAATTCTTGATTATTATTTTTATTTTTTTTGTCTAGAATTTAAGAATTATAGAATTTTTTATTTGCGCAGCCTATTCTCTAATTCTCTAATTCTTGATAAATAAATATCTTGATTCTAGCCTATTTCTGCCTTGTCACGATAGTGCCATTCATTTGGATACCAGCGATATTCTAGACTGGTGGAACCAAAGTTGAGCAACAAACCTAACTTGTGGTTACTAACATGTAAATAGTTTATTATCTGAGATTCAAATTCTCCGACTATCTCAGATGTAGCTTTTAATTCTACACCTATTTTGTCTTCAATCAAGAAATCATAGAAAAAGTCATGTTCTAGTTTTACTCCATGAAAGACAAGATCAATATGTTTCTCTTTTTCGTACTTGATTCCTTCTTCTTTGAGTAGAACCTCAAAGGCATCTTGATACACTTTCTCCTTGAATCCACATCCCATTTCACGATGCAGTTGCATCGCAATTCCAAGAATTCTTTTACTCAGTTCAGGATAAAGTAGTGCCATATTTATTATCAAGTTTATATTTCTGTCTGGTTTTTTTCTGTCTAGAATTTGAGAATTAGAGAATTCTATTCCTTTAGATAGCAATCATAACGTGATTGCATTAATTCTCCAATTCTTGATTATTATTTTTTTTCTTGTCTAGAATTTAAGAATTATAGAATTCTATTAATTTAGATAGATAGCAATCATAACATGATTGCATTAATTCTCCAATTCTCTAATTCTTGATAAATAATTTATATCTCTGTCTGGTTTATTTTTTCTGTCTAGAATTTGAGAATTAGAGAATTTTATTCCTTTAGATAGCAATCATAACGTGATTACATTAATTCTCCAATTCTCTAATTCTTGATAAATAAATATCTTGATAAATATGATTAAGTTTCTTGATTTACTTGACGATTCCTTTTTCGAGGTACTCGGCGAGGTTGGTGCGGACCTTGGCTGCTGCGCCTTCAGCTGCAACCTTGGCAATGTCGTGCTCTACCATAATCTTTACGAGCTGTTCGAAGGTGGTCTTTGACGGGTTCCAGCCAAGGACTGTTTTAGCCTTTGTTGGGTCACCCCAGAGGTTGACTACATCGGTAGGACGGTAGAAGTCGGGGCTGACTCGTACAACGATGTCACCCTCCTTCAGTTGAGAGTTGAGAGTTGAGAGTTTAGAGTCAGTTGAGAGTGGAGAGTTTATAGATTTTACTACGCCAACTTCGTCAAGACCTTTGCCTTTGAATTCGAGTTCGATGCCGGCGTGACGGAAGGCGAGCTGGGTGAACTCGCGGACAGAGTGCTGAACACCTGTGGCAATGACGAAGTCCTCAGGTTTGTCCTGTTGGAGGATGAGCCACATGCATTCTACATAGTCCTTGGCATAACCCCAGTCGCGGAGGCTGTCCATATTGCCCAGGTAGAGGCAGTCTTGCAGACCCTGGCTGATACGTGCTGTAGCAAGGGTTATCTTACGCGTTACGAAAGTTTCGCCACGACGCTCTGACTCATGGTTGAACAAAATACCTGAGCAGCAGTACATATTATATGCCTCGCGGTATTCCTTAACAATCCAGAAGCCATATTGCTTTGCTACAGCATAGGGCGAATAAGGGTGGAAAGGGGTGTTTTCGTTCTGAGGCACTTCTTCAACCTTACCGTAGAGTTCTGAGGTAGATGCCTGATAGATGCGGCAGGTCTTTTCGAGTCCGCAGGCACGCACTGCTTCGAGGATACGCAGTACACCTACTGCATCGACATCAGCAGTGAACTCAGGGGAATCGAAGCTTACCTGTACGTGGCTCTGTGCTGCGAGGTTGTATATCTCGTCAGGACGTACTTTACCAACGACCTGAACAAGTCCCATGGAATCGCCCATATCTCCATAGTGGAGATGGAAATGAGGCTTGCCCTCGAGGTGGGCTATGCGCTCACGGAAGTCAACTGAACTACGGCGGATGATACCGTGAACTTCGTAACCTTTCTCCAGAAGGAACTCAGATAGGTATGAACCGTCCTGTCCGGTCACACCAGTGATAAGTGCTATTTTGCTCATATTATTTCTTTAGACATTTGGCGCAAAGATACACAATATCCGATAAAGAACAAGCACCTAAAGGATATTTTTCGGGGAATATCATAGCATATAAAGAACAAAGTTGTTGCAATTGTAAATTTTTTACGTAAATTCGCGCTGAGAAAGGTGAAAGGTGAAAGGTGAAATGTGAAAAGTGAAAGGTGAAAGGTGAACCCTTGTAGTAGGCGACATTATAACTGCGTCGAAGTTGCCCCTGCGGGGAGACGCAAGTTATAAGGAGAATACAAGAGGCTCGACGAAGTCAAATGTGAAAGGTGAACGACGGCAGAGCCGCCGTTTACAGAAAATAAAGACATCGAGAATTTAAATTGACAATTGAAATAATGCAAGAGATAAAAGATAACGAAGTACATTGGTTTGTGATTGGAAGTCTGAGTCTTCACAAGGAATTGAAGATCAGGGATGACATGCGTATGGAAGGGTTGGACTGCTATGTACCAATGCGATACGAAGTGAAGACTGTCAGAAGGCAGCAGGAACGCACGCTGGAACCGGCCATTACGGGTGTGATTTTTGTGAAGAGTACACTGGAAATACTGAAGGAATATATAAGCAGGACAAAGGAACATATATACCTGCGCAAGTCGGCATTTTCGAACAGGCAGGAATACTTGACTGTGAACGATAAAGAGATGGAGAACTTCATACGTGCCACGGAACGGAGTCAGGAGAACGTGACGTACTTTAATCCTTCGGAAGTGACTCTACACAAAGGTGACAAGATACGTGTGAAGGGAGGATTATACGATGGAATCGAGGGGATATTGACACGCATCAAAGGCAAGAAACGAAAATCGCTCGTTGTTCAAATACCTGGGGTGGCTATTGCAGCCATTGAGATGACACCGGACATGGTGGAGCTACGGAATAGCGAAGTTCCAGAGAACCAACGCATTGACCGCCGTTCCATAAACTTAGAAGAAGACACAAAGAAATTGTATGAAGTGGCATTCCGACTGTTGTTCATTATCACAGAAAAGTACCAGAACGAGAACGAGTATTACATAGCCCTTTCAGACATGAAACGTCTGAAGGAGAGGATACAGTCGTATAAAGGATGGACTGCACAATCAGAGGGGGAATTGGCCTTGGCTTTGTATATGGCAAACATGAAATTGGATACAGATACAGAAACTAGC